>JACCDQ011125471.1_pt1 | contig 19519 bp, 26 predicted proteins | sample 7446031 | NCBI WGS metagenome assembly JACCDQ01 (sample SAMN15323442, study PRJNA562643) | freshwater metagenome | isolation source: river surface water | place: USA:Blue River Watershed | collected 2017-08-17
AATGTTTTTCTTGCCTCTGTTTAAGTGCAAATACGCTCCAGAATGTTGCCCCGTTGGCGACATTCCTCCTAAACCACGCATCAAATCGCCTGAAGGGTTTTCTACTTTGATGATTTCCGCTCCGTATTGCCCCAGTCGCCACGTAGCTACAGGGCCAACTACTACGGAAGTAAGGTCAAGGACATTGATATTCTTTAATGGTTCAAACATTTTAAAGTTTAATTAGGAGTTTTTAATTAGGAATTAGGAGCTGTTTAATTAGGAATTAGGAGTCGTTTAATTAGGAATTGGGATTTATGTAATTAGGAGTTTTCGATTCCTAATTCCTAATTAAAAGATTCCTAATTAAAAACTCCTAATTAATCTCAAATTGAACCGCTAATTCATCATTATCATCATAAATTTTCCCCTCGCCATTTTCATAATCTAATCTTAAAGGGCGGTTGCAATACAATGGAGCAATATGCTTTACTTTGATTGCTTTTAGGTCAACGCCTTTTTCTTTTCGCAAAAACTCAGTCATCAATAGCGTAGCTAAACCCCCATTTACAACTAAATCAGGTAAGCCTTCTACTTGCTGCGTGTAATTTCTATCTAAATGAATTTTATGAGAATTAAATCCCAAAGCCGAGTATTGAAACAAAAGAGTTTCATCGGGAATCATTTGATTTGTATTTCCTTCAATCGTAAATCTTACATCTTCACCCGTAAATACGGGTTGATTCTTTATTTTCTGCTCTTCCAGTAAGATATATGTTTGCGTTTCCACAATGGCAGGCGTATCTGCATCAACCAAACGCAATTCATGTTGAAGCGTAACAATTGCCATTTGTCCGTTTTTCGTCGTTTTTTCGGTAATACTTTTAATAAAACTACTTTTTTCTATCACCGAACCAATCAAAATTTCTCTATGATAGGCTACTGTTCTACCACCTAAAAGCAACCTTGGCAAACCGAGGTCTGGTAGCGGAACGCCCAAGCCTGGAAAGCCATCTTTGCGTAATTCAGACTTTCGAGTTTCACCAGCCAACATAAAAAAATGCCAGCCTTTGGGAAGTACATCGCCCTCAGCAAATGATTGCGTTTCTATATCTAACATGGCAGCTACACGTCGAACCATTGTCAAACTGCATAACTCTTTGGACTTTATCGGAGATGCTGAAAGGTAATCTTGCATACAAAAATATGTTTACTAATATAATTTCTAACAAAAGTATAATTTAATTTTTATATATGAAAACAATATTTCATATTTGCAAAAACTTTAGTATTGTTAATATTCACAATATATGAACTTAAAATACCATCATACGAATTTTTGCACAGAGGACGTGCCAAGATTATCAAATTTTTACAAGACCGTTTTTGGGTTGAAACAAATCCAAGATGAGGAACATGGATTTACAAGCACAGATACTGTAAACCGCTATGAAGGACAAGTAGAGTTTTTGACAGACGGAGAAGTAGAATTTCACATTGCTATCAAAGACCACAATACGGGATTCCGTCAGAATATGCCGATAAATCCGATGCAAAGAGGGCATTACTGTTTTAGAACGGATGACATTGAAGGCTTTAAAAAGAGATTAGAAGAACTAAATATCCCTTATGCAGACTATGGGAAATGGGCTTTGAAAGGATGGTATCAGGTATTTTTTCATGACCCAGATGGTAACATCATTGAAGTGCATCAGATAGGATTGTGATTTGATTGGAGATGTATGATTTTGGATTTACGGTTTGTAAATTCGTGATTCAACAATTTTCAGTCGGAAAATCGTAAATCAATTTAATCATAAATCATACAGAGATGAAAGAAGAAAACGGAACATATTCTGCTCCTGCCTTAGAGAAAGGGCTCGATATTTTAGAATTACTGTGCCAGTCTGAAAGTGGATTGACACAGCAAGAAATCGCCAGTAAGTTAGGGCGAAATTTGAGTGAAATTTATCGAATGCTCAACTGTTTGGTTCAAAGAAATTATGTTGCCAACTATGGTAATAATTATACCATTACCTCAAAGTTGTTTCAGTTATCGCATTATCATCCGCCTACCTATCGCTTACTCACCGAGTCGCTCCCGATTATGGAAGTATTGTCGAGAGCGATTTCATTTCCTTGCGATTTGAGGGTATATAATAATGGTATTCAAACGGTTATTGCCTCCATTCAGCCACCAGATGGGCTTGGTTTTATGACCCGTGTAGGTTCTGAAATTGAGGTTGCCCCCTCTGCATCGGGTTTAGTTTTATTGGCTTTTCAAGACCCTGTTGTCAGAGAAATCAGAATTAAAGAAAGCCTTCCCAACAAATCTGAAACAGAAATAGAAGCCTTTCGGAATAGTTTAAAAGCCATCGAGAAGCAAGGTTTTGCTTCTATCAGAAGTAACCAGTATGCAGGACTTCACGCCATTTCATTTCCTATTTTAGATATGAATGGTAATGCTGTGGCAGCCATGACAGTCCCTATGCTGGCTCGGATTGATGGAAAAAACCAATTTTCACAAGAACAAGTACAAGCATTATTAAAAGAAAGTGTATCAAATCTTAGTCGGAGAATCGCCAACACAAAACCCCCTGTTTGATTTAACATACCCCGTGGTATCAATCAACATTTTATAGGATTATGAATAGAGTATATCAATTGTTACTGATAAGTTCGACCATATTAGGACTTTTAGCAATAGGAATGTTGATTTGGGCAAAGGGTGATGCAACAGGCCCTTTTGTGATTGGTTCGTTGGTATGTTTGGCTTTAGGTGGGCGAATCGTACCAACCCTCAAACAAATGTCATTTACCTTATGGGTATTTGCTGCGGTCGCTTTGGGAATGTATTATCCTCAGTATTTTCAGCAAATAGGCGATTTTAAATTTACAAGTCTTATCGTTCCGCTCATCCAGTTGATTATGTTTTCGATGGGAACAGAAATGAGTTTGAAAGACTTTGAAGGTGTAATTAAAATGCCTAAAGCCGTTATTATCGGACTCATAAGTCATTTTACCATTATGCCCTTAGTGGCGGTTGTGTTGGCTAATGGACTCGGTTTTCCGCCCGAAATTGCGGCGGGAGTTATTCTCATTGGTTCAGTTCCCAGTGGCGTAACCTCTAATGTACTGGCTTTTATTGCCAAAGCCAATATGCCTTTATCGGTAACAATTGCGGCTATTTCAACCTTAGTTGCTCCTGTAATGACTCCGTTTTTAATGAAAATATTGGCTGGACAATACGTTGAAATTGATTTTGTAAAAATGATGCTTCACGTAGTCGAAATTATCCTTGTACCAATCGCCTTGGGTTTGATTATCAATAAACTCATTAGAAATGGTGTAAAATGGCTACAAACCGTCATGCCAATTATTTCTATGACAGGCGTACTGATGATGCTTGTGGTAATTGTTTCTTCTGGAAGAGATTCTTTATTGGCTATTGGACCTTTACTATTTTTATCATCCATGATTCATCACTCAATTGGCTATTTATTAGGCTATTGGAGTGGTAGATTAATGGGACTCGACGAACGTTCGTGCCGTACCATTTCATTAGAAGTAGGTATGCAAAATGGAGGACTCGCTTCGGGTATTGCCTTACAAATGGGCAAAATCGCTACTGTAGGGTTGGCTTCGGCTATTTCTGTGCCGTGGATGACCATTTCGGGTTCGTTGTTGGCTAATTGGTGGAGAAATCGAGAGGTAAAGGATGCCTAAAACTTTTTAAATCTTTTGATGAAAATCAACATTTAAAACAAATATTGACCTTTAATCATGAAGTCAAAAGCACTGTACATCATACCATTTTTACTGATTCTCATTTTTGGTTTTAAAAAAGATAAGAAAGGGTATTTCAAAACCGATAAACTCCCACAATTAGGGAAAAACACGATAGATGAGGTAATAAAAGCCTTGACTTTAGAAGAGAAAGTGAGTTTGGTAATGGGTATGGGAATGTTTATTCCCGGACTACCAGAAGGGATGATTCCTACAATGGATTCTACCGATGCTGGTATTCCCGAAAAAGTATTAGGTGCAGCAGGCAGAACGCACGCTGTACCACGTTTGGGTATTCCATCAATTACCTTGTCTGATGGCCCCGCTGGTGTTCGTATTGCACCGATTCGCAACAACGACTCTACGCATACTTATTATGCAACCGCTTTCCCTATTGGTACTTTATTGGCTTCTACTTGGGATACCAATTTAGTACAAAATATGGGTGAAGCCTTGGGCGACGAAGTAAAAGAGTACGGCATAGACGTTCTGTTGAGCCCAGCCATGAATATACACCGCACTACGTTGGGAGGTCGTAATTTTGAATATTACTCAGAAGACCCACTTGTGTCTGGTAGTATTGCCGCTGCCATTGTCAATGGTGTTCAAAGCAAGGGCGTAGGTACTTCGGTAAAACATTTTGTAGCCAATAACCATGAGTTTAATCGGTTCAGAATGAATGTCCATGTAAGCGAAAGGGCTTTACGAGAAATTTATCTTAAAAACTTCCAAATAGCTCTTCAAAAATGTAGTCCTTGGACAATCATGTCTTCTTACAACATGGTTAATGGTACTTATACTTCTCAGAATAGGGCTTTGTTGGATACTTTTTTAAGGCAAGAATCTCAATTTAAGGGTTTAGTGATGTCGGATTGGTTTGGAGGAAAAGATGCCGTAGCACAAATGAAAGCAGGCAACGACCTTTTAATGCCTGGTACATTAAACCAAAAAATGAGTATCATCGAAGCTGTTCAAAGAGGAAAATTATCTGTCAAACAATTAGATGAAAACGTAAAACGAGTATTGGAACTGGTGGTAAAATCACCCACCTTCAAAGGTTATCAGTATTCAAACAAACCTGATTTAAAACAACACGCCCAAGTATCTCGCAAAGTAGCAAGTGAAGGAATGATTTTGTTAAAAAATGAAGCCACTTTACCCATGACTACGGTAAAAAAAGTAGCTTTATTTGGAAATTTTAGTTATAATTTAATTGCTGGAGGAACAGGTAGTGGCGATGTAAATAAAAGCTATATGGTTTCTTTAGATAAAGGTTTGGCAAATGCAAATTTTATTGTTAATCCTTTGTTATCAGAAATTTACAAAAAGTATTATACCGAAGGTAAAGCCAAATTACCCCCACTTTTATCTCCTTTTCATCCTCATACTGCTGTGGCCGAAATACCAATTGATGAGGCTTTAGCTCAAAAAATGGCAATTGAAAATGATATAGCTGTATTGACCATAGGCAAGCATTCGGGTGAGTTTTTGGATAGAGATTTAAACAAAGATTTCAACCTTACAATCGCTGAAAAAGCCCTCATCGAAAATGTTTCTAAAGCATTTCATACCCAAGGTAAAAAGGTAGTTGTTGTGTTGAACATCGGAGGCGTAATCGAAATAGCCAGTTGGCGAGAACAAGTAGATGCCATTCTTTTAGCATGGCAAGGAGGCTTAGAAAGTGGCAATGCCATTTCAGATATATTAAAAGGAATTGTAAACCCTTCGGGAAAATTGGCAACTACCTTTCCGATGAGTTACCAAGATGACCCAACTGCCAAAAGTTTTCCCGGAAAAGTAATCAAAACAATACCAGACAAATACCTTTTGGCAGATGCCGACCTTTCTGAAATAACCTATGAAGAAGGGATTTATGTAGGCTATCGCTACTTTGATACTTTTCGTATCAAACCTGCATTTGATTTTGGTTTTGGCTTATCATATACTACATTCAAATACAGCGACTTACGCCTGAGTACTCGTGTTTTCAAAGATAAAATCAAAGTAAGCGTAACCGTAACCAATACGGGAAAAGTGGCAGGAAAAGAGGTAGTGCAACTCTATGTTTCAGCTCCAACGCACAAGATTCATAAGCCCGAAAGAGAACTAAAAGCCTTTGGAAAAACAAAATTGTTGCAGCCAAATGAAGCACAAACTTTCACGTTTTACATATCGCCAATGGATTTAGCTTCGTTCAACTCCTCGCAATCGGCTTGGATAGCAGATGCAGGTACTTATACCCTGAGCATTGGTAACAAAGGAAACAGCCAAACCCTTAAAGCGAATTTTCGCTTGGCAAAAGCACAAGTTTTGAACAAAACGCCAAAGATTTTATTAGCTCAAAAACAAATCGACGAATTGAAGTAAAAGGCAAAGGAGTAATCGAATTTTAATCTATTCTGGAAAATATGTTGGAAATACAAAAAATAGCCGTTGTCGGTGCAGGCAACATGGGGCATCAGATTGCCATGTGTGCAGCTTTGGCAGGCTTTCAAGTAAAATGTACAGATACCAATCCTGAAATTTTGACAAAAGCTATTTCTTTTGCCGATACTTATTTGAAAGAAAGAGTAAGCAAAGGAAAACTGAGCGAAGAAGTAGCCACGCAAGCACGTAATAATATTTCTTTCACTTCGAGCATAACTGAAGCGGCCCAAGATGCCGACCTTGTGATTGAAGCCATTATTGAGAAATTAGACATTAAACGTAAACTCTTTGCAGACTTAGATAAAATTTGTCCAGCCCATACTATTTTGGCTACCAATAGCTCATATATCGTCAGTTCTAAAATCGCTGATGCCACCAACAGACCCGATAAAGTTTGCAATATGCACTTTTTCAATCCTGCTTTGGTGATGAAATGTGTAGAGGTGGTAAAAGGATTACACGTTTCGGAAGAAACGGCTGAAACGGTCATGAATGCCGCAAAGAAAATGGGCAAAACCCCCGTGTTATTGCACAAAGAAATCTATGGATTTTTGGTCAATCGTTTGTTACAAGCCACCCGACAAGAAGCCTTGAAACTACTTGATATGGGCGTAGCAAGTGTTGAAGATATAGACACCGCCGCCAAGAATGGCTTGGGCTATCCAATGGGCCCTTTTTCTTTATTAGATTTAACAGGCATAGATTTGGCCTATCATGTAGGCATGGAAAAATACAGAGAATCTGGCGACCCAGCCGATAGACCCTCTCCAACGATTGTAGAAAAATATGCCAAAGGAGAATATGGTAAAAAGGTAGGAAAAGGTTTTTATGATTATGAGTAAATTTTATAGAAATTTACAGGCGTATTCCAAAAACAAGACTATGAAAAAAATCTTATTATTAGCCCTTCTGAGCGTTTCTTTATTGGTGAAAGCTCAGAATCCGATTGTTTCAACCACCAATGGTAAAGTGCAAGGTACAAACAGTTCAGATAACACTGTTCATATTTTCAAAGGTATTCCTTTTGCCACTCCACCCGTGGGCGATTTGCGTTGGAAAGCTCCACAAGCAGTACAAAACTGGAAAGGTGTTAAAGCCTGTACAAGCTTTACGGCAAGCCCTATGCAAAATAAACCTCAGCCATTTTATTGTTGGACAGAAGAGTTTATTGCTCAACCAGAGCCCCTCAATGAAGATTGTCTGTATCTCAATGTATGGACTACTGCAAAAGCTAAATCTGAAAAACTACCTGTATTAGTTTGGATTTATGGCGGTGGTTTAAATAGCGGTTCTACTAATTGTGCTATTTACGATGGTGAAGAAATGGCAAAAAAAGGAGTAGTTTTTGTCAGTATCAATTATCGTGTTGGCGTTTTTGGTTTCATGGCTCATCCTGAATTAACGAAAGAATCGGGTTATCAGTCTTCAGGAAATTATGGCTTTTTAGACCAAATTGCCGCTTTGAAGTGGGTACAAAAAAATATTGTTGCCTTCGGTGGCGATCCTAACAATGTCACGATTGCAGGACAATCTGCGGGAGCATTTAGCGTAACCGCCTTGATAGCTTCACCGCTGGCAAAAGGTTTATTTCATAAGGCTATTCCGCAAAGTGGTGGTTTATTATCGAATATGCTCAGTCAGAATTTAGAACAAGCGGAGTCACAAGGGCTTGCTTTCATGAAAAAAGCAAATGTTAATTCTATTGCTGAACTCAGAAAAAAATCGGCTGAAGAATTACAAATACTGAGTAATAGCCAAGAAGTAGGGAGATTTGGCACAACGATGGACGGCTACGTTTTACCAGTGAATTTATTTGAGCATTTTCAAAAAGGCTTACATAATCAAACACCAATTTTAACAGGTTGGGTAACAGGCGATGGAAGCTTCTTGGGCGATACTAAAATGACGGTTGAAGATTATAAAAAAGAAGCTCAAACAAAATATGGCGATAGAGCTGACAACTATTTAAGCATTTTCCCTGCTACCACAACTGATGAAGTAAAAGCTGTCAAACAGAAATTAACTCTCTTAGGTTTTGCAGGTTTACCTTCGCATTTATTAGCAAGTTTTAATAGCAAAGCAAGTTATGTTTATCAATTCGGACACGTGTCACCAGATAAGCCCAATTTCCCAAATTATGGAGCTTTTCATACTTCCGAAGTACCTTATGTGCTTCATACTTTGCATACTTGGAATCGTCCGTGGCAAACATTAGATAAAGAAATAGAAAATATATTTTCAAGTTACTGGGTCAATTTTGCGAAAATGGGAAATCCTAATGGACAAAATTTGCCAACATGGAAAAGTTACGATAAACAGAAAGGTGAAATTTTGGTAGTAGATGATAAGATAGAATCAAAACCAGCATTTTTGAAGAAAGAATTTGATTTTTTAGAAGTGAGATAAGGGTGATATACAATCATGAATAGCTCCATGCTCATTACTTTATTTAGAATTGAATAACCACAAACATTTTAAAATACATATGATGTACTCAAGATTTCTTTCATTGATAACGGTAGTATTACTTACGGTATCCAATACTCAAGGACAACAAACTCTACGAAGAGCATTCCAGCCTTCCAATGTAGTCAATAAAATTCCGTATGGAAATAATCCGCAAGCAGGGCATTATGTACAAACAAAAGATGCTAAAATTTATTATGAAGTCTATGGCAAAGGGCAACCCATCGTGTTGTTGCACGGAGGTTTATTTGGCTCGACCGTTGAATTTGCTGATTTTATAGACCAACTGAAAGGGCAATATCAAGTAATTGCTATTTCTACTCGTGGACATGGTAAATCAGAATTGGGAACAGAGCCACTAACACTTGAGCAAAGAGCCAATGATGCCATGACGGTTATCAATGCTGTTACCAAAGACAGTGTAACATTGCTCGGTTTCAGCGATGGTGGTTATGCTTCCTATCAATTAGCATCCATGTACCCAAATCGTGTTAAAAAAATGATAGTCATTGGGGCTGGAGAATTATATCCTGGGGTGAGAGAATTTAATTTCACAGCCAAACAAGCAATGTTATTCGATAAAGCTTTTTTTGAACAACAATTAAAGCTAATGCCAGAACCAAATAGATTAGAAGATTTGTTTGCTGGCGTAAATGCCTGTTATAGTAAACTAACCGTTGGAAAAGACCTTTTGGAAAATATCAAATGCCCTGTATTAGTTATGGCGGGAGATAAAGATGACAGCAATCCCGTTGAGCGAGTTGTTAAAGCAGCAAGATTTATTCCAAAACATCAAATCAGTATCATTCCCAATACAACACATGAATGTTTTACAGAAAACTTTACTGCAACTTGGGCAAGTATTTTACCTTTTTTAAAGATGAAATAGCAGTAGCCAGTAAGCTGTAGGAAAGTCCAACAACAAATTAAAAGCTGAACTATGAAAAATGTATTGATTATACTTTTTGTCTTGTTTTTCAAAATGGATTCAATAGCTCAATACACTAAGCTTGAATCCAAAAATTTGATAGCCAACCAAGTATCAATGTCTTTTGAAAAAATAAACGGGATAAAAGTATTGAAAGTTGTGAAAGATTCTTCCTTAAAAAAAGTGGATGAAGCTACTTTTGTTCGTATCAAAAATGTTGATTTTCAAGAGGGTACAATCGAGGTAAAAGTATTGAGTAGATTGCTTAAAACGGCTTCTCCCTCCGACCGTGGCTTTATTGGTGTGGCGTATCATATCAATGCCGATAACTCAAAATTCTATTGTATTTATATTCGTCCGACCAACGGCAGAGCTGACGACCAAGTACGCAGAAATCACTCAATTCAGTATTTTTCTTATCCTGATTTTAAATTTAATCGTCTCAGAAAAGAAAAGCCCGAAATGTATGAATCTTATGCCGACATGGGTTTGAACGAATGGATAAAAATCAAAATCGTAGTTAAAGGAACACAATTCAAACTATTTATAAACGATAATAAACAGCCGTCTTTAATAGTCAATGAATCATTAGGCAATAATTCTACTGGATGGAGCATTAGGACTTTTTGTTGATGTAGGAACAAAGGGATATTTTAAAGATTTGAAAGTGACGAAGGAATAAAAAAAGACTGCTCGAAGTTGGCAGTCTTTTTCACATTACCTATTTCTTCTTAAACGTATGAACCGATTGTCCCACTAATTTCCATTGTCCTTCGACTTTCTCTAAAAACCGTACTTCATAAGTAAAGTTACTTTGTCCGTCTTTGGAAATAGATTCTTCATTATGGCTTACCCATGCACTTGTGCCATTGATACTTACTTTCAGATTGGTGATAATGGCTTTCCCTCCATTTCCGAGTAAAGTGGCAGGAGGGTTTATCATTAATTTGGGATCTAAATCTATCACTCTGCCATCGCCAGTAGAAATCAGAATGCGACTGTATGGACGAATTACCCAGCAATCGGCATGAGCTTTTACATCGCCAGCACGCCAAGTAGCGGCTTCTTTTTCTAATAGTTGATAAATGGCGGTCGAATCTTTTTTCGATTGTCCAAATCCGCTGATAGTCATTAATAGTAACAAAGCCGAACCTATATATTTTTTCATATAAATTATTTTAATTTCATTTTTACAGGATCCCACTGAATGATTTTTTTAGAAAAATAGCTTTCGTTACAAGCCAAAGCGGGTGCAGCCGCTCTAAAACCAAATTCAGCATCTTCCACTACTTGTTTACCTGTTCTGATGGCATCAAAAAAGTTAGTAATATGGTCTAAATGGTCGTTGTAACCTGCTGGAACTTTGAATATAATATCGTCTTTTGTTTTTCTTTTTCTTTGTTCGGGTGTCCATTTAGCATCATAGTCTTTTTGCATTTCTTCTTGCATACTTTTTGAAAAAGTAAACAAAGAATCATATCCACCAAAACCTGGAGCTTCTGGCATTAGACTGTGTTTTAAGGTGATATTATTGCCATTTACTTCGATAATACCTTCAGAACCAATCAGTTTTATGATTTCTTGTCCGCCTGTACCACTGATAAAGTTTACTTGTAAAGTCATTAAAAAAGCTGCATGTTCGTCACAATCAGGGTAATGTAAAACGCCAGACATGACATCAGGTAGATTACGTCCATCTTTCCAATAACTAAACTGACCTGTACTATAAATACTTTCTGGTCCTTTTGAATTAGTGATTAAATGCGTACCGCTCAATAAGTGGATAAACAAATCGCCTGCTACGCCTGTACCAACTTCTTTGAAAGCTCGCCACCAAAAGAATTTTTTGGCATCAAAAGCCATTTTTTCTGTGGCTTCAATAAATTTATCCCAATTGGTAGTGAGTGCATCTGCATCTTTTGGAATGGTGTATTCCCATGCACCAATCGAGCTTTGGCGGTCATAAACGGCATTTACCATATTAAGTTTACCGATTTCGCCAGCCGCCAATAATTCTTTTGCTTTGGCATAACCAATACTACTTACTCTTTGGCTACCTACTTGCAAAACCTTTCCCGATTTTTTAGCCGCAGCTATTACTGGATAACCTTCATTGATTTTGTAAACCATTGGTTTTTCGCAATACACGTGTTTGCCTTTTGCAAGGGCATCAAGGGTAATGCGAGCGTGCCAAACATCAGTTGTACAAATAAAAATGGCGTCAATATCTGGTCTGTCTAAAAGCTCTTTGTAATTTCTTGTCGTAAACAAATCTTTACCAAATTGCTCTTTTGCATTCTCAATTCTGCCTGTATATAAATCGCAAATACCAGCCAACTCTACACCCGGTACTTTTAGAGCTGTTGCCAAATCAAAATGCCCTTGAACACCGTATCCAATTACACCAATTCTGATTTTATCATTTGATGTAATCTTTTTATCATATTGCAAGATACGTTCTTCTGCTTTGCCTTGTGCGGCTAACGAAGCAAGTGGCGAAGCGGCTGAAATAAAGGTAGTTGCTCCAATTTGTTGTAAAAATCTTCTTCGTGAAGATGCGTCTTTGTTGTTCATAGTATTAGGAATTATATTATTTTGTGAATGAATGGGTTAATTAGTGAGTTAGGAATTGAGTGAATTAGGGATTTTGATGGGTTAAGTATTTGTTATTCAGTTGATTTATATGTTAGTGCCTTGAGTAAGGGTTACTCACTCAATCACTAACTCACAATTACTTCACCGAGTAACTTACAAAAGCAAACTTTTTACTGTCTGGACTCCAAGAAGGAACGTTGATTGTACCTTGTCCGCCATAAAATACTGGTGTTATATCTTTAATTGCTTTAGTTTTTAGGTTCATCAAACGAAGTTTTACATTCTTACCAAATAAATGGCTTTGTTTTTCGTCAGAAGTATAAGCGATATATACAATCCATTGATTATCAGGTGATGGATGGGCAAACCAATTTGAATTTTCGTCAAAAGTTAATTGCTCTGGTTTTGAACCATCTGCCAACATTCGCCAGATTTGCATGTGTCCAGTACGATACGAATTGAAGTAAATATATTTTCCGTCCGAAGAATAATCTGGTCCATCGTCCAAGCCTTCAGTCGCTGTCAATCTTGTTTCATTACCACCATTTATACCAATCGTATAAATATCATAGTTGCCATTTCGCTCGCCGCAGTAAGCTAATGTTTTACCATCAGGAGTCCATCCATGCCAAAACGACATTACTTCAGATGTGATTCGCTTAGGTTCTCCACCCCCAATAGGAAGAACATAAATAGCTGATTTGTAAGGTTTTGGTGAAGGGTCATTTTTATCAACATGACTCACCGCCAACCATTTTTTATCAGGCGAAATCCCATGATCATTGTTACAAGCTATGGCAAAACCTGTATTAAGTTCCTTTATTTTTTTTGAAGCCAAGTTTAAAGTATAAAGTTTTCCTTTGTTATTCAAAATTAGATAATTGTCAGGATGCCAGTTTGGTGCTTCAAAATGTGCTTTAATAGAAAGTACAGTGTCTATTTTTCCCGTAAAAATATCTAAGGTTTGTACAAAACTGGTAGTATCTGCATGGCTTTGTGCTAAGGAATTCAGTGAATTAAAGCATAAAACAATAAGAAAAGTACTTTTAAAAAGCTGGCTAGTCGTCATTTGCAATCGGAGTATTTTTTTCATAGTAAATAATTGATGGATGGTTGAATTGTTGAAAATGAAAGGCTTATTTGATTTATTGAGACAAATGTAAAAATAATTTTCTATTTTATTAAAAATATATAATAAAAAATATTTACATCTAATCTTTAAAAATGAACATTTATTAAAAATGAGAATTAAAAGTATTCGTCTTACCTTTGTGAGATAGAAGAGAAAACATTTGGCATTTATGGAGAGATTTGACATTGAAAATTATATATCCCATCTTTCAATAGATTGTGTGATTTTTGGATACGAACAAAAAGAATTGAAAGTATTAATTTCTAAATTCAAGTTTGGAAATGACAGTTGGGTATTACCAGGCGGCTACATCAAAAAAAGTGAAAGTATTGAAAAGGCTGCCACAAGAATACTTCTTGAAAGAACCAATTTAGAGAATATTTATTTAGAGCAGTTTCGAGTATTTGGCGACGAAAACCGTATTGTGGGAAGTCCGTTTAATGAAGTAATGAAAACAGAATTACCTCAATTTGATACTGAACGCTTTGATGAAGAAGTAACTGCATGGATGACCAGTCGCTTTGTTTGTGTTGGTTTTTACGCTTTAGTAGATATTAGTAAAGTATATCCACAGACTGGAGAATTTGATGAATTTTTGGAATGGAGAAGCTTTAAAGACATTCCGAAAATGGTTTATGACCATAATGAAATTCTCAATTTTGCACTTGAAGCCCTTCGCCAACATCTTGACGAAAAACTCATTGGTTTTAATCTTTTGCCTGAAACTTTTACGATGCGAGAAGTACAAGAACTCTATGAGGCTGTTTATGATAAAGCCTTTACGCAAAGTAATTTTCAGAAAAAAATTCTTGACCTCAATGTATTAGAGCGATTGGAAAAGAAGTTTACGGGTGCACAGAATAAAGCTCCGTACTTATATAGGTTTGTCAAAAATTGATAAGAATTGCAGCATCGTTGAGACTTAATCTCTACGATGCTGTATCAATTAATTATACTCAATCAGTGATAATGTTCGCATTCACGACAATTGTCAAATTTGTAGATTTTGCATCGATATGTTTAACAAGAGATATTTTTTGCTCACAATGATGTGATTACTTGACTTTCAAAAAATCCTCTTCAGAAACAGGCTCAAGCCAAGTTACTTGTACACCATCCTTAAAATTAGTTATGGGATATGAGTCATGGCAGAAGTATCTGTGGCTTCGTGCCAATGTTCTACGTTTTCAGGAATATTCACTACGTCACCTTTAACGATTTTACGTGCTAATGTTTCCTTTTCTTGATAGAACCCTTCGCCTTCGATAACGATTAATACTTGTCCTTTGGGATAAGTATGCCAATTAGTTCTTGCTCCTGCCCTAACAGTCACACTTCCAACAGAAAATTCATTATTATGTTCTTGTACGATTAATGGCGTTAAGAATGCTTTTCCTGCAAACCAATCATTTGGTAAAGGATTCCTAATGGAAAGATAGGATTACTGATTTCTAATGACATATTGTATATTTTAAAATTAACACGTTAAATACTCTTTACTATTTTAGCAGGTACACCAGCCACGATACTATTGTCAGGAACATCTTTTGTGACAACCGCACCAGCTGCTACAATGGCATTTTCGCCAATGGTTATGTAGGGTAAAATGGTAGCCCCCGCTCCTATCCAAGCATTACGTTTAATCACAATCGGCTGTAAAATAACGGTTTTTCTATCGCTTGGGTCTAAGGGATGGTTTTCAGAAGTAAGGTTTACTCTTGGTCTAAGCATTATGTCGTCTTCAATCGTAACACCTCCTAAATCCAAAAATGAACAAGCATGATTGATAAAAACATTTTTACCAAGACTAATAAATTTTCCGAAATTGGTATAAAAGGTGGAAAATAGCCGTTGACTCATCTATTTCTGTACCTATAATTTCGCTTAATTTTGTTCTTACTTGGTTTACATCCCTTGCTGAAGCATTCATTTCTGAACACAAACGGATTGTTTGAGCAACAGCTTCCATAAAAGTACTGTATTCAGCATCATCTTTCTTGATGGCTTCGCCTGCTCGCATTCTTTGAAAAATATCACTCTTGCTCATAAAGTTGATTGGTTAAAAACTTAATTCATTCGATACTCATGCGGTGTAATCCCTACTTTTTGCTTGAAAAAACGAGAAAAATGTTGGGGATACTTAAAGCCCAATTGATAGGATATTTCACTTAATGATTTACTGGTATCTAAAGTTCGTTCTTTGGCAAGGTCAATAAATTTTAATTGTATAAATTCTAAAGCTGTTTTACCCGTTTCTTTTTTAATTAAATCTCCAAAGTAATTCGCTGAAATATGTAATTTATCTGCAAAGTAGGCAACAGAAGGTAAGCCATTGGTAATGAGTAATTCACCAAAAAGATAATCATTCAATAATTGCTCAAACTGTTCGATAATCCCACGATTGGCTTCTTCTCTGGTAATAAACTGTCTGTCATAAAATCTTGAACAGTATTTTAGCAATAATTCAAGATTTGCCACAATCAGTTTTTTGCTATGTTTATCAAGGTTTTGGTTTACTTCAATTGAAATATTTTCAAAACAATTCAAAATCATTTCTCTTTCTTTTTCAGAAACGTGTAATGCTTCTTTAGACTGATAGCTAAAAAAAAGTATTCGTGAATCAGTTTACCCAAGCTTGTTCATTTGATTAAATCAGGATGAAACATCAAAGCCGTTCCATAAGGCTGATGTAATTCTCCTTCTGGTTCGTTGGTAATTACTTGTCCGGGAGCAAAAAACACAATTGTTCCCTCATCATAATCGTAATAATTATTGCCATAGCGTAAATCTCCACAATTAGTTTCTTTGATGATAATCGCATAAATGCCCATCATAAACTTATCTCTCTTCAATAAATCAGATTTCTTTAAATCAACCAAACTAATGAGCGGATGCAAAGTTGGGTTGTTAAACATCTGGTTGCAGGAGAAAGAAGTGCCAAAGAATTAACTACGTTTCGTCATCCTCAGATGAAAACCTCTGTGGAAGATTTTGAGAAAGGCTTACAAGGTAATTGGCGAGCCGAACATCTTTTTAGTCTCAAACAGGCACTAATGATGTATGATTTTATTAAAGAGCAAATGTTACCTGTGAAAGAGAGATAGAACGAACCTTGGGAGAAATCAATGGAGATTCAGGTGATGAATCAAGAGTCAAAACAAAAGCAATCCGACAAAATGATTACGCCTTCGATGTCAAGAGTTATCTAAAAGAAATGGTAGGAGTAGATTTAACTCAAATCAGAGGAATGGACGAGAAAACGATACTTACCATTTTATCAGAAACAGGTACAGATTTGAGTAAGTGGAAAACAGCTCAACATTTTACTTCTTGGCTTGGATTAGCTCCCAAACCCACAATTACAGCAGAAAAAATAGTGGGACATTTTAAATATTCAGTAGCCAACAGAGCCAATCAAGCCTTTAGAATGGCTTCGTGGGCTTTGAGTAATAGCAAATGTTATTTAGGCTCATTCTATCGAAATCTCTCCTCAAAGAAAGGCAGTTTTGTAGCTGTAAAAGCCACAGCAAAAAAGTGGCAGTTATCTTTTGGAATATGATGACTAAGAAAACGGAATTTAAAACACATACACAAACAGAGTATGAAACAAAACACCAAGCACGACAGCTAAAGAACTTAGAAAAATTGGCTAAAAGGCTGGGAATGACCCTGCAAAAGGAAACTATTTAATTTGCTGTAAATCAAAAAGTTAAAAAGCGGTTGTAGGAAGTATTTCACTACGTCGCATTTTATAAAGCCAACGCAAGGTAATAGACGATGAACAAGAGGCACAGGTTTGGCAGAATAACAGTTACAGTACTTTTGGGCTATTGGTAGCAGGGACAGTAGCAGGAGTAAGTACAGAATCCTCAACCAAGGCAAATGACCGTTATTACAATGGCAAAGAGGCACAGGATGTAATGGGTTGGTTTGACTTTGGGGCAAGAATTTAGTACTTATAGTTGGATATATTCTTTGGTAATATCGGTTTTCTGACGTACGAGTTTCCATAGCAAATGCCGATATTTTTGTTTTTATGAGCAAATTCTTCAAATCGTAGATATGCTTTAGTTTGTGAAATTTCTATTGACCTTTGAGTCGTAACGAATGCTTACTTATTCTCCAACAAAAGATACCAAGGAAATAGAGTCATATCCTAAATTTATAAAATGAATCCCATCCCATTGAACTCTTCTCCCTTTATCAATGCGCATCATCATACAGGTGGTTTGATGATTATACTTATCAACGATAAATTATATACCTTTCTTACCTCTCACTCACGGAGTGCTTGGCAATGAATCTATGATTTAAACAAAGTTGTAAAATATACTCTTAAATGAAATCACCGTCATTATTCAGTGTAAAGTTATTGAGGAGTATCCATTCTTTCATTTCAAAGAACTTATCCAATATCGCAGGAAAACCTATTCCCAATGTGGAAGGCTACTTACAGGAATTTCGTGATATATAGCAATCGCACTTATCGAAGTACGATTTTGTAAGATGGGTTCAATAATTCTATAAATTAAAGGAAATTTCATTTTTCCCGTTAAACTATTTTTTACGATAAAATGTAATTTATACTCCATTTTAAATGGTCGTATTGTAAGGTTAAATTATTCGATACATACTACCAGTATTTCAGAATACTTTACTACATAATATTTCAATTAAATACTATTTATAGAATCACAAGATTATGCCAAGAAATATTTTGTATTTAAGGGTCTCCACTATTGACCAAGACCTTGAAAAGAACAAAGCCCAGATTTTGTATTTAGCTATTCCTTGGTTTTATTGGTACTGAGGCTTTGTAGAAAATTTCAAGAAAGATTAAAGAACTTCATAAATGAATTTAAATATTAGGCAATGGAATTCGTTGGTAGAGTTATAGAAATTCAAAAAATTGACAAATTAATGAGTTCTGCTCATTCTGAATTTTTGGCAGTTTACGGCAGAAGAAGAGTAGGCAAAACGTTTTTAATTAGAGATTACTTTAAAAACGAGTTTGACTTTTATGCAACGGGACTTGCCAAGGGGAATACCAAACAGCAATTAACTAATTTTACTATTTTTATCAATAACTACTTCTCTGGTTCTAATGCTATTCCAGCCAATTGGTTAGAGGCATTTAATCTTTTAATTAGGGAGTTAGAAAGTAAAAAACTACATCAAAAAAGTAATATTTATTGATGAAATGCATTGGATGGATACCAAAAAATCTGATTTTATGATGGAGCTTGAGCTTTTTTGAAATGCTTGGGCAAGTGCCAGACCCAATGTTTTACTGGTCGTTTATGGCTCTGCGGCTGGTTATGATGCTCAATAATTTAATTAAGAATACCATGTTTTGAACAAGTTTGTTTTGCCCATATTCCACAGATTAAAAGAGCGTTGAATATTGGAGGAGTAGCCAGTGAAACCTACTCTTGGCGAACGAAAGGAGAAGGAGAAGCAAAAGGCAGTCAAATAGATTTAGTAATTGACCGAAGAGACCAAGTGATAAACCTTTTTGAGATAAAGTTTTCAATCAATGAATTTGTAATTACGAAAGAGTATAATGCAAAATTGCGACAAAAAATCCAATCTTTTAAAGAAGCAACCGCTACCAGAAAATCTATTTTTTTGACCATGCTGACTACTTTTGGTATAAAACCCAATGAATATTCAAATTCGAGCATCCAAAATGAATTAACAATGGATGCTCTGATTGAATGACATTGATAAAACTTATGACTAATAATAGTAGCCAATCTGTTAGGACTCTTAATTTTTTAAAAAAGGTAAAATACTTTCCCAAGTTGAAGGGAAGGTTTCATTCTGACAACCGTGTCCTAAATTTGGGATAATACTATGTTTTACTTGGTTAGAAAAACCAAATAGATAGAAAACCTCTGATGCTTCGTGGAGCAAGACAAGTGGAGAAGTCCAAGGCAGTACAGGCACTATCAATATTCTAAGATAGCCATAAGCCATTATGAATTAGTATATACTTGTTCATCTATAAATTCTAAAAAATATACTTTGTTTATTATACAAGTATTTTATACAATTTAAAGCTTTCTAAACAAATCTTTATCGGAATTTTTGCGAATCCAAAATTGTATAAATAAACGTCCGTTTGATTGGACTGTTTACTAAGTACATACAAATACTTTGCCTTCAACTATTTTGATGGGAATACTTAATTTTGGAAATGTGAT
>JACCDQ010032098.1_pt1 | contig 19516 bp, 17 predicted proteins | sample 7446031 | NCBI WGS metagenome assembly JACCDQ01 (sample SAMN15323442, study PRJNA562643) | freshwater metagenome | isolation source: river surface water | place: USA:Blue River Watershed | collected 2017-08-17
ATGATTACCTCTTTCCTGAGATTGCTCAAAGAGTCAAAAATGCTCGGTTTGTTTTCTTGAGTTCTAGGAATAGTGAAAATGTAACAGAACAATTTTGCCAGCGACTGGGAAAAGCTTTTTCTAGCTATAATTTAAATTGGGATGATTTTTGTATTGTTATGCCAAGACTAAATCAAGAAGAATACTTACGGTTAAACTTGGTATCAGATATCTTTCTGGATACCTTGAGTTGGTCAGGGGGGAATACGACCTTAGAAGCGATCGCCTGTGGATTACCTGTTGTAACTTGTCCGGGGGAATTTATGCGAGGTCGGCACGCCTACGGCATACTGAGAATGTTAGGAGTAACAGAAACCATTGCGGATAATGAAGAAGAATATATTGAAATTGCGGTAAGATTAGGGAAAGATCAAGTATGGCGACGACATATTTGCAGTAAAGTCACGAACTCTCACAAAAATCTCTATGAGGATAGACAATGTGTTAAAAAACTGGAACTCTTTTACCACCAGGCTATTCGAGACCATATTGCAAACAACAACACAAGTCTTTAGCCGTGAACAAGCAAGATATTTTTTGATTTTTCCCTACCAAAAAGTGTTTCCTTCTTTCTCTAGTCAGCTGTTATTGAGTTTTGTTTCTCGGAGGTCTTTCTAGAGACTTAAATAGGAACATTGTGATAAAATTAAGGACATTATCAATGTAAAAAAGTCCAACTCTCTTATATACATTATCATTCCGGAGATAACCTGCTACCTTAACAAGGTTAATTCTTTAGTTACTTACAATTATTATTACTTATTTTTATCAATTATGCTGAGACTTCACATTGGTGGAAAACAAGTTCACCCCGATTGGAAAATCATAGATATTGAAGAACGAGAGGGTGTAGATTATGTAATCAATGCAAATAGTTTAAAGATGTTTGCCGACGAATCAGTTGACATGATCTATGCAAGCCATGTGCTTGAGCATTTTTACTACAATATTGATGGCGAACTTTTGAGTGTGTTGCAAGAGTGGCGACGAGTTTTAAAAAAAGGCGGAAAACTTTTGATTAGTGTTCCTGATCTTAGAGTACTGTGCTGGTTATATTTACATCCTCATCTTCATCCTTTGGAGCGCCATCATGTCATGCGTATTATGTTTGGTGGTCAGATGAATATTTATGATGTTCACAAGGTAGGCTTAGATCAAGATATTTTGGGCTTATATCTTCAAGAGGCCGGATTTGATAACTATGAAGTCGTTTCTGAATTTAATCTCTTTGAAGATTCCAGTCGCTTGAAAATTTTAGACACATTAATTAGTCTTAATGTTATTGTCACTAAATCTTGATATTTTGGAAGGGGATTAGAAGTTTAATGATATGATGTACGATACAAGGCTATATAATGGTTCAGAGACAAGGTTTTCCTAGAAAGTTTTGGCTTAAACTGATAAAAGTCTTGCTAGTATAGTACTTTTAATTTTTGAACTTTAAGTTGTATATAAAGTTGATGTTTCAGTAAACTTCCTCGTATTGAGGATAATTAATTTTTATTGTCCCATCCCTAAAATAAAAAAATTCAAAATTATGCTACATTTCTTTTGGAGTAGATACAGATTAACAGAACATAGTTATACTCTATATGAGTTATCTAATTCGGAAATTGCGAAATGGGCAGAATACTATTTTAGTCAATGGACAGGTTTCCATCAGTCATCTTGGTCTTCGGGAAAAGTTACAGAGAATCCCAATGATATTCTTCTGGGTCACTTGACCTGGGATGGCAGAGCAGATCAGCAAAGGAAACAGCAAGGCGAGCTATTGCACGACTGGGTAAAAGATAATGCGTTGTCATCTGAGAAAAGTTCTCACCCTAACACCTATATCTTAACGCCGTGGGTACCAAATTTTCCTCTTGAATGGACAAATCGTATGCCCTTTTACCAGTCACAGTTATTATCAGCCAAGAAAATTTTCGCTATTTGTAGTAGTTTCTGGATTCAAAAGACTTTAGAGAAAAAAGATAAATCTATTCAATATCAGGTTAAGGACAAGCTAATTCAATGTAACATGGGAGTAGCTTACCAAAACTTTCCAGTTCGTAAGACGGAATTTAATCAAGTTGGGGAAAGACAACTGCTTCATATTAGTAACTTAGATGATTACAAAGGGTTTGATATAACGTGCCTTAGTCTTCTTGGCGTAGATACGTTACTGCATGTAGCCACAAGCTCTATTCAGGCCCCTGTGGGGTTGTTAAATATTGAAGTTGACAATCATCCATTTGTTTTTAATTTTATGGGTTCTGTCAGTAATACTGATCCTGAATTTAATCAATGGGTTGTTGGTAACTGTGATTTTTATATTCATACAGCGAACATGGATGCTCAAGCCACCACAATTCTGGAAAATGGAGCACGAGGTTTAATTCCTTTAGTAACACCAGAAAGTGGGTTTGAGTGTCCAGATGCGATTTATTTAACTCAAGATCCTGATGAAAATCGTCAAATCATAAAATGGGCATTGGAATTACCAGAGTCTGAGCTGATTCAACGAAGTCACCTAATTCGTACCTATATTCAGCACGAACATAACTGGGAAACCATATTCAGGCGCATTTGGAATACAATAAACAACAACACATCAGCTGACTATAAGTAACTACTATTTACAAAACTATGTCAAATCTAACACCTAAAATTGATCAACGTCTCTATATTGATCGTGAACAACTTATTCAGTTAGAAACTAGTATTAGACTACGCAGACACGTTGAACGCTATGCATTATTACGCCAGTTTGCAAAAGGAGTCATTTGTGATGCCGCTTGTGGTTGTGGCTATGGCAGTTACTTATTGCAAACCAATCCTGATGTAACTAAAGTTATTGGCTTAGATTGTGACCCAAATAGTATTCAATATGCAAAACAAGAATATAGTACGGAAAAAACCGAATTTCATGTAACTGATTTAAATGATTGGAACTTTTCAGAAAAGATTGATATGCTTATTTCAGTTGAAACAATCGAGCATATTAGAAAAAAAGAAACACTGCCAATGTTTGTTGATAGAAATTCAATTAATTATATAATCTTGACTTATCCTTCTAAAAAAACGACCCACTATAATGTATATCATCATCATGACTATCAATTACCTGAAATTTTAAAGTTATTTGATAAATTTTTATGTCATAAATATTTTAATTGGGAATACGAATTTGACGTTGTATTTTTGATACGGCAACATATTTAGAGACAAGCAAAACTACTGGATTGACGGACGTTATTTCACTGTCTCTTGCACATAAATTTCCCACATTTTTCGGTAAGCTTTTTCCATTTCACAGGCAAATTGTTTTCCATTCCACAGGGGCGATGTTTTTTTGGATTGGTGCAATTTCCAACTGATTTCTTTTCTTAAATTCTCATCTGTTCCTAACTTGATACCCCATTCTACATATTCTTCGTCACTCCAAGCAATCCCCTCTGTAACTCCGACATTCATCATAAAAGTATAGCTGTTGCGAGCGGCAAACTGTTCACCCACTCTAGTTACCAAAGGAATTCCCATCCATAAAGTTTCTAAGGTTGATGTTGCTCCATTATAGGGATAGGTATCTAATATCACATCAACCATACCTAAGTTAGCCCGATGCTCCATTTCTGTGGCACAAGGCTCTAAAAAACGCAGACGAGCTAACTCAATCTTTTCTTCTTGGGCAATACTTTCAAATAAATTTTGAATCTCATCAGCTTTACCGGTTCCTTTGACTAATAAATAACTATTCGGTACAGCTTTTAAAATTTTCATTTGTTGGCGCAAAATATGAGGATGCCGTTTAAGTGCATTTTGAAAATTGGCAAAAATAACGGCATCTTGAGGAATATTTAAGTCTTCTCTCCTCAGAGTTGGCACCCCAATTTCAAATCCGTCAATACCAAGATAGCAATTAGGTAGCCGCCAAATTTTTTCCGAATAATAATCCTGAGCATCGTCGGGTAAAACGTAGGGATCAGCGATAAAGTAATCAACATTCGGTATCCCACTAGCATCAAAGCCTAACCATGTCACTTGTATAGGAGCAGGTTTGAGAGAAAGTACTTCACAAGTTAGTTGACAAGTTAAACTATCTAAATCAACTAAAATATCAATTTGATCTGCTTTAATTTGTTCTATAGCTGACTTTATATCTCTTTGAAAACAATAGTAACCGTCCATTTTATTAATAAACCATTCCTCAGCAAATGAGGTTGAGGAGTGTAGAAACATATATCCATAATTTTTAATATGTTGGTAATCTTGATGATGAATTAGCCAGCGGCCTAAATAACCAACAGGATGAGCCCTTAAGGTATGACCAATATAGCCTATCCTTAAAGGACGATTATATCTTAAGTCAATGGCAGAAGAAAATAATAGTGAAGAATTATTGGCTAAAGCGACTTCTTGAAAAATTTTACTAGAGTAGTTAATTAATAAACGATTTTTTTGAGGAGAATCCTGAAAATAAGGAAGTGGTTGACCAACAATAACAAACGAGTATTGAATAAAAAGGTATTTAAGATCAATTTTTTGTCCAAGAAAATCTTGTAATAATTGCGAATATACACAAAATAAATCTAGTGCTTTTTGCCAGTTTGACATTTTTAATGTCACAGATAAAATCATATAATAACCAAAGATTTTTTCGGTTAAGGTACTACTTCGTTCTATAAAAGCTTTTGCAAATTCAGTTGCATTCTCTAGATATTTAAATTCAACATAAAAGGCGTAAATAACATTAATAACAGCCAGATTTTCTGGATCAAATTCAGAGCAAATTTTTAACACATCAATGACATATTCAAAATAATTAACTTTATAAAAAAAGTCTCTGATCGCTTCTACAATAATCGTAACTACATCAGAGTTTTTTTCTAATATTTTGAGACAATAGCGAATAAATTCTAAGGAATCCAATGAAGGAAATTTTGGAATTAAGGACAAAGCATTTATTAGAATTTCATCTTTGATTTTTTCTGTACCAATAGAAGAAATTAACTGGGATAACTGCCAATTTTGAAATTTTTCTGAAGGATTTTCACTAACAATTAAATCCAAACAAATAAACTGTAGTAAATTATTATAATTGTTCGGTTGTAGTTCCCGTATATGACCACGAATAACCCAAGATATTATATCATTGTTATGTTGTTCTTGGCGTTCTGCTTCATTATCTAAAATCTTAATAAGTTCTTGCTGATAAAATTCTAGGACTTCTCCTTCCCATTGTCCTAACACGACGAGCCAAGTGAATTGCGCTTGTTCCTCTTGCCCTAGTAGCAGATAAGTCAGACCTAAGTACCAATAGTTTTCTGGGCTTTCTGGATCTTGTTCTACCTTTTGCTCGTAGTAGTCAGCGACTCTTGCGTATTGACCTTGTAGCCAATCTTGGTAAATCTCTGGAGGCCAATTGATGGTAGTCATAGAGGCAAAGACAAAATAATAATTCACTTTCATTAGGATTCTAGCATAAAATATGTAAAATTTGGTTTATGATAGGTAGGCTATGGAGAAATCACTGTCTCATGCAAATTATCTCTTTTAAGGTCAAAATCTTACAATTAATTGATTATTCATAAGTCTTTTTTGAGAAGAATACTATGAGTTTTTTGTACTCCCATGATGAATTAGAAAAAATTCGTCAGCAATATGACTTTCTACCCTATCCTGAGTCTGATATTACCCTATTTCCTAATAACTTAGAGGAAATATATATCCATTCTTTGGTGACTCCTTATTATTTGCGCTATCAAAAACGAGTTAGTTGTCAAGATAAAATCATCTTAGATGCAGGATGTGGTAGTGGAATGAGAGCTTTAACTCTTTCTGTTGCTAACCCAGGATCTAAAATTGTTGGGATTGATTTATCAGAAAAATCGGTGGAGCTTGCTCGCCAGAGATTTGCTTATCACAATCTTCCCAATCATGAGTTTTATTCTATCCCTCTGGAGACAGTGGCATCGTTAGGTTATCAATTTGATTTAATTAATTGTGATGAAGTTTTATACTTATTGCCAGATCCCCAGAAAGCTCTCCAGCTTTTTGCATCAGTGTTATCTCCCCAGGGAATTATTCGGACAAATTTACATAGTTATTATCAGCGCATTGAATTTTATCGCACTCAAGAATTATTTAAATTCTTAGGAATTGCCGAAGAAGATTCAGTAGAAATAGCCTTAGAAACAGTGAAAGATACTCTCAATTGTTTAAACAACAATATTCGTGCCAAAATTTTTTACCATGATTACGAGCAAAAACAACTAAGTGGTCTTGAAAATACAATAAAAGCTAAAAAATTAGAAGAGTGGATTATGACTAATTATTTATTAAGAGGAGATAAAGGCTATACAATTCCTGAAGTTTTTCAGTTAATTAGAAATGCTGATCTTGATTTTTTGAGTATGGTCAACTGGCGAGACTGGAATGTCAATGATTTATTTAACAATCCAGAAAATTTACCCCTATTTTGGCAGTTGGGTTTAGAATCTGCTTCAGAAGAAGAAAAATTACATATCTATGAGTTAGTGAATCCGGTGCATCGTCTTCTCGATTTTTGGTGTATTAAAAAAAATGATGAGCTTTTACCTTTGTCTCCTATGACTTGGAATAATCAGCAGTGGCAAAATTGTTTAATTCATTTACATCCTGTCCTGCAAAATGAGAAAATCAAAAAGGACGTAACCACTGCTTGCCAAGAACGCCAATCTATTGATTTTAGCCAATATCTCAAACTTAACACTAAACAACCTGTTATCATAGACAGTAATCTGTTAGCGTGTTTATTGCCTTTATGGGATAATTGCCAATTTTTCACGGAATTATGGCAACGTTGGTTGAGTATTGAGCCTTTAGCGTTAGATACTTTGGAGGTGAAAACTGCCAATCAAGGCTATCGAGAGCTTCGGGAATTACTGACTAAGTTAGAAGTTTTTAACTATATTCTGATTGAACTTCAATTCTAAAAAATTCTTGAGAAAAATAAAAATTGACTGATTAATTATGACATTTTTAGTTTTTTAGCTTCCTGTCTCCAATCTTCCAACCCTGGGGAAAAATTCAAGGAGTTTAATCTTTTTCAGGAAAAACAATTTCTAAGTTGCCATCTGGATTTCGGTTAACCTTGCCGCCTAAAGCCAGAATTTCCCGAATGGCTTGCTTGCGGACTCGATCATCTAATGCGCCTTCTAAGATACTCATCCAGGCGGCAACTCTGGCTTTTTTACTATCGGGATTCTTGGCTAAAAAGTCTGCCGTGTCTTGATTGCGTTTGGCTACGGCTAAATCGGTGTTATCTCCTCGTTCTCTTGCCCATTTTGCCGCCATCTCAAAGGAATGTTGCGAGGCTTTATTATTTCCTAAAAAGAGCATTTCATCTACGCCTTTATAACTCCAGACGTAGGGAGTTAAATAACTTAGTTTAGGCGTTATACTTTTGAGGGCTTGATCAAGAAGATTAACGGTTTTTTGGGGTTGAAAAGCATACATGGTATTGGCACTCGATAGTATTAACAGAGCTTGCACGAAGCGGGGATCTCGATCCACAATGATTTTAAAAAACTGCGGGATTAACTCATGGCCAAGTTCCTCTCTTGCAGGAGTATCCCCAAAATATTGAATCATGCGTAGAAATGTCCAATCGGCTAAGAGGTTATTAAAGCCAAGGGAGGGAAGTTTCGTCTGGGTAGTGAGAAAAATTTGATCATTTTCTTCATCTTTAGTATAAATCGCAGTTTTATTTTCTTCTTGGTGGTGTACAAGAGTCTTTTGTTGTAAAAAAATAACTCCCCCTAAGGACAATAAGGCAAGTCCAATGGGAAACGTCGCATACAGAAACTTAAGCATATCTTTCTGTTAACCAGGTATTTACAGACAAGTAGAGTAACTCAATAAGACACCAATTGTCGTTTTCAATAGTCCCCTATTGATTGTCTATTGTAGTTTGACACCATTGTTTGTACAAGGATCACTGGCTTGATCTCCTACATCTACAGTATCACCAATACCCGACCCTTGACAGGTCGAACGGGAATAGGAACTGCCGTTATAATAAATGCCAATGGCGTAGTTACGTGTTTGATCAAAACCAGGATTAATGGCAGTTGCTTGGTGTTTAGCTTTGGTGCTGTCGGTAACAGGATCGGGAAAAGTGTAGTAGTATGAATCTATTGCTCCGATGTCGGCGGCTAAAATCGCAATGGTGGGAGCAAAAACGCTCTTTTCGTAGTGGTAAGCGGTTTGCGCTCGTCCTATTGCTCCTAGTTTTTGTTGAACCTCGGCTTCCCTGGCTTTGCCGATCTGACGCTGAAAAACGGGTAAAGCGATCGCCGATAAAACAGAAATAAAAATCAGAACAATCATGAGTTCCAATAGGGTAAACCCCTCACTCGATCTTGGGAATTTATAAAAACCGAGACCGAAGGTAATCCACCTATGGAAAAAATTGTTCATTGCGTTAATCTAGATGAGTGTAGGTTGCTAGATTAGCCTAAGTCTGTTCAAGAGTTTTTACTGTAGCCAGTTGATGAAAAACATGCCAACTGTTAATAAGGAAAAACCCATCTACATAGCCTCATATAAGTAATGCTCAAGATGGGTTTTGCTAAATATCAAAAGCCAACCATTATTTAACAATGGTAGTGCCGCCTGTACAGGTTAGGTCCGTAGCCGGGACAGGTGAAGTTGTGCCACCGCTAACATCCGTCTGGCAAATAGCAGAAGCATAAGTACCACCAGTAGCAGTAAAATTAATCCGCGCACCGTAGTTACGAGTACCTTGTTGAGCACCATTGTCAATAGCTGGAGTAGCAGACGTATCGATACCTCGAGCATTAGCCGTTGCTGTAGTGGTTGAAGCACCTGATACGGCAAAGGTATAGTATTTACTGGCGGGAATAATAACCCCCAACGCATTATTAGCTTGCAGAGCACTATTACTTAAGTCAGGGCCAAAGCTGGCTTTTTCAAAGTGATAGGACTGTTGGGTTCTGTTGACTGTACCCATGGCGTTTTTCGCTTCCGACTCCCGTGCTTTACCCACTTGTCCTAAGAGGTTGGGGAGGGCTACAGCCGCCAAGACACCGATGATGATGACAACGACTAACAGTTCGATTAAGGTAAAACCTTTATTTTCTTTTTTCTCGGTTAGGTAGGAGAGGAGGCGAAATTTAAATTGACTATTCATGATCTTCTTCCTTGTAGTTGGGGGAAATGAGTTAATGTCTGGAGACCCTTCTAGCTGTAACTTACCCATCTGCCTTCCTGTATCTATCACCCCTCCAAGAAAAATTTTGACTAACCATTAAACTAGAGGGAAACCCTTGTGGGGAAAGTCTTTAGAGATTTTTATAATTGACACTTAATCATTACGATAACTTAACAAAGGGGCAAATTACGTAGAAATACGGGAACTTGTTGGAGAATCACCAGAATGGGTTGAGGGGAAGATGATTAAGGTATGGTGAGAAGCGGATAGTCGTTTCTCGCTAAAGAGATTGAAATGATGGATAAGAGACAGTTAGGGGTACTGTTGGGGGCTACGGTATTGATCCTTCTCGCGGCCAGGGGGGATCTCTGGTTAGACGAAATCTGGTCGGTGGCGATCGCCCGCAACGCGCCTGTCATCACAGATATTGTTTTCCAGAATCATCACGACAACAACCATGTCCTGAACACCCTCTACCTCTATATGGTAAGAGATAGTCCTATCTTGTTGGTTTATCGTCTGATGGCTATAGTGTCTGGGATTGGGAGTATTTTTTTAGTTGGACATATTGCTCGCAACCGCTGGAGTCAACGGGAAGCCCTAGTTAGCATGGTGTTATTGACGACTTCCTATCCTTTACTACTGTACTTTTCTGAAGCAAGAGGCTACGCCCCCGCTATCTTTTTTGCCCTAGTGGCCTACGCTGTTCTACCAGTCCACCAAAAGCAAACGACACTTCAAGGTATTTTGGGGTTTAGTTTAGTTTCTATTCTCGGCATCCTTTCTCACTCCACTTTTGTTATGGTGAGTTTGGCTTTATTCGGCGCGAGTGTAGGTTATGCTCTCCACAGTCCCACTAATTTTCGCGAAAACATTCAATTAATCGTCGCTTATCATGGTATTCCTTGGGCTTTCATTGCGCTATGGTATGGCTTTTATATTAAAAATATGGAAATTGGCGGTGGCCCAATTTATCCTCGTTGGAATGTCATTGCCGAAGCCTCAAGCTTATTAATTGGATTACCTGACTCTTCTTCTTTTTATCCTCTAGCCCTAGTGTTGGTCTGGATACTGATTGCCTTGGGTTTAGTAAAACTCTGTCAGCAAGGGGATAGTCAGTGGATTTTTTTCCTAATGATATTATTCATTGCACCCGCCGCCATGTTAATCATTAGTAATCCGATTTATCTTTATTTTCGTTATTTTATTCTTTGTTTTCCTTTTTTCTATTTACTACTGGCTTATTTAGGCTGTCAATATTTTCAGGCATGGGGACATTCTTGTCGCTGGTTAACGGTCGTTTTGCTCACCCTATCCATTGTGGGACAAATGCAGAAAATTTCCCCCTTATTAGTCTTAGGACGCGGTAACTATTCTGGGGCGTTAACGGATATTGCTACTCAAATAAGTTCCGGTGGCACCACCATTGGCAGTGATCACGATTTTCAGAATCGGATGTTATTTGATTTCTATGCCCCTATGATTCCCCAGGGCGATCGCTTACGTTACCTAGAAGAATCCCAATGGGCTAAACAGTCTCCTGATTGGTTGATTGTCCATAGTTCAGATCTTTCTGTCCAGGTACCAGAGCAAGTTACGGTGCCAGGCCTTGGCAAATACCATTTTATTCAAAAATACCCGTTTTCTGGGATTTCGGGCTGGACTTGGTTCCTGTTTCGTCGGGATAATCCCTAGTTTGAATTAGCCACCATCCAGTCCGCGATCGCCTGTTCATAAAATCGTTCCAAAGCGATCACAACTTGCTGATCATCATATAAACATCCATAATTAGCCTTAATTTTGTCGCGCAGTTGTTGTCGCCATTGCGGATCTTTTCCTAATTTCACCGCCAGATTAATATACTCTTCTTCGCTGTTGGCAATCGTTTCTTCAACTCCTAAGGTTTTTAAAATACCGTAGGCGTGACGACCCCGCATAAATTCTCCTGGACAGGTCACAATGGGTAAACCACAGGCGATCGCTTCTAGGGTTGTATTGCCTCCCGACCATGCTAATGTATCCAAAAAAACATCAGAAACTAAATTGACAGAAATATACTCAAAATGCTTAAGGCGACGAAGAAATACACAGTAGTCTTCACTATCAAGTTCAAGCATAGCAAAAGCCCGTTTTAAACGACGCTTAAATTGCTGAGTAACATAATTGCTATTAGATGACTCAAGGAAAACAATCTTGGCATTGGAAACTTTTTGAGCAATACGAGCAAAAATATAATCATATTGAGGTAAATACTTAAATAAAGACTGACAAGACAGATAAATAATAGACGAATCCAACAATTTAAAAATTTGAGAAGGTAGAAATTCTTGATACGCATCAGAATGAAAATTTGGAAAAAGATAGGAAATTCCAATATTAGGTAAACGGATCAATTTTTCTGTATAGTGACTATCTCCATTGTCAGGTTCCATTTTCTCAGAAGATAGAAAATAATCCATTGTCGGAGAACCTGTCGTGATTGGATGTCCCCAAGCAACACATTGAATCGGTGCTAGACGTAAATTAGACAGTAAAGTCATAATCGGAGCCATTCCTACTTCAAAGAAAACCAGAATATCTAGCTGATCAGCAATAATTTTGTCTGCAATTTCCTCCATTGAACGATTTCCCAAATAGCAAAAGTGATCACTAAAACACTGAAATTGTTCAGTCACATTATCTACATCTACTCCTACATGATAGCTATGTAGAGTAAATTGTTGATGATCACTATATTTAAGCCAACCTCGAAAAAGACTCGCAGTTGTATGACGGTGCATCACAAAGGAAACGTAACCGATGCGAATTTTACGTTCAGGCAAGCCGGGACAAATCAAACATTTTTGGATAAACTGGGGGAATTGTAGAGCTAGAATCCGATGGATTATAAGGCTATATTGTTGTTGTAAATCTTTATCATTTTTTCCTTGATACTGAAGATAAAAATTGGTTCGATTTTTTAAGGTTTGAGCCAAATGTTCTAGGATTTCGTGTCGAGATTCATTTACAAAGTATTGATTAAGTTGCTGAGTCAAATCTTCTACATACTGAATAAAGCGATGACGATAAAATTCAACTTCTTCCGTTGAATTATAAATAACAGGTAGCAACCATTGCCTGAGTTTCTTGAGCTCAAGATTTTCTGGGAAATATTGGTAAGCAAGCTCAAGAATTTCGTTTGCTTGGTCTAAATTTCCAATGTTTTGATAGTTTTGATAAACTAAAATAAGATATTCATAAAATTTAAACTGATCAGGAAATTTGTGAATTGCTTCATGGCATACTTCAATAGTACAATCATAATCTTTAATTTCATATAAACAAAATAAAAGTTTACTATAAGCTTCCCAAGAATCAAAATATTTTTTTATATAATTACGATATAATCTTGCTGCTTTCTCAAAATTTCCGCAATAAAACTGGTAATCAGCAAAATACCAATCTTTTTTTTCACTATCTCCTTTGAGATCATAGGCATTTGCCAAACTTAAGGATAATTGAGGATGATTTGGCTCAAGGGCTAAGGCTTGCTCATAAAGAGAAATAATTTCCTGTAATTGTTCTGGAGAACGTTCGTCTATAGATAGCAATTGAAAGTGATTGAAAAGCAAATTTCCTAATTCCCAAAACCCCTCATAACAATCGGGAACATTTTGACAAAGTTGACGATAAATTTCTTCGGCTTCATTAGCACGATGTTGCTGAATTAATAACCTTCCTAATGCCAAATAGGATTGTGGATAATCAGTATTAAGCGATAAGGATTTTTGATGAGCGATTACCGCATTTTCATAATCTTTGTTTGCTTCAAAGATCAGCCCGTAGCCATAGTGATAACAATGATTATCGGGATTAATTTCCAGTGCCTTCTCAATGGCATTAAAAGCTTTTTCAATAGTTTTATTTTTAAGATTTAACAATGCTAAATGATACCAAGCATCTCCATAATTTTCATCAATTTCTAAAATGCGAATAAAATAACTAGCAGCTTTCTCAATCTCCGATTCAGCCGCAGAACTAATTCCCATTCTTAACAATTTTTCAGTCGTCGTTTGAATTGCTTTTGGTAGTAATTGATGAACATAATTCTCATTAAATTCTTGTACAACATTTTGTAATAACTTAGCCTTTTCTAAATTTTCTTCATTGACTAAATCTGTAATAATGTCGTCAAAAATTTGAATAAAATTTTGTTGCCAGCCAGCTTGTTGATCTAACAGTCCCATCAATGCAGGTGTAATCCAAGTTTCCTGGGCACTCTGCAAATTTCCTTGGAGAAAATAAGACAATCCTAAATACCAATAGTGATTAATTGTATTCGGGGTTTCTTCCAATTCTTGCTGAAAAAGGTGAATCGCATCATCGTAACACTTCTGATTAAAGGCGGCGAGAGCATCAGTATCTAATGGACTAATAGATGAGTTAATCATAATCTGTATTTTCCCGTAGTTAAAATCAACATTAATTGTAGTTACTAGAGCGAAGGCTTTAGTGAAAAGTACATGATTTCTAGTTCTCAATATGAATTTTCAAGGTTTTACTTTGTCACGAAGATCTTCTACCTCAAACTCCCCCAATTGCTCCAAATTGTTTATTCCCAAATATCGAATTTGCCCAATCATTACGATGAATAAAAACTCAAAATCTTTGCTTAACTGACTTAACACGACATCAAAGCCATGGGTTTGGGGTTGCATGGCCACCGTCCCCCAGTCTCGATAGAGCGTTGGCAAGGTTGCTAAAAAATTACCGATTTGCATAGCGATCCTGTCGCGTCAGTTACACCTAGCTTACCATAGCTGTTCTTAAGGGGGCAGGGCTTTAAACGCCGTTTTTGGAAGCAGTCACAGATTCCCATATCGTCCGACTTCAAAAAATCCCTGGCTATGACCCTAGCCGAAGTTCTCGACCGATTTCAACCAGTCGCCCTAGCTCTAACTTAAAAATTGTAAAGAGATTGTTACAATGGGCAAGACCTGTTCCTAACCCTTTGGCTCCATCGGGTGATTATGTCCCAATTACCGCCCTTGGTTTCTCCCTCAGAACCGCCGACTGTTTCCGCCTCGACTTCACCAGCCCCTGTCAAGAAAAGTAAACCATGGTTAGTCTTCCTCTTCTTAATCCTTTTGGGTGGTGGTGGGGCGGCCTATTTTGGGTGGCAAGCCAAACCCCAGGGAACCCCTAACCCCGGCAAAATGATGGGGCCTAGGGCCACTCCCGTCAAACTCGAAACCGTTAGGGAAGTCCCTGTCCAAAATAGCCTCGCTCTCGTCGGCACTTTAGAAGCACGCAGTGGGTCGGATTTGACCTCGGAACAGGATGGTCGGATTAGTCGCATAGCAGTCAAAGAAGGCGATCGCGTCCATGCGGGTCAAGTGGTGATGGAATTAGATACCGAAACCTTGCAGGTCGAATTGTTGGAAGCCCAAGCCACCCTAGCAAAAACCCAAGCCACCCTCGCTGAATTACAGGCCGGTTCCCGTCGAGAAGACATCGCCCAAGCCCAGGCCGCCCTGCAACAAACCGAAGCCCAACTCCGCAACGCACAACAGGGAGCCAGTCCCGAAGAAATTGCTCAGGCCCAGGCCCAAATCACTGCCGCTAAGGCCACCGCCCAACTCGCTCACGAACGGGTCAAACGTTACCAATCCCTCAAGGATGAAGGAGTAATTCCCCTCGATACCTTTGATCAACAACTGAAGGAAGAACGTCAAGCCCTAGCGGAGGTAGAAGCGGCCCAACGTCGTCTCGCCCAACTGAAAAAAGGTCGTAACGCAGACATGGAACGGATTACGGCCGAGATCGAAGAAAAACGCCAAACCCTCCGTCGTCTCCAGAATGGTTCCCGACCCGAAGCCATTGCCCAAGCTCAGGCCCAGGTTGCCGAAGCCTCTGCCAGGGTAAAAGCCGTCGAGGTCAAATTACAAAAAAGCCGGATTACTGCTCCCTTTAGCGGTGTCATCGGTTATATTCCGGTGCGGGTCGGTGATTACGTCAAAACCGGCGATAAATTAACTACCCTGACCCAAAACAATGCCCTGGAAATTAATTTACCCGTTCCCCTTACCCAGGCCAGTTCTATCCGTTTAGGATTACCCGTTGAAATTGTAGATGCCCAAGACCAGACCCTAGCCAGGGGACAAATTAGTTTTATTTCTCCCAATGTGGACAGTAATGCCCAAACGGTATTGGTCCGGGCCAGCTTTAATAATGCAGGTAAGGCCCTCTTAAATCGTCAGTTAGTCCAGGCCAAAATCATCCTCGATGAAGCCCCCGGTATTCTCGTACCGGCGATCGCTATTAATCGTCTGGGGGGAGAAACCTTTGTCTTTGTGAGCCAACCCGGCAAACCTGACCCAACCGGTAAACCGGGCCTCATCGCTCAAAAACAACCCGTCCAAATGGGAGCCATGATCCAAAATTCCTATCAAGTTCTTGAGGGCTTAACCCCAGGACAAAAAATTGTCACCGCCGGCTTGTTGAACCTGCAAGCGGGAATGCCGATCCTTGATGCAGAACAAATTCCACCCCAGACTAAACCAGGGAAAAAACCCTAGGTTAGGAAGATTCAGACCCCCACAAAATTCCCACAAAATTCCGTGCATGGCTTCCTATTTTTAGATCTATGCTAAAGTCATTAGGGTAAATAACCGATAGTCCTTCTTTTTACTTAAAATATTAGTTCTTCTTATGAGTGAGACTGCCACCCCTAATCCGTCCCCAGAACCACAACCCAGTTATGTCAAACTGGCCATGCGGAATATGGTACGCAAAAAAGGCAAATCCCTCACCCATTTCTTCCTGACGACCACTGGTCTTCTCGCTATTTTGGTGGGTATTTCCTATCTCACTCGCTAAGAAAACGATGACGGTTCTCACAGTGCCTACGGTTGAGCTTTATCTGCAAAGTCCTAGCCCCCTGCCCAGTTCCCTAATTTCTGCCTCCTTACCGCCGGAAAGCCAGTGGCAACAATGGTTTACCCTCTGGTTAGCCCAATTAGGCGCAGATTTACCCCCAGCCTCGGCCTACGAGTTAACCCTACGCCTAACGAACGATGAGGAAATTCAACGCCTCAACGCCCAATTTCGTCATCAAGATAGACCAACCGATGTTCTATCCTTTGCAAGTTTAGAAGACGAAGTTCCGACCGTTGAGGCCGATTCCTTGGAACCCCTCTATTTGGGAGATCTAGTGATTTCCCTGGAAACGGCGGCCCGCCAAGCCTTAGAGGTTTCCGTCTCCTTGACCACCGAGCTGGCCTGGTTAGCAGCCCATGGTTTATTGCATCTCGTGGGTTGGGATCATCCCGATGACCTCCACTTGCAGGAAATGGTTCGCCGCCAGGCTGATTTATTACAGCACATTGGACTTGATTACTGTTGGCAAGATTACTTTTAATTTGGCCAAGAGTCGTTAGACTAGCCATCTATTGCTTTGGAGCAGGCAATTTATGAAATCTCCTCTCTCTGTTTCTTCTGTCACGCCCCTTCCTCTCTATCCGAGATCTTCTACTAAGTCCCAGACTTCTCGCAAGGTGACGGCTCTTCCCCCCGCCCATTTGACTCATCCTCCCCAACCCAAATCCCACAGCCGGGATCAAGCTTGGCAAATTGCCCCCGATCTGTTGACCAGTTTTCGTTATGCCGGGGCGGGCATTCGCTATGCGTTTGTAACTCAACGAAATTTTCGGATTCATACCCTATTGGGTTCGATCGCCTTCGCATCCGGTCTAGCGTTACAGATTTCAGCGACGGGGTTAGCCATTCTGGCCCTTACATCGGCCCTTGTGATGGGTTTTGAGCTATTAAATACGGCCCTAGAATCCGTTGTGGATTTAGCGGTGGGACAGTCTTACCACGAGTTAGCCAAAATTACCAAGGATTGTGCCGCAGGGGCCGTTTTACTCTCGGCGATCGCGGCGGTCATTGTTGCCGGATGTCTATTGGTTCCCCCTTTGTGGAATTTAATGTTTTAATAACGATGACATGATGTGAACAGCCCAGCGGCCTAGGAGATCCCGATTTGATTCTCGTTATTGATAACTACGATAGTTTCACCTATAACCTTGTTCAATACCTGGGAGAGTTAGGCCAGGAATTTCCCGTAGCCTCCGCAATCCAAGTCTATCGCAATGATCAAATTAACCTCGAAGAAATTCGGCAACTGAAGCCCGACGGCATTGTTATTTCCCCTGGGCCCGGTCGTCCTGATGAATCGGGGATTTCCCTCGCCATTATCCAGGAATTAGCCCCTACTACCCCAATCTTGGGTGTTTGTCTGGGGCATCAAAGTATTGGTCAAATCTTTGGGGGTAAGGTCGTCTCTGCACCAGTCCTCATGCACGGTAAAACTTCCGAGATTTATCACAGTGGGAAAGGCGTTTTTGCCGGGGTAAGTAATCCCTTTGCCGCTACCCGTTACCATAGTTTGATTGTTGAACGGGAAAGCTTACCCAATTGTTTGGAAGTGACCGCCTGGCTAGAAGACGGCATGATTATGGGACTACGCCATTGTCAATATCCCCACGTCCAGGGGGTGCAATTCCATCCCGAAAGCATTTTAACAACGGAAGGCAAGCAACTCCTCCGTAATTTTCTCCAGAGTTTAACGACCCCTTAAACTTTCTACGGCTTTTGTTCCTTCCGAGGGACGGTGTAAAGTTAGCTATTCTTGACAATTATTCTCCCTCCTATCGCTCAAGCCTAGGCCGTGTAAGCCTAGACCCTTTTAGACTGAGGAATTCCAGGAAATTCTCTGTGAGTAATATCAAGGTCTAGTTTTATAATGGTGACAGAAGTGTTAATGCTTCATGGAAGTAGTAATCACCGCCCTACTTCCCCTTCACCTCGCATCAGATGGAGGTTTTAGCGGTTTGGATACTATGGATACGAAATTCTTTGAAGAATACCAAACCCAGTTACTTGATTGGCAAAAAAAATTCTTCAACACCTGGTTAGAAGGTTTGCCCAAAGGAACGGCCGAAATCCAGTTAGCGGACACCTTTGAAACAAGCGTCAAACTCCAAGAGGAACTGGTGAAAAGTTACCTCGAAGCCCAAGAAAAATCAGTGGAATTAATGCTGGAATCTCAAAAGCAATTTTGGAACAATTATTTTGAAGCGATTCGCAAGCAACCCGTGGCCGCCAATTAAGGCTTGGTTCAACTTCCACTCCCCTTTTTTGGGGAACTGAGTCCCAGGGAAGGTATTATCCCTTTCTGGGGCTTTTGTTTATGGGGGTTGACTATAATGGTTTTCTGTCCCCTGCCCTGTAAAACGCACGTCAAGATCAACATACGTTAAAAACGATGTACAATGAAAATAACGTACAATAAAAGTGTCGTGTTTAGGGATAGATATGATAAAACCGTTGAAAAGTAATCCCGGCGGTCAGTTAGCTCCTGATCAGATCATTGGGAGAGATCAATTGGTGACTCGATTGTGGGATACCCTAGAAGGGCGCAGTGTGATTTTGACCGCAGAGCGACGCATGGGCAAAACTTCTGTCTTGAGAAAATTGGAAGCTGAACCTCTCAAGGGATTTGTCACAATTCGTCGAGATTTAGAGAATATTAGTAGTCCTTTAGAATTTGTAGAACGTTTATTCGAGGATATAAAGTCACAACTGAAATTATCAGATCAATGGGTCAATAACTTTAAAAATATTGTTAAATCTTTAGAAGGGTTAGAAGTTGAGGTAATGGGAACAGGAATTAAGTTACCTGAACAGGCAAAATCCCATTGGAAAAAATTATTAGAACAAATTTTTAAGAATTTAATAGAATCCCTAAAAAAAGAGCCACAAATAATCGTTTTTCTTTGGGATGAATTACCCTTAATGATTGATAAAATTCGTCAAAGTGAAGGGGAAACAGTGGCAATGGATTTTCTCGATAGTTTACGTCATCTCCGTCAAACTTACGATAATGTGCGAATGGTTTATACGGGATCAATTGGTTTGCACCATGTTTTAACGAAGCTGAAAAAAGCGGGTTATAGTAATGCGCCAACGAATGATATGGAGATGATTGAAGTGCCACCGTTAGATCAAGCTGATGCAACAGATTTGGTCATCCGTTTACTATTAGGTGAAAACATCAAACCACAGAACCTTGAAGAAACCGTTAGGGTATTAATCGAGGGGGTTGATCATGTGCCTTTTTATATTCATTCTTTGGTTAAGGAATTAAAGTATGAGCAGATGGTTAACTCAAATTTAGTTAAAGCATTAATCCAAAAAGCGATTGTTAATAATAATTGGAATTTGTCTCATTTTAATGAA
>JACCDQ010759960.1_pt1 | contig 19513 bp, 16 predicted proteins | sample 7446031 | NCBI WGS metagenome assembly JACCDQ01 (sample SAMN15323442, study PRJNA562643) | freshwater metagenome | isolation source: river surface water | place: USA:Blue River Watershed | collected 2017-08-17
CACCCAAGTTATCGGTTTCACAGATGGTCAATTCACTTAAGGGGGTTTCCAGTCGTCGCTATGGACAGTCAGGATTTAAAAAGCCTTACGGAAAAGATGCTCTTTGGAGTCCGTCCTACTTTGTTTCGAGTATTGGTGGCGCACCTCTCTCAGTTCTTAAGCGATACATCCAAAACCAATCAAAGCCGTCCTAAAGGACGGGGTTTTAAACCCAAATTTTCGATAAATTACTTTAGCTTGGTCTTTTATGACTCCTTTGTTACCCCGCTTTCTCAGAACTGCTTACCGCAAAGAACCGATCTCTAGCTTTATTCTGATTATGGCGGCGGTGGACGTGGCACTCGGCGGAGTGGGGGAACGGTGGAGTCTCGTATCGGTTGGGATTTTACTGGCTTTGTTGGCCGGGGGCGTTCGGTGGTGGCAAGGCCAGAAAGTCGCCGCAATTCCTGCAAATCCGAAACCTAGACGCTATTTACCCCCCGCCCGGCAACCCCTGCCCTTACTGACCCGCGATCGCCAACCGCGTTAGGGCTTAGTTTTAACCTTGACCGGGCCATTAACCAGGGTTTGACAGGCTAACCGGAAGGAATCTGGCTTTCCGCGAAGCACTTTATTTTCAAAATCGGTACGGGGGGAAAGATTTTCCAGCCCTTCCGTGATTTCGACCACGCAGGTTCCACACTGACCATAACCCCCACAGTTCATTAACTTACCCTTTAAGGTATAGAGGTCAATGCCGTTCTGCACGGCCTTTTCTCGTAGATTTGCCCCCTGGGCAACCACTGCCTCTTTGTTTTCCTTGATGAAAGTAATGGTCATAGAAACGCCTCGCTCCTGAACTCAACAACGTAATTGTAAAGAAATCTTACGTTAGTTTGAGAAATTTTGCGGGTTCGGATAACCGTTAGGGCTGGATGTCAAAAAGCTGATTATTAGGTAAATTGCTCACAGCCCGTTGCAGACTATTGAGGGACTGGTTATAACCAATGATTGCCTGGAGAAAACGACCCCGCGCATTAGCCAAATCCCGTTGAGCGTTAATCACATCGGTTTGTGTTCCGACTCCCGCCTGAAACCGTAGGCGAGCCAACCGCAGGGCTTCCTCAAAACGAGTCACATTCAAGCGGGTACTGCCGATATTTTCCTTATTGGAGATCAGGGTATAGTAATTTTGCTCGACATCATAGCGAATCTGATCACGCTGTTTAGTAAATTCACTTTGGGCAATATCCATCTGGCGATAGGCCCGACGCGCTTCGGCAAAGGCCCGACCGCCATCAAAAAAAGTCCAGCGTACCCTAGCGGCAAAGGAGTAACCATCTACCACCCCAACGGAACTATCAAAATTATCCTGGTAGCTATAGTTGGCGAGGAAATCTACTTTCGGTTGAATGCCCGCCAGAGCAATATAACTATCCTGTTCACTAATGGCCACTTGCAGGAGTTGTTGTTCTAGTTCTGCTCGGTTGCGGTAAGCCTGCACAATGGTTTCTTCTAGGGGAATTTTCCAGTCTCCAGCTTCAACAATGGCATCCTGGGCCGTGAGTTCCACCTGTTGACCCACGCTGAGGATTTGGGCTAGTTTGCGGCGGGCGTTGCGCTGTTCAGCGATTGACCGAGTGAGAGCTTCATTGGCTGTGGCTAAATCCCCTTCAGCCCGCAGAACATCAAATTTAGTCCCTAAACCGGCCTGTTCTAACAGCCGGGCATCCCGCAAACTTTGGGACGCATCCTCAACGGTTGCTTGGGCGATCGCTACCTGGGCATCGGCTCCCTGAAGGGCATAGTAGCGGTCAGTGGCATCAAAACGGGTTTGCTCCGAGATGACTTCGACTTGCAGTTGAGCATTTTTGACTTGATTTTCGGCTTTGGCAATTTGGGCCGATCGCTCTCCCCCAGTATAAATATTGTAGGTTAACTGTAATGTGCCAAAGGCATTGGTACTGGATTCCGATTGGATATTAGGCGGAATATTCAGATTAGAATTTTGGGCATTTTGCTGGGCGATCGCATTTTGAGCTTCTGTTGCCGCACTATTATCCCGACTAAGCTGAAATTCCGTGTTAATTGTGGGTAGCAGAGCCGACCGAGCCACCATTAAGCCGGCCTCTTCCCGTTCCAGGGTAATACGCGCCTGTTGCAGGGAAGGGTTATTACGGAGAGCCAACTCGATCGCCTGATCCAACGTAATCGCCTGTTTTCGGTTGGTATTCACTTCCTGGGGTTTAGTGGGAAAGAGTAACGGATTCCCGGAAGAGTTGAGATCCAAGGGGGCCGGATCCTTCGGTAGAACATTCCCGGTCACATTAGACGACGGAAAAGTCGGTTGCTGTGAATTGGGGCTAAGGGGATCGGGTGTCGCCAAGGTCGGCAGTGAAGCGGGGGCCGTCGGAGGCGTGTTAGCTGGGGGAGTTGGGGGGGCATTCTCCGTCGTTGTTGTAGCTGGTGTTTCTGACAGTGTTGTGGCGGGTGTTTCTGACGGTGTTTTTGAGGATGTTTTAGAGGGCGTGGGGGAAGCACCCTCATTAGCGGCGGTGGCCGGCGAATCGAGGGAATTGCTTATCTGGGGAGTCGGCCGTTGAATTTTCTGCACCATGCTGGCTTGCTTGACCGGAAAAACCGGGCTGGCATTCTCCTGGGATTTTCGGCCAGAGGGTTGACCCGGACGGGGGACATCTTGGGTATTTTCCGTTAGGGGGGACGTAACAGAGGAGGCGAGGGCGGGATCGGTTAACAGTAAATTTTCTGAAGCCTGCCCCGGCAGAGCAACCGATGGGGGACGTTGTGACCAGGAAATGGGAGAAACGCGGGGGGTTGCCTGGGCAGTGTCATAGACCTGTTGGGGGATCACAAAAACCATACTGCTGCCTAGGGTCAACAATGCTCGCCAGGGGCGGTTCTGAAAAGCGCGTAACAGAGTCATAGAAGATCGGCGGGTTGGTTTCATGGGGTTTGGACTAAACAAGTCATCTGCGCTGAAGACAAACGCTTTGTAGGTTCTCGCTAAATAACTTACCGCATTGGCAAGAAAATTGAAAATTGTTGGAGCCGGCGGTACCGGTTCTCAAGGGGTTCAAAAAGTTTAACAAGAATTGCCAGGCACCGGTCACAGGACACGAAGTCGCGATCGCCGGACTAACTCAAGCAAACCCGAAAAAAGACCGGAGGGTAAGGCATTACCTCTCAGGGGGTCGCTCTCTTTGACCTAAAATCAGTTAAAAGGTTTCAATCGTTAACCGTCTAGCGGCCCAGGGTCAATCCCCTTGTGAAAACAACTGGGAACCGCCAAAATTAACGGGATTCAGTGGGTTGCCAAGCAATTTTGTACTAACCAAAAATGTCCTCTGCAAGAATTTTAGTTTGGTTACGTCGGGATTTACGGCTACAGGATCAAGAACCCCTCACAGAAGCCGCTCGGCAAGGTCAGATCGTCATTCCTTTCTATGGTTTGGACACGGCTCAATGGCGACCCACACCCTGGGGATTTCCCAAAACCGGGGCTTTTCGCACCCAATTTCTGCTGGAAACCCTGATGGATTTACGGCGATCGCTGAGACATTTGGGCAGTGATTTAGTGATCCGCCGCGGCCCCATCGTCCAGAACATTGCCCAACTCGTCCAAGACTGGAACATTAACTGGGTTTACTACCAAGCGGAAGTGACCTGGGAAGAACAACAACAGGAAAATGCCCTTCTCAAAACGATTGATTCCCTCGGTGTTTCAAGTAAACGGTTTTGGGGACTGAGCCTTTACCATCCGGAAGATCTCCCCTTTCCGATTCAAGAAGCCCCCGAATTATTCACCCATTTTCGGCAAATCTTGGAAAAAAAAGCTCTTTTCCCCCGTTCTCCTCTGCCGGTTTTGTCAAAACTGCCTCCCTTGTCGCCCCTTGATCCCGGAGCCATTCCCACCCTAGCGGATTTTGGCCTAGTGGAACCCCAAAAAGATCCCCGTCAAGTCCTTAATTTTATCGGCGGAGAAAGCCAGGGATTAGCCCGTTTAGCGGACTATTTTTGGCAAAAAGATGCCTTAAAAACCTATAAAGAAACCCGCAATGGTTTATTGGGAGCCGATTATTCTTCTAAGTTTTCTCCCTGGTTAGCCTTGGGTTGTCTCTCGCCCCGATGGGTTTACCAACAAGTCAAACTCTACGAAGAAACGCGAGTTAAAAATGATTCAACTTATTGGTTAATTTTTGAACTTTTGTGGCGGGATTTTTTTGGGATGATGGCGGCCAAACATGGCTCAAACTTATTTCAATTATCCGGACTACAAGGGGTAATCTATCCCTGGCGACAGGACAAAGCCGATTTTGAAAAATGGCAAAAGGGTTTAACCGGGTTTCCCTTCGTAGATGCCAATATGAGAGAATTACAATACACAGGCTTTATGTCCAATCGAGGACGACAGAATGTAGCCAGTTTTTTGACTAAAAATTTAGGGATAGATTGGCGATGGGGAGCCGCCTGGTTTGAGTCCCAGTTAATAGATTATGATGTTTGTAGTAATTGGGGAAACTGGAATTATGTGGCTGGGGTTGGCAATGACCGGCGGGGATTTCGCTATTTTAATCTGGTTAAGCAATCGCGGGATTATGACCCGAAAGGTGATTATTTACGACAATGGTTACTTGAATTAGCTAACATTCCAGGGGATAAAATTCATCAGCCGGAAACCTGGGCGATCGCCGACCAAGCTCAATGGGGGGTTAAACTGGGTAGAGATTATCCCAAACCCATGGTCAATTTTTGGGAGTCTTTAAAACAGCAGGAAGTTTGGTTTTAGGTCATGCTAAACTGGAGACAGTCCGACAATTAAACCCTGTCTATTTTGGGAACTGTCGTTTTTTAAATACATCCCATAGACAAGTCCTTTTTTTAAGGGGGATTTAGGGGAATTGCCTTGGGTAATCAAGCATTTCTTAAACAATATTTATGGTCATCGGTATTTGGGTTTTAGGGGATCAACTTTGGACAGAACAGGCGGCATTACAACAGCAAGCTCACTTCAAACAGCAAACCCCGGTGATTTTCATTGAATCCTGGGACTATGCCCAACAACGGCCTTACCATCGGCAAAAATTGGTCTTAGTTTGGTCAGCTATGCGTCATTTTGCGGCGGAATTAGAAACCCAGGGTTGGCCCGTCACCTATGCCATTCATCGGGATTTTTTAACCCCTTTATTGGCTTGGATTCAGACTAAGCAAATTACCGAATTACAGGTGATGACCCCCAGCGATCGCCCCTTTCAAAGGATGATTCAAAATTTGTCCTTACCCTGTGGGATTACCTGGATACCGAATAATCATTTTCTTTGGTCTGTTGCCGATTCCCAAGCCTATTTTCAAAGCAGAAAAAGGCTCTTAATGGAAGATTTTTATCGGGCTGGACGAAAACAATTTCAAGTTTTCATGCAAGGAAAAGACCCCATTGGCCATCAATGGAATTTTGATCAAGCGAACCGTAAACCTCCCAAACGCGGGTTAAATCCGCCACCGCCATTAACGTTTACGCCGGATGCGATTACCCAGGAGGTTATTCAACAAGTCAAAGACCTAGCATTACCCGGTTATGGGGAACTTGAACCCTTTGCTTGGGGAGTCACCCGTTCCCAGGCTCTCCAGGTTTTAAGCCATTTTATTCAGCATCATTTACCCAATTTTGGCACTTATCAAGATGCCATGGTCACCGGGCAGGCAACCCTTTGGCATAGTTTATTATCGCCCTATTTGAATTTGGGGTTATTAACGCCCTGGGAAGTGCTACAAGCGGCAGAGAATGCTTATTTTCAAGCTCATTTACCGTTGAATAGCGTGGAAGGATTTATTCGTCAGGTTTTAGGTTGGCGGGAATATTTACACGGCTTATATCATTTTTTAGGAGAAGATTATCCTCAAAACAACTGGTTTGATCATCAATATCCGTTACCCAATTTTTATTGGGATAGCCAACAAAGCGACTTAAATTGTTTACATCAAGTCTTAAATCAAGTGGAAAAAACGGGTTACGCTCACCACATTCAACGATTAATGGTTCTCAGTAATTTTGCGTTGATTACTGGGGTTTCTCCCCAAGCCCTAGAAAGTTGGTTTCACGCGGCTTTCATTGATGGCTATGATTGGGTAATGCAAACGAATGTGTTGGGTATGGGGCAGTTTGCCGATGGGGGAATTTTAGCCTCTAAACCCTATGCGGCTTCAGCAAATTATATTCATAAAATGAGTGATTATTGTGCAGGCTGTCGGTATAATCCCCAGCAACGAACGGGAGAGCAAGCCTGTCCCTTTAATTATTTTTATTGGGATTTTTTACACCGTCATCAAGAAAAGTTGAAGACATCCGGGCGAATGTCGTTAATGTTGGGCAATTTAAAACGGATAGAAGCTTCAGAAATGGCCGCAATGCAACAGTTAGCGACTCAATGGCATGAGAAGAATGATTTTCTGAAAGTGGACAAGGTATAATATCAAAATAACATCCATTTGTCAGGTTTCCTATGCCATTTTTAGTCTTAATTATTGTGGCGTTGTTTGCCGGTGTTGAGTTTTTTCAGTGGATAAAAGGGGTGGTTTTACCTTTACCCGTTTATGTTTTGGCTGGAGCTTTCCTAGCGATCGCCTCGAACTATAGCAAGGGGTTAGGACTACTCATTCCCCAGGGAATGCCCCCCGCTTCCCCTGTGCAAACCGTGGCCACCGTTGAGGAAGTGGCCCCACCGGCCCTTAATGCAGAAAATGACGCAGACCCGTCAACACCATAATTAATCCCAGTTCATTGGCCGCTTGAATCGAGTCCTTATCTCGTAAAGACCCCCCCGGTTGGGCGATCGCCGTAATCCCGGTCTGGGCCGCTGTCCGCACGGAATCATCAAAGGGAAAGAAACCATCGCTGGCTAGATAGCCGCCCTGGGCCTTTTCTCCGGCTTGTTTGAGGGCAATTTCTACCGAGCCGACGCGATTCATTTGACCGGCCCCGACTCCTAAAGTCGTTAAATTTTTAGTAACCACAATGGCGTTAGATTTAACGTGCTTCGAGATTTTCCAGGCAAATAATAATTCGGCTAATTGTTCGGGGGTTGGTTGTTTTTCCGTAACCACTTGCCAGGTACTGGGATCATCCGTTACATCATCACTAGCTTGGATTAAAAATCCGCCAGCGATCGCCTTAATAGTTTGCTTCGGCCCCGTTAATAAATCGGGCAAAATTAAGAGTCGTAAATTCGATTTTTTAGCAAGAATCGCCTTAGCTTCCTCAGTAATGCTAGGGGCAACAATACATTCTAAAAAAGTTTGAGTGAGGGATTGGGCGGTATCAGGATCAATCGTCTGATTCAGAGCCACAATGCCTCCAAAGGCAGAAACTGAATCCGCATCAAAGGCTTTTTGATAGGCTTCAGCTAGGCTATTTCCTAACGCCACACCGCAGGGATTGGTATGTTTTAAAATGGCGGCGGCGGGTTGTGTGGGTTCAAATTCGGTAATAATACGGCGAGCGGCTTCTAAGTCAACTAAATTGTTATAGCTTAATTCTTTGCCCTGAATTTTTTCGGCAGAGGCCCAGCCCTGAATTTGGGTTCCGGTGCGATACCAACCTGCACTTTGATGGGGATTTTCGCCATAGCGTAAACTTTGTACCAAGGTGCCACTTACACTAAAGCGGTTGGTGGCTTCTCCATTCAATTCGGCAAAATAAGCGGCGATCGCCTGGTCGTAGGCATTGGTTAAGGCAAAGGCGGCTCCGGCAAATCGTTGACGCACGGCGAGGGGAATATCGCCCTGTTCCCGTAGGGTCTGCACATAGCGGGCGTACTGGTTCGGATTAGAGAGAATCACCGTATGGGCAAAATTTTTGGCCGTGGCGCGGATCATGGCCGGCCCCCCAATATCAATCTGTTCAACGGCTTCGGCAACAGTGACACCCGGTTTGGCGATCGTTTGTTCAAAGGGGTACAAATTAACGACCACTAAATCCAGGGGACGAATTTGATGGGCTTCTAGGTCAGCTAAATCTTCAGTTAAGTCACGACGCGCTAGAATCCCCCCATGGATCTTAGGATGGAGCGTTTTGACCCGACCGCCCAGAATTTCCGGAGATCCCGTGTAATCGCTCACTTTGGTCACGGGTAATCCCGCGTTTTTAATCGCTTGGGCTGTGCCGCCACTGCTGATTAGGTCAAAGCCAAATTCATTAATCAGGGTGGTTGCCAGTTCGATTAATCCGGTTTTATCGGATACACTTAGGAGGGCTAATCGTGCCATGGAGATCTCCAGAATAAAGGGCTTTAGAATTTTATCAAGAAAGGGAGAAAACTTTCCTGACGAGCCGCGCTACTATTTCTCAAGCAACCGATGAACCCAAAATCTGTCCTCAAATTTCAAGTGCATGATGATTATTTAGGGGTATCCTATACCGGCGATCATCATCCGGCGGTTTTGTTAGAAATGATGTTAAAGGTGAAGGGAAAAGCCAAGGAAGTTAATCATACCCGTACTTTATTGGACTGTTTACAGTTGCCGGCTCCTGCTAACGATCTCCAACGTCTTTATGTGGGTTTAGATGTTGCTTCGATGTTTCCCTATCCCCTCCGTGTTGCTGTGTTATATCCCGAAGAATTTACTACCTATCTAGCGGAAAATGTGGCGATTCATCGAGGGACTTTTTTTCGGTTTTTTTCTGAATCAGAAACGGCTTTACTCTGGTTACTCAATTCTGCCATTTGAAAGATCGCTCTTTTACAGCAAGTTAGAATCAGTATTGCACGGATTAATTTTGCTTTTTAACCTAATCATTAAAACTCGGTTATTAAATTTGCTACTTTTGGGTGCAAGCAGTTCGATAAACTCACTGACCACCTTGCGCCCCTACGATTCTCTAAAAACCTTCTGTAGGGGCGAATTGCGTTCGCCCTTGAACAATAAATGGCTTGCACAATAGCGTTTGATCCCCCTAAATCCCTACTTCGACAGGCTCAGTCCATCGCCTTAAAAAGGGGGACTTTCTTGAATCTGCAAGAGGTCTATTTTGATGGGCCAATATAACAAATTCAATTAAACACCATCATCCCGATTCTTCCCCATCCTCCTCTTCTCCCCCATCATCCCAAATCGCCCCATTCCATCCTGCTAATCCTATCATCCTAAAAATCCTGATACTGGGAGGGGGAAGGATTTGGAAACCAAACCCTTACGGTTGATGATTTTCTTTTTGTTGGAGGAATAGCTGATAATTTTTCCGACAAGTAACCGTATTGGGATGATCAATTCCTAAACTTTGTTCACAAATGGCTAAGGCTTCTTGGAAAAGGGGGTCGGCTTCGTTGTATTTACCTTGCAATTGGTACAGTCCTGCCAAGTTGTAGAGGTGCATTGCTAGATAGGGATGATTGGGCGGTAAACTGGCTCGAACAATGGTTAAGGCTTCTAAGTAAAGGGGGGCGGCTTCGTTATACTTCCCTTGTGATTTGTACAGTTCTGCCAAGTTGTTGAGATTAGTCGCTAAATCGGGATGATTAGGCGGTAAACTGGCTCGAACAATGGCTAAGACTTCTAGGTAAAGGGGTTCTGCTTTGTTATACTTCCCTTGTGATTTATACAGCAATGCTAAGTTGTTGAGATTAATCGCTAAATAGGGATGATTGGGTGGTAAACTGGCTCGAACAATGGCTAGGGCTTCTAGGTAAAGGGGTTCTGCTTCGCTATCTCTTTCTTGAGATTGATACAATAGCGCAAGGTTGTTGAGAGTGGTGCTAATATCGTGGTGATTGGGCGGTAAACTAGCTCGATCAATGGCTAGGGCTTCTAGGTAAAGGGGTTCTGCTTCACTATATTTCCCTTGCAATTTGTACAGATTAGCCAAATTGTTGAGGTAAGTCGCTAATAAGGGATGATGGGGCGGTAAACTGGCTCGACCAATGCCTAGGGATTTCTGGTAAAGAGGGGCGGCTTCGCTGTATTTCCCTTGATAACGGTACAAATTAGCCAGGTTGTTGAGAGTGGTGGCAATATTGGGATGCTGGGTAGGGAAGCGTTCTTGAGCGATAGCACAGGCTTTTCGGTACCAATATTCGGCTTGGCGATAATCTACCAGGTCTTCATAAAACCCAGCTAGACAGGTAGATGGGCCAATAATATTATCTTCATCCATAATATCTCCTGTCCAAACCTCAGCAACTTCAGTGATATGGGGTAAAGCCGGACGCAGGGCTTCGAGTTGTTGCACTGTTGAATGATATTCAATTTTTTGAGCTTCTTGAATGATGGCTTGCACTAAACCTTTTCGATAATTGAGATCAATTTGTTGGGTCGCTTTCTGCCGTAGATATTGCTGAAGGAGCGGATGAATTTTATAGCTCGGAAGTGCGTTATCCTCAATTTCCAGAAAATGAAAACGGACTAATATTTGACGTAAATCATGCAAATCTGAATTAATAAAATTTAATTTTTCTGTATCAAGCGAGTTGGTTTGCTCATGGGAAATTGGGGTTGTTAAAGAATGGGAACTTTGGCTAAAAAGAGGTTTATTCAAAAAACTCCAAACTTTTTTTAAAACACTATTCTCTGGCTTAGGTTCGCTGGTCGGTTCATTTAAAATAGTGACTGCCGACTCTACCAAATACCAAGGAATCGGTGCATAGGCAAACCAACTCAAAAAACAGGCAAAATCCTGAACCCTTGCCTCCAAAATCTCCCAGGATAAATCAATCGCCGCCTTTAAACCCCGTTCTGCCACCGAGGGATCAGCCTGATTCAGCCAACCCGTCTCTAAACCCTTTGCTTGCAATTGCTGGGTGACATCGGCTAAGGTTAAGCCCCGATCATTGCCGAGATAACTGCCCACCAAACTAAGGGCCAAAGGCAATTGCCCCAAACGCTGACAGAGAACTTCCGCCGCTCCCCGTTCCCAAACCCGTTGCTCCGCGACCGCTAAAGCTTCCAACAATTCCACCGCTTCCGACAACGGCAACACCTCCAACGGTAAATCCGACAGGCCAGCGAACTTAATGCGACTGGTCATCAAGACCTTAAAACGAGCATCCGTCGGCAAAAATGGCTGAATATCACTGTAATCCTGCTCTTTGTTGACATTATCAATCACAATCAAAACGGGACTTTCCCCTGGCCAGCTTTGCCACACCGCCCGCACCTTTTCCGTGATCGCTAACCCTTCATCAATCCCCAACTGCAACGGCGATCGGCCAAAACTGACAATTTCTTCCGCAAAACCCGCCCCCACCGTCAACCACAGCCGACCCTCTGCATAAAAATCCGCCTGTTCATAGGCATACTGCAAAGCCAACGCTGTTTTGCCAATCCCCCCCATACCCGAAACCGCCGTAATTGCTAACCGTTTCGTTTCCAGTAGGCGATCATGCAGTATGTTCAAATCCGTTCGCCGTCCCACAAAATTGGGATTCTGAACAGGTAACTTGTGGGGAGACTTTAACTTTGTCCGCTCTCCCGTCTCAGACGACTCCACTCAATCAGGCTTACCGTGATAGACATTAATGTTCTGGGCATTGTAGTTCGTTCCCCCTTGCTCCGCCTTGGCTAGAATGTTGGTATTGTTATCCCCAGTGGAATTTAGGGTCATATTGCTATTGTCCTGAATCTTTCCCGCCTGAATTTGTTGGGCTAAGGTTTTGATCTCTGTTGCAAAAAACTCATCATCATCCATTACCACATCTAAATTTTTAGCAATGGTTTCCAATGCCTTTTTGTCTCCCTGTTCTGCTTGCGCTAAAGCCTGATCCAGTTTTTCCGACTTGCCCCGCAATTTGTCCCAAAGCTTCTTTCGCAAACTATCCATCGCAGCGATCGCTTCCGTCGTAAACTTTTTGCCTAATTCACCTGCCCCAGATTCTAAAAACTTTTGGAAAGCAAGATTAACAATGACCGATGCTGTCAGCGTTAAGGGTTCTACCATAATGGGCTTATAAACTAGAATCTGCTGAAAATTATACCGCTTTTTCCCTAAATAAGCTCTTACTAATAACTAAGTAGGATCTGCTGAATAAGTCCACAAAACGAACCCAGATGCCACAGAAGGCAAAAATGGTGACACTCGGAGAGCCGCTTCCAATTTCCCCCCACTTTTTTAAACTGAAGTATGTAGATTTTCATTCTCCAAATGTCATACTCTTCTACTTTATCGTTTTCAAAATTACTAAAACATTATCCAGCAAGGATTCTACATTCGTTCAGCAGACCCTAAATAGGCAGTGATGGCTACATTCTCTACCAGACAAGGCTTTTGGCAATTCAGATTGATTTATAGTATCTTTTGCTTTGATGTGTAGTACGCAACATGGGTTTTATGTTATAAGAACGGAATGTGGGGTTCAAAGTTACAAATGCCTAGGGCGATCGCCGAGTCAATAACAGGCTGAGTCTAGGGGACAAATCCCTCTGAATCAAGCCACATTGCGACCCAAAATCGTTAATAATTGAAGCACATCCTCAATTGCGAGAGAAACCATGACGCGAGACCGAGAAATGCGCTCCTCCGAAGCGGGGCTAGTCCCTTCTGTCCCCCAGGCTGTCCTGAGAGCCTCCAGTAATCTGACTGCCGTAGGCAATATCGGGTTTTGGATACAGATTGTGGTAGGAGCCTTTGCGGTCGTCACTTTTCTCTTTGCGAGTATGGGGCTAACCTTTGGTCAAGATCGAACGGGGGGCATTGAAGCCGGCATTTTTTCCGCCTTTGTATCCCTGATCTTCCTGGGAATTGCTATCTATTTTTCCATTCGCTATCGTCGTTTAGGTCGCCAACTGCAAAATGTGGAAGCCCCGACCCATCCTCGGCGTGCCGATATTTTAAAAATTATTCGTTGGGGATTAATGGTTAATTTAATTGGCATGGGATTAGCCATTATTGGAGCCGCTTCGATTAGTGGGATTGTGTTGGTGAAATCCTTGAGTATTCCCCAGGGAACTCTGGCCGCGAATCCGAAACAGTTTGTGCAATCTATTGATTTGTTAGCGATTCAAGCGAATACGAATACCATTATTGCTCATTTCACGGGTTTATTATCTTCCCTGTGGTTATTAGATCGCCTTGATAAATAGTCAAAATATGACCTATGCAACGCACCCGTTTAAATACCCTAATTGAAACCAATGGTTTACGGTTAACGCAATTTTTTCGGAATCCCTGGCGGCGAATTTCCCTGAGTATCATGAGTTTTCTCCTGGGATTTTTTATTGGCATGGCCATTTCCACGACCGCCGGCCAAGATGCTCAGTGGGATGTCGTGGCAGCCGGCTTAATTGTTTTAATTGTGGAGTTGATGAATCGTCTTGTCTATCGGGGCTATTCTCCATCTAACCAGAAATCCAGTCAGCGATCGCTGTGGTGGGATATTCTCAACTTTTTTAAAATCGGTGTAACCTATAGTCTGTTCCTAGAAGCCTTTAAATTGGGGTCTTAGGTGGTGAGTTTACCGTTAAAAATTGCGATTGATGCTACACCGCTCCGAGGAAAATTAAGTGGCGTGGGGTTTTATACGCTGAGTTTAATTCAGGCCCTACAAACTCTACAAACCCAACAAAGTTTAGAAAATTTTCAACTCCAGGTCTATTTTCAACCTTCTGTTAAACATTGGTTAACGGGTCAGTGGCAACCGGATTCCTTATTAGGTTTTGTCGAAAATCCCCTTTGTTTACCCTTACCCGTTAGCTTTACGACCCCTTTAATAGGCTCTCTCAATCCGGTTCTCGGTTATTTAGAAAAACGGTTAGGGCAACCGGATATTATCCATGGCACGGATCATTTTGTCTTTCCGGCTCATCACAGTGTTCAGGTCATGACGATCCATGATTTAACGTTTTTGTTATACCCTGATTGGGTTCCCCCTAGGGTCAAAACCTACGGTGATCGCCTCAGAGCTTGCTTGAAAACGACCCAGGCAGTGATTACCTTTGCCGAAAGTACCAAACAGGATTTAGTCAAATATTGGCAGATTGAACCGGCAAAAATTTATCTTACGCCCCAGGCGAGTCGCTACCCGCAGAATGATCAAGCTCCTCCGGATTTAGTGGCGTTAGAGAGCTTAAAAAAACAAGTCCAGAATTCCTTTCAGCAACCTTATTTTTTATTTGTGGGAACCCTTGAACCCCGCAAAAACTTAGTGAATTTAATCACTGCCTTTAATCTTTTTAAAACGAACCAACAAGCACCCCATCAATTAATTCTCATTGGTCAACTTGGTTGGCAATACGAGGCAATTCTTAACGCTATCCAAAATTCCCCCTACCGCCAAGATATTTATCATCTCCATTATTTGAGTAATTCCCTGGTCGCCTGGTTTTATCAAAATGCCGAAGCTCTCATTTATCCCTCTTTTTATGAAGGTTTTGGTTTGCCCCTCGTCGAAGCGATGACCCTGGGTTGTCCCGTGATTACCTCAAATCGCTCTTCCCTACCTGAAGTGACCGGTGAAGCCGCCCTCCTTATTAATCCCGATCGCCCCCAGGACATTGCCCAGGCCATGACCCAAATCAGTCTCCAGCCCTCCCTACGAGAAGCATTCAGACAACGGGGGCTAGAGCGAGCCAAACAATTTTCCTGGGAAAAAACTGCCCAAATGACCCTTGCAGTGTATCAAACCTTGTCGAAAACGAATAAAAATTAAACCGTTTCCAACAGATTGAGTAAGGGTTGGAGCATCCAATTCATCCCCACCGTTAACTGCTGTTGCCAGGTCGGAAAACGATACAAGTAAACCAAACGACGAGCTAATACCGCCGCCGGCCCCGTTAACTGTAGCCCTAAACCGCTCAAAGTCGCATCCTCTAACCCCAAAGACAGCATTTCCCCCAGGGGCTGATACCGGAAAGGTAGTAAAGGCCGGCCCCGTAAACTAGCCCACAGATTCCAGGCACAATAATCCGACTGTTGGAACGCCACCTGGGCCGTCATTGGTACGGACTGACCCTGGGTATCTTGATGATGGGCCGCATCCCCGATCGCATAAATTGCCGGTTGTCCCTCCACCTGTAAAAACTCATTGGTTTGCAGACGACCCTGGGCATCCTGGGGTAGGGGGAGCGATCGCAGAAAATCACTGGCTTGATTCCCCACCGTCCACAACACCAAATCTACGGGAATCCTATCAACTTGTCCCTTATAAAGTAGGCTGATGCTCTCTTCCCCAATCTCGCTAACTTCGGTGGTTAAATCTACCCAGACCTGACGTTTTTCTAAGGCTTTTTGGGCCTGCTGTTGGTTGTAATCGGCTGACGCACTTAAGATTTTTTCTCCCCGCTCAATAATCCGAACTCGTCCCTTAGACCCTAGGCGATCGCTGATTTTACAGGCCAACTCCACGCCGCTATAACCCCCGCCCACAATCGCCACCCGAATTTTTTCCGGGTTTCCCTGTTCCAACAGCCGTAGTTTTTGCCTAACCCGATAGGCATCCTCTAGGGTACGAAAAGGCAGGGCATAGTCTTTGACCCCTGGGATCGGCGGTAGAGCGGGGCTTCCCCCTAGAGCAATTACCAGGCGATCATACTTTAACGAGTTAGCCCCTGACAGCAAAATTTGTTGTTTCTCCCCATCCCAACCAGTCACCTGACCCTGTTGAAACTGAATGCCTGTGCCACTCAATAACTCTTCAAAGGGCGGCGCAATCTCCCAGGTTTGCATCTCCCCCGTGATCAACTCGTAGAGAAACGGCGAGAATAAAAAGCGATCCCGTTGATCAATCAACGTAATGTGGGGCGTACAAGTCGCATCCCAGGGCAGTTGACTTAAGCGCAAAGCCGTATAGAGTCCACCAAAGCCACCACCCGCGATCGCAATATGGGGATGTTCTTTCGTTACAGTCATAGAGGGGCAGGAAGATGTAGGCCGCCCCTATGGTAACACAGCTTTCGTACCAGAAAGCGCACTAATCAAAAGTGATCACACTCCGAATCCCGTCCCCCTGGTGCATCAACTCAAAGGCTTGATTAATCTGGCTTAAGGGCAGTACCAGGGTAATCAAATCGTCAATATTAATTTTGCCTTCCATATACCAGTCCACAATTTTGGGAACCTCTGTGCGGCCCCTCACCCCCCCAAAGGCCGATCCTTTCCACACGCGCCCGGTGACCAACTGAAAGGGTCGGGTAGCAATTTCTTCCCCGGCTCCAGCTACTCCAATAATCGTCGAAACGCCCCAGCCTTTATGACAACATTCCAGGGCTTGACGCATCAGTTGCACATTGCCAACACACTCAAAACTATAGTCCGCACCGCCATCGGTTAATTCGACCAGATAAGGCACTAAGCCCCCGGCGACTTCCTTCGGATTGACAAAATGGGTCATCCCTAACTTTTCCGCCAAAGCCCGTTTTTGGGGATTAATATCCACCCCAATAATTTTATTGGCTCCGACTAACTTAGCCCCTTGGATAACATTTAGCCCAATGCCCCCCAGACCAAAAACGACGACGTTGGCTCCGGGTTCAACTTTGGCCGTATTAATGACGGCTCCGATCCCCGTTGTCACCCCACACCCGATATAACAAACCTTCTCAAAGGGGGCATCTTCCCGGATTTTGGCCAGGGCAATTTCAGGGACAACGGTGTAATTGGCAAAGGTCGAAGTGCCCATATAGTGATGGATCTTTTGTCCATCTAGGGAAAAGCGACTGGTTCCATCCGGCATAACGCCTCGTCCCTGGGTTAAACGAATCGCCTGACACAGATTGGTTTTAAAGCTGAGACAGTAGGCACACTCTCGACATTCTGGAACATACAGAGGAATCACATGATCCCCCGGTTTCAAACTTTTGACTCCTTCCCCTACTTCAACCACAATGCCTGCCCCTTCGTGACCCAGGATCGCGGGAAATAACCCTTCCGGATCCTTTCCCGATAGCGTATAGGCATCGGTATGGCATACCCCCGTCGCTTTAATTTCCACCAGGACTTCCCCGGCTTGGGGGCCTTCCAGATGAATGGTTTCAATACTCAGGGGTTGGCCCGCTTCCCAGGCCACGGCGGCTTTTACTTCCATAGAGAGATTATTCCTTGAGGGGTTTTATCCGGCAGAATGTTAGGAGTAATAAGGACTAATTTAAGTCAAGTCGAGGGAGTACACCTGCCCATCTAAAAAAATGCGTGTAATGCCCTTAGCTTTGAGATGGGAAAGGGTTTTTTGCAGTAGGCGACTATCGGGAACCTTAAGTACCCGTTGATTACGCTGGGAAAAACGGCGGGCGACCTGCTGATTGTCAAAAATAGGGAGAGTTCTCTGTTGGGTTTCTTCACTGGGAATGGTGCCTAAATGGGCAAATTCTTTGAGGGGTCTGACAATCAGTTCCGAAGTACGGTCAATCACCAGATAACAGGATTTAGGAAAGACAGCAGAGCCGAGGGGTAAAACTTGGAGGGCTTCACCAACGGCAAAGGCGGGGAGAAAATTGGCCCGCTCTTCCCATTCTTCATCCGTGAGGGGTTCATCCTCCTCTTCCTCTAGGTCTTCGAGATCCTCTAACTCGGCCAATTCCGCTAATTCGTCTTCTTCGTCCAAGTCGGCTAAGTCTTCATCAATATCTTTGGCGATCGCCCCTAGATCCGGTTCCAGCCGGGGGGTCAGCCGGGGAGATAAAGGAGACGTTTTGAGAATGGGTTTTTCCTGACCCAAGGTCGTCCTCGTCGGGGGCATATTGACCGGAAAATCCTCAGAGAAATCCGAAAAATCGGTCATGGGCAGAGAAGCCGTCCAACTGGGTTCCGGGGTCTCAGATTGGGCCAAGTTGGGAGAAGCAGGGGATAATTCGGCAGATTCAGTCGTTGGCACAACATCAGCAGTAATGGTATCCGGGGGAGAGATCACCGCGATCGCCGGAGCATCCACTTCCTCCCCAGCAGAACTTTTGCGTTTCCGGGCCCGGATAAGTAGGGGGGGCTTATCGCCGGCTTTATGGAGAGAGGACGGAGATGCCTCAGAACGTGACGCTTCCAGGGACAAGGCTAACTGACTATCGGCTTTCGTGGCGCGGCCTAAACGCTTTTGTTGGATCAGGTCATCGTATTCCTGTTCTGATAAACTATTTTTGAGAAAACGGCTTACCGTTGAGCTACTCACCCCAAACCGTTCTGCCAGGGTAGAAGTCGTTTCTGGACTATGGCGATAAAGCTGAAGAATGCTTTGTTTATCCTCTTCCGTCAATTTTTTAAGACTCATAAAACCTTTACTACCTATCAGGACAGCTTGACATTAACTGAACAGATTCCGGGGAAGTATCTGTTAAGATTAGGGCGATTGGCTCAGGTAAGTTAACCCTGACAAGATTACCAACTTTCTTAGCCTAGCTTATTTGGTTAATGGCTGGCCAATCTTATTCCGCTAATTTTCATTGCTACTTCTAACAAAATTATGCCAACTGCTGAGGCTAAACCGGCTCTACTCGTCTTGGTTGATGGAACAGTCTATCGAGGCTGGTCATTCGGGGCGAGAGGAACAACGGTCGGAGAGGTTGTTTTCAATACAGGGATGACCGGTTATCAAGAGGTCTTAACGGATCCCAGTTATCGCGGCCAAATTGTGACCTTTACCTATCCTGAGTTGGGGAATACGGGGGTCAATGCCGAGGATGAGGAGTCTAGTCGTCCCCAGGTGAAGGGAGTCATTGCCCGGAATATTACCTTTCGACCCAGTAATTGGCGATCGCAGCAGTCGTTACCCGATTACCTGCTTCAGCATGATCTCATCGGCATCTACGGCATTGATACCCGATCCCTAACTCGCAAACTCCGTTCCGTTGGGGCGATGAATGGCGGCATCTCGACGGAAATTTTAGACCCGGAGGCCCTCATTCGCCATGTACAGGCGGCTCCGAGTATGGCGGGTTTAAATTTAGTGCAGGAAGTCACAACCCCGGTCACCTACGAATGGTCAGAGAGTACCCCTTCCCAGTGGGAATTTGCGGCCATCACAGAACAAACCCAGGAACCCTTAACCGTCGTTGCTTTAGACTTTGGCGTGAAACGCAACATCCTGCGACGTTTGGCCAGCTATGGTTGTCGTGTCATTGTGGTTCCCGCTTCTGCCTCTCCCGAAGAAATTTTGAGCTATAACCCCGACGGCATTTTTCTCTCCAATGGGCCAGGCGATCCCTCGGTTGTCCAGGAAGGCATTGCAACCACCAAGCAATTATTAACGGCCCAGAAACCCATGTTTGGGATCTGCATGGGTCATCAAATCCTGGGATTATCCCTGGGAGCCGAAACCTTCAAACTCAAATTTGGTCATCGCGGCTTGAATCAACCCTGTGGGTTAGAACAGCAGGTGGAAATTACCAGTCAAAATCATGGCTTTGCCGTCACCAGTGGGTCATTACAGGCGGAGGTGGAAATTACCCATCTGAATCTGAACGACAAAACGGTAGCGGGTCTTAAACATAAAACCTTGCCCTTTTTCTCGGTACAGTACCACCCAGAAGCCAGTCCCGGCCCTCACGATGCAGATTATCTCTTTGCGTCCTTTGTGCAGTTAATGCGAGAACATAAAGCCTCTAGTTC
>JACCDQ011976574.1_pt1 | contig 19513 bp, 13 predicted proteins | sample 7446031 | NCBI WGS metagenome assembly JACCDQ01 (sample SAMN15323442, study PRJNA562643) | freshwater metagenome | isolation source: river surface water | place: USA:Blue River Watershed | collected 2017-08-17
CACCAGGTCGCCGCGCTGCTGGTCGTAGCCGACCACGCCCTGCACCAGCTGCAGCATGCGCTCCAGCTCTTGCTGGGTGTAGGGCATGCTGGTGGGGGCATTGGGGTTGGGGGCGGCGTCTTTGGCGGGCAGTGGGGCAGGGCGCTCGTTCACGACCACGGCCACGCTGACTTTCATCACGCCGCCGGTGGCGTTGCGCACATGGCGCACGGTGCGGTCGATCTCGTAGTTGCGGGTTGAACGGCTGCTGGTGCGGCCATTGGTCTCGCTGGTCTTTTCTTGCGCAGCGCTGGTGTTGGTGTTGGACGTCGGGTTGGGCGGCGGCGTGTTGGACAGTGCGCCCGGAATGCCGATGGCGTCACGCGAGGCACTGCGGTCTTCGGACATGACCTCCGATCGCGTGCGGGGGCCTTTGTCGCGGTTGTCAAAGTCCTCGGTCGTGCTCTCGATCTGGGTGAAGTCCAGGGACAGGTTCACCTGCGAGCGCACATTGCTCTCACCCACCATGGGCGAGAGGATCTGCATGATGCGGTTGCGGTACACCTCTTCAAGCTGTTGTTTGTGCTGCTCTTGCGCGGCGGTCATGCCCAGCTTGAGCTCGCTGGCAGACTCGGTCAGCAGCTTGCCCACGTTGTCCACCACCGTCACATGGTCAGGAGCCAGGTAGGGCACGCTGGACGAGACCAGGTGCACGATGGCCTGCACCTGTGCCGGTGACACCACACGGCCTGCATGCGGCGAGATCACCACCGAGGCCTTGGGTGGCGTGCGGTCGCGCACAAACACGCTTTGTTTGGGCGTGGCCAGGTGCACGCGTGCGCCTTGAACACTGGCAATTTGCATGATGGATCGCGCCAGCTCTTGTTCCATGGCGGCATTGACCTTGACCTGCTCCATGAACTGGCTGGTGGTCATCGAGGTCTGGTCCTTGAGCGCATCCAGACCGGTGGCGCCGGTCTTGGGCAGGCCTTGCGAGGCCAGCAAAATGCGCGCCTCGTGGTAGCGGTTGGTGGGCACCGTCAGTTGGCCGGTGCCCTGGTCGATCTTGGGTTTGAAGTCGGCGGCTTTGAGCGATTCGAATGCGGCCATCTGGTCGGCCTCTTGCAGGCCGGGCATGACCGGGCGGTAAGGCGTGGCCTGCATCCAGGCGTAGACCAGACCGAACACCACCAGCGCAGCGAGCAGGACAATCAGGGGCAGTACCTTGCGCACCGACGGCTGGTTGAGGATGACCTTGACGTTGTCGGTCAGGGTTTTGGACGTCCAGGGGGCGACGGCGGTGCCCGAAGCGGGGGCATTGCCGGGCGCGGTGGCTTGCCCTGCAGGGGCCAGTGCATTGCCGGCAGGGAGGGTGGCGGGTGCATTGCCCGACCCTGCGAGTGCAACGCCTGTGGACATGGTGGCGGTGGCTGTGCTCATGTGGTTCTTTCAGCGCGGGGTATCAGGCTCAGACGGGCATGTTCAAGACGTCTTCATACGCCTTGAGCACCTTGTTGCGGATCTGCAGCGTGGCTTCGAAAGCAATGGACGACTTTTGCATCCCCAACACCACATCGGTCAGGGGCAGGTCTTCGCCGCGCTCGTAGGCGGTGCGCAATGTCTTGGCTTCCGTGCTGAGTTCATTGACCTGGTCGAGTGCGCCACTGATCAGATTGCCGAAGCTGGCTTTGGGCGTGCCGGCAGCGCTGGTGGCGCTGGGCACATCGGCGGGGTTTTGGCCGGCCTGTGCCTGGTAGCTGCGCAGGGTCTCCAGCATGGACTGGATGTTGGCATGCGAAATGGTTTTCTCGATCATCGCAGTCTCCTCAGTTCACGGTGGCCAGGCCCAGACCCATTTCGCGCAGTTGTGCCAGCTTGTAGCGCAGCGTGCGTGGGCTGATGCCCAGGCGCTTGGCCGCTTCGGTCTTGCTGGGCGTGGAGGCGAGGGTGGCCATGATGACCTGGTGTTCGTTGATGCGGTTGGCGCTGTGCAGGTCGGCGGGCAAGGCCGTGCTGGCTTCGTCGGGGGCTGCCGCAGGTGCGGGTGTGGCCATGGCGCTGGGCATGACGGGTTGCGGGGGCAGCGTCTGCGGCGCGTTGGGCATGAGCGGCAAGGGCAGGGCCACAAAAGCTGTCGGCCTCTCGGGCGCGGGGGCCAGTGTGGGGTGGGCGCTGTAGGCGCTGTCGGCCATGCCGGGCAGCGCTTCGTCAAACATCAGGTGGGCGGGGGACAGCACCTGGTCGGGGCACAGCACCACGGCGCGGCGCATCACGATTTCGAGTTCGCGCACATTGCCGGGCCAGGGGTATTGCAGCAACTGCTCTTGGGCCTGCGGGTGAATGAACCAGGGCTTGCCCGTGCTGCTGTGCTGCAGCAGGCACTGCATGGCCAGCGGCAGGATGTCGCCCGGGCGCTCGCACAGGGGCTGCAGCGTCAGACGGAAGGTGGCGATGCGGTAATACAGGTCTTCGCGGAACTCGCGTTCGGCAATCGCTTTGCGCAGGTCTTTGTTGGTAGCAGCCACAAAACGCACATTGAGCGGGATGACGGTCTGCCCACCCAGGCGGGTGAGTTGTTTGTCTTGCAGCACGCGCAGCAGCTTGCTTTGCAGGTGCATGGGCATTTCGCCAATTTCGTCCAGAAACAGCGTGCCGCCCTGGGCTTGCTCGAACACACCCTTGTGGTCGCGGTGCGCACCGGTAAAAGCGCCTTTTTCGTGACCGAACAGCATGTCTTCGATCAGGTTTTCAGGAATGGCGGCGCAGTTGAGCGCCACAAAGGGGCCGTGTGCGCGGGTCGAGGCATCGTGCAGCACGCGGGCCAGCACCTCTTTGCCAGCGCCGGTGGGGCCCACCAGCAAGGCGGTCACATCGGCCTGGGCCACTTTCTGGGCCAGGGCCAGCAGGTGCTGGCTGATGGGGTCCACAAACACCACCTGGCGCACGGCGGCAGTGCTGCTGACGGTTTGGGTGGGGCTTTGCAGCTTGTCGCGCAACTTGGTCCAGGCCTCATGGCGGCTTTCCTGGATGGCCACCACGGCGGCGGCACCTTCCTGGGTCGCTTGCACGGCCAGATCCAGGTCCTGGCGGTCAACGCGGCAGATCACCGGCAGCTGCACACCGGTGTCGCGCAGCACTTTGTCCACCGCGTGCAAGCGGGTGGTGTCGTCGCTCAGGCGAACAATGACCGCTTGTGCGTGGGCCGCGTGGTGGGCAATGCCTTCTGGCGTGCTGACCGTCAGCACGGTCCAACCGGCCTCTTCCAGCAGCAGGGCATAGCCCTCGGTCAGGGCGGTGTCGGGGTCCAGCCAAAGGGCCAGGGGGGTGGTGATCGGTTGCGGCTTCACAGTGTGGCCTCGAAATGGATTCAAGACCTTTAAGCAACCAGCGTGCCAGAAATAAAAACACCACTAAAGATTCTAAAAAATCTGCAAATAACTGTTTATTGGTGTTTTTTTTGTTGTGGCTAAAAGATTTGCCAAAACTCCGACATGCAGCGGTGTCGGCCTGTCGATGGCCTGGTCAGGCGGACCAGGACGAGGCTGTGCTTGCCACCGGCTTGCGTGCAAAACTCATGCACGGAGAACCGTCGGTCCGCAGCACTTCAATGCAGGGCAAGATTTGAGATTGAAAGCCCATGGCGTCGCAGCCATAGGGCGTGGCGCGCTGATGGGTGATGCGGAAAAAACGGCACCGCCAGCAGTTGGGCGGCTGCCGGGCGTCGTCTGCTGTGGCGATGGTCAAAGGCATGCGCCCTGGGGTCATCAGCCTTGCAGCAGCTTGAGCACCGATTGCTGGTCTGTGTTGGCTTGCGCCAGGATGGCGGTGGCCGCCTGCTGGATGATCTGGGTGCGGGCCAGCTCGCTGCTGGCCTTGGCGTAGTCGGCGTCTTGAATGCGACTGCGCGAGGCCGACGTGTTGGTCGAGATGTTGCTCAGGTTGTCGGCCGCGTAGTTCAGGCGGTTGATCTTGGCACCCAGATCGGCGCGGAAAGAGTCCACCTGGCTGATGGCCGCGTCGAGTTTGTCCAGGGCCGATTGCGAGTTGGCGTGGGTGAGCACGTCCAGGCCGCCAACTTCCAGGCCGGCAGCGGTCAGGTCTTCAAAAGCAACGGCGATGGTTGATTCGTCGTCGTTGGCAATGCCCACCTGCAGGTTCTTGGTGATGGAATCGCTGCTCAGAATGGGCATGTTGTTCCATTTGGTGTTGCCGGCAATGCGGGTGATTTCCGCCTCCAGCTGCTCCATTTCCTTGTTCAGCGCCGCACGGTCGTTGTCGCTGTAGGTGTCGTTGGCGCTTTGCACGGCCAGCTCGCGCATGCGCTGGAGCATGTTGGTGATCTCGTGCGTGGCGCCTTCGGCTGTTTGCAGCAGCGAGATGCCGTCGTTGGCATTGCGCACCGCCTGGTCCAGACCGCGGATCTGCGAGGTCATCTTGTTGCTGATGGCCAGGCCCGCCGCATCGTCAGCCGCCGAGTTGATCCGCTTGCCGGTGGACAGTTGCTCCATGGCGTGCTGCACATCGCGTCCATTGCGGGCCAGTGCGTTTTGCGAAATCAGCGACTTGATGTTGGTGTTGATGACAGACATGGTGTTCTTCCTTGTGCGGCAACGGTGATCGTTTTCCGACGGCAATCCATTGCCGACGCGGTGGTTTGTCTGGGTTTATGCAAGCTCTGTGCCAGAGCTTGGCGCCGAAGCCTTGGGGTGCGCCAAGTCCTGCCGCAGCTGGTTGGCCAGTTGCTGCAGTTCAATGGCTTGGGGGTGTTGGCGCAGCGCCTGCTCAAGCTGGCGCAAGGCCAGGGCGGGCTCGCCCAGGCAGCGCAGCACGCGGGCGTAGTGGTGCCAGACCTCGGGCGGGGTCTTGCCCGCTTGCACTTTGATCAGGTGCTCCAGAAGCTGGCGCGAGTACGCCCAGTCCTGTTGGACTTCCGACACCAGGGCGGCAATCACCAGCACGTCTTCGCTGTCGGGGTAGAGGGCCAGGCCGGCTTCGGCCAGGGCCACCGCCAGGTTGATGCGGTCCTGACGAAAAAGATCCGCCACCCACTCGCGCACTTGCACGGGTGTCGGAGGCGGATCGAGTTCGAAATCGAAATCCATCCCGAAGGATGCACTCAATTTCGACGATGGCTGTAACGCGGCTTGTGACATGGCCTGCTCCTTCCGGAAAGTGACACCGGCAAGGGGTTGCCGATGTCGTGTTTCCGTTAGGTAAGCAAGGCTTATGCCATGTTCAACACTGTTTGCATTCCTTCAGTTACTCGCAGGTGCAGTTCATCACAGTGCTGCAATCTGTGCAGTCGTCAACAGCGACTTCTGCGTAGCCGTCAGTACAGCGACTTGGGTGGTGTCAAACGCAGCCAATTGCGCCGTGGTCAGCGAAGACAATTGACCTGCTGTGACACGACCCACCTGGTCGGTCGTCAGTGCCGCCACCTGGCCCGTACTCAGTGCAGAGAACGAGGCCGTCGTCAATGTCGAAATCTGGGCTGCACGGAAGGCCTGTAGGTCAGCAGTTTCCAGCGCCTTGATCTTGGCATCGGTCAGGCCGTTGATCTGAGCTGCCGTCACCGAGGCCATCTGGGTCGTGGTCAACGCCACCAGATCATCGGTTCCCAGCTGAGCAAACTGCGTGTCACTCAACTTGCTGACCTGTGAAGCAGTCAGTGCTGCCACCTGGCCGGTGCTCAGGGCACCCACAAAGGCGTTGCTCAGGCTGGCCACCTGGTACACATCAATGGCTGCCACATCGGCGGTTTCCATCGCTGCGATCTGGCTGGTGCCCAGGGCATTGAGCTGGGTGGCCGTCAGGGCATCAACTTGCGTCGTGCTCAATGCCGCCACGGTGCTGGTGCTCAGGCTGGCCAACTGGGTGGTGGTCAGGGCCTTGGCCTGGGTCGCGGTCAGGGCACCCACCTGGTCGGTGGTCAGCGCATTGATTTGCGTGGTGCTCAGGCCGCCAACTTGGGTGGCGGTCAGGGCGGCCACGCGGTCGGTGCCCAGCGCAGCCACATCGCCTGTGTCCAGGGCATTGAGCTGCGTGGCGCTCAGCGACTTGATCTGGCTGACCGTCAGCGCCGTCACCTGGGCGGTGCTCAGTGCTTTGACGAAGGTGGTCGACACATCGGCCAGTTGCGTGGCGCTCAAGGCGGTCAGATCGGCCGTTTCGATGGCCGCAATCTGGGCCGTGCTCAGGGCATTGAGCTCGTCGGTGGCCAGGGCGCGGATCTGGGCGGTGTTCAGTGCCGTCACCTTGGCTTCGGCCAGACTGCCCACCTGGGCAGAGTCCAGCGCCGTGATTTGCGTGGCCGACAGTGTCGTGAACTGCGCGGTGGTCAGCGAATCCAGGAAGCCCGTGCTCAAACCGGACATCTGTGTGGCGGTCAGCTGCGTCACCTGGGTGGTGCTCATGCCGCTCACATCGCCTGCTTCCAGCGCATTGAGCTGGCTGGCCGTCATGGCCTTGAGCTGGGTGTTGGTCAGGTTGAGCACCTGAGACGAGGTCAGCGACTGCACCACCGTGGTGGACAGGCTCGGGATGTTGGCCACCGGGATGGCCGCCACATCTTCAGTACCCAGGCCACCAATCTGGTCGGCACTCAGGGCGTTGATCTGTGCGGTGCCCATGGCCTTGACCTGGCTGCTGGTCAGTGCGGTCACCTGCTCGACCGCCAGCGCGCCGATTTGCGCGGTGGTCAGCGCGCCAACTTGCTCGTTGGTCAGCGCCGCCACTTGGGTGCTGGTCAGGCTTTGCAACATGGTGTCGCTCAGTTTGGACACCTGGGTGCTGGTCAAGCTGGCCACCTGGGTGGTGGTCAGGGTGGCAAAGTCTTCGGGCTCCAGGTTGTTGAGCTGTGCTGTGCTCAGATTTTCCACCTGGGTGGTGGTCAGGGCGCGGATCTGGGTCGAGCTCAGGCTTTGCAGCTGCGTGCTCGACAAGCCCTGAACCTGGCTGGTTGTCAAGGCTGCAAGATCGGCGGTTTGCAGGGCGCCCACCTGGTCTTGCGTCAGGGCGTTGAGCTGTGTGGTGGTCAGGGCACGCACCTGGTCTGTGCTCAGGGCCTGCACTTGAGCGGTGGTCAGCAGTTGCAGGGCAGACTCGGGCAAGGACGCAACCTGGCCCGTGGTCAGGGCGGCCACGTCGGTGGTGCCCAGCGCGGCAATCTGGTCTTCGTTCATGGCCCCGAACTGGCCCGCACTCAGGCTCTGCACCTGGGTGGACGTCAGGGCGCCCACCTGGGTGTTGGTCAGCACCGCAATCTGGCCAGTGCCAAAGGCGGCCACCTGGCTGGTGCCCATGCCGGCCAGCTGGCTGGTGGTCAGGGCCTCCAGGGCGCTGTTGCTCAGCTTGTTGACCTGCAGCGTGCTCAGACCGGCCACCTGGGTCGTGCTCATGGCGCTGATGTCATCGGCGTCCAGCGCATTGATCTGGGCACTCGACATGGCTTGCAGCTGGCTGGTCGTCAAGGCCTTGACCTGGGCGGAGCTCAGGGCGGTGACCTTGGCGTTGCTCAAACCGGCCACCTGGCTGGTGGTCAGGGCAGCCACGTCTTCGGTGCCCAAGGCCAAGACCTGGTCTTCGCTCAGTGCATTGAGTTGGGTGGTGGTCATGGCACTCACCTGGGCGGTGCCCAGTGCCGTGACTTGAGCTGCGGTGAAGCTGGCCAGCGCGCCTGTGCTCAGGGTGTTGACCTGCGCCGTGCCCAGAGCCGCGACTTCGGCGGTGCTCAGCGACTGGATCTGGCCTTCGTTCATGGCCGCAAATTGGCCCGATGTCAGGCCGGCCAACTGGGCGGTGCCCATGCCGCCCACTTGGGCGTCGCTCAAGGCCGCGACTTGGCTGGTGGTCAATGCGCCCACCTGGGTCGAGCTGAGGGCGCCCATCTGGGTGGTCGTCAGGCCTTCCAGGCTGGCGTTCGACAGTTTGCTCACCTGGGCGGTGGTCAGCGCGGCCACCTGGCTGGTGCCCATGGCGCCAATGTCGGTGGCGTCCAGCGCGTTCAGTTGGGTGGACGACATGGCTTGCAGCTGGCCGGTGGTCAGGGCCTGAACCTGTGACGAGCTCAGGGCCGTGACGTTGGTGCTCGACAAACCTGCCACCTGGGTGCTGGTCAGCGCGGCCACATCGGCCGTGTCCAGCGCCTGTAGCTGGGTTTCGCTCAGGGCGTTAAGCTGGCCGGTGGTCATGGCGCTGACCTGGGCTGTACCCAGGGCCTGGACTTGAGCCGTGCTCATGGCGCTGACCTGTGCGGTGGTCAGCGCAGCCACCTGCGCTGTGCTCAGGTTGCTCACCTGACTGGTCGTCAGGGCCGCAATCTGGCCTGTGGCCACCTGCGGTAACTGGGCCGTGGTCAGGCTGCTGATTTGGCTGGTGCTCATGGCCGCCACATCGGCGGTGTCCAGTGCATTGATCTGGGCCGAGGTCAGCGACTGTACCTGGGTGCTGGTCAATGCGTTGACTTGTGAAGACGTCAGGGCTGTGGCCGAGGCACTGGCCAGGCCAGACACCTGGGTGTTGCTCAGGGCGGCCACGTCGGCGGTTTCGAGCGCTTGCACCTGGGTGCTGGTCAGGGCGTTCAGCTGGGCGCTGCCCAGGGCCTGTACCTGCGCAGTGCTCAGGCCTGCCACCTGGGCGGTGGTCATGGCCTGCACAAAGGTGGTGGTCAGCCCGGCAATTTGGGCGGTGCTCATGCTGGCCAGGTCGGCCGTGTCAATGGCGGCCAGCTGGCTGCTGCTGAGCGACGAGATCTGGGTGCCACTGAGGGCGCCGAACTGGGCGCTGCCCATGGCCTGGATCTGACCAGTGGACAGACTGCTGACCTGGGCGGTGGTGAGGGCCGCTACCTGGGCGGTGCCCATGGCGGCCACCTGGGTGGTCGTCAGAGCCGACAGCTGGGTGGTGTTCAGCTTAGACACCTGGCCTGCCGTGAGGGCTGCAACCTGGCTGGTGCCCATGGCGGCCACATCGGCCGTGTCCAGGGCGTTCAGCTGGGTCGAGGTCATGGCCTGCAGTTGGGCCGAGCCCAGGGCATTGACCTGGCTCGACGTCAGTGCCGTGACGGTGCCGCTGCTGAGTGTGCCCACCAACTTGGCATTCAGGGCCGCGATCTCGCTGGTTTCCAGGGCCGCCACTTGCGTGCTGCTCAGAGCGTTGAGCTGCTCGGCGTTGAAGTGGCCAATCTGGCTGGTGGTCAAAGCCGCCAGCGAGCCGGTGCTCAGCCCGGCCATCTGGCCGGTAGTCAGTGCACGGATCTGCGTCTGGCTCAGCGCAGCGGCCTGACCCGTGGTCAAGGCTTGCAGCTGGCTGGTGCTCAGGCGAGCGGTCTGCAGGCCGCTCATGGAGGACAAAGCGCCAGTGGTGAGCTTGCTGATTTGCGTGGTGCTCAGGGCGTCCAGTTGTTCGCCTTTGAGGCCAGGCACTTGGCTGGAGCTGAGTGTGGCCACCGCATCGGTGTTGAGGCTGGCCACTTGCGCCGTGGTCAGGCTGCCCAGTTGGGCGTCGTCCATTGCCGCCACTTGCGTGGTGGTCAGCACGTTCAACTGCGCCGTGTTCAAGCCCTGCAATTGGTCGGCACGCAGGGCGGCCACCTGGGCGGTGCCCATACCGGCCAGGTCGGCGGTGTCCAGCGCGTTGAGCTGGTCTGCCGTGAGCGAACGCAGGGCCGTCACGTTGATGGCCTTGACCTGGTCGCCCGACAGCGCCTTGATGGCACCCGTGGACAGGCGTGCCAGGTGCGCACCCGACAAGGCGCCCACCTGGGTGGTGGTCAACTGGCTGAGTTGGCCTGTGCTCAGGCCACCGACCTGCTCGGCCTTGAGGGCGGCCACTTGGCTGGTGGTGAGTTTGGCCACGTCGGCCGCTTCCATGGCATTGAGCTGGGCGGTGGTGAGCGACTTCACTTGCGCTGCGGTCAGCTGAGTGACTTGGTCGGTGGTGAGGGCCTGGATGGCACCTGTGCTCAAGCCCGCCACGGCGTTGTTGTTGAGGGCTGCCAGGTTGGCGGTGCTCAGCGTACCGATCGAGCTCAGCGCGTTGAGCTGGGCAGCGCTGATGGAGGAGAACTGCGCGGTGGTCAACGCATTGAGTTCGGCGCTGTCCAGGCTGCTGACTTGCGCAGTGGTCAGACCTGCCACTTGCGAGCCGGTCAGGCTGCGCAGCTGGGTGGTGCTCAGGCTGTTGAGCTGAGCGGTGGTCATGGCGCTGACTTGGGTAGCCTTCAAATTGGCCAACTGGCTGGTGCCCAGCGCGGCCACGTCATTGCCCAGCGCTTGCACCTGGGCGCTGCCCAGGGTTTGCAGTTGTGCTGCACTGAAGGCCTTGACCTGGTCTGAACTCAGGGCGGCCACGTTGGCGGTGCTGAGTTTGCCCACCGCCGAGGCGTTGAGCGCGGCCACATCGGCCGTGTCCATGGCAGCCAGTTGGCTGGAACCCAGGCCATTGAGCTGATTGGCCGACAGGGTGGCGGCTTGTCCCGTCGTCAAGGCTTTGACATGGTCTGTGGACAGGCTGGCCATTTGGGCGGTGGTGAGCCCACCGACTTGAATGGCCGACAAAGACGCGAATTGCGTGGTGGTCAGGGCATTGAGTTGGCTGGTGGACAACTTGGACACTTGCGAAGCCGACAGCGCCGCCACCTGGGCGGTGCTGAGCTTTTGCAGGTCGGCGGTTTCCAGGTTGTTGAGCTGGCTGCTGGACAGCGACTTGAGCTGCTTGGCCGTTAGGTGCTCGACTTGCCCGGTGGTCAGGGCCTGCAGCACCGTGGTGCTGAGCTTGCCAAAGGCGCCGTCGTTGATGGACGACAGCACTGTGGACGTGAGGGCGGCCACCTGGCTGGTGCCCAGGGCGTTGAGCTGGTTGGCAGACAGGGCACTGACCTGACTGCTGCTCAGCAAGGCCAGGTTGCCGGTGCTCAGGCTGTTCATCTGCGCTGTGGTCAGCGAGGTGAGTTGTTTGCCTGCCAGGCTTTGCAGCTGGGTGCTGGTCAGGTTGTTGAGCTGGCTGGTGGTCAGCTGGCCCACCTGATCGGCGCGCAGCTGGGCCATCTGGGCCGTGCTCATTTTGGCCAGGTCGGCGGTTTCGATGGCCTGGATCTGTTTGCTGGTCATGCCGCCCAGCTGGGTTTTGTCCAGGGCCTGCACCTGGGTGGAGGTGAGTGCACCGACGAACTGGGTGGACAAACCCGCTGCCGCAGAGGCGGAAATGGCGGCGATGTCGGTCGTCTGAATGCTGGCCACCTGGTCGGTGGTCATGGCATTGAGCTGGGCGGCGGTGAGCTGCTTGAACTGGTCTGCCGTGAGTGCCTGCACCTGGCCGGTGGTCAGCTTGCCCATTTGGGTGGTGGTCAGGCCTTTGACCTGGCGGCCCTCGAGGGCGCTGACCTGGTTGTCGGTCAGGGCTTGCAGCTGGGTGGTGGACAAGCCGCCCACTTGCTCGGCGCTGAGCTTGACGATCTGGGCGGTGCCCATGGCGGCCAGGTCGGCGGTGTCCAGGGCGTTGAGCTGGTTGGCCGAGAGGGCGCGCACCTGGTTGGCGCCCAGGGCCGTGACCTGGCCAGAGCCCAGGGCCTGCACCTGCGTGGTGGACAGGCCCGAGACGGTGGCGGCCGACAAGGCGGCCACATCGGCCGTCTCCAGGCTGGCCATCTGGGCGGTGCTCAGGGCATTGAGCTGTTTGTCACTCAGCACGGCGGCCTGCGCCGTGGTCATGGCCTGCAGCTGTGTGGTGGACAGGCTGGCCACCTGGCTGCTCGTGAGCGATCGCACCTGCGCGCCCGACAGGGCTTGCATTTGGGCCGTGCCCAGGGCTTGCAACTGGGTGGTGGACAGTTTGGCCAGCTGGTCTGGTTTGAGCTGGCTGATTTGGGTGGTGCTCATGGCCGCCACGTCGGCGGTGTCCAGGGCGTTGAGCTGCTCGGCCTTGAGGCCTTTGAGCTGCGACTCACTCAGGTTTTGAACCTGGGTGGAGCTGAGCGACTGGATTTGCGCTGTGCCCACAGCGCCCAGGGTGGTGCCCTTGATGGCGGCCAGGTCGCCCGATTCGAGCGCCTGCACCTGGGTGCTGCTCAGCCCATTGAGCTGAGGGGCCGTCAGGCCCTGCACCTGCGAACTGGTCAGGGTCTGGATTTGGGTGGTGCTGAGCCCAGCCACCTGGCTGCTGGTCATGCCCTTGAGTTGGCTGTCGCTCAGGCTTTGCAGCTGGCTGCTGGTCAGAGCGTTGAGCTGGGTGGTGCTGAGTCCACCCAACTGAACCGCCTTGATGCCTTGCAGCTGGCTGTTGCTGAGCGAAGCCACCACGGTGGTCGACAGCGCATTGAGCTGGGTGGCCGAGAGGCTGCCCAAGTCTTTGGAGTCCAGTGCCGCCACATGGTCGGTCGTGAAGGCGGCCAACTGCGCCGTGGTCAGGCTGGCCAGCTGCGTGCCCGTCATGGCCTGCAGCTTGTTCTTGTCGTAGGTGAGCAGGCCGTCTCTGAAGTTGGAAGGGTCAAACGCGCTGATCTGCTTGTTGCTCAGCTGCACAAAGTCGGTCGCCTCGATGGCGCCGATCTGGGCACTGGAGAGCGCATTGATCTGCGTGGTCGTCAGTTCCTTGATCTGCGTGGCAGAAAGCGCGGCGACGTCGGCGGTCGACAGGCTGGAGACCGTGAGTCCGCGGATCTGAGCGGCTGAGTATGAGCTGATGGATGCAACCATGGGAACCCCTTTAATTTGTGGCTTGGTGCTGCATGCGCAACACCCCAATGACGGACGCTTGGAGTGCGTCTGACCATTGCTTATTCGTCGATTCGGAAGATGTCGTCGAAACTTGAGGGGCTGGCCCCAGTTTTTTTAACCAGGGCCTGTGCCCTTGGTATCGGCAAGGCAGCGGCAATCTGTAGTGAGCACGCGGCATGTTCTTGCCGCCAGAAGTGCTGCAACTGTCGAAAAAACGTCTCGTTTTCATCATTTTGAATACCTGAATATTCATTGGCTTGGCATACGACTTGCATGTTCTGTGCCATACCGATTAAGGTGAACCCACGTGACGACAGGAGGCCGCATGAATGCACCCGTACCGAGTTCTGTGTTGCTGCAGGCACAAACAGCCCAGGACACGCCTGCGCCAGAGCGCGACCTGGTGGCTTATGTTCGCCAGGGCCAGATGCCGGTGTCAGAGCTGGTGCAGCACGCCGAGCAGCTGCAGCAAAGCGGGCATTTGCAAGCGGCTTCTAATTTGTATGCACTGTGGCTGGCCCACCATGAGGACCACCGCAAGCACCTGATCTGGTTCAACCATGGCTCTTTGCTGCAACAGCTGGGTCAATTGCCCCAGGCGCAGGCGGCCTACGAACAAGCCATCGCGTTGTCGCCCGGCTTTGCACAAGCCCACATCAATTTGGGTCTGGTGCTGGAAAAGCAGGGGCAAAGCGACCAAGCCATCGCCGCCTGGGCACGCCTGACCGGGCAACGCTACGCACACGAGCCCGTGGCCCCTGACATGCTGACCACGGCGCTCAACCACATTGGCCGCCTGCACGAGAACAACAAAAACTACCGCCATGCCCTGGAGGCACTGGAGCACAGCCTGCAGGTCAACCCCAAGCAGACGGGCGTGATCCAGCACTGGGTGCACATTCGGCAAAAAGCCTGCGAGTGGCCGGTGTACAAGCCGCTGCCGGGCATCAGCAAGAACGACATGGTCATGGCCACATCGCCCCTGGCCATGCTGGCCCTGACCGAAGACCCGCTCATGCAGCTGCTGAGCTCGCACGCATTTGTGGCCCGCACCTATGGGCTCAGAGAAGAGTGGCTGTGTACCGTCAAGCAATACCACCACGGCAAAAAACGCATCGGCTTTGTGTCGGGCGACTTGCGCGAGCACGCGGTGGGCTTTTTGCTGCCCACCATGCTCAAGGGCATCGACCGGGACGCGTATGAGGTTTATGCCTATGACTTCACGGTGGACGATGGCACGCGCCACCGCCGGGAGCTGTTGGCCATGTTTGACCAAGTGCGGCCGGTGCACACCCTGAGTGACCGGCAAACGGCAGAGCAGGTGTTGGCCGATGAGATTGATGTCTTGATTGACCTGCATGGTTTGAGCGCCGGTGCGCGGCCGGGCATTTTTGCCCTGCACCCCGCGCCCAAGCAGGGGACGTATTTGGGCTTCATTGGCACCACCGGTATGCCCTGGTTTGATTTTGTGATCACCGACAAAAATGCGCTGCCGCCCGAGCATGTAGAGTTTTTCATGGAAAAGCCGCTGTATGTGGAGGGCAGCTTCATTCCATTGACGCCGCCCGATGAAGAGCTGCCGGTGGTCACGCGCGCCGATGTGGGCTTGCCCGAAGGTGCTTTTGTGATGGGTGCCTTTGGCAATGTCTACAAAATCACGCCTGAAATGTTTGCGGTGTGGATGCGGCTGCTGGCGCGCATTCCAGACGCGGTTCTGTGGCTGATTGACGACAATCCGACAACCACCGAAAACCTGAAAAACCACGCACGGGTCGCACAGGCTGATTTGTCACGCATCGTATTTTCTGCAAGGACTGTGCACAAGGAGTTTTGTGCACGGCTGAAATTGTGCGATGTGTACCTGGATACCTATCCCTACAACTGTGGATCGACAACTAATGATGTGATTCGAGCGGGGGTGCCGCTGGTGACGCGGTATGGGAGGACGATGGTGTCGAGGATGGGCTTAAGTATCTTGAGTTCTTCGCGGGTCGTTAATCTTGCGGCATATGATGATAGTTCATATATAAAAATAGTTGAAGATGTTCGAATAATAATAGAAAATTCCAATAATTTTGAATATAAATTTGATTCATATGGGTTTATTAATTTGAATTTCAACGATGAAAATTTGGGTGAAAAATGAAAAATCCACTGGTATCTATTGTCGTACCTTATTATAATGGTGGCGAATTGTTGTTGGAGACTCTTTCTAGCGCAATATCGCAAACATATACCAAAATTGAAGTGATCTTAATCGATGATGGAAGTGATGATTTAAAGTCTATAAAAATTTTTAATGAAGTAACACATGATTTGCTTAAGAAATTTAGAACAAAAAACCAAGGTTTACCATTGGCGAGAAATGTTGCTATCTCTATGGCTGCTGGAGATCTTATCCTTCCGTTAGATGCGGATGATTTGATTTCTAATGAGTATGTTGAGAAGGCAGTAGTAGAGTTTGAAAATAATGAAAATTTGGGCGTGGTTTACTCGCATGCAAAATTTTTTGGCGAATTTGATCATTACTGGGATTTGCCGAATTATGACCCTATTGATTTTCTTTCTAGTAATTGCATTTTCTGTTCAGGATTTTTTAAAAAATCAGATTGGAAAAAAGTTGGTGGTTATAAGAGTGATATGATATATGGGCTTGAGGATTATGATTTTTGGTTGTCTTTGATTGGGCTAGGTAGAGAGATTAAAAAACTGGAAGATATACATTTTTTTTATAGGAAACATGGCCAGTCTATGATCTCTTCTCTTGACTCTGAAAAATTAACAAAGATGTATGAAGTTATCGTTGATCGGCATAAGGAGTTGTATCAAAATAATCTGATAGGACTTCTGTCAAGACTTAATAAATTAAAAGAAAGAGTGAAATTTTTGGAATCTACTGCAATTCATCAATGATGGATGAAATAATTTATTTTAAATTGAAATAGGGGATTTGCATAATGAGTATTCCAAAGCTGATGTTCGTATTCGGTACAAGGCCGGAAGCAATAAAAATGGCGCCTTTGGTGCATAAGTTGACAGAAAAACCGAGTTTTTTTAAGATTCAGGTTTGTGTTACTGGTCAGCATCGTCAAATGCTTGACCAAATATTAAAATATTTCGAAATAAAACCTGATTTCGATCTCGATATAATGATTCCTGGGCAGGATTTGATTGATGTAAATGCTAATATACTCTGCGGATTGAAATCTATTTTCGATGGCAATAGGCCTGATTTCGTTGTTGTTCATGGGGATACAACGACAGCTCTCGCTGCGGCGATGGCTGCATTTTATCTTAATATACCTGTTTGCCATGTTGAAGCCGGATTGCGAACGTTTGATATTAAGTCCCCATTTCCTGAGGAATTTAATCGGCAAACAGTCTCAAAAATAGCTAAATGGCATTTTTCGCCTACTGAATTAAGTCGTGAAAATCTTTTGAAAGAAAATGTTAATTCTGAAAATGTTGTGGTAACAGGGAATACTGTTATTGATGCGATGTATTGGGCGCTAAATAAGATTAATACCGATGCTGTTCGTCGTCATATGTTGAATGACGCCCTTGAGAAAATTCTAAATTTTGATTTTCAAGCTGAAAAATTCGTTCTGGTTACCGGCCATCGCCGGGAAAATTTCGGGGAGGGATTTAAAAATATTTGTGAAGCCCTTGTTGAATTGTCATATAAATTCCCAAATGTTAAATTTGTTTATCCTGTTCATTTAAATCCTAATGTTAAAGGGATTGTTCACAAAACCATGACTGGTTTGAATAATGTTAAACTTGTGGAGCCGTTAGATTATGAAATGTTTATTTATCTTATGAGTAAATGTTATTTTTTATTAACTGATAGCGGGGGAGTTCAAGAAGAGGCCCCAAGTCTTGGAAAGCCTGTGCTTGTTATGCGTAATACTACTGAAAGACCAGAGGCAATCCAGGCGGGGACAGTTAAACTAGTCGGCGCAGATAAAAGTATTATAATTGAAGAGGTTTCTAGATTGATTAATGATTATTCTTTCTATAGTAAGATGTCTAGTGCAGGAAATCCCTATGGGGATGGTTTTGCATCTGATCGCATTGCATTATTTCTGAAAAATAAAATATATAGTTTCAATTAATATTTGTTGCTTGAGATTATTTATATTGAATTTGTTTGATGTTTTTATTTAAATATATTTTTTGGCTTGCTGAGGAGTTGGTGTTAACTAACCGAGGTGACGTTGAAATTAAATTCAATATTTATGATGTTGCTTTGATTATAGATTTTTGGCATTGAGATCTTTGTTTTAAATTTCAAAAGGAAATGTAAATGAGTATTCCGCGTGAAGTGCATGCAGTCTGGGTCGGTGGGCAGCCTCCTGTAAAGGAGCAACGACTTTTGGAATTGAATGCAAAGTTGTTTTCTGGTGCTGGATATAAATTCAAAGTGTGGACTGAGTCAGAGATTCGTGATTTGTTGTCAAATAGCCCTGAGCTCATATCGCATATGGATCACATATATTCAATTAAAAAATTTGCATTTCTGAGTGATATAGTAAAAACCTATATCTTGTTCAATTTTGGAGGTTGGGTTATTGATGCTGATAACGAATTTCATAGGTCGCCGGAGCATCTTTCTGGCCTTAACTGGGTTTCGGGATTTGAGTGCTTTCAAGGGCGATATCATCCAGTAACAGCTGTTATGGGGGCGGTAAAAAAACACAAATTTTCAAAGCTGTTGCTTGATACATATATTAATAATCCTAGTGATGCAATTGTGATGCATACAAATACATCATGGATTAGTAATTATCTATTGGAAAAGGCCGGAAATAAAGATAACAAAAGATTTTATTGTGAATATTTTGATGTTGATATTTTTCCTTCTGATTTTTTTTGCGGTCCTCAAGTAACACAAAATACAGTTGCTCAACATCATTTTTCAGGATCGTGGCTTTGAGTTTTTGGGAATTTCTTGAATAAAATTTCGACTTCGCAGTAGTGAATTTTCTTCGGTGGAGTCGTAACCACCTACTGAGTTATGACTTTGATTTTTGGCGGACTTCATGCACGACTAGCTCGAAGACTGCCGAACGGTTCGGTTGCTCAATACACAATGTCATCGACGACTTCAACCGCGCAGCCATTGGCATCGATGGAGGTGGACTTTCTCCTGTCTTTATTGATAATATATATTTAATTTGTATTTTATTATAAATAATTAATTTATATTAGCCAACTCCCAGTGCCAAGCATCTTTGCACATACGGGCTAAGTCATAATTTGCTTTCCAACCGAGTTGGCGCAATGCTAGACCGTTGTCTGCATAGCAGCTAGCTACATCTCCCACTCGGCGCTCCGCAAACTTAAATGGAACAGTTACGCCGTTGACTTTGGTGAATGTATTAATCAATTCTTTAACGCTGACGCCGCGCCCTGTTCCAAGGTTAACTGTGATGCTTTTTTGCTGCTGAAGCAAGTAATTGAATGCTGCAAGATGGCCTTTTGCTAGGTCCACCACATGAATGTAATCACGCACCCCCGTGCCATCTGGTGTGGGGTAGTCATTACCGAAAATACTCAGAAATTCACGTTTACCTGCTGCTACTTGAGTAATAAAGGGCATCAGGTTATTGGGCATGCCCTTGGGGTGTTCACCAATTAGCCCACTCTTGTGTGCGCCGACAGGATTGAAATAGCGCAGTATTGCAACATGCCAGCGAGTATTATTCACCTGCATATCGCGCAGCATATCTTCACACATCAACTTGCTGCGGCCATACGGGTTGGTCGCTTGTAACTTACTGGACTCGGTGATGGGGACACTTTTCGGGTCGCCATATACGGTAGCGGATGAACTGAACACGAGGCGATGAACCCCAAACCTTTCCATCGTCTGGAGCAATGTAATAGTACTACCCAGGTTGTTGTCGAAATATCTTAGCGGCTGAGCAACGGATTCGCCCACTGCTTTGAGCGCAGCTAAATGAATAACACCTGATACGGTCTGTTTTTGGAATATTTGATCAAGCGCATGACCATCGCGCACATCCGCCTCTACAAAATCGAAATGGTTGCCGCATAGTCTGTGAAGTCGGTCAAGAACCTTTGAGCTACTGTTGCAGAAGTTATCAACAATGACCACTTTGTAACCGGCGGTCATGAGTTCAACAGCGATGTGCGATCCGATGTAACCAGCTCCGCCGGTAATGACAATTTTCGACATTTTGTGATTGTAGGCAGAGCCCAGTGTTGTATCGACCCAGTGAAAAACTACATTTGTAGCTGATCGCTCAGGAGGATCTATGGGAATGCCAGTACGCATTGATGACCACTTGCATGAACAAGCTAAGGCATACGCCAATGCCGAACGCCGCACCATTGCAGGTCAGGTCGAGTTCTGGGCAATGGTTGGCAAGGCTGCCTTGGAAAACCCAGACCTGCCGATCGACTTTGTCAAAGATTTGTTGGTTGCCCGCGCAGAAGGCAGGGTACTTGCTACGCCGTTTGTTCCGCAAGGTAGCAACTGATGGCGTCCAGCTTGATTCAAGTTTCCCAATCCGCGGCTTTTGCCAAGGCATACAAGAAGCTGCACAAGAATCAAAAGATCGACGTAGACACGGCGGTCGAAGCCATTGTCTTAAATCCCCTGATCGGCGAACCCAAGCGCGGGGACCTGAATGGGGTGTACGTGCACAAGTTCAAAAGTCAAAACCAAGAAGTCTTGTTGGCATATGAATTCGACATCAAGATACGGCATTTGCTTCTTCTTGGCGCCCATGAAAATTCCTACCGGGACCTGAAGCGATAGGACTATCACGCGAAATCGCTGTCTGGTGAAGACC
>JACCDQ010053121.1_pt1 | contig 19506 bp, 19 predicted proteins | sample 7446031 | NCBI WGS metagenome assembly JACCDQ01 (sample SAMN15323442, study PRJNA562643) | freshwater metagenome | isolation source: river surface water | place: USA:Blue River Watershed | collected 2017-08-17
GCGCTCGGCGGCAATGGCTATATCAACGATTATCCGACCGGCCGCCTGTGGCGCGATGCCAAGCTGTATGAGATCGGCGCCGGCACCAGCGAAATCCGCCGCATGCTGATCGGCCGCGAACTGTTCGGCGAAACCGTCTGACCGACTCCGGAACCCGACCAACGATGCAGCATTTCCCCAAGCTCCTGTCGTCGCAGATTGCGTTCGACATCGCCCGCGTGATTCTCGACGGCTTCGACAAGCATTACCGCTTGTTCCGGCAGTCGAGCCTGGCCGCGCGCCGCCACTTCGAGCAGCTCACCTGGAAGGCCGCACAGGCCGAGGCGCGCGAACGGATCGCTTTTTATGACCGGCGCGTGCAGGAATGTGTGCAGGCGCTGGAAGACGAGTATGACGAAGACGAGCTGACCGACGCCGTCTGGCGCGAGGTAAAGCTGCATTACATCGGCATGCTGACCGAGCACCGGCAACCGGAGCTGGCCGAGACCTTTTTCAACTCGGTCTGCTGCAACATCCTGCATCGTACGTATTTCAACAACGATTTCATTTTCGTCTGGCCGACCTTGTCGACCGAATACATCGAGCCGCGCGACGGCGCGCCGGTGTACCGCGTCTACTACCCGGGCCAGGACGGCTTGCGCGCGTCATTGAAGCGCGTGATCACGAACTTCCAGTTCGACGGCGAGTTCGTCGACCTCGACCGTGATATTGCGCTGGTCGAGGCGCGGCTGCAGGCATTGCTGGTCGACCAGCCGCACGAGGCCAACCAGCAGATCCAGGTACTGTCGTCGCCGTTCTTCCGCAACAAGGGTGCCTATTTGGTAGGCAAGCTGGTCAACGGTAATCATTCGTATGGTTTTGTGATCCCGGTGCTGCACAGCCGCGCCGGCGGGCTGTTCCTCGACACCGTGCTGACCGATGCCGGCCAGATCACGCTGCTGTTCTCGTTCACGCGCGCCTATTTCATGGTCGACATGGAGGTGCCGTCGGCTTATGTGAAATTTCTGCGCACCATCATGCCGAACAAGCCGCGCAGCGAGATCTACACCATCCTCGGCCTGCACAAGCAGGGCAAGGCCGGCTTCTATCGCGACTTTCTGCACCATCTCGCGCATTCGTCCGATCGCTTCGCGATCGCGCCCGGTATCCGCGGACTAGTGATGGTGGTGTTCGCGCTGCCATCGTTCCCCTACGTGTTCAAGGTGATCAAGGATTTTTTCCCGGCGCCGAAGGAAACTACGCGCGAACTGGTGAAAGAAAAATACCTGCTGGTCAAATATCACGACCGCGTGGGCCGCATGGCCGATACGCTCGAATATTCCAACGTCGCTTTCCCGCGCTCGCGCTTCTCTGACGAGCTGCTGGCCGAGCTGAAGCAGGTCGCGCCGTCGCTGATCGAAGAAGACCGCGATCAGGTGATTGTCCGGCATCTGTACATCGAGCGCCGCATGACGCCGCTGAACATCTGGCTGACCGAGGCCGAGCAGGCCGGCGACGAGGCCAAGCTGGAGCACGGCGTGCGCGAATACGGCAACGCGATCCGCGATCTGGTGGCGGCGAACATCTTCCCCGGCGACATGCTGTACAAAAACTTCGGTGTGACCCGGCAGGGGCGGGTGGTGTTCTACGACTATGACGAAATCGAGTACATCACCGACTGCAATTTCCGCGACATTCCCGCGCCGCGCAACGAAGAAGATGAAATGGCCAGCGAGCCCTGGTATCCGATTGCGAAGAACGACGTGTTCCCCGAGCAGTTCGGCGTCTTCCTGCTCGGGAATGCCAAGGTGCGGCACTACTTCATGAAATATCACGCCGAGCTGCTGACGGCCGCGTGGTGGCGGCAAAAGCGCGAGCGCATCCTCGAAGGCCAGGTCGAGGACGTGTTCCCCTATCCGCAAGAGATTCGTTTCATTCACCAGGAAGCCGGCGGCACCGACGCTGTGCCGGCCGCCAAAGCAGCCTGACCCTCACTGTCATTGGAGAATCCCATGCAAGATCCTATCGTCATCGTCGGTGCCGCACGCACGCCCATGGGCGCGTTCCAGGGCGACTTCGCTTCGCTGTCCGCGTATGAACTCGGCGCTGTTGCCATCCGCGCCGCGATCGAGCGCGCCGGCATCGATGCCGCGCAGGTCAACGACGTCATCTTCGGCAACTGCCTGATGGCAGGACAAGGCCAGGCGCCCGCGCGGCAAGCCGCGATCAAGGCCGGCGTGCCGGTATCGGCCGGCGCAGTCACGCTGTCGAAGATGTGCGGCTCGGCGATGCAGGCCACCATCTACGGCTTCGATTCGCTGGTCGCGGGCACCAATGACGTGGTGGTGGCCGGCGGCATGGAATCGATGACGGGCGCGCCCTACCTGATCCCGAAGGCGCGCGGCGGCTACCGCATCGGCCACGGCATGATCTATGACCACATGATGCTCGACGGCCTCGAAGACGCGTATGACAAAGGCCGCTCGATGGGCACCTTCGCCGAAGACTGCGCGGCAAAATATCAGTTCACCCGCGAAGCGCAGGACGCGTATGCGATCGACTCAGTCAAGCGCGCGCAGGCGGCCACGGCCGACGGTTCATTCCAGTGGGAGATCGCACCGGTGACGGTGGCCGGCCGTGGCGGCGACGTCGTGATCGATAAGGACGAAGGCCCGCTGAAAGCCAAGCTCGACAAGATCCCTGCACTGAAAGCCGCGTTCAAGAAAGACGGCACGATCACCGCCGCATCGTCGTCGTCGATCAACGATGGCGCGGCCGCGCTGGTGCTGATGCGCGCATCGACTGCCGACAAGCTCGGTGCCAGGCCGATCGCGAAGATCGTCGCGCACACCCGCCATTCGCAGGAGCCGAACTGGTTCACCACCGCACCGGTCGGCGCGATCGAAAAGCTGTATGCAAAGACCGGCTGGAGCACCCGGGACGTCGATCTGTTTGAAGTCAATGAGGCGTTTGCGGCGGTGGCTATGGTCGCGATGCGCGACCTCGGCATTGCGCACGAGAAGATCAATATCCATGGCGGCGCGTGCGCGCTCGGCCATCCGATCGGCGCGTCCGGCGCGCGCATCATCGTCACGCTGCTCGGCGCGCTGAAAAAGACCGGCGGCAAGCGCGGCGTCGCGTCGCTGTGCATCGGCGGTGGCGAAGCCACCGCGCTCGCGATCGAGATGCTGTAAATGGCACGCACCGCTCTCGTTATTGGCGCGTCGCGCGGCATCGGTCGCGAGTTTGTCCGTCAGCTGCTGGCCGACGGATGGAAGGTCTATGCGACCGCCCGCGATGCGCAGTCGCTGGCCGCGCTCACGGAAGACGGCGCGCAGGCACTGAAGATCGACGTCACCCGTGCCGAGTCACTCGCTGAGCTGCCATGGCGGCTGGATGGCGAGGCGATCGATCTGGCGCTGTATGTGGCCGGCGTGCTGCCGAGCTGGGACGGCGCTGCCGAGGCGCCGACTGCTGCCGCATTCGATGCAACGATGCATGCCAACGTGCTGGGCGCGATGCAGGCACTGCCAGTGCTGGCGCCCTTCGTCGCTGAGGCGAAGGGGCGTTTCGTGTTCCTTTCCAGCGTGATGGGCAGCATCGCCGGTGCATCGTCGAGCATGGCATGGCTGTACCGCGTGTCGAAGGCGGCGCTGAACATGGCGGTGGTCTCGGCGCGCCACGACTATCCGGACATCACGCTCGCTGTGCTGCATCCGGGCTGGGTGAAGACCGATATGGGCGGACCGGGCGCGGCTGTCGAAGTGCAGGACAGTGTGACTGGCCTGCTGAAGGTGATCGACCGCCTGAAGCCCTTGGATTCCGGCGCGTTTTACGGCTATGACGGGCGGCAGATCGCCTGGTAGTTGGGGCTTGGCGGGCGCTGCGCTACATTCATCGCGCCTGGTCAGTCAGCTTTTTCGTCGTGATGCAAAGCCCGGGGCTGCCGCCTGAACGTGCAGCCCGGTGTTTTCTAATTCAACAGGCATAGCGGATGATCCTCTCCGAACAACATCACATGATCCGCGACGCGCTGCGCGATTTTTCGCAGCAGCAGCTCGCGCCGAACGCCGCCGCATGGGATCGCGACCGTACCTTCCCGGCCGACGCACTCAAGCAGCTGGCGGCGCTCGGCGCCTTCGGCGTCGCGGTGCCCGAGGAACTTGGCGGCGCCGGTCTCGACTATCTCGCGCTGGCGCTGGTACTCGAAGAGATCGCGGCCGGCGATGGCGGCACCTCCACCGTCATCTCAGTCAATAACTGTCCGGTGTGCAGCATCGGCATGGCCTACGCCAGTGCCGCTCAGAAGGAACAATGGCTGAAGCCGCTGGCCAGCGGGCAGATGCTCGGTGCCTTCGCGCTGACCGAGCCGCATGCCGGCAGCGATGCGTCGGCGCTGCGCACCACCGCGCGGCGCGATGGCGACCATTACGTGCTGAATGGCGTGAAGCAATTCATCACCAGCGGTAAGAATGCCGACGTCACCATCGTGATGGCGGTGACGGACAAGGAGGCCGGCAAGCGCGGCATCAGTGCGTTCTGGGTGCCGACCGATACGCCTGGCTATATCGTCGCGCGTGTCGAAGAAAAGCTCGGCCAGCATTCGTCCGACACCGCGCAGATCGTCCTGGAAGACTGTCGTATACCGGCGGCGAACCTGATCGGCGACGAAGGCATGGGCTATAAGATCGCGCTGTCCGGGCTCGAAGGCGGGCGCATCGGTATTGCGTCGCAGGCCGTCGGCATGGCGCGTGCCGCGTTCGAGGCAGCGCTCTTGTACGCGAAAGACCGGCAGAGCTTCGACAAGCCCTTGTTCGAGCATCAGGCCGTGCAGTTCCGGCTGGCCGACATGGCCACGCAGCTCGAGGCTGCCCGTCAGATGGTCTGGCATGCGGCGGCGATGAAAGATGCCGGCCTGCCCTGTCTGAAAGAAGCGGCGATGGCCAAGCTGTTCGCCACCGAGATGGCGGAAAAGGTCTGCTCCGACGCGATCCAGATTCATGGCGGCTACGGCTACCTTGCCGACTTCCCGGTCGAGCGCATCTACCGCGACGTGCGCGTCTGCCAGATCTATGAAGGCACCAGCGATATCCAGAAAATTCTGATCGGCCGCGCGCTGGCCTGAGACGATGGCAAAGAATGATAAGCACAGCGACGCCTGTCCGTGCGGCGGCAAAGTATTCCAGACCTGCTGCGGCCCGTTCCTGGCCGGCGTGGCGATCGCCGACACGCCGGAAAAGCTGATGCGCTCGCGCTACACCGCTTACGTGACCGGTACCGAGGATTACCTGAAGGCGACCTGGCATCCGTCCACGCGGCCGCAGGAGACCGTCACGGATCCGGCGCTGACCTGGCTGGGGCTGGAAGTGAAGGACGCCACCCAGGACGGCGACCGCGGGACCGTGCATTTCGTTGCGCGCTGCCGCAGCGGCGGACGCGGCCAGCGGCTGGAAGAGACCAGCCGCTTCGTGCGCGAAGACGGCCTGTGGTTCTACGTCGACGGCGACTTTAAAAAACAATAAATCGGAGACTCACCATGCCCGTCATTGATTCGAAGCTGAACACCCGCTCGCCCGAATTCGCTGCCAACGCGGCGGCGATGCAGGCGTTGGTCGACGACCTGCACGCCCATTGCGCAAAAATTGCGCAGGGCGGCGGCGAAGAGGCGCGCAAAAAACATATCGCGCGCGGCAAGCTGCTGCCGCGCGAGCGTGTCAACCAGCTGCTCGACCCCGGCACGCCGTTCCTTGAGTTTTCGCAGCTGGCCGCGTTCGGCATGTATCACGACGCCGCGCCGGCGGCCGGCGTGATCACCGGCATTGGCCGCGTGAAGGGACAGGAATGCGTGATCGTCTGCAATGACGCCACCGTCAAGGGTGGCACCTACTACCCGATGTCGGTGAAGAAGCATCTGCGTGCGCAAGAGATCGCACAGCAGAACAAGCTGCCCTGCATTTATCTGGTCGACTCCGGCGGCGCCAACCTGCCGAACCAGGACGAGGTCTTTCCCGACCGCGATCACTTCGGCCGCATCTTCTTCAATCAGGCCAACATGTCGGCCGAGGGCATTCCGCAGATTGCAGTCGTCATGGGCTCCTGCACGGCAGGCGGCGCGTATGTGCCGGCGATGAGCGACGAATCGATCATCGTGAAGAACCAGGGCACCATTTTCCTGGGCGGCCCGCCGCTGGTGAAAGCCGCGACCGGTGAAGAAGTCAGCGCCGAAGACCTGGGCGGTGGCGACGTGCATACGCGGCTGTCCGGCGTGGTTGATCATCTGGCGCAGGACGACACGCATGCGCTGGCGATCGCGCGCAGCATCGTCGGCAACCTGAATCGCCAGAAGCCTGCGCCGCTCGTGCTGCGCGAGCCGGTCGCACCGAAGTACGACCCGCGCGAGATCTATGGCGTGATCCCGACCGATACCCGCAAGCCCTTCGATGTGCGTGAAGTGATCGCGCGCATCGTCGACGGCAGTGAGTTCGACGAATTCAAGGCGCGTTTCGGCAGCACGCTGGTGTGCGGTTTTGCTCACCTGCATGGCATGCCGGTCGGTATCGTCGCCAACAACGGCATCCTGTTCTCTGAGTCGGCGGTGAAGGGCGCGCACTTCATCGAGCTGTGCTGCCAGCGCAAGATTCCGCTGGTGTTCTTGCAGAACATCACCGGCTTCATGGTCGGTCGCAAGTATGAAAACGAAGGCATCGCGCGGCATGGCGCAAAAATGGTCACGGCAGTGGCCACCGCCGCTGTGCCGAAGTTCACGGTCATCATTGGCGGCAGCTTTGGCGCCGGTAATTACGGCATGTGCGGCCGCGCCTACTCGCCGCGCATGCTGTGGATGTGGCCGAATGCGCGCATTTCGGTGATGGGCGGCGAGCAGGCGGCCAGCGTGCTGGCCACCGTCAAGCGCGACGGCATCGAGGCCCGTGGCGGCAGCTGGAGCGCGGATGACGAGGCCGCATTCAAGGCGCCGATCCGTGAGCAGTATGAGCACCAGGGCCATCCGTATTACGCCAGCGCGCGTCTATGGGATGACGGCGTGATCGATCCGGCGGACACCCGCACAGTGCTGGCACTGGGGCTGTCGGCGGCATTGAATGCGCCGATCCCCGACACGAAATTCGGCATTTTCAGGATGTGAGGAATCAAACCCGATGCAGCAGCAAGTAACGACGCCTTCGGCCGGCCACGATTGGGTCGCACGTAGCCTCGCGGCCGTCTGGCATCCGTGCACACAGATGCAGCACCACGAGACGCTGCCGCTGGTGGCCCTCAGCCATGGCAAGGGCGCCTGGCTGTACGACCATGACGGCCGCCGCTATCTCGATGGCGTCAGTTCGTGGTGGGTGAACCTGTTCGGCCATGCGAACCCGCGCATCAACGCGGCGCTGAAAGACCAGCTCGACCGCCTCGAGCATGCAATGCTTGCCGGCTTCACGCATGAGCCGGTGGTGCAGCTGTCGGAGCGGCTGGCCGCGCTCACCCATCAGGCGCTTGGCCACTGTTTTTTTGCGTCCGACGGCGCGTCGGCGGTCGAGATCGCGTTGAAAATGAGCTTTCATTACTGGCGCAACTCCGGCCGCGCCGACAAGCAGGAATTCGTCTGCCTGTCCGGCAGCTATCACGGCGAGACTGTCGGCGCGCTCGGCGTCACCGATGTACCGGTCTTCACCGAGGCGTATGGCGGCATGTACAAACGGGCGCATGTGGTGGCGTCGCCGGCGGCCGTCGGCACCGAGGCCGCGCTGCACCAGATGCGCCGGCTGTTCGAGCAACGCGCGCCGCAGCTGGCCGCCGTGATCGTCGAGCCGCTGGTGCAGTGCGCGGTCGGCATCGCGATGTACGAGCCGGCTTACCTGACTGCGCTGCGCGCGCTGTGCGACGAATTCGCGGTGCATCTGGTGGCCGATGAAATTGCCGTCGGCTGCGGCCGCACCGGCACCTTCTTCGCCTGCGAGCAGGCCGGCATCTGGCCGGACTTCCTGTGCCTGTCGAAGGGCATCAGCGGCGGCTATCTGCCGCTGTCGCTGGTGATGACGACGGACGACGTCTACCAGGCGTTTTACCACCCGGACGTGGCGCGCGGCTTCCTGCATTCGCATTCGTATACCGGTAACCCGCTCGCCTGCCGCGCGGCGCTGGCGACGCTGGACATTTTTGCCGATGACGATGTGCTGGTGCAGAACCGCGCACGTGCGCTGAAGCTCGGTGATGCGCTGGCAAAGGTGGCGCAGCATCCGGCCGTGTCGCAGGTGCGGCAGCGCGGAATGATCTGCGCGCTGGATGTGCAGCCCGCTGTGGCGCAGGGATTTTCACGGCGCTTTTTCAGCGAGGCGCTGCAGCAGGAATTGCTGCTGCGCCCGATCGGCACCACGGTGTACTGGATGCCGCCGTATGTGCTGACCGAGGAAGAGATCGGCTGGCTGGGCGAGAAGACGCTCGCGGTGCTGGAGCGCTGCGCCTGAGGCCGATCGCGCGGCGCACCGCCAGCGTAGCGGTCTGCGCCGGCCACCGGTGTCTTGCGCAGTTCAATTAAAAACAGAAGGCTCAATGGAGCGAGACATGTTCAACAAAATCCTGATCGCCAACCGCGGTGAAATTGCCTGCCGCGTCGCCGTCACGGCGCGCCGTCTGGGCATACGCACCGTGGCGGTCTATTCGGACGCCGACGCCAATGCGAAGCATGTGGCACTGTGCGACGAGTCGGTGCATATCGGGGCGGCACCGGCCAAAGAGAGCTATCTGCTGGCCGAGCGCATCATCGCGGCCGCGCAGCAGACCGGCGCACAGGCGATCCATCCGGGTTACGGATTCCTGTCCGAGAACGAAGCCTTTGCAGCCGCCTGCGACCGTGCCGGCATTGTCTTCATTGGCCCGCCGGCTTCGGCCATCCGCGCGATGGGATCGAAGTCGGCCGCGAAGGCGCTGATGGAGACTGCCGCCGTGCCGCTGGTGCCCGGCTACCACGGCGAAGTACAGGACAGCGCATTTTTGCGAGAGCAGGCCGATCAGATCGGCTACCCGGTGCTGCTGAAGGCCAGCGCCGGCGGCGGTGGCAAGGGCATGCGCATCGTCGAACGCAGCGAAGATTTCGACGCCGCGCTGGCCTCCTGCAAGCGTGAGGCGATCAGCAGCTTTGGCGACGACCGTGTGCTGGTCGAGAAATATCTGGTGAGGCCGCGCCATATCGAGATCCAGGTGTTTGCCGACACCCTGGGCAATGCCGTCTATCTGTTCGAGCGCGATTGCTCGGTGCAGCGGCGCCACCAGAAAGTGCTGGAAGAAGCCCCGGCGCCGGGCATGACCGACGCGCGCCGGCGCGCGATGGGCGAGGCGGCGGTGAACGCGGCGAAGGCCGTCGGCTATGTCGGCGCAGGCACCGTCGAATTCATTGCGAACCAGGACGGCAGCTTCTATTTCATGGAAATGAACACGCGGCTGCAGGTCGAGCACCCGGTGACGGAAATGATCACCGGTACCGATCTGGTCGAATGGCAGCTGCGCGTGGCCACCGGCGAACCGCTGCCGCTGCGCCAGGAAGAGTTGCGCATTGACGGTCATGCGATCGAGGCGCGCATCTACGCGGAAAATCCGGAAAAAGGTTTCCTGCCGTCGATCGGCGCGCTGCAGCACCTGCGCATGCCGGCCGCTGTCGAATTTGAGAACGGTGCGGTACGCATCGACGCCGGCGTGCGCGAGGGCGATGCGATCTCGCCGTATTACGACCCGATGATCGCGAAGCTGATCGTGCATGGCCGCGACCGCGCGCAGGCGCTGGCAAGAATGGCGCAGGCACTGGCGGCCTTCGAGGTGGTGGGGCCGGCGACGAACGTCGCCTTCCTCGGCCGCTTGATTGCATCGGCGCCGTTTGCCGGCGCCGATCTCGACACCGGCCTGATCGATCGCCATCATGCAACGCTGTTCCCGCCGATGGGCGAGCCGCCGCTGGCGGCCGTGGCGCTGGCGGTTGTGCGGCTCGCGATGCCGGCGACAACCGACCGCGATCCGTGGGCTGCGCCCACCGGCTGGCGGCCGTCGGGCAACTATGTGCGCCGGCTGAGCTTCGCCGTCGACGGCGCGGTGCTCGACGCCGAGCTTACCTACCGGCGCGACGGCTGGCAGCTGCAATGCGGATCCGCGCAGGCGCAGATGACGGACATGCGAGCCGATGGCCGTGCGCTGACGTTATCGCTGGACGGCGCACGCGTGCAGGGCAGCGTGGTGCGTGCCGGCGACAGCTTCCATGTCTTTCATGCGGGCCGGCACTGGGTGCTCGACTGGAGCGACCCGATTGCGCACGCGGGCGAGCAGGAATCCGAAGGCGGCCGGCTGACTGCGCCGATGCCAGGCAAGATCGTGCAGCTGCTGGTGGACGCCGGCGCTGCCGTGGAAAAGGGTGCGCCGCTGCTGATCATGGAAGCGATGAAAATGGAGCACACGATCAGCGCGCCTGCGAAAGGGCGCGTTGCCGAATTGCTGTACGCGGTCGGCGACCAGGTCGCCGAGGGCGCGCAGTTGTTGTCATTTACTCCGGAAGAGGGTTGAGATGGGTATGCCATCGAAGGTCAAGCTGGTCGAGGTCGGTCCGCGCGACGGTTTGCAGAACGAGAAAGAAACCATACCGGTCGAGGTCAAGGTCGCACTGGTCGACCGGCTGTCCGCGGCTGGTTTCCCGAACATCGAGGCGTCATCGTTCGTGTCGCCGAAATGGGTGCCGCAGATGGCCACGTCCACCGAGGTGATGCAGCAGATCGCGCGCCGCTCCGGCACGATCTACTCGGCGCTGGTGCCGAACATGAAAGGCTTTGAGGCGGCGCTGGCGGCGCGCGCTGATGAGGTGGTGATCTTCGGCGCGGCGTCAGAAGCCTTTTCGCAGAAGAACATCAACTGCTCGATCGCGGAATCGATCGAGCGCTTCCGCGACGTCGCACTGGCCGCCAAGGCCAACGGGCTGCGCCTGCGCGGCAGCGTCAGCTGCGCGCTGGGCTGCCCCTATCAGGGCGAGGTCGCGCCGGACGCGGTGGCCGATGTGGTGTTGCGCCTGCGCGAGCTCGGTTGCGATGAGATCGACATCGCCGATACCATCGGCGTGGGCAGTGCCGCCCGTGTGAAGCAGGTGTTCGAACGTGTCGCGCGCGAGTTTCCGCTCGAGCGGCTGGCCGGGCATTTCCACGACACCTATGGTCAGGCGCTGGTCAATATTTATGCGGCGCTGGAAGTCGGCGTTGAGATCTTCCATTCGTCGGTGGCAGGGCTGGGCGGATGTCCGTATGCAAAAGGTGCAACGGGCAACGTGGCGACCGAAGATGTGCTGTATCTTCTGCACGGTTTGGGAATCCACACGGGGGTCGATCTTGATGCCGTCGTCGACGCAGGACAATTCATATCGCAACACCTCGGCCGCAAGGCCGCGAGCCGTGCCGGCAATGCGATCGCGGCGCGCCGCGCGACGGAGGCCGCGCGATGAAAGCGACGCTGAAGCCCGGTCTGCGCTTCGAGTGGCAGACCATCGTGCCCGAGCGCGCGGTCGTGCCGGCGCTGTATGGCGAGCACATCGACTTCGCGCAGCAAATGCCGGCAGTGCTGGCCACCGGTTATATGGTCGGCCTGATGGAGCTTGCGTGTACGCAAGCGATCATTCCGCACATGGACTGGCCGCACGAACAGAGCCTGGGCACGCATGTGAGCTTTTCGCATCTGGCGGCCACCCCGCCGGGCATGACGCTGACGGTGCGTGGCGAATTGATCGAGGTCGACGGCCGGCGCGTGCGCTTCCGTGTCGAAGCCTGGGATGGTCTCGACAAGATCAGCGAGGGCGAGCATGAGCGCACCATCGTCATTGCGGAAAAATTCCACGCCCGGCTCGCGGAGAAAAAGCAGCGTGCGGGCGTCTGATCCGGTGCCGGCACCTTTCGATCCGCGCACCCATGAAGGGCCGCTGCCGTCGCCCTGCGTCGGCATCTGCGTGATGGATGGCGCCAGCGGCCTGTGCACCGGCTGCCAGCGCACCATCGACGAGATCATCGACTGGGGCATGGCGACCGAAGCGCGCAAGCGCCAGGTCTGGCTCGAGATCGTGCGGCGCCGTGCGGCGGCCTGAAGCGCGTATGCAACGCATAGGCTATCAGCCCGCCTGCCTGATCACCGGCCCTGCGTACAGCCCGTGGTTCAAGATGCTGGCGAGCCTGTTTACCGTCGGACTGGCTGGCTATGCGGCGAGCTTCCTGCTCCGCTATGACAGCGGCTTCAGCACACAGGCGCTAATGCTCGGCGCGATCCTGCTGCTGTTGCTGTCGTATCGCAGCTTCCTGCGTGCGACGGTCACCATCGATGACGCCGGCCTGCGGCAGACCGGGCTGCTTGGCAAAGAGGTACGCTGGGACGATGTGCGCGGCGCGAAACTAATCGGCCTGCCGCGCGCCGGCTGGCTGTCGCCACCGCGGCTGGTGGTGCGTACCGGTACCGCGTTTTATACCTTCAACGGCGGCACCCAGGAGGTGCTGACCGAATTTGCGCGGATCTCGCTCGCTTACGAATTAAAGAAATGAAATTGCCCGAAACGATGCACGTGCTCGAGCGCGGCTGGCTGTCGTCCAACAATGTGCTGTTCATCGGCAAACATCAGACCGCGATCGTCGATACCGGTTATTGCACGCATGAGCAGCAGACGCTGGCGCTGGTACGCCACCTGCTGAAAGAGCGCCCGCTCGATGCGATCTACAACACGCATTTGCATTCCGATCATTGCGGCGGCAATCGCATCTTGCAGGCGCACTATCCGCAGCTGCGTACCCATGTGCCGGTGGCCGAATTCGATCGCGTGAACGACTGGACGCGGATGGCACCGACCTTCGCGGCCACCGGTCAGCGCTGTGAGCCTTTCGTCGCGAATGCAGCGATCCGTCCCGGCGATGTGATCGAGCTGGGCGATCTGTCGTGGGAAGCCTTGTATGCGCCCGGGCATCATCCGTATTCGCTGCTGCTGTTCAATGCACAGCACGGACTCCTGATTTCTGCCGATGCCTTGTGGGAAAAAGGTTTCGGTGTCGTGTTTCCGGCGCTCGACGGGTGGGGAGGTTTTGAAGAAACCCGCGCGACATTGAACATGATCGACGATCTGCAGCCGACCATGGTGATCCCCGGCCACGGCAAGCCTTTCACCGACGTGAAGGCCGCGCTGAGAGAGGCGTATTCACGCATCAGCTATCTGGAAGAAGATCCGGTACGCAATGCGCAGAACGGCATCAAGGTGCTGTTGAAATTCCTGCTGATGGAAAGACAGCAGATTCGCCTGACCGAGGTGCCGGCACTGCTGGACAGCATACCCCTGGTGAGCGCCGCGAACCGGCGCTACATGAAGTTCAGCCTGATCCACCTTGCGCACTGGGCCATTACCCAGTTGCGGCGCGCCGGCGCGCTGGCGGTCAATGAGCAGTACATCGTGAATGTCGAGGGGAGTCGCTGACGCAGTCCGGCGCCAGCGCACCGAACACGCCTGTCTGAACTCACTGACTTGTGCCGCTCAGCGGCGTCGCAGGTGCTTCACCACCTCTTCGGCGCCACGGCTTTCGCGCAGATCCGTATCCTGCTGACCGGACATCAGATCGTCGTAGGCTTGCCGCATTTCATCGCGCGGCTCACCCTGCTGGCTGTCATCCGATTCATCGCGCTCATGCGGCAGCCGGGGCAGCGCACCCGAATGCCGTGGCCGGCGCGTACTGACCTGAAAAGGTTTGCCATCGGTTTTCACTCGGAGCCTTTCGCGGAAATTCCTCGGAATCGCTTAGACCTGCGCGCCGGACAGAAAATCCATGCCGGGCGTTACGGTCAGGGCGTGTCCTTGAACGGCACAATGCTGGTGACGAAATATTCGGTCTCGCCGAAGCACGCGGACGGTACGCCCTTGTGCTGCTCATAGGTCAGGACCACTTTGCGTCCGGCATTTTTGGTCAGCGCGTCCACGATGCCTTCATCGCGTACCGAAAATTCGAATTTCTCAGGAATCGCGCCCGGCATACTGGTCAGCAGCAATTCGCCTTCCCAGGTTTTACAGAGCCAGCCTTTTTTCGAGAATTTCTGCAGCAGCCCGGCACGCTCGCCGGACGAGTAGGTCCAGGTCAGCGTAAGCCAGGTATAGCCGGCCAGCGCGAGCGAGGCAACGATCAGCAGGGTCAGGAGCAGGTTCAGGGGTTTGCGCATGGCTTCGTCCGGTCCGGGAGAAAAACGGCGTGCGATGGTGATGCTACGCGCCTTCGATGATGTAGAAGCGTCCGGTCGAATATTGTTGCCGGATCTCGCGCAGCCGCGAGTAAGCTTCAGAGCGGTACCAGTCGCGCGCGTGCTGCAGTGACGGAAACTCGACGATCACCGTACGCAGGCCGGCATGGTGCTGTTCGTCCTCGCCTTCGAGTTGTTCGCGCAGGCCGCCGCGAGTCAGCACGCGCGCGTTGTACGGTTCAAAGGTGGCCAGCGTGAACTGACTGTACTGCTGCGCGTAACTCTCGGGATCGTCAATGGCCACCTCGGCCACCACATAGGCTTTTTTCATCGCGGTCAGTTGTCTCGAACAGTTATCTCGGGTAGTCGGTGGCCATCACGCGCGCGCGCGCCGCGAGGTATTCATTTTTCAGTCGGGCGACCATCTCGGCGACCGTCGGCACATCGTTCATCAGCCCGACGCCCTGACCGGCACCCCAGATATCGCGCCAGGCCTTCGCGCCGCTGCTGGTCGAGAAATTCATCGCCGTCTTGTCCGCCTGCGGCAGATTGTCCGGATCGAGGCCGGCATTGACGATGGACTTTTTCAGGTAATTGCCATGCACGCCGGTGAACAGGTTGGTGTAGACGATGTCTGCCGCGCTCGATTCGACGATGGCCTGACGATAGCCTTCGCTGGTGTTCGCTTCCTGCGTCGCCAGCCAGCGCGATCCGATGTACGCGATATCCGCGCCCATCGCCTGCGCGGCCAGGATCGCATCGCCCGACGCAATCGATCCGGACAGCGCGATCGGGCCGTCAAAGAATTTGCGTACCTCGCCGACCAGTGCAAACGGCGACAGCCCGCCCGCATGGCCGCCGGCGCCGGTGGCCACCAGGATCAGTCCGTCCACGCCCGCCTCGAGTGCCTTCTGCGCATGGCGGATCGAGATCACATCGTGCATCACGATACCGCCATAGCTGTGAACAGCGTCCAGCATCTCCTTCGGCGGTGCGCGCAACGACGAAATGATGATCGGGATCTGGTGCTTCACGCAGACCTCGACATCGTGCGCCAGCCGGTCGTTCGACTGGTGCACGATCTGGTTCACGGCGATCGGGCCGATGATCGCGTCCGGATGCGCCGCACGGTGCGCCGCCAGTGCCTGCTGTATCTCGGTCAGCCATTGATCGAGCATTTCGGCCGGCCGCGCATTCAGTGCGGGGAACGAGCCGACAATGCCTGCTTTGCATTGTTCAGTGACCAGCTTCGGGCCGCTGGCAATGAACATCGGTGAGGCGATCACGGGAAGGCTGAGATGTTGCAGGACGGCGGGCAAGGCCATGCGATGGTCTCCGTTGATTGTTTTGCGCGATTATAGGTCAGCGTGACCGGGCTGCGTTGCCAGCACGGTCAGCCAGTTCATGAATTGCTCGAGCCGCAGCGCGAGCTCGGTCGGCGATTCCGGCTCCGGCAAACCGAGCCGGAAGTGCTCGAACAGCGCGCGCGTGTCGTCATCCATCGCGCGTTGTACCGCTTGCCAGACGGTCGCACGGCAGCCGGTCGCCGGCATGCCCGGTTCGGTGCCGATGAAGCGATAGGGCAGTGACTTGCGCTGCCATTCTTCCATGATCTCGATGGCGGCCTGTTGCAGCCGCGCCCGTTGTGCGGGCACCGGCAGCTGCCATGCGCGTTCGGCCGGGTAGAGCGCGGCGCTGTCCTTAGCGTCCAGCCAGCGGATCTGCCATTCATTGACGGTGGTAGGCACGGGTTCCAGCCGCGCTCCCGACCGCATGAAGCGTGTGCCGATCGGATGCGTCGCGCCGGTGCGGTCCGGCATCACCGACAGCGTCGGTTCGATCGATGCATGGCCGAGATTGACGCCTGCCGTCGGATAGATCTGTACGGTACCGAACGATGCTTTGCCCTTCAGTGTCGCCGCTGCGGTGGCCGATGCACTCTCGTCGGCGAGCGTTGGCGCCAGCGACAAGACTTGCTCGATTTCGCGGTACAGCAGCGAACGCTGCTCTTGTGACAGCGCGAGCAAGTCGGTGTTTTCACCGAAGAGCCGACGCGCGAGCACCAGCTCCAACAGGTCGCGCAGCACCTCGGCATACAGCGCGCGGTCGCCGCTCTGGCGCAGCGCCGAGAAGGTAGACAGATCGACCAGCAGGCCGCCTCCTTGCCAGCCGACGCAGCTCGCCGCAGAGAGCTGCGAGACCACGGTGGCATGCGCAGGCAATGACGGCAGCCCGATGGCCTGCGCCAGCAGGCCCGCGACCCTGACCAGTTCGTCCAGCGTGATGGCGGCACCTGACTGAGATATCGCCGCAGCGGCGATCGCATCGCGCGCCTGCGCTGCCTGCGCCGGCGACAGCGGCCGTGCGTCCGTCAGCGGTACGCCGCGGGCCTTGGTTTCCTGCATGTCGCTTAGCGCGATATGCAAGTCTTTGGTATACATCAGCGCGTGAATGGTCTGATTGATGCCGCCGTTCGAAAAGCCGAACTTCTCCATCATCAGATCGTCGACCACGGTCTCGAAGATCGCGCATTCAAAGCGATGCGATTTCAGCAGCCCGGACAGCTGCGCCAGCTCGTCGGCGTTGAGCCCGGACAGATGGGACTCCAGCAGCTTCCTGAACCGGGTTTCGCTGTCTTTACCGTCTTTCAGCCCCGGACGGATCGAATAGAGCAGGGTATCGACGGTGCGTGCCAGCATGGCCGATGGCTGCGGTATGCCGACATCGCCGCCGGCCATGCTGGCGCGAATCAGACGCCGCAAGGATTGCGCGGTGTGCCAGCCGGCATCGAAATGATAGGCCGCGCGAGGCGGCGTGCTCCAGCCTTCCGGTAGTGCCGACGGGGTGCGCACCTGCAGGTGCGGCCTGGCCGGTGCCGACACAACGCGGGCAATGACGGGGCGTGCTGAGGTCGACTGGCTATAACGTGTGATATGTCCGAGCATCGTGAGTCCTTTCGATGATTTCGATTAACAAGACCGGTTGATTCAGTGCAGCGCAATGAGTGTGCGTGCATTGATCGACGGAACTTGCAGGCGATGCTTGAAGCTGCTCAAACGATATCGAGAAAGGGTGCGGCAATCGACATTTCATCTTGCAATGCCGGACATCGACCACAGCGTGCAGTAGCACGCCGGGTCAGGCGAAGGCGCCTACTGATAACTGCGTGCGTCTTCGATCACTTTGCCGTCATTCGGCAGGCTGCCGACGGCGACCAGCTTAACGTCGCCGCGCAGCTTGGTCACATCGCGGATCGACGCAACGATGCTGTCGATGTCGGCCAGCGCAGCTTGCGGGTCAGCCACTTCGCAGTGCAGCGTCATCTCATCGTTGGCCATTTCGCCGGACACCACCAGCCGTGCTTTGCGAATCTGCGGATGCCGGCGCGCAATGTCGGCAACCTGTGAGGGATGCACGAACATCGCGCGCACTTTCGTGGTCTGGTCGGCGCGTCCGAGCCAGCCGCGAATGCGCGTGTTTGTGCGGCCGCAGGGCGAGATTCCCGGCAGCACGGCCGACATGTCGCCGGTGGCAAAGCGGATCAGCGGGTAGTCCTGGTTGAACGACGTGATGACGATTTCGCCGACTTCGCCTTCCGGCACCGGGTCGCCGGTGCCCGGCCGCACGATCTCCAGCAGCAGCGTCTCGTCGAGTACCATGCCCGGGTTGACCTGGCCATTGGTCAGCGTCTCATACGCGATGTTGCCGATATCGGCTGAACCATAGGTCTGCAGCACACAGCGCACGCCATGATCAATCAGCCACTGGCGCAGCGACGGCGGCAGTGCCTCGGCGCCGACCAGCGCCATCTGCAGCGATGTGATGTCCTCGCCCATTTCGCGGGCTTTCTCGATGATGATCTTCAGGAAGGACGGCGTGCCGGCATACACCTTCGGCTTCAGCAGGCTCATCGCCTGTACCTGCATTTCGGTCTGACCGATGCCGGCCGGAATGACCGGGCAGCCGAGCTTCGCTGCGCCGCCTTCGACCATCAGGCCGGCCGGCGTGAAATGGTAGGCAAAGCAGTTCTGGATCAGGTCGCCGGCGCGCACGCCCAGCGCATGAAACGCTCGCGCATAGCGCCACCAGTCGTCGCCCCGGCCTTCCGGATCGAAGATTGGGCCAGGCGACATGAAAATGCGCGACAGCTTGCCGGGCGCCGTGGTGTTCAGCCCGCCGAACGGCAGCGCGGCCTTCTGCAACGCTTTCAGGTCTGACTTGCGCGTCACTGGCAACTGCGCGAGCGCCGCACGGCTCCGCACCGCCTGCGGGTCGACATCGCGCAGGATCGTCGCCCAGCCAGGCGCATGCTTTGCCCGCGCGATCAGGGCGGGCAGGGCGGACAGCAGGTCGGCTTCACGCGCAGCCGGGTCGCGCGACTCGAGCGCGTCGTACAGGTCAGTCATCATGTCTCCACAGAGGGAAGAGAGCCGTCGTTGCGGGCGGCTGCCCGCTAACGACGGTGGTCAGGCAAGCCAGCGCTTGCGGCGGCGATAAAACTTCATGTCGCGGAAGCTCTTGCGGCCGGCGCCGGACATGCCGAGGTAAAACTCCTTCACGTCCTCATTGGCGGCGAGGTCGGTCGCTGCGCCTTCCATCACCACGCGGCCGTTTTCCAGGATGTAGCCGAAATCGGCATAGCGCAGCGCGATCGTGGTGTTCTGCTCGGCCAGCAGGAAAGACACCTGCTCGGTCTGGTTCAGGTCTTGCACGATGCCGAAGATCTCCTCGACGATCTGCGGCGCCAATCCCATCGACGGCTCGTCCAGCAGGATCATCGACGGCTTGGCCATCAGCGCGCGCCCGATCGCGCACATTTGCTGCTCGCCGCCGGAGGTATAGCCGGCCTGCGATGTGCGGCGCTGTTTCAGGCGCGGGAAGTAGTGATAGACCTTCTCCAGCTCGGCCTTCAGGTCGGCGCGGCCCAGCCGGCGGGTATAGGCGCCGGTCAGCAGGTTTTCTTCGATGGTCAGGTGGCCGAAGCAGTGGCGGCCTTCCATCACTTGCGACAGGCCGCGCTTGACCAGTTCGTTTGGCGTCAGCTGGTCGATGCGCTCGCCGTTGAATTCGATGCTGCCCTTGGTCACGTCGCCGCGCTCACCGCGCAGCAGGGTCGAGATCGATTTCAGCGTGGTGGACTTGCCGGCGCCGTTGGCGCCCATCAGCGCGACGATCTTGCCGCGCGGGACGGACATCGACACGCCTTTCAGCACGAGGATCACGTGGTCATAAATGACCTCGATGTTGTTGACGGTGAGGATGGAGGGGGTGGTCATGTCATTCGTGGTTGGGTGGTCCGCAACGACC
>JACCDQ010175208.1_pt1 | contig 19505 bp, 17 predicted proteins | sample 7446031 | NCBI WGS metagenome assembly JACCDQ01 (sample SAMN15323442, study PRJNA562643) | freshwater metagenome | isolation source: river surface water | place: USA:Blue River Watershed | collected 2017-08-17
TTGAAAGCAATGCGAACAATTCCTGGATTTGAAAACGCGAAAATGTTTCGACCGGGATATGCAATCGAATATGACTACTTCCCCCCTACTCAGTTAAAACATACCTTGGAAACAAAAGTAATTTCTGGTTTGTACTTCGCAGGACAAATCAATGGGACGACTGGTTATGAGGAGGCAGCTTGTCAAGGTTTGATGGCTGGAATAAATGCACATCGCAAAGTGAAGGAATTGTCGCCAATTATTCTGAATCGGAGCGATGCTTACATTGGAGTGTTAATAGATGACTTGATTACAAAGGGTACGAAAGAACCGTATCGTATGTTTACGAGTCGAGCTGAGTATAGAATTTTATTGAGACAAGATAATGCAGATGTTCGTTTAACACCAATAGGACATGAAATTGGTTTGGCGGATGATGAAATGTTGGAGCGCGTAAATAAAAAAGTAGCAGGAACGGATCAATTTAAACGTTCGTTAAAAACAATTGGGGTAACGCCGTCAATGGCGAATCCTATATTAATTGCTAAAGAAAGTTCTGAAATAACTCAACAGGTTAAGTTGAGTAGTTTAATTACGCGTCCACAAATTGATATGAATGATGTGTTACAGATGTCGGTTGAAATTAACGAACTTGCTTCTGAGTTAAACGCTATGCATCCGGATGTTGTTTCTCAGGCTGAGATTCAGTTAAAATATGAAGGTTATATTGAACGTGAGGAAGAACAAGCGAAGAAAATGGGACGCATGGAAGAAGTTAAGATTCCCGATTCCATTGATTACAGAGCTTTAAAGAGTTTGAGTTCGGAGGCAAAAGAGAAATTATCTACTATTCGCCCTGTAACTATTGGTCAAGCTGCGCGTGTGAGTGGTGTTTCGCCAAGTGATATTACTGTTTTATTGATTCATTTAGGAAGATAATACGAATAGTTCCACGTGGAACGTATTGAAATAAAAAAGGTCCGAAACTTAATTTCGGACCTTTTTTTATGCTTCTTTTGGTGATATCCAATCTCCATTTTCTTTAATTAGTTCTATAAGTTCATGTACCGCTTCATCTTCTGGTACATTCTTTTTGATGACCGTTTTTTCTTTGTAAAGGTTTATTTTTCCTGGTCCGGTTCCAACATATCCGTAATCTGCATCTGCCATTTCACCAGGGCCATTTACAATGCATCCCATGATTCCAATTTTAATTCCTTTTAAATGGGACGTTTCTTTGCGAATTTTAGCTGTCGTTTCTTGTAGATCAAAGAGTGTTCTACCGCATGATGGACATGATATATATTCGGTTTTTGAAATGCGTGTTCGAGTTGCTTGAAGAATACCGAACGCAGTTGAATTAATCAATGTTTGTGGTTGCTCTCCTACCAACATAATTCCATCTCCAAAACCATCAATGAAAAGAGATCCGGCTGAACTAGAAACGTTCAATTGATAACTTTCTGGATCTTTTGAATCATCTTTAATATTGAATATTACAGGGTTGTTTATAGATAAATTCGCAAAAATGAAATAAATATAACGATATAACTGTGTTTTATTTGAATATTCTGTACTTAGTAAAACGATTGCATTGGTGTGATTCAGCAATTGTGTGTAATCGTTTTGTTTACTTGGATCAATACTAACAAAACATACTTGCTTGCTTGAAACTTGATCTATTTCATTCAAGGTAATAAGCGGATAAAAGCCTTGCTTGCTTGAATAGTTCTTTTTCCAATTTTCAAAAGTGCATATTACCCCGAGTGTTCCAGGAACTTCAAAGGTTAATTCATTATCACCGATGAATACATAATCTGCAGCTTGATCTTGCAGATTCCATTTGTCTAGTTGAACAGAATAATTGTATCCAAATCCATAAAAATTAGCTGGGGTTATGTTTGTTTTTTGAGAAAAGTCAGCTATGACAACAGGAACATGTTTACCACCGATGTTGTGTATTTCTGTTGCATGTCTGCGTTCATAGTGAAAGGGAGAATAAGGACGTTGGATTTCAATTTCAGGTAATTCGAAATTAGATTTATTTCCGTGAAATTTTTCAATTAGTTTTCGTGCAACAGGCATTTCAAACTCAGGTTCTTCTGTCAAAGAAACGCGAATGGTATCTCCAAGTCCATCTTCTAAAAGTGCGCCAATTCCAACAGCTGATTTAATTCTACCATCTTCCCCATCCCCCGCTTCGGTTACACCGAGGTGTAAAGGGTAACAACGTCCGTTTTGCAACATTGTTGCTGCAAGTAATCGGTAGGCTTGAACCATCACCAAAGTATTACTTGCTTTCATTGAAATCACTAAGTTGTAAAAATCATTTTTTTCGCAAATGCGGATGAATTCCATCGCTGATTCGACCATTCCTTCAGGAGTGTCACCGTATTTACTCAAAATTCGATCAGAAAGAGAACCATGATTGGTTCCAATTCGCATGGCGGTGTTATTTTCTTTGCAAATGTGAATTAATGGTGTGAATTTTTCCTCAATTCGCTTTAATTCCAATTGATAGCTTTCTTCGGTGAAATCGATTTCTTCGAATTTCTTTTTGTCCGCATAATTTCCCGGGTTAACACGTACTTTTTCTACTACTTTTGCTGCAATTTCTGCTGCATTTGGTGTAAAATGGATGTCAGCAACTAAGGGCGTAGAGTAGCCTTTTTCAACTAGCTTAGACTTAATTTCCTTAAGGTTTTCAGCTTCATTTTTACTGGGTGCTGTTAATCGAACCAACTCACAGCCGGCGTCAATCATTCTAATTGATTGAGCAACAGATAGATCTGTGTTCATGGTGTCTGTAGTGGTCATCGATTGAACACGAATGGGATTTGTTGCACCCAATTTTAAGGATCCGATTGAAACCTCAACGGTTGTTAATCGTTCTCTTTTAAATTGATTTACGCAATAGTTTAAATTCTTATTTGCTTCTACCATAGGAAGTTAGTCTGAAATATTATGTTCTTTACTTGTTAAACAAAAGTATAGATTAAAATGTTTTGATTGGATTTGTAAAATGAAGTTAACGACAACATAAGGTTGATAATGCGTTAAAATGTAAAAAATCGTTAAAATTTTGTTAAGTTTGAAAAAATAAAAATGTTAGATCTATGAATTTTTCAGACATAAAATTCGCCAGAAACCACAACGAAGAATTTTACAAAGTACTGCGCCAACGGGTGAATGAGTACTTCAAAGAACGAAATATAACGCGTTATGCAAATTCGAAAATGGTTTTCAAGACGGTTTTTATGTTCTTGCTTTATTTTGTTCCTTTCATTTTAATGTTAACTGTCGTTTCAAATACATGGTTGTTTTTCGGAATGTGGCTTTTGATGGGGTTTGGAATGGCTGGTATTGGTCTTTCTGTTATGCATGATGCAAATCATGGTGCTTATTCAAATAAAGAAGGAGTCAACACTTTGGTTGGGTCAATTTTGTATTTTTTAGGGGGATGTGATGTCAACTGGAGAATTCAACACAACATCTTACATCATACGTATACGAATGTTACGGGCTTTGATGAAGATATCAATCCTGGTCCAGTAATGCGCTTTACTCCACATGAAAAAAGAAGAGTTCTACACAAATATCAGCACATCTATGCCTATTTTCTATATGGAATGATGACCTTGATGTGGTTTGTTACAAAAGATTACAAGCAAGCTGCACGATACAAACGAATGGGTTTAATTGGTACTCAAAAACTAACGTACACAAACCTTATGGTGCGTATTGTTGTGTCGAAAATTTTATATGCTGGAATGATTTTCGGATTACCGATGTGGCTTACTCCAATGCCATGGTACTTTACAATTTTAGGCTTTTTAGTTATGCAATTCATAGCAGGTTTTATCCTTGGAATTATTTTCCAACCGGCTCATGTTGTTCCAACATCAGATTATCCAATGCCAGATGATTCTGGAAATATCGATGCGGATTGGGCAGTAAGTCAATTGTACAATACGGCGAATTTTGCACCAGGAGCAAAATTGTTTTCGTGGTATGTAGGTGGTTTGAATTATCAAGTTGAGCACCATTTATTTCCAAATATTTGTCACATTCACTACAGTTCTATTTCTAAAATTGTCAAAAAAACAGCGGAAGAATATAATTTGCCTTATCATTCGTATCGTACGTTTGGTCAAGCCTTGTCAGATCATACGAAAATGCTTTACCAATTGGGTAATTTTGACAATGCTCCAGCAATGCATTAATAGCAATGACATTTGAATTTTACCGAGAATATTGTTTAAGAAAGCCTTTTGTTACAGAAGGCTTTCCTTTTGATGCCACAACCCACGTATTGAAAGTTGGTGGAAAAATGTTCGCTTTGAGTGATATCGATGATTTTACGGGAATAAATCTGAAGGCAGATCCTGAAAAGTCTGTTGAATTGCGCGAACGCTATATGGGAATTCAGCCAGGTTGGCACATGAATAAAACCCATTGGAATACGGTATCTGTTGTTGAAGACGTTCCAGAAGATTTAATTCTTGAATTGATTGACCATTCATATTCAATTATTTATAACTCTCTACCTAAAAAAGTTAGAAATGAGCTTGAGATGGGATAAATATATTTGGTCGGTTCGTTTAGCAAAAACACGTTCACAAGCATCTGAGGAATTAGCGAAAGGAAGAATCAAAGTGAATGGTCAGCAAACAAAACCAGCTAAAGAACCAAAAGTTGGAGATGTAATTAGCATTTCGAAAAACACAGCGACCTTTTCATTTAAAGTTTTACAATTACTCGATAAGCGGGTTGGAGCAAAATTGGTTGCAGATTATTTAATTGATATTACACCTCTTGAAGAAATTGAGAAATTCAAAACCTATCAATTGGCTCAACAAGTATATCGTCAAAACGGCAGCGGAAAGCCTTCTAAAAAGGACCGTAGAGAAATTGACGACTTCCTGGAAGATTGGGAATAGCCAAAATTTATATTTTTTTCACATTCTGCTGTAACTTTTATTTAAGTTGTGGGTCTTACCTCAAAAAAAGGATAAAACGCATTAAAACAACTTAAAATCAAAAGTTATGAAAACAATAATTTACACATCAATTTTCTTACTGAGCACAACCTTGTTCGGACAAGAAGAAGGAAATCCTGATACAACACGTGTGAACATGGGTAAAATGGAAATCATTTTAATTGATCACAGCGGCGATGAAGAGATGGATGAAGCAGACCTTGACACACTTGACGCAATTCCAGACGAAGAGGAAAAAGAAAAATTTGAAGCACATTGGGCTGGTGTGGACATGGGATTCAGTTTGTTGATGAACAAGGATATGAATACGAATTTTGACAATTATCCTTATTGGAAAAACGATCCGGCGCGTTCAATGACGTGGAATTTAAACCTTATGGAACACAAATTTGCAATTGCCAAACAATACTTTGGAGTAACAACTGGTTTAGGCTTTAGTTTCACGCAGGTTGCATTTAAAGATAATTACCTTTTACAAGCCACAGGAGACACTTTATTCGCAACAATTGATACAGTGAGTACTTATTCTAAAAACAAGCTTAGAGCGGCTTATTTAACGGTTCCTGTATTGTTGGAATTCTGTACAAATGCGGATGAAGATAAAAGCTTTTATTTAGCAGCTGGTGTTGTAGGTGGTGTCAGAATTGCTTCTCGTGTGAAACGAGTAGGTGAATTTGATGGAAAACAATTTGAGCAAATTCAAAAAGGTACTTACGGATTAAATTCATTCAAATTAGATGGAACTGTTCGTTTGGGTTATGGTTCTTGGGGCGCATTCGCAAGCTACAGTTTGTTACCATTGTTTGACACAGCAAAAACAACTGAAGTATATCCTTTAACGTTCGGATTATCATTAAACTTTTAGGTAAGTAGTAAACATAAGCAAGAAAGAAAAATGCTGGTCTCGAAAGGATCAGCATTTTTTTATGGTTAAAGGTTTCACGTGAAAAAAGCTAAAAACTCTTCCTTGCAATTGAACTAAACCATTGAGTCATTACATAAAGAATTGTTATGATGTTAGTTTATTGAATCCTATTCCAAAACATAAGGACATAAAAAAAGCCCCGCATGTGCAGGGCTTTTCCTTATCAATTAAGATAATTATTTTTTAACAACGTTAAATTGAGATGTTTTACCGTTGTCAAGTGTTACATTGAAAATGTACATACCTGATTGTAGATTACTCATGTTAACAGTTGCTTGACCATTCATTAAAGAAAGTGCGTTGTTGAAAACAACTTTTCCTGTAAGATCAGTAACAATGATAGTACCGTTTTCTTTTTCGTTCAAGTTAACAGTTACGTTATCATTTGTTGGGTTAGGATAAGCAGTTCCAGAAACTGTATTGTTTTCCATGATTCCTAACTCAGCAGCTGGGAACAATCTTAAACCAATTGATGGTGCTGGGTTACCGTTCCAACCACCTGAATACCAAGTTGTGTTATCGATGTTGATTGGGAAAATAACTGTATCGATAATTGATTGGTTAGCGTTGTAGTTCAATGAACCATCGTATCCGAATGCTGGCTCAACAGTTTGAGTTTCAACACAGAACAAGTAGTTTTGGTTGTCTACCATGATGAATGGAGTTTCGAAGTTAACCAATACTTCATCACCATTAACGTATGATGCAGGTGGGTAGAATTGACCGAAAGCAACTTCTACATAAGAATCATAAGTTGGTGTTGCACTGAAAGTTGTTGCAGCATCATTCCACTCATAAGCATACAAGTTGATTTCTTGTGCTTGTAAATCGTATAAAGATGTATCAACTTTAACAGCTGTGTACAATCCTAAAACTCCAGCACGACTTGCGTTAGCATTCGTGAAACGAATACAAGATTTGTAAGTTGAAGTGTGGTTTTTTGGGTAAGAGTTAACTACAGGCTCTCCGTCAACTGCATTGTATTTAGCATACGAATACATGTCATCAGTGATGTAGAATTTAGAAGAGAATACGTTATCTCCAGGACCTTCGTCAGTGTTAGAACCTAAAGAAACTGTATATGTCAATGTGTACTCACCAGCTGGATAAGTTGGTAATGCAAACAAAGAGAATGATTCTGGGTTACCAGCGAAAATACCAACTGTATCTTTGTAAGCCATTGTTAAAGGACCAACTGTACTAGTGTAAGCTGTTGGGTTACCTGGTGCAGCAACTGTAGCAGTTACAGTAACTCCTGTTTGTGTTGCAGTTCCGTAATTTACTAATTGAATTCCAGGCGTGAAGTTAAATTCACCACCGCTTTGAGCTAACATAGCAGGAGTTGACGCTTGAGGTGCAATGATAATACTTGCTGGATCAGATCCAACGTCGTTTGTGTTGATACCAAATTTGTTACCAATGAACATAACAACTGGACCATTTTGCATTTCTGCAATCAATTGGTTACCATCAGTTTTACTAATAATTACACCAGGAATTGTTACGTTTACACCGTCAGTACCAGCAGTCATACCGATCGAAGCATCTTCTCTATTAACGATAATTACACCAATAGCACCTGCTTGTTGAGCGTACAACATTTTTAATGAGAAGTTACATGTATTACGGCGAATAACCGCAATTTTTCCAGCATAAGCACCAGCTGGTGATGGATTACATCCTTCTTCAGATAGAAGATTTCCGTAAGTAGCATTTGTTCCTGCTGTTCCATCGTTTACCAATACCAATTCTCCTTGAATATGTGTACCATCAACGTTGAAATCTAAGGCCATTGCCCATGTTCCATCATCTGTTTCTCCTGGCCATCCACCTTCATTGGCTTGTGTGCCATAATCAAAATTGCGTTGTATTGAAGCTGGCGAAATACCTGCAACTACAACTTGAGCTACTACTTCTAAAGCAAAGAAGGAAGCAACTACTCCAAGTAATAATTTTTTCATAAGCTTAAAATTAATTTGCACTAAAAATAATACAAAATTCATAATTGTATATCCTTGGAAACGAATAATTATTGTTTAGCGTTGGTTTATCCATAAAAAAAACCGTCCAACACATGTCGAACGGTTTTAAAATAGGTGAATTATTTTGTGTTAAGACTTCAAAGAAGCTTTTAGATATTCACGATTCATACGTGCAATGTTCTCCAATGAAATTTCTTTTGGACACTCAACTTCACAAGCACCTGTGTTTGTACAGTTCCCAAATCCTTCTTCGTCCATTTGTTTTACCATGTTCAATACACGCTGAGTTGCTTCAACTTTTCCTTGTGGTAACAAGGCCAACTGAGAAACTTTTGCTGAAACGAATAACATTGCAGAAGAGTTTTTACACGTTGCAACACACGCTCCACATCCGATACAAGTTGCTGCTTCGAATGCTTTGTCAGCATCAACTTTTGCAATAGGAATTGCATTAGCATCCATTGTTCTACCTGATGTATTCACTGAAACGAATCCACCAGCTTGTTGGATACGGTCAAATGCACTTCTATCAACAACTAAATCTTTGATTACAGGGAATGCTTTTGCTCTCCAAGGCTCGATGTAAATTGTCTCACCATCTTTGAATTTACGCATGTGTAACTGACAAGTCGTTACAGCGCGATCTGGTCCGTGAGCCTCACCGTTGATGTACAATGAACACATTCCACAAATTCCTTCACGACAATCGTGGTCGAAAGCAATTGGTTCTTTACGTTCGTTTACTAATTGTTCGTTCAATTGATCCAACATTTCAAGGAATGAACTATCAGTTGAAACGTTGTCCAATTTGTATGTTTCCATACTACCTTTTGCATTGGCATTTTTTTGACGCCAGATTTTAAGGTTGATATTGATTGTTTTTGATGCCATATCAAATGTTTTTAAATGTTCAGCTCTAATTATTTGTAGTTACGTGCAGCGATTTTAATGAACTCGTAGTTCAACGCTTCTTTGTGCAATTCAGACTGATTAATGTCTTCACCTTTGTATTCCCAAGCACCAACGAATTTGAAGTTTTCATCATCTCTCAATGTTTCTCCTTCTGCATCTTGGTATTCTTCACGGAAGTGACCACCACACGATTCTTTGCGTTGTAATGCATCTTTCGCCATTAATTGTCCTAATTCCATAAAGTCAGCTACACGAAGCGCTTTCTCTAATTCTGGATTTAATTCATTTGCATCACCTGGAACAAATACATCTTTGTAAAACTCTTCACGAAGTGCCGCAATTTCTTCAATTGCTTCTTTCAAGCCTTGTTCGTTACGACCCATTCCAACTTTGTTCCACATGATTAATCCTAAACGTTTGTGGAAGTGATCGACTGATTTTGTTCCGTTATTGTTTAAGAATTTATCAATTAAAGATTTAACGCTGTTTTCAGCTTCAACGAATTCTGGTAAATCTGTTGAAATTGTTCCTGTACGAATATCATCTGCTAAATAATCTGATACTGTATATGGTAAAACAAAGTAACCATCCGCCAATCCTTGCATCAATGCAGATGCTCCTAAACGGTTCGCTCCGTGGTCTGAGAAGTTTGCCTCTCCTGCAACGAAACAACCAGGAATTGTTGATTGTAAGTTGTAATCAACCCAAACTCCACCCATTGTGTAGTGAACCGCAGGATAAATTTTCATCGGTGTTTCATACGGGTTCTCATCTGTAATTTTTTCATACATCTGGAACAAGTTTCCGTATTTACTTTCAACCCATTTTTTACCCAATTCAATGATTTTTGCTTCCGAAGGATTGTGGTCACCAGCAGCATAAGCAGCTTGTTTTCCTTTTGCTTTAATTTCAGAAGAGAAATCTAAGTAAACTCCTTCGTTTGTGTCATTTGCTTCGATTCCGAAACCAGCATCACAACGCTCTTTAGCAGCACGCGAAGCAACGTCACGTGGAACCAAGTTACCAAACGCAGGGTATCTTCTTTCTAAGTAATAATCTCTATCTTCTTCAGCAATTTGAGTTGGTTTCAATTTACCCGCTCTGATTGCTTCAGCATCTTCTTTTTTCTTTGGTACCCAGATACGTCCCGAGTTACGCAATGATTCTGACATCAATGTCAATTTCGATTGGTTTGTTCCGTGAACTGGAATACATGTTGGGTGAATTTGTACGTAACAAGGATTTGCGAAGAAGGCTCCTTTTTTGTGAACTTTCCAAGCTGCAGTTACATTAGATCCCATTGCATTTGTTGATAAGAAGTATACGTTTCCGTAACCCCCTGAAGCAATAATCACAGCATGTGCTGAATGACGCTCAAGTTCACCTGTGACCAAGTTACGAGCGATAATTCCTCGAGCTTTACCATCTACTTTTACAATGTCCAACATTTCGTGACGGTTGTACATTTTCACACGTCCTAAACCAATTTGACGAGATAAAGCTGAATAAGCTCCTAACAACAATTGTTGACCAGTTTGTCCAGCCGCGTAGAATGTACGTTGAACTTGTGTTCCACCGAATGAACGGTTATCCAACAAACCACCATATTCACGTGCAAAAGGAACTCCCTGAGCAACACATTGGTCGATGATGTTTCCAGAAACTTCCGCTAAACGATGCACGTTTGCTTCACGCGCACGGTAGTCACCACCTTTTATTGTATCGTAAAATAAACGGAAAATTGAGTCACCGTCATTTTGGTAATTTTTCGCAGCATTGATACCACCTTGTGCAGCAATAGAGTGAGCACGACGAGGTGAATCTTGGAAACAGAATGCTTTTACATTGTATCCCATTTCTCCAAGTGATGCAGCGGCAGATGCTCCAGCCAATCCTGTTCCAACAACAATAATGTCGATTTTTGGACGGTTGTTAGGTGCAACAAGTTTTAAATGATCTTTATAGTCTGTCCATTTCTGTGAAATGTGACCTTCTGGTATTTTAGAATCTAATTTCATATTTTGATCTGTATTTAATCGTCAAGATGTAAAGCGCATTTCTTAAGAATTCAATTAAGTTATGCTCAATTCATTTTTAGAAATATTAATTATTGAAATGATGAAACAATGCAATGAAAATAAATCCAAGTGGAACTATAATTGCAAATCCATATCCTAATTTATGTAGTTTTTTCGAGAATTTGTTGTTAAATCCAACTGATTGAAACGAAGAGTTGAAGCCGTGCCATAAGTGCAAAGCAAGTAAAACAAAAGCCAACGAATACAATCCTGTGCGAACTGGACTTTCAAATTTTTCGACTAACTCACCGTAATAACGCGTGCTATCAACTGTGTTTGATTCAACATATTTATAGACAACTTCATGTGCCCAAAAATCATACATGTGTAATCCTAAGAATGCCAAAACAACCAATCCTGAAATAATCATGTTTCTTGAAGCCCATGATGCATTTGCTGCTCCATTGTATTTCACATAAGCAACAGTACGCGCGTTTCTGTTTTTCATTTCTAATACAAAACCCATTACAAAGTGGAAAATCACACCCACAATTAAAATTGGTTGCATTAAGAATTGAATTACAGGATTATACCCCATGAAGTGAGACATCGAATTAAAAACATCAGCACTAAACACTGACATAAAATTGATGAAAAAATGGAGGGATAAGAATGAAATCAAAAAAAGTCCCGAAAGTGCCATCGCAACTTTCTTTGCAATGGAAGACTTTAGAAATGTAGAATTACTCATAGTATAATTTTTGTTAACGGTTACAAATTTAATGGTTAGAACAAAGCAATCGAGGTTTGGTTCTTATTTAGACTGATTTTACATAACTGTTAATTATTCTTATTTTATTGGTATTATGTAACGTTTTTCTAACAAGTTGTTTTATGGGAAACTAGAAACAATGAAAGCAATCGTCTTAAGCATGTGCATCGCAATGAGCAACGCTTATTTTGCACAAGAACAAAATCATTTAAAAGGAACTGAAATTGAGTCCTCTCCAAACTCAATTGAAAAAGTGTCTGAAACTCGCCAATTGATGACCTATGATGTGGCCGTTTATCCGAATCCGTCACAAGGAAACTTGTTCGTGGAGGGAAAGAATGGAACAAAAGTGACTGTTTATAGTCTTGAAGGAACCTATGTTGGAACTTGGGAAATAGGCGAAAGTGGAAAAGTAGAATTAACTGACTTACCGCAAGGTTCTTTTGTTTGCTCGATTGTTTATCAAGAACAACGAAGCATGAAAAAATTCATCGTTCTCTAAATTATTTCTTACCTAGCTTTTTAATAAGGAAATAGATTCCAATTGCAAAGTGCGCTAAAATTACAGCGATTACGATGACATAAGTTGTTTTCATATCCAATTGTTTTTACAAAGTTATTGTCAATAGTTGGTGTTGAATGTAACTTGTCTCACATTGATTTTAGAGGTAAGTGAGCAGCGTTCCGTTGGTGCTTACTTCTAATTTACAGTTCGTACCTAATGTTAAAGCGCGATTGTCATCAATATGTCCAGCTGGGAAATTGAAGGCGATTGGAATTTGACGATACGTGAAGTGCTCACAAATAATTTCTTCTACTGTCTTACCAAAAGGTACAGCTGTATCTTCCATGTCTGTCATTCCGCCAACGATTAATCCTTTGATTTTGTCGAAGATTCCTGCTTTAGAAAAAGCATATAACATGCGATCTAAATGGTATAAATGTTCTGCTAAATCTTCGATGAAAAGAATGGTGTTGGAATAATCGATTTGGTCATTTGTTCCCAATAAACTGTATAAAATACTCAAATTTCCACCGACCAATTTTCCTTCAGCTACTCCAATTTTATTGGCTAAAGTTGCTTCACAACTCATGGTTGTTAACTTTCCAGTCATGGCGTCAAGCATCGTTTGAAGGGCTTCTTGACTGTTATCTTTAAAATTCAAGACCATTGAAGCGTGAATACTTGGTAATTCAAAACGCTGCATGCGTTGATGAAAAACGGTGACATCACTAAAACCAACAATCCATTTTGGGTGACGTAATTGTGCAGCCCATTGAATGGAGTCTACGATACGAACACAACCATAACCTCCGCGTGCGCAAACAATCGCTTTCACATCAGGATGATCAATTCCATATTGGAAATCAGCTAAACGTTCTGCATCAGTTCCGGAAAAATAGTGGTGTTGGCCCAAACAATGTTCGCCAATCAATACCTTAAAACCCTGTTCTTCAAAAAAGTTTTTTGCATAATCAACGTGAATCGGCTCAATTGCTTTAGCGGGTGCAGCGATATAAATTAAATCACCTTTTTCTAAGTATGGAATTGTTGTGTTCATAGTCAAATTTATGATTTTAAACCGCAGGGATTTGACAATGAAAAAGGAATTATCAAGACTTAATGGTTAAATCTGTTTGAAACCTATAAAATAGCGTTAATTTAGAGTAAAATATTAAAAAGCACTCGTGTGATAACACCCTACAATGACGAATATTTCATGAAGCAAGCGCTTCAAGAAGCATACAAAGCTTATGAACAAGATGAGGTTCCGGTTGGAGCAATTGTTGTGGCAAACAATCAAATCATTGCACGTTCGCACAATTTCACGGAACATCTGAATGATGTAACAGCCCATGCTGAAATTCAAGCTATCACAGCTGCTGCAGAATTTTTGGGAGGAAAATATTTAAAAGGATGCACATTATACGTTACAGTCGAACCGTGCGTTATGTGCGCAGGGGCATTGTACTGGTCGCAAGTTGATAAAGTTGTGTTTGGTACACGGGATGAAAAGCGAGGAGCGGGACGCTTCAAGAATGACTTATATCATCCAAAAACATTGGTTGTGAATGGTGTATTAGAAAAAGAATGTTCCGAAATTATGTTGCAATTTTTTCAAAATAAACGAAAATGAAAATTGGAGAAACAGTTTTGGCATGGGCTATTACAGTATTGCTAGGAAGTTTGCTTTGTATTTTTTTTACTGGAAACCATGTAGAAATACGCTTACTTCCAATTTTTATCATTTTGTCCGGATTAACGTCTTTACCTTACTTGATTATCTATAGTTTGGCAGCAAGAAAGATGACCAATTTCCTGTATTTGCAATTATTACATCTATTACTGGCTGGACTCACGCTTATGGTAATTTTAGTGTATAGCGGTGAAAAAGAAATTTTATTAGTTGTGCCTGCCTATTTTGTAATTGGCATAATCGTTCATGCAATTATTTTTTACAGAAAACCCTTAAAAGAACGTCCGAATATTGAATCCGATATTTTGGACAATTAACTTTTAATTTCTTCTCTACCATCTGAATGTTTGGCAAAACGACCTAATTCACGTGCGTGAACCTGATCAGTTTTTGGCCAAGGCCAACCGCCAAATTGCGTGTTTTGGTAATCTTGAAAGGCTTGATAAATCTCCGCTTTGGTATTCATTACAAATGGCCCGTGTTGTACAACTGGTTCGTTAATTGGTCGACCTTGAAGCACCAATACTTTTGAACGTTCAGCACCATTTTTCAATACAATTGGCGAAGTTGGATTTACTTCAGCGGCATGGTAATGAGGAATTTCAACGGTGTCAGCAGTTAAGCCCGTTCCTTCGTAATAATAAATTGTTCGGTTAATTCCTTCAACACTTGCAGGTAAAGTCCATTCTGCATTTGGCTCCAATTGAATGTTGTAAATCGCCACGGCATTTTTATCATCTGCAGCCCAAGAGTTTGGTGGTGGGGTAGAAGCGACGTGCGTTCCTAATTTTCCGACCAAGACTTCTACTTCAATTGCCTTACCGTTTACATCTGTATCGGTGAAACGTGGAACATCTTCATTCCAAATCATTTTAAAATGTGGTTCAACCATTTTACTTTTAGCTGGAAGATTCAACCAAATTTGAAACAATTCCATTGGATTTTCTTTATCCGTGTGCAATAAAGGAAACATTTCTGAATGTTGAACACCTTTTCCAGCTGTCATCCATTGTACATCTCCATTTCCGTAGCGACCTGCAGCGCCAGTTGAATCGGCGTGATCAACTAACCCTTCACGTACAACAGTGATGGTTTCGAAACCACGATGCGGATGTCCAGGAAAACCTGGCACTTCCATTCCATGATACATGCGGAAACCGTCCTTTACGATAAAATCTTGTCCGAGGTAACGTCCATCAAGAGATGTTACAGGTCCCATTTTCTCATTTCCTTTTGGATACTTGTCTTCATGATGAACACAAAAAAGAAACGGATCTGCAGTTTCCCATTGAAAACCAAGTGCACGAATACGAAGAATGTTGCTTTTTGCTGTCATAGTATTTTTTGATGAAGTTGATTGACTAAATAGAGGAAGTGCTATCAGCGAAGATAGACCTAATGAAAATCGTTGAAGAAACGTACGTCGTTGAAGTTGATCTTTCATACTCATTTGTTTTGTGTAGGTAAAAATACAAAAGCTATTGATTGTTGTTATTGATGTAAGTTAAGAAAACAAAAAAGGGAGCCGTGAAGCTCCCTTGATTATCGTATTGTATTCGTATTTATTTGAATAACAAAATTCCATAATAGAACAATGCTGCTAACAATCCACTAACTGGAATGGTAAGAACCCATGCCCATAGTAAGTTGATCGTAACACCCCAACGAACTGCACTTAAACGTTTTGTTGCACCAACACCGATAATAGAACCAGTAATTGTGTGTGTTGTTGATACTGGAATCCCCATTTGAGATACAGTAAACAATGTTAAAGCACCAGCTGTTTCAGCACAAACACCTTCTAATGGTGTCACTTTCGTGATTTTTGTACCCATTGTTTTTACAATTTTCCAACCTCCGAATAATGTACCGATTCCGATCATCAAATAACATCCGAAAGAAATCCAGAATGGCATCGTATCTGAGTTTACTTTTGTTTTGATTTTGTGACCTTCTTTCAATTCAATAATTGCTTCACCGTCATCATTCTTTGCTTTAGCAACATAATGCTCAAACATTGCAGCTTTCGAATAAGAGGTATCCAATTCACTTTTCTTAAAGATTAATTCTTTGTTGGCAGCGTCATAGATATCATCACCTTTCGTGTAGATGTGCAATTTTTCTAAGGCTTCATCCGCTTGTTTGAAGTCTTTGAATTTATCAGCGTTCGGATATTTGTCGTTCAATTTTTCCTCATGGAAAATAACTTCTTGTGTTTTAAGATCAATGATATCATCACCATCCGCATAGAAAGTAATTCCCTCCACAGTTCCGTATTCTGGTTTAAATTTCTTTTTATGACCAGTTTCATCGTTATGCTCGATTTGCATTACTTCAGAAATTTGGAAGTTCGGATTGATTTTATCTTCTTGATGTAGATCGCGTTGCATGTTTCCATAAACCATCAAAGCAGCACAAATAATACCCATTACTTTTTGAGAATCTGCACCACCATGTCCTAAAGAAAAGGCAGCAGAAGACAACAATTGAAGGCGTTTGTACATGTTCGATTCTTTCATGGCTGTTTGACGTTTTCCATGTACCAACATATAATAAATATATGCTAATAAGAAAATTCCCATCATACCCATGGTAATCCACATCATTTCTTTCTTCATGTCCATGAATTCAACCATGTAAGCCATCAAGAAATAAATTCCAGCAGTTCCACCTAATACAAGTAAGAACTTCAAGAAGAATCTACGACTCATGGTCACCAAGGCAATTAGAAAGGCGATAATACCACCGATTACAGGAGCTAAGAAAATGAAAAGAACGACCTTAACGATTTCGCCTGTAGCGATAACATCAAATCCACCGTGTGCTACAGCAGCTCCAGCAAAACCTCCGATCAACGTATGTGAAGAAGAAGAAGGAATACCTAACCACCATGTAAACAAGTTCCATGCAGTTGCCGCTAATAAACCAGCAAGGATAACCCAAAGGTCGATTGCATCTGCGTGAACTGTTTTTGCTACAGTATTACCAACGCTCATATCAAACACCCAGAATGCAACAATGTTAAATGCTGCGGCCCAAACAACTGCTTGGAAAGGTGTTAGTACTTTCGTCGACACAACTGTTGCAATGGAGTTTGCAGCATCGTGGAAACCATTCACCAAGTCAAAGATCAAGGCGATGGCAATTACGACTATTAATAATGTAAACATAGTTACAGATTTAAATGAATGATTGCAATTAAGCGTATTTTACAACGATTGATTCGATTACGTTACCAGCGTCTTCACATTTGTCAGTAACAGTTTCAAGAACCATGTATAATTCACGTTTTTTGATTAATTCTTTTGCATCAACATCAGAATCAAATAATTTCTCGATGCTTAAATCAAATAAGTCATCTGCACTGTTTTCAGCACTGTTGATTTTAATGATACATTCAACGATTTTTTGAGTGTTTTTCAAGTTTCTCAACTCAACAACTGCACTATTTACAGCTAATACAGCTAATTGAATAGCGTCAGCAGATTTTTGAATTCCTGAATCTGTTGTAGGCTCAATTTTGTAGAAGTTGATTTTTTTAGCAGAAGCATAAATTGTATCAGCGATATCATCCAATGCTGTTGCTAAACTGTGAATATCCTCACGGTCGAAAGGAGTAATAAAATTTCTTCCTAATTCAACGAAAATTTCATGTGTTAACTGGTCGTTTTGGTGCTCCAAATCTTCCATCTCTTTAATTAGTACTGCACGTTTGTTAAAGTCTGATTCATTAACCAATGCAACTAATTTTTTTGCTAACAATTCCAAATTGCTACTAGCGTTTTCAAATAAAGTGTAAAACACTCTGTCTTTCGGTAAAAAGAATTTTAAAATACCTGATGCCATAATCGTATAATTTTTTTTGGCAAATGTATTTTAATATCTCTTTTCAATTCAATGTGTGAACGTTTGTTAACGTAAAGTTAACCTTACGTCTCATTTTGGGAAAGTTGATTTTGTAATACTATTGTAAATCAATAAGATACGTATTTGTAAATCGCTTTATGTTAAGTGAATATTAAACGAATTTATAATAAAAGAATCCTCTTTAAATTAAAAAGCATTGAAAAACAGCCTGTTAAGCTTTTTAAATTAAAATTAGACATGTTACCAAAATGTTACGAAAATTAAGAAAATCTTAAATCAATAAAAACCCAATATTAAGCCAATGTTAATCCTATACCTTTGGCCAAATTTTTAAAACGAAAAAATGAAAACGATTGTACGCTCATTTGCTAGCTTAGCTTTAATGACCTTTACTTTGACAGCGTTTGGACAAAATCAAACGGCAACGGTAGATTCATTGAAAAAATCTTTGAACTCATTAACAGCTGATGTTGATGCACTTAAAAACTTGAAAATTGGAGGTTGGATACAAGCTCAATACCAATGGACAGAAACGAAAGGTGCTAAAACATTTGACGGTGGAGATTTCTTAGCCAATTCAAACAATCGTTTTATGATTCGTCGTGGACGTATTAAATTCACGTATACAAAAGGAATTGGACAATATGTATTGCAAGTAAATGCAACTGAAAGAGGTGTGAACGTTGTTGACTTTTATGCAAAAGTTACTGATCCTTGGACAAAATCATTTTCATTAACTGCTGGTATTATGAACCGTCCTTATGGTTTTGAAATTCAACAATCATCTCAGGATCGTGAAACTCCAGAACGTGCACGTTTTACCCAAGTATTATTGCCAAATGAGCGTGACTTAGGCGCAATGATTACGTTCCAACCAGTAAAAGGAAAAAAATTATACGGTTTGAAGGTAGATGCAGGTTTCTACAATGGAACTGGAATTGCTGTTCCGGGGACGACAAGTTTAAATGGAGCTGGAGTTGTTGATTTTGATAGCTACAAAGATTTCATCGGTAGAGCACACTATAAGAAAAGTTGGAAAGAAGATAAAGTTATGTTAGGACTTGGTGTTTCTCATTACAATGGTGGAGTTGTTTACCAAAGCAACAAAGTGTATTCGACTTTAGCAACTGATTCAATGGGTGTTGTTGCTTGGCAACTTTCTGACACAACAAATACGACGTTTAAAGGAGGAAAAGCACCGCGTATTTATTACGGAGGAGACATTCAATTTAGCGTAAAATCTAAATTAGGTACAACATCAATTCGTGGTGAATACATCACAGGTACACAATCAGGTACAATCGATGAAAATAAAAGTCCAAGTTCTTTGCCAACAAAACCAGATGCAGTTGTTCGTAATTTCAATGGTGGTTATGCTTATTTAATTCAACGAATTGGAAAAACAAAGCACGAAATTGCTGTTAAATATGATTGGTATGACCCAAATACAAAAGTAACGGGCGAAGATCTTGTAGGTACTAACGGTATGACGAAAGCAGAATTGAAATACACTTCTATAGGAGTTGGTTATAACTACTACATGACTGATAATGTGAAATTCATGGTTTACTACGACATGGTAGCAAATGAAAACGCGAAAGCATTAACTGGTTATACAACTGATTTGAAAGATGACGTATTGACGTTCAGAGTACAATACCGTTTTTAATAGAAAAGTTAACAAAAGAAAGTTGTGGGGTAAAGCCCCATAATTTTTGTAGTATAAAGTGGAATTAGTCTAAATAAATATAATAAACAGTAGAAATCATGAAAAAAGTTTTACTAGTTGGTATGTTGTTTGCCTTTTATCAAACTGGATTGACTCAAAATCCGATTACCGTTATTACAAAAA
>JACCDQ011163153.1_pt1 | contig 19501 bp, 21 predicted proteins | sample 7446031 | NCBI WGS metagenome assembly JACCDQ01 (sample SAMN15323442, study PRJNA562643) | freshwater metagenome | isolation source: river surface water | place: USA:Blue River Watershed | collected 2017-08-17
GAGGACATTATCGATGTCTGAACTTAACTTTGCTTTACTTAACTGGCAGCAAGAGGTCTTTAAAGACTCTACCCGTTTCAAGGTTGTAGCTGCTGGTCGTCGTTGTGGTAAGTCTCGGCTGTCTGCTGTTACCTTGCTCATTGAGGCTCTGAACTGTCCTGAAGGTTCTGCGGTGATGTACATTGCTCCCACCTTGGGACAAGCTCGTACGATTATCTGGGACTTGCTCCATGAGCTTGGTCGTCCAGTGATCAAGTCTTCACATATCAATAACCTTGAGATTACACTGATCAACGGTAAGAAGATCCTTGTACGTGGTGCTGACAATCCTGACTCCCTGCGAGGCGTGTCTTTGACCTACGTAGTCATGGACGAATGTGCCTTTATTAAAGAAGACGTATGGCAGAAGATCATTCGAGCTTCTTTGTCTGACAAAAAAGGTAGAGCCTTATTTATCTCTACTCCCTCTGGTCGTAACTGGTTCTATGATGTCTTTAAACTGGGACAGGATGGAACAGACGAAGAGTGGAAGGCATGGCACAAGACCACTGCTGATAACGAAACCATTGACCCTAAAGAGATTGAAGCTGCCAAGCGTAGCCTCAGTAGCTTTGCGTTCAAGCAGGAATACTTGTCTAGCTTTGATACAGCAGGTTCTGACATCTTCAAGCCTGAGTGGATTAAAGAAGGTGAAGTATCCAAAGATGGTTCTTACGTCATCGCCATTGACTTGGCAGGCTTTGAGAACATCTCAGATGGTTCCCAGAACAAGAAGAGACTAGACGAAACTGCTATCGCAGTGGTTAAGATCGGTACAGATAACAAATGGTATGTTCACAAGATTGAGCATGGACGGTGGGACATTAAAGACACCTGTATGCGTATCTTGAAGAACATTAAAGAGTATCAGCCTATTCAGATTGGCATTGAGCGAGGGACAGCAATGAACGCTGTTATGGGTGTGTTGCAGGACATGATGCGACAGTACAACACCTTTGCTCATATTCAGACACTTACTCACGGTAACAAGAAGAAGACTGACCGTGTGGTATGGGCATTACAGGGACGCTTTGAACATGGTCATATCATCTTGAATGAGGATGAAGACTTTGAAGAGTTCAAGGATCAGCTCATAATGTTTCCAACCAAAGGTGTTCATGATGACTTGGTTGATGCTCTTGCTTACGTTGAACAACTTGCTGTCTCATCATTCCTCCCTGACTTTGAAGAGGAAGAATATGAGGTTTATGATGACATTAGTGGATACTAAACAATGGAAAATAACTTAGAACAATCTCAGTTCGATGAACCTACAGAGTCAGACAAAGAACTGGCTGAGTGGGTTGTATCTCGTACTGATAGCTGGCGTGACTGGAGGGATCAAAATTATTTGGATAGCTGGTTGCAGTATGAGCGTATCTTCCGTGGTCAATGGGCTGCTGAAGATAAGACTCGTGAGAGTGAGCGTAGCCGAATCATCTCCCCTGCTACTCAGCAGGCTATCGAGACTCGTCACGCTGAGATCATGGAAGCTATCTTCGGTCAAGGTGACTTCTTTGACATCAAAGATGACATCATGGACGTTAACGGCAATCCTCTGGATGTCGAAGAGATTAAGCTGAAGTTGAATGAAGACTTTGCCCGTGATAAGATTAAGAAGGCTATTGACCAGATCGAGTTGATGGCTGAGATCTATGGTACAGGTATCGGTGAGATCATCGTCAAGACCGAGAAAGAGTACGCTCCAGCTACTCAGGCTATTCCCGGTGTTATTGGTCAAGCTGCTATTGGTGTGTCCGAGAAAGACCGTACAGCAGTTAAACTGGTTCCAGTGAACCCTAAGAACTTCTTGGTTGATCCTAACGCTACATCCTTGGATGATGCTATGGGATGCGCTATTGAAAAGTTTGTGTCCGTTCACAAAGTCGTTGAAGGCATGGAAAGCGGTATCTATCGTAAGATTGATCTTGGCTTGGATGCTCCTGATGATGACTTGGAAGCTACAGATGATCTGACTAACTTTCAAGATGGTAAAGTTCGTTTACTGACTTACTACGGTTTAGTCCCTCGTGAATACTTGGAACAACTTGAGAATGAAGAAGAAGTCGCTGATCTTTTCCCTGAAGATTCTCTTTCTGATGACTATTCTGACTTGGTGGAAGCTATCATCGTTATCGCTAACGGTAGCAAATTACTGAAGGCAGAAGCTAATCCCTACATGATGAAGGATCGTCCTGTCATGTTGTATCAGGATGACACTGTTCCCGGGCGTGTCTTTGGTCGTGGCACGGCTGAGAAGGCCTACAATATGCAGAAAGCCATTGATGGTAGCCTGCGTATGGACATGGACTCTCGTGCCCTTACAAGCGCTCCTATGATGGCTATGGATGCCACTCGACTGCCCCGTGGTGCTAAGTTTGAAGTACGTCCCGGTAAGTCGTTCCTGACCAACGGTGATCCTAACCAGATCATGATGCCTTTGAAGTTTGGCGTACATGATCCAGCTTCGGTTGTTGCTTCCCAGAACTACGAACGTCTGTTGTTGCAAGCTACCGGTACTGTTGACAGTGCAGGTATGCCTTCAGCAGCTCCTCGTGACGCTGGTGCTGGCGGTATGTCGATGGCTATGGCAGGCATCATCAAGAAGTACAAACGTACCTTGAGTAACTTCCAAGAAGACTTCCTGATTCCTTTCATTAACAAAGCTGCATGGCGCTATATGCAGTTCGACTCTGAGCGTTATCCTTCTGCTGATGTGAAGTTTATTCCCACAGCAACCTTGGGTATCTTGGCTCGTGAGTTTGAACAGCAACAATTCATTGCTTTGTTACAGACATTAGGCCCAGATACTCCTGTACTGCCTCTGATCCTTAAAGGCATCTTAGGTAATAGCTCTTTGAGCAACCGTATGGAGTTGATTGCAGCCTTGGATCAAATGAGTCAACCTAACCCACAGCAGCAAGAAGCTCAGATGATGCAGCAACAAGCTGTTATGGCTAAAATGCAGGCTGATTTGGCAGTTGCTCAAGCCCAAGCACAGAAATATCAAGCTGAAGCTCAACAAACTATGGTTGAAACTCAGTTAATGCCAGAAGAATTGCGTGTTAAAGTTGTTCAAGCTGCCTCTACTAACCTAGATAACGGCGATGACTTTGATAAACGCTTAAAACTGGCTGATTTGATGCTTAAAGAGAAAGATATTGACTCCAACGAACGCATTGCGTTGGCACAGATGGAGTCAAAGAAGAAAGCTGATCAACTTTTTAAGGATACTTTGAATGGATAAGGCACTTCTCCTTGCTTCTGCACTTGCTGATGTTAAAAAACAAGTAGCGGAACTCCAATCTAAGGCTGATGAAATCCAAAAACTCGAAGGCCCTTCGGGGCCCAAAGGTGACAAAGGTGACCAAGGCCCCAAAGGAGAGCAAGGAGATCGTGGTTTTGACGGTAAAGACGGTAAAGACGGACGAGATGGCGTAGATGGTAAAGACGGTGATACAGGCAAACAAGGCGTAGGCGTTGTAGATGCTTTCATTGATTTTGATCAGTCTCTTGTCCTGAAGCTTTCTGATGGCAATGAGATTAACGCTGGAAGTGTAGAGTTCGATGCTAAAAAGGCAGAGCTATACTCAGTAAGCACTCAAGCTTTCAGCCTTGATAACTTAAAAGTAGCTGATACAAACCCTAAACCTACCGAAGTTGTTGTTAAACAAAACGGTGAGTGGGTTAGAGCTACATGGTCACAGTTCACCGCTTGGATTGGTTCTGTTGGTGTTATCAACAAGCTTCTTACCGAGGGTGGTGATTTCCTTGTTGCCGAAGACGGCTCTTATTTAATTGAGGAATAAAGATGGCAGATGTAAAGATTTCAGCTCTACCTTCAGCAAGTACGCTGTCCGGTACTGAAGAATTGCCTGTGGTGCAATCAGCAACAACCACAAAAACAACTATTAACGCTATTGTTGCTAAAGCTCCTGTTCAAAGCGTAGCAGGTAAGACAGGTACTGTTACTCTGGTTCCTTCAGATGTTGGTGCAGAACCTGCTGATGCTACAATTCTGAAAAGTGCTGCTATTGGTGTAACAGTGCAGGGGTACAACGCTAATACCGTTGTTGACTCTTCGTATGTGCATACCGATAACAACTATACCACCACAGAGAAGTCTAAATTAGCAGGTATTGCAGCAGGTGCTGAAGTTAACGTCAATGCTGACTGGACTGCTGTTAGCGGTGATGCTGAAATCCTGAATAAGCCTACTTTGGGTACTCTGTCTTCGCAGAACTCTAGCAGTGTGTCGATTACAGGTGGTAGTATCTCTGGTATTACCGATCTGGCAGTTGCCGATGGCGGTACAGGTGCTTCTACAGCAGCAGGCGCTCGTGTTAGCTTGCTCCCTTCGCTGACAGGCAACAACGGTAAGGTGCTGGCTGTTAACAGTGGTCAGACTGATGTTGAATGGATTCCTGTTAGTGGTGGAGGTGGTACAGTTACCTCTGTTGCTCTGACAATGCCTACAGGATTCTCTGTCAGTGGCTCTCCTATCACGACTAACGGTACTTTAGCTGTATCCTTATCTAGTCAGACAGCAAACACTGTCTTTGCAGCTCCTAACGGCACAGCAGGTACTCCTACTTTCCGTTCATTAGTGGCTGCTGATGTACCTACGTTGAACCAAAACACTACGGGTACTGCTGCTAACGTAACAGGTACTGTGGCTATTGCTAATGGCGGAACAGGTCAGACAACAGCTTCTGCTGCCTTTGATGCCTTGTCTCCTTTGACTACCAAAGGTGACTTGGTTGTCCACAACGGCACAACAGATACACGACTTGCCGTGGGTACTGATACTTATGTACTGACTGCTGATAGCACTCAGGCAACAGGTGTTAAGTGGGCTGCTGCCGCAGGTGGCGGTAGTGCTATTACAGTTCAAGATGAAGGCACAACACTTACCTCTGCTCTGTCAAGTTTAAACTTTACAGGTTCTGGTGTTACCGCTACCAATACTGGCGGTGCAGTCACGGTTAACGTAGCAGGCGGCGGGGGTGGTTCTTCTACGCTGACGATCAGCAACAAGACAGCCGCTTACACGGTTGTTGCTGGCGACTTGGGTACGGTCATCAACTGCACAGCTAACACATTCACTGTGTCGTTGACAGACGCTGCTACTCTGGGTTCTGGTTTTAACTGCTGGATTTGGAACACGAGCACAACAGCAACAAATGCAATCACCATTGATCCTAGCGGGGCTCAAACAATTGACGGTAAATCCACGATTATTCTACGTCGAGGTGAAGGAACGCAAATTGTGTGTGATGGCACAAACTGGCAGACAGGTGACAAGAAGACAATGAGGGCGTATGCCGAGAACATGACCGCCTCGTCTCTCAGTCCTAAAGCTACTGGGGCCGACTCAATTGCTTTAGGATGGGATTATTCAGCAGGCGATGCAACTACAACATCCGGCGCATACTCGTTTGCTGTAAATTCAAACGTATCCGGATCATATGGTATTTCGATTAACGGATATGCCTCTAGCGGAACAGGGAGCACATCTGTAGGGTATAACTCGTGGGCCTCCGCAAATTACGCTACCGCCATTGGGGCAACTTCCGCAGGTAGTGGCTCAAGGGCAAGCGGTACAGGCGCAGTGGCACTTGGTGGTTCTTACGCATCTGGTTCAAACAGCTTTGCAGCCGCTGTTGGAAACAATACCAGCACTTATGGTGCTCAGGGAACAGGCGCTGTTGCTATTGGAAACTCTGCAAAATCAGGGTCTTCATACACTATTGCTCTTGGATACCAATCAATCGCTGCGACCACAGGTGCTATTGCCATTGGCTTAAACGCAACTGCTGAACAAAACGAATCCGTGGCTTTGGGTAGCTGGTCAAAAACCATCTCCAAGGGAAAATTTGCATATTCCGCGTTTGCTTTAGGAGGGGCAGTTGGTAACAGCCAGTCCGGTAAGAGTGTTCTTGGCATCTCCACTACGGGTGAGACTGCAACAGTTCTTCATAGCGAGGGTTCTGGAGCAGCAACAACTACCAACCAGATATTGCTTTCAAACAATTCAGCATACGCTTTCAGCGGTATTGTCATTGCCCGTCAAAGCGCCGCAGGTGGTACTCAATCTGCCGCATGGAAAGTTGAAGGATTGATCCGTAGAGAAGCAAACGCAGGAACTACGACATTGGTAGCTTCTACCGTCACCGCTATCAGCAACGTGCCGGGGTGGACTCTTGCCCTTTCTGCTGACACTACGAACGGTTGTTTGGCAATTACAGCAACAGGCGCAGCAGCAACCAACATTCGATGGGTTGCCAACATTGACACGGCAGAACTTGTTTACGCATAAGGAACAAAAATGGCAATTCAACTTGATCTCTCGACATCTCAGTTTGGTGTCCCTTTCGCTGGTGCATATTTCCGCATCGTTACCGCAGCCGTGAGCCGTCAACGCAGCAATGCCGAGAATAAGCATACAGTCATGATTGATGTTGTGGGGTACGCTTCTGCACCTGAGAATGATGACACTCGTGATGTGGACTTTCGACGCTATCACGCTCCATATGAGCAAGTGGAAGCACAAGCAGGCCCTAACTTCTTAGCCCGTTGTTATGATTGGGTAATGGAACAACCTGATATGTTTGGTTCGGTAGGTGTATAAAAAGCTTGACAAATTACCACTAAATGTGGTATAATAGTAGAATGTACAACTACAAAGGACTCCAATGGAACAATCCTTAGCAACTTATTACGAAGAATCCTTCTCAACAATGGCTACTCAAGGGTGGGCATTCTTGATGGAGGACTTCACAAAGTTAAAGCAAGAGCTAGAAAATATCCGCACGGTCAAAGACGCACAAACATTATCTTATCGTCAGGGCCAACTGGATATTCTGGATCTTATTTTAAACCGCAAGAAGACTTGTGAAGAGATTTATGAGCAACTGTTACAGGAGGAGCATTAATGCGCCGAATGTTTGAATTTGTTTGTGAAGATGGACACATCTCTGAAGCATTGGTTGATGAAACCGTTAGGGAACTCGCTTGTCGAGCCTGCGGTAAACAGTCAACCAGAATTGTTTCTATGGTTCGTTCAAAGTTGGAAGGCATCTCTGGTGCATTTCCTTCTGCGTATGATGCATGGGAACGCAAACGAAGTGAGAAGCTGGCAGTTGAGAGGAAAGCCTCTTACGCTGTTCCAGAATAATCTTATTTCATTTTACGGGTAAGTACTGAGTAATCAGTATAGACACATTTTATAGTCCTATAATCTCATTAGAGACAGGAGAAAGACAGTATGGCATTGATTGAAACCGAATCGTTTGATGGTAACGAGATCGAGATTGAAGAACAGATTCAAGAGACTCCTCAAGAGGAACAAACTCAAGCATCTGAAAGTGTAATTGATAAGATTATTCCTGATAAGTATAAGAACAAATCTATTGAAGATATTGTCCGAATGCACCAAGAAGCTGAAAAGATGATTGGTAAGCAAGCACAGGAAGTCCATGAAGTTCGCTCTTTAGCAGATCAACTCCTTAAACGGCAACTCGAAGAAGATAAGAAGCCTACAGTTGAGAGTGCGCCCGAAGTAGATTTCTTTGAGAACCCTCAAGATTCTATTAAACGTGCAATTGAGAACAATCCCGCAGTTCTGGAAGCTAAACAAGCTAACCTTGAACTTAAACGGATGAAGACAGCACAGCAGCTTTCAGCTAAACACCCTGATATGCAGACCATTGTCCAAGACACAGGTTTCCAAGAGTGGGTTAAAGCCAGCCAAGTGCGTATGGGTCTGTATGCTAAAGCAGACGCAGAGTTTGACTTCAGTTCTGCTGATGAACTCTTGAGCACATACAAGGAACTTAAGCAAGTTCGCAACAACAACGTACAGGAAACTGGTAAACAACAGAAAGCACAAGCTCTAAAAGCCGCTGGTGTTGATTCAGGTGGTTCTGGCGAAGTTGCAAAGAAAGTGTATCGTCGTGCGGATTTAATCCGTCTTAAAATGACTGATCCAGATCGTTATGAACAGCTACAACCTGAAATCATGGCTGCTTATGGCGAAGGTCGAGTCAAATAAATTAATCATTCAATTTTTGAAATTATAGGAGTATTCAAATGGGTTTAGGTACTAATCACGTTACAGTCACAACCGCAGCAACCTTCATTCCTGAAGTTTGGAGCGATGAAATTGTAGCCGCATACAAAAAATCTCTCGTTATGGCCAACTTGGTCAAGAAGATGTCGTTCAAGGGTAAGAAAGGGGACACCGTTCACATTCCCGTCCCTACTCGTGGTGACGCTTCTGCTAAGACTGCCGGTAGCCAAGTGAACTTGATCGCCGCCACTGAAGGTGACATCGCAGTGCCAATCAACCAGCACTTCGAGTACAGCCGTCTGATCGAAGACATCGTGGAAGCCCAAGCTCTGTCGAGCCTGCGTAGCTTCTACACTGATGACGCTGGTTTCGCTTTGGGCAAGAAGGTTGACACTTCGTTGATCCAACTGGGCCGTGCTGCTCGTGGCGGTAGCTCTGCTAACGCTCAGTATTCTGGTGGTATCATCGGTTCTACCGGCGCTGCTTACACCTACTCTTCGTCCAACGCTGCCAACATCGCTGATGCTGGTATCCGTGCTGCTATTCAGTTGCTGCACGATCAAGACGTTCCTATGGACGGTCGTTCTTTGGTGGTTCCTCCTGTGGCTCGTAACTCGATGTTGGGTATCAACCGCTTCACCGAGCAAGCCTTCAAGGGCACTGGTTCCACACTGATGAACGGTGAGTTCGGTGACATCTATGGCGTGAAAGTGTATGTGTCTACCAACTGCGATACCGCTGCTGGTAACTCTAACACTGACCGTGCTGCTCTGATGTTCCATCGTGACTGGGCTGTTCTGGTTGAGCAGATCGGCGTTCGTGCTCAGACTCAGTACAAACAAGAATACCTCGGTAACTTGTTCACTGCTGACACTCTGTACGGCGTTGCCGAACTGCGTGACTACGGCGCTGTGCCAATCATCGTGGACGCTTCGGCAGCCTAATGATTGAGGAGGGCCCTTCGGGGCTCTCTTTTATTTATCACTTACGTATAGTGAGTAATAAACAAAGGAGAATATATGGTACGCTTTCAAATGAAGACAAGTAATCGTCCTCAGACTATTGCAGTTGTTAAGAGCAAAGTGGATATTGATAGCTTTAGGTTAAATCCTGAATGGTACGAGCTTATTGAAGAACAGGCTTCTGTTGAAGCTACTACCCGTAAACGTAAGGCAAAAGGAGCTAGTGATGGCGACAAAGAAGAAAACTAAGGAAGAGAAAGTTATGGGCGAGTTCAAAGAAGGAACTCTGCATAGCGGTAAAGGAGGCCCTGTGGTGACTGACCGTAAGCAAGCCATTGCTATCGCTTTGTCTGAAGCTGGTAAGACTAAGCCTAAGAAGGCAAAGAAGAAGTAACTATGACACGCCCTGTTTCAGTAGGTTTAAACCTCACAGCAGCTACCCCCACGACTGTATATACGGTTCCTCTTGGTTATTTCGCCAAGTGGGGACTGATGTATTTGTTTAACAATACAGGCTCTACTAAAACAATTTCTGTTTACTGGCGTGATTCTAGCACTTCTAGTGATATATATATCATGGATAGCGGTGTGAGTTCTAAGACATACGTGAGGATGGACGGAGGGGCTTATGTAGTGATGGAAGAAGGAGATACAGTGGTTATGACAAGCGAAGCTGGAAGTTCTTTTAGCACTATCTGTACCTTTGAATTGTTTAAAAAAGAAGGAATCTAATTATGGCTTTGCCAACTTACCTTGAATTAGTCAATGATATTCTCGTTCGTATGCGTGAACCTGAAGTATCTACTGTCCAAGAAAACGTACTCTCTAAGCTCATTGGTAAGTTGGTCAACGATGCCAAGCGACAAGTAGAGGATGCTTATAAGTGGTCAGCGTTGATCACAGATATTCCCTTGACTACTGTTGCTAATATTTCTACTTATGCTGTGGCTGACTCAGGGCATCGCTATAAGGTCAGTGAGCTGCATAATTCCACTAAATATGTGGGACTGAAGACAGTATCTTTAGCTACGTACAACTTATGGAGCGGTTCAACAGGAGCCCCTCAAAAAGGTTCTCCTAATTACTATTGCTTTAACGGCATCGACTCTAACGGGGATGCTAAAGTAATGTTCTGGCCTGTTCCTGATGGTACTTATACCATCAATGTTCAACTGTATGTACCACAGGAAAATCTTTCATCCGATACAGATACTTTGAAAGTGCCGACTGAGCCTGTTATTCTTGGCGCATTTGCTCGTGCTTTAGTTGAGCGCGGCGAAGATGGTGGCTTAAATAGCTCTGAGGCTTACGGTCTCTACAAGGCTTCCTTGGCTGATGCAATAGCTATCGAATCTAGTCGCTTTGTTGAGGAAGATGGTTGGGAGGCAGTATGAGCCAACAAATCCAGACATTTTCAATTACAGCTCCCGGATTCATGGGGCTGAACACTCAGGACTCATCCTTGGATTTGTCTTCAGGTTTCGCCCTAGTAGCTAATAACTGTATCATTGACCAGTACGGACGTATCGGTGCTCGAAAAGGATGGTTAGCCGCTCACGCAAGCAACGCTGGTTTAAGTACTGCTAATGTTGAAGCTATTGGTCAGTTAGTCACGGACTCAGGCGCTGAATACGTTGTTGCTGCCGGTAACAATAAAATCTTTAAACTGGCTACAGGAACACTGACAGAATTGACATACGGAGGCGGAGGGACTACTCCTACGATCTCTGCTAATAACTGGCAGATCGTTACTCTTAATGAGTGTTTGTATCTGTTCCAGTTAGGACATGATCCTTTGGTGTTTGACCCTTCAGTGAGCACTACAACGTATCGCCGTATTTCTGAGAAATCTGGATATACAGGTACTGTCCTTCAAGCTAACATTGCTTTGTCTGCTTATGGGCGTTTATGGGTAGCTGAAACAACCACTGAGAAGACAGTAATCTATTGGTCTGATATTCTTTCTGGTCACAAATGGGCTAATGGCTCCACAGGCTCTATTGATGTATCTTCCGTGTGGCCTAACGGAGCTGATAACATTACTGGATTAGCTGCTCATAACGGCTTCTTATTCATCTTTGGCAGGAACAATATCTTGGTGTACTCAGGTGCTCAGGATGTGTTATCAGCAGGGGTATTTAAGTTAGCTGACGCAGCTACAGGCATTGGATGCATTGCCCGTGATAGCATTCAGAACACAGGATCAGATGTGATTTTTCTGTCTGATACAGGCGTTCGTAGTGTCTTGAGAACCATCCAAGAAAAGTCTGCGCCTTTCCGTGATCTGTCTAAGAATGTGCGTAATGACTTGATGACTGCTGTATCCAGTGAGAATACTGCCGCTATCAAATCTGTTTACAGTCCTTACGATTCATTTTATCTGTTGTCTCTTCCTGTACTCAAGGTAGTATACTGCTTTGATATGAAAGCAACTCTACAGGACGGCTCTAGTCGCGTTACAACATGGAGTGGCTTAGAACCTAGTAGTTTCTGCTACACTAGAGATAAGAGTGTGTTGCTCGGTAAAGCCGGGTATATTGGAAGATACTCTACTTATCTGGACAACGGAGAAAGTTATCAGTTTCAGTATTTCACTAACCACACTGACTTAGGACAGCCTTCTGTTACTTCTGTACTGAAGAAACTTGCTGTTGTTGTCATTGGCGGTTCTGATCAGTATGTGACGATCAAGTGGGGATACGACTTTACAGGTAATTATTACTCTCAAAACGTAAATATTCCTTCTCAAACAGTTGCATATTATGGCGTAAGCGAGTATAATACTGCAACGACTGTATATTCTAACGGAACTTCTTTGCAGACATTAGTTGCGTATCCTACAGGAGCAGGGAAAGTTATCCAGACCGGCTACGAAGCAGACATTATTGGTTCTGCTCTAAGTATTCAGAAAATTGAAATTCAGGCTAAGAACGGAAAGATCATATAATGACAAACTATGTAAAATCAACTAACTTTGCAAGTAAGGATTCTCTTGCCATTGGCAATCCTTTAAAGATTGTTAAAGGTACTGAGATTGATACTGAGTTTAATAACATTGCAACTGCTGTTGCTACAAAGTTAAACAGTACGGATAGTATTTCTTCCAACAGTGTTAACTATGTGCCTGCTGATAGTATTACAACTACCGTGCAGACTCGTTTACGTGGTCTGGATAAGATTACTAACTATGCAAAGCGTAAGTATGTCATCGGTATTACAGGGCAGTCCAACGCAGCAGGTAGCAATACAGGAGGCCCTAACCCTGCCTCTAGCAAGGTAAAGACTTGGAACGGAGCAACGTCTTCGTGGGGCGGTAGTGATTATTTGGCTGCTCCTTGGAGTCTGAGCACTCCTAACGGCAACGGCGGAAACAACAACATGGCTTTAGCTTTGGCTCATCGAATTGCCGATGACACTAACGCAGAAGTTTTCATCATTTATGATGCTGTTGGCGGTCAATCTATTGATCAGTGGGTAGGGACAGGCACTTCATCTACTCGATACGCAGCTTTTAAAGCTAAAGTTACTGCTGCGCTTGCTACTACAGAGTTAAGCGGAATTACTGAGCTGGATTTCTTGATCTACGCGCAAGGTGAAGAAGATGCTACTACTATGAATTATAGTACGTATCTCACTAAGTTCACTACTTTGAATGCCCAGTTTAGAGCAGAGACATGGATGGACGACAACACTCCAATCTTTGTGACGGGTATGTCGGGATTGCACACTCGCTATCAGGTGTGGCAAGCTCAGGCAGACTACTGTGAGAACGTCAATAAGAATACTATCTACGTTAACTCGATGGGCTTGAAGACTGAGTTTGATGTTGCAGGTTCAGGAGACTACACCCACTTCTTAGGTGATTCGCTGTGGGAGATGGGCTATGATCGTATCTGGACAGCCAGCAAGGAAGTAGGCTACACACATCGCTCCTTTCCTTCTGCCTTTTCTGCCCGTGGTGCAGGCCCTTGGCGCGGAGAAGCAGATGCTATTGCTAACTTCAAGTCTATTGTATCTCTTGAGTCTGTTACAGATTCTTTCCCTCTGAATAGCTCGGCTGCTACTGGTTCCATTACATGGGGTTACCAATGTAGCGCAGATGGTAACTATACCTTTGCAGGCGGTTACCAGACGACTACAGATAACCTGTCTAACTACTCTTTGATCTGGGGCCGTGAGTGCTCCACTACTGCTACAGGTGAGTATTCTGGCGTCTTCGGTTATCAGAACATTGCAGGAGCTACTTACACTTTCGCTACAGGTCGTGGAAATACTACTTCTTCTTCTGGTGAAACTATTGTTGGTTTGTTCTCTAAGTACAAAACTGCACAGGCTGATCCTGTCATGTTCCAAGTTGGTATCGGTACTTCTGATTCTGCACGTAAGAATGCTATCACAAGTCGCTCTTCTGGAGCAACTGAGATTAACGTAGATCACACAGCAAGCCCTACTAACTCTAAAGAGATTACCTTTAGCTTTGTGTCTAACACTCAACTGAAGGTGAGTATGCGGGGCACTGACGGTGTTGTTCGCTCGAACACGCTTACTTTAGCTTAATGACATGAAAACACCTGTAATAAACTCGACTGACTACACTGTCTATTTTGAATATAGTTTCAATATGACTTTTATTCATTGTGATTGTTATAGGTGGTCTAAATCGGTTAAGCAGAAATTGAGAGCAGATTTTGATAAGCTAGTAGACATACACAGAAGCCCAATCTTTGCTATCCATGAACTTAATGACAACAAACACTTAAAGTTTATAGACATGATGGATTTTAAATACCACAGTGACTTTGTAGGCGCTGATGGACAAACAAGACAACTATTTGTGAGGATTAAATAATGGGTATCGAAGCTGCTCTCATTGGCGGAGGTTTAGGCCTCTTAGGTTCTTCTATGCAGGCAGATGCGGCGCAAGGCGCTGCACAATCTAACGTAGAAGCTGCTCGACTTGCTGCTGAAGCTCAGAAGTTCCGTCCCGTAGGCGTAACCACTCGCTTCGGTACTTCTCAGTTCACCACGGACGCTAACGGTAACGTTATCGGTGCAGGCTACAATGTAGCTCCTGACATTGCAGCAATGCGTGATCGTCTGTTCTCTCAAGCAGGTGGTCAAGGCTTCCAGACTGCTGAACAAGCTAAGTTGGCTCAACAAGGCTTATTCAACCTAGGTAATCAGTATCTGGCTCAGTCTCCTGAAGCTGCTGCACAGCAGTGGATGCAGTCTCAGCAGGCTTTGTTAGCTCCTAGTCGAGCACAGGCTCAAGCAGGTCTTACACAGAATCTATTCAATACTGGTCGTGGTGGTGTTGCTACTGCTCAAGGTACTGACATGGGTGCTGCTAACCCCGAACAGCAAGCTCTTGCTAATGCTCAGGCATTGCAGGACTTGAATCTGGCTTCTCAAGCACAACAACAAGGACGAGCTCAGACTCAGTTTGGTGCAGGCTTGTTCGGTACTGGTATTGATATTGCTACTGCTGGTTATAATCCTCTGAAGACTCAGTTTGGCTTAGGTCAGACAATGGAATCTGCCGGTCAAGGTGCTCTGGACTTAGGCGTGAACATTGGTGGTCGTACTACTCAAGGTGCTACTAACGCTGCTAATACTATCTACAATGCTCAGACTGCTGCTAACGCTGCTAATGCCTACAGTCCCTTCGGTGCTGCTTTGCAGGGTGCTGCTGGCAATCAACAACTGATGCGAGGTATCGGTAACTGGATGACAGGTACTCCTCAGATGACTGCTGCTAGTTCCACAGGTGGCTGGGGCACAGGCGATTACTTCGGTAATCAAGACTTAGGTGCATACCTTTAAGGAGTAATTATGGCTGAAGTTATGAATAGTTTATTCGGAGTTACTCCAGAGTCTTTGATGGCTCAACGCGAAGCTGCATTGGCTCAACAAGCTACTAACTTTGCACAGTTGAGTCCTATGCAGTCTGCTCAGGCAGGCTTCTACACAGCAGGTAATCGCTTGGCAGGCACTGCTGGTGGTTTGCTTGGTGCTCAAGATCCTGAGATGGCTAAGGCTGCTGCTTTACAGGGTATCTTGAAAGGTGCTGATACTACTTCTCCTGAAGGTCTTGCTGCACTGGCTAAGACACTAGGTCAACAAGGCTTTGGTGCTCAGGCGATGCAGGTTATGGATCAGGCGCGCCAAGCTCAATTGCAGTCTGCTCAGACACGTAAAGTAGAGATGTCCGTGGCTCAAGAAGAAGCCCTTCGTAAGGAATTGGCTGCCCTAGGCCCTGACGCTACCGAAGCTGACATTATGAAGGCAGTGACTAAATACGGTTCTGCTGATAAGGTTCTCGCTACTTTGCAATCGTCTGCTGATAAAGCTGCTACACGACAACAACAAGTGGATCTTCAGAAAGAGCGTATCAATGCTCAGATTGAGATGGCCCGTGAACGTGGAGCAACTCAGACTCAAATTGCACAAATGCAAATTGAAGGCCGTAATCAAATTGCTCAATTGACTGCTGCTTTGAAAGGCCCTTCTGCTGCTGTTCTCAAAGCACAAGAGAAAGCTGATAAGATGGCTGAAGGTCAAGCTGGTCTTGCTGATACAGTTTCTGTTGCTAAGACATTGGTTAATGATATTGCTGACATGGGCGGGATGACCACCACTTCTAAGGGTGCCTTGGCTAACTTAATGACCTCATTAGGGACAGGCACTGTAGGCCAAGCAGGTGCTCGTTTAGTTGGGACAGCTACTCAAGCCAAGCGTGACGAATTAAATAGTGTTCGTTTACAGTTATTTAATGCTGTCAAAGAAGCAACAGGTATGTCTTCTACCCAGTTGAACTCCAACGTCGAATTGCAGACATGGCTTAAGTCATTAGGTTCGGATACCATGTCCAAAGAAGCTAACTTGGCTATCTTGAATAACATCGAGAATCGTTATTTAAAGAATCCAGTTAATAAAACTACGGGTACAGGTACTGCTGCAAATCCAATTGTATTAAAGTAAAGGACAATATGCCTGTATATCAATATGAAGGTAAGCATTATGATTTACCTGACGGCTTGTCAAATGAACAGGCTATTGCCAAAATTGAAACTCATTTAGGGATTGCGCCTAAAGCCGCTTCTCCTACAACACAGCCTACGGAAGTGGGCACGATGGAGCGTATGTTTGGGGCAGGCAGCCCGATTGCACGAACCTTAAAAGGAGCTATTGTTGATCCTGCGCTTGCTGTTAATCAGTTACTGGCTAACACAGGCTTATTTGGTCAGGGCGTTAAGACAGGAGCTAATCAACTGGTTCGTGATGTTGAAGCAGCAACTACAGCAGGCCGTGAACGAGTAGGCAGTACAGGTTTTGATCCTTATCAGTTGCTTGGAGGTGTCGTCAGTCCTGTTAATAAATTAGTGGGTATTGCACAAGCTCCTACAGCAGCAGCTACAGGATTAATCCCTGCGGTAACTCGATCTGCTTCTACCGGCGCTGCCTTGGCAGCTTTACAACCTGTGGCAGCTCCTGATGACCAGTTTGCTACTAAGAAATTAGAGCAAATGGCTACAGGAGCAGTTCTGGGCCCTTTGGTTGAGGGTGGAGTTAAAGGTATTGGTTCTTTAGCTGATAAACTTAAAGGACTTACACCTACGGGGCGTCAGGAATACTTGCGTAAGAATCTGAATGAGTTAGCAGGCCCTGATCGTCAGAAGGTTATTGAAGCTCTTCAAGATGCTCAAGAACTTGTAAAAGGCTCTCGTCCTACTGCTGCTGAAGCTGTATCTAATATCCCTTCTGCTGTTGAACTGATGGCAGCTCAAAAGAAACTGTCAACTCAGTCAGGGATTGCTGGTAAGTTTGTTGAACGTTCAACAGAACAACAAGCTGCTCGTGTACGTGCATTGCAGGGTATTTCAGGAACCGAAGCTGAACGGGCTGCGGTAGTTGCTGAACGAGGGGCTGTTACTGGCCCTATGCGTGAAACTGCTTTGGATATAAATGAGATTGCTCGTACTACTTTAGGCAATATTGACAAACAGGCAAACACCACAGCCGGTAGACTTATTCAACAAGTTAAAGAAGGTCTTCCAACACTCCAACAGACTTCTCCCGCTTTTAAATTATCGTCTGAAGATTTGATGTCTACGTCTAAGGATGTTGCTTCCTCTTTAAAGAAAGCTCAACTTGATAGTTTAGAACAAAATGGAGTATTTCCTTTACTTGCTGCTGATATAACCAAACAGATTGATAAGGCATTAAAAGGAACTACTTCTGATACGAGTCGTGCTGTTCTTCAATCTGTGAAAGATAAGATTATTTCTAAAACAGATGAAAACGGTATTATTGGAAGTCGTGATCTTTATGAAAACGTAAGAAAGATGTCAAACCAAGACATTGCTAAATTACTTGGTCTTGGTGATCAATACGCCTCAGGAGGAATTCCTGAACAAGCAGCTAAAGCTCTAGGAAATGTTAAAAAGTTCGTAGATTCTTCTTTAGATAAATCAACTGACGGTTTGTGGACTAAGTATCTTAATTCTTACTCTGATTATAGTAATAAACTTAATCGGATGGAGATTGGTGATTATTTAGTTAATAAACTTCAAGCTCCTCTTGAGAAGGAACGTGCAGGTGCTTTTGCAACTGCTGTTGAGAATGCAGCAGGAACTATTAAGAAATCTACCGGAATTCCTCGTTATGAAAAGCTGTCTGATGTCTTGACTGCTAAAGAAGTAGGAGCTGTCAATAGTGTATTAGCTGATCTTAAACGGTCTTCTAAAGCTGATGAGTTGGCTCGTAAAGTAGGAGTCCAAGAAGCAGGTCTTCCTAATCTTGCTGCTGAAGTTCCTTCCTTGTTAAGCAGAACATTAACATTGGGTAAAGCAGCTATTGAACACCTTCAGCGAGGCAATGCTAAAGAGTTCAATAAGCAGATGACTGAATTAATGCTAAATCCTGCGGCTATGGCTCAGTTCATGACTTCTGGAATTAAGCAAAGTAAACTTAATGAAACAGTGTCTTCTATGATGAAACTCATGGATGAGCCTACTAAAGCTGCTTTTATTCAGTCCTTTACAGTTCCTTCGGCTGCTCAAGAGGTTGGTAAATGACCTTCTCTTTCGGAGCTAAAAACTCTGAGAGATTTACTAAAGTATTTAGGTAACATATGCTAGAGACTATCACAAGTGGCCTACTCGGTAGTGTCTTCGGGGGTGTGTTTCGACTTGCCCCTGAAGTTCTTAAGTGGCTAGACCGTAAGAATGAACGAGACCATGAACTTAATATGTTCAGGCTACAGACTGACTTAGAGAAGATGCGAGGTGAGTATCGTCTTGAGGAAAAGTATGTAGACCACTCTGTAGCTCAACTGGATGCTATTGCCGAAGCTTTTAAGCAACAAGGTGAGGCAGACGCTAAAGCTTGGAAGTGGGTAGCTAGTATGTCCGCTTTAGTCCGTCCCGGAATTACTTATATTTTATTCGGTATGTACTGTACTTTTAAAGTAGCTGTTGTGTCTTATGCAGCAGCTCACAGTGCAGACTGGAAAGATTTATTTATGACCGTGTGGACTGTTGATGACTTTGCTTTGCTCAACATGATTATTACTTTCTGGTTTGTTGGTCGTGCAATCGAACGCCGTAACCCAAGCAATTAAGATAGCCAAGGATGCTCTGATCATTCCCTTTGAAGGCTATGCAATACGTCTTCCTAATGGAGGGTGCAAGGCATACCCTGATCCTGCAACTGGCGGACATCCTTGGACTATTGGATATGGCTCTACAGGCCCTACTATCGACAAGAATACTGTTTGGACACACGAACAAGCTCTAAACGCTTTTGATGAGCACGTTCGTTACTTCTGCAATGGTGTACTAATTCTATGTCCCAATTTAATTAAGTATCCTCGTAAGTTAGCAGCTATCATCTCCTTCGCCTATAATGTAGGCCTTGGAAACCTTAGAATATCCACCCTACGAAGGAGGATAATTGCTGAGGACTGGAAAGCAGCACAAGAAGAGATTGTTAAGTGGAACAAAGCTAATGGAAGAATTCTAAAAGGTTTAACAAAACGGCGAGAAGCTGAAGCTCTTTTCTTAAGGTAATAATAAGATGGCGAACGAAGAAGTATCACACAGAGAAATATATGAAAGGCTGTGTAAAGTAGAAGATAAAGTTGATAAAGTGGCTACGGACACAGAAGGAATGGTAGCAGCCTTTAACGCTGCCTCCGGAGCCTTTACCGTACTTGAGTGGATTGCTAAGGTAGCTAAACCTATCATCTTCATCGGTAGTATTATAGCAGGTATTGCTGCTCTGTGGCATAATCACAAGCCATAAACAAAGAAGGCCCGTTAGAGTTCATCGCTCTAACGGGCCTTTTTCATTTACTCTACAGTAACTTCCTTCACCTTCTTAGGCTTAGTGGGTTTACTCAGGTCATTCAGGTATTTGTAACGCTTAA
>JACCDQ010205946.1_pt1 | contig 19469 bp, 16 predicted proteins | sample 7446031 | NCBI WGS metagenome assembly JACCDQ01 (sample SAMN15323442, study PRJNA562643) | freshwater metagenome | isolation source: river surface water | place: USA:Blue River Watershed | collected 2017-08-17
AGCAATTTTAATTTCGTCGGTTTTGAGTTTAACGGCGGCACCAGTAAACATACTGCGGTCTATTTTTTGGTAGCCCGTTACCACTACTTCGTCGATACTCTGGTTGTCTGATTCGAGTACAATATCTATCACGGTTTGGCTGTTTACCGTAATTTCTTGAGGTTTGAAACCAACGCTCGAAAAAACCAAGACAGCACCTGTTTTTACTTGGATGCGGTACTTGCCCTTGCTATCGGCGATTGTACCATTTTTTGTATTTTTTTCTCGAATGATAGCTCCCACCAGTGGGCTTTTGTTCCCATTCATATCTATTTCATACACTGTACCTGTGATGGTAACGTCGATGGGTTTGTGTTGTGCCAAAGGCGGAGGCGAGGAGCTTTTGGCAAAGCCAACCGACAGACTGCAAAGCCAAAGCATACCAAGGAGTATGCGAGAGAAGGGCGGCATACAGTTGTAATACCGCAAACGTCGTGAAAATAGCATTTTTAAAGGGCGTTTTGTAGTGTTATTTGTCATAATGAAGTGTTTTGACAACAATAATTTCGGTTAAAGCAGGCAATATTTCTTTAACTATTCTAAAAGTAAGGATGTTTGGTATGATGATAATTGTTTGCCGAATTTGACTATTTCGACAGTTCCTTAAACATGGCAGAATAAGTATAAAGTGATATTTTTCCTGCAATAGAGAGGATTAAACTCATATAAATGTACAAATAAATCTTATTCAAGCAGAGAAAATACCCTGATTTTTCTCCGAAAAAAGTACTTGTCGATTGCCTCCCGAAAAGTGAAATTCTACCTACTTTACGGATAAATTTTATGTTTTTTGTAAAAATACGACGGCGGAATATTTATCTTTGTGGCTCATTGTTATCATAAACTGGTTAATTACAGCAAACTGAATCGAACTAATTGCCTGTAATACCTCCTAATAGAAACGAGAAATATGTCTTGGTTTACCAGAAAAGATAAGGGTATTTTAACGCCCACCGAGTTTAAACGTGAAGCTCCAGACGGGCTTTGGTACCAATGTCCTTCTTGCAAAAAAGTAATGCACACTCGTGAGCATCGCCTTTTCGCTTGGACTTGCTCTAGTTGCAATTATCACGAGAAAATTGGTTCTCAGGATTACTTTGAATTGTTATTCGACCAAACACGCTATACCGAACTAGACGCTTATATGTCGTCTGGCGACCCACTCAGTTTTGTGGATACCAAACGCTATCCCGACCGTATCAAGGCTACCGAAAAGAAAACAGGCTTGAAAGACGCTGTTCGGACAGCACACGGAAAAATGAATGAGGTGGATGTTGTCATTGCCGCCATGGATTTTGCTTTTATCGGGGGGTCAATGGGGTCGGTTGTTGGTGAAAAAATTGCCCGTGCCATTGATTTTGCCTTGAAACACAAAATGCCCTTTTTGATGATTTCTAAATCAGGTGGTGCAAGGATGATGGAAGCAGGATTTTCGTTGATGCAAATGGCTAAAACGTCGGCTAAATTGGCGTTGTTGGCGGAGGCAAAAATTCCTTACGTATCGCTTCTTACCGACCCTACTACGGGTGGCGTAACGGCTTCGTATGCGATGCTTGGCGATTTTAATATTTCCGAACCAGGAGCTTTGATTGGCTTTGCTGGCCCAAGGGTTATCCGTGAAACGATTGGTAAAGATTTGCCTAAAGGATTCCAAAGTGCAGAGTTTGTCTTAGAACATGGCTTCTTGGATTTTATCGTGGACAGAAAAGACCTGAAAGATAAACTTACGGCTTTGTTCAATATGTTGAAATAAAAAAAACGTAGGTTATAACGAGCATCAGCAGTTGTTTGTACAAGCAACTGCTGATGCTTTTTTGTCAAAAATAATACCTATTGGGTTGGATAAATAAGTATAGCTTTTTGCTGTTTTTTTATAAAATTGCACCAAATGTTTGCTAAGGTTTAACATTTCCAACGAATCATACTCAAATCAATATTTCTATGTTCAAATACCAACACACCACCCTAAGTCTTTTATTTGTACTAACTGCCTTTGTTTCTTTTGCTCAAGAAACCAAACCTACAGCCCCCGCAGCCCCCAAAGACACCACTTACTGGAAGAAAAAAACTTCTTTTGGTACTACCTTCAACCAAGCGAGTTTCAACGATGCTTGGCAGAGCGTACAAGGAGCAAGAGGCTCGATAGGCTTGAATGTATTTTTCAATGCTAAAGGCGAATACATTAGGGGTAAAGTCAACTGGGTCAATGACTTGCAGTTGCAATATGGCTTGCTCGACAACGGACAGGGCTTGCGTAAAACCATTGATAGGGTTTTCTTCGATACAAAACTAGGAGAAAGAATCTCGCCTCATTGGTTGTTTATTGCCAACTTCAACTTTCAAACACAATTTGCCAAAGGCTATAATTATGGTGCTGGCCCCGATGTAACCAATCCAGACGGTACAATTACCAAAAGTGATTTGTTGGTTTCAAATTTATTTTCGCCAGCCTTTGTTACCGAGTCGATTGGTTTGGAATGGAAGCCTTCTAAGATGTTCAACATGACTTTTGCTCCTGGTGCCTTGCGTCAGACCATTGTTTTAGACCAAAGCATCGCTCCCAAAGCTGGCGAACGTTACGGTGTGCCAGACGGGAAAAAAGTAAAAAATGATGTTGCCTTGATGCAAATTGTGGCAAACCTAGATAAAGAAATTGCCAAAAACATCAACCTCAAATGCCGTTATGCTGTTTTTGTAAAATACAATAATTTGGCTGCTATTGATAACCGTTTGGATGCTAAATTTACGGCAAAAGTCAACAAATATATTAGTACCACTTTCGACGTAATTGTGCAGTATTTCCAAGACCAAAGCATGAATGTGCAAGTAGCCCAAAACCTTGGCGTAGGCTTTTTGTACAATTTTAATGATGGTAAAAAATAAACTTCACGCAAAGCGGAGGTTTCTTTTTAAGAAAAAGGTATTGAGTTTTTCAATACCTTTTTTTGTAAAAAATTCATAATGAGTTATTTAAGAATTATATACTAACCTTTTCTGTAAAAATAACGTAATTGTAGGAGTAATAGCGATGCAAGCTCTCTACAATAAAATAACAGCACTTCTACCAAATGGCTGTATGTTTTTATGAAAAAGCCTAGCTATGTATTAGGCTTTTTTAATTACTTTGCATAAGAAAAGAAGATACTTGTGTATGATAAAGTATCTATTAGGTCAGCAAAAAAGATACTGCATTAAATATTGCTTAAACAATCATTGTATGAAAATTGTCATTTTAGGAGGAGGAGAAAGTGGGGTTGGGGCAGCCTTGCTCGCCAAACATAAGGGATTTGAGGTTTTTTTATCAGACAAAGGTGTTCTTTCTGAAAGGTATAAAGAAATCCTCGAACACCATGGTATTCCTTACGAAGAAGGACAACATAATGAAGAGTTTATCTTAGATGCCGACGAAGTAATCAAAAGCCCGGGGATTCCTGACAAAGTAGAGCTGATTAAAAAACTAAAATCGCTTAAAAAGCCTATTATTTCAGAAATAGAATTTGCGGCTCGTTATACCAAGGCAAAAACTATTGCTATTACAGGAAGTAACGGTAAAACGACCACTACCTTACTCACTTATCATTTGCTCAAAAATGCAGGATTCAATGTGGGTTTGGCTGGCAATGTAGGCGATAGTTTTGCCAAACAAGTAATAACAGATTCTTTCGATTATTTTGTCTTGGAATTGTCTAGTTTTCAGTTAGATAATTGTTATGATTTCAGAGCCGACGTGGCTATTTTATTGAACATTACGCCCGACCACCTCGACCGCTACGAATACAACTTTCAGAATTACATCAATTCTAAATTCAGAATTTTACAAAATATGACTCCTGAAAATGATTTTATCTATTTTCAGGAAAGCGAAGCCTTGGCCCAAGTGCTAGAAGCAAGGCATTTTTCGGTCAATTACTTGCCAGTATCAATTAAACAAAAAATTACACAAGGCGGCTCAGTGTTGGACGGAATGCTTGAGGTACAATACAAGGAAAGTACTTTCAGTATGCCTACCGAACAGCTACCCATCAAAGGCACGCACAATGGTATCAATGCCGCCTGTGCTGTGTTGGCTGCCAAGGCGGTAGGGTTGCCAGACGATGCCATTACCGAAGGCTTACTTTCTTTTACCAGTGTAGAGCATCGCCTCGAACCAGCAGGTATCATCAACGGCGTATCGTTTGTGAATGACTCTAAGGCTACCAATGTCGATTCGGTATTTTACGCCTTGGGAAGTTTTAATAACCCTATTATTTTGATTATGGGCGGTGTGGACAAAGGAAACGATTATGCACAAATTGATGAATTGGTAGCTGAAAAAGTAAAAGCATTGATTTGTATGGGAGTCGATAACCACAAATTGGTAGATTATTTTGGCAAAAAAGTACCGCAAATTTTTGATACTAAAAGCATGAAAGAAGCCGTTTCGTTGGGCTTATCGCTTGGCGAAGAAGGAGATGTCGTATTGCTATCGCCAGCCTGTGCAAGCTTCGATTTGTTCAAAAACTATGAAGACCGTGGGCGACAGTTCAAAGAAGCGGTGAAAGGGTTGGCTGAATAATGTACCATCAAATGATTGTATGGTATTGTAAATGCCAATATTTAGAAGCTATACTATCTATCAAACGGCATAAATTATGAAAATTGGTTTATTACTTACTTAATTATGGTATAGAATAATTAGACAACAAATGTAATTATTAGATTATATTTAGAAACACTATAATTTTTTGATATTCTGGATTTTAAATTCACAATTCAGCACTCATACTTATGTACATAGAATCTCTAGTGATACGAAATATCCGTTCGATAGATACATTTGAGATGGATTTCAAAAATCATGCAGGTTGGCATGTGCTTATTGGGGATAATGGGTCTGGGAAATCAAGTGTCATCAGAAGTATTGCTATTGGACTATTAGGAGAAGATGATACCAAAGCCCTTTCGTTCTCTGAAAATTTTGCTACATGGCTTCCTCCTGCTGAAGCCACAGGTAATATTGTAATTAAAGGAATCAGAGATAACAATTATGATATGCCTGTATATAAAGCAAATAAAAGGTTTACTTCTCATGTTACAATTGAACGCATAAATGGGAATGATAAAGTTATCATCAACGGTAAAGTTACACCACAAACAGCACTTTGGGGGCAATACAGCAGTAATAATGGATGGTTTGTGGCTGCGTATGGGCCATTCAGGAGATTGAGAGGAAATACAGAAACGGTTATCAGTTCAAGACCTAGGCTTGGTGCTTGTATCACGGCTTTTAGAGATGATATAGCCCTAACGCAACTAACGGAGTGGTTGAAAAACTTAGCTCTTGACGCTACCAAAAAGCCAAAAGCTAAAAAGAATTTAGAAGGTATCATTGCCTTTATCAATTCATCGCAGTTATTACCTGGGGGAGCTCAACTAACGGATGACATAGATTCTGATGGCATAAAATTAGTCGATGGGAATAATGTCAAAGTTTCATTACAAGAAATGAGTGATGGTTTTAGGTCTATTTTGAGTATGATACTCGATATAATCAGGTATATGATAGAGGTTTATGGCACTGATAGCGTTTTTAAAACCAATGGTGTTTTTCATGAAATAGATTTGCCAGGTATTGTGTTAATTGATGAAGTAGATGCGCATTTACACCCAACTTGGCAAACAAAAATTGGGCAATGGTTCACTAAGTTTTTTCCAAATATTCAATTTATCGTCACTACGCATAGTCCGTTGGTATGTAGAGCTTGCGAGCAGGGCAGTATTTGGCGTTTAGCTAGTCCTGGAAGTGAACTTAATTCTGGCAAAGTAACGGGTACAGATTTGCAACGCCTCATCTATGGAGATGTGCTTGATGCTTATGGTACTGATATTTTTGGCGAAAATGTGAGCCAATCCGATGCAGGGGCTGATTTAGCAAAGGAACTGACAGAATTAAGTAAAAGGGTTTTTTTAGGGGAGAAACTTACAACTAAAGAAAAGGAGAGGATTAGCGAAATTAAAAAAATATTACCTGCAATATAATGGTTCAGTTAATAAGACCTGCGCTCACTATTAGGCATGATGCCAAATTGAAGGAATATCAGAAGGCTGTAGATGTGTTGACGACATTTTCGGCAAAAGTACGTTTTGCTAAAGATGATTTTTCTGCCAAAAATGTAGTGGGAAATGCTGTTTTCGACCATGTTAAAAGTAAGTTAAAAGAAATGTGTAGCGGAGCAGAGCGTTGCCATTATTGCGAAGATTCGGTAGTAGATCAGGTAGAACATTTTTATCCTAAAGACGCTTATCCTGAGTGTTGTTACGATTGGGAGAATTACTTTTATGTTTGTGGTCCTTGTAATAGAAAGAAAAGTAATAAATGTGCCATTATTAACGAAAAAGGACAACTGATAGATGTTACGCCTCCTAAAGCAAACATGTACCCAAATATTGCTAGAAATCCGCCTGTCGCTGGGCTATATGCCTATGTGAATACGCAAAACGAAAACCCTCTGGACTTTTTTATGCTCGATATATTCAATGGTACTTTTGAATTGGTAGAGAATCCATATAAAACAGGCATTGATTTGCTAAGAGCGACTTATACACTTGACAGGCTGGGCATAGGTAAAAATAGGTCTTTGTGTAGAGCTCGCCAAAAAGCATACCAAGACTTTTTAAATGCTTTAGATGCCTATTGGCATGAATCACAAAAAAATAAGCCAGATGAAAGTAAACTTAGTAGAATTATTTCCAGTGTCAAAGAAGCAAACCATCAAACAGTTTGGCAAGAAATGAAAAGGCAAAAAGACCTAATTCAAGAACTATCCGCTATTTTTGGCAAACTGCCAGCAGCGTTGTTGTGGTAAAGTAAGTATGAGTGCGAAGTTGTGAATCTAAAATTCAGAATATCAAATAATTATAGCATTTCTCAATATTAAGTTAGATTAAAATAGGATATAAATGCCTGAAAATAAAAACACTAGATTGCAGTTTTGCATGGTAACTTATATTTAATTATTAAAATTATTCCTCATTTATGACAATAGCTTGGTTGAAAGAAAACCTCAAAGGAGATTACCAAATCTGGACAATCGTGGCGTTTTTGTCGCTTATTAGTCTGATGGTCGTGTTTAGTGCGACGGGCAAACTGGCGATTATGGCGGATGCAGGAACGTTTTCTTTTTTTATTAAACACGCTTTTTTGGTAGTTGCAAGTCTTATTACAATGTGGCTTTGTCATCGGATAGATTACCACAAATTTGCTACCTACTCTAATGTGGGGGTTGTCTTATCTATTGTACTCTTGCTATACGCCTACAAATTTGGGGTTTCTATCAACGATGCTCGTCGCTGGGTGCGTTTGCCGCTCATTGGTATGACTTTTATGCCCTCCGATGTTGCCAAACTTTCGTTGATTACCAATGTGGCGGCGATGTTGGCGGTCAAACAAAAAGTGCAATATACTTTTTGGGAGCTAGTGCCCATGATTGGTAAAATCATTTTGGTTTGTACTTGTATTGCCCTTACCAACGTTTCGACGGCGGTATTACTTTTTTTGACCTGCTTTTTATTGATGTTTTTCGGACGTGTGCCAACGCCTTATTTGGGGATGTCTATTGCAGGTATTTTTATTCTTGGTACATTACTTGTGATGACAGGTACAGGAAGCCGTATCGAAACGGCACGTAACCGTATTGCAAACTTCTGGGATGGAGTAACAGGAAATAAAAAAAAAGATGCCGATAAAGATGCTGATTATCAAATAGAAAGAAGTTTTTATGCCATTGCTAATGGCGATTTTATTGGAAGAGGACCAGGGCGAAGCCAGCAACGGTATTTTTTGTCGCAGGCCGATTCCGACTTTGTTTATTCTATCGTTATCGAAGAATGGGGAATGCTCGGTGGCGTATTTGTATTGGTTTTGTACCTTTGGTTTCTGTACCGAGGTATGAAGGCCGTCGATAGCTCTGGTAGGGCTTTTGGGGGCTTGCTATCAGCCGGGCTGACCTTTAGCTTGGTCATACAGGCGATGGTAAATATGGGCGTTGCCACAGGCTTGGGCCCCGTCACGGGGCAGCCGCTTCCGTTGCTGAGTTGGGGTGGTAGTTCCTTGATTTTTACAGGTATTTCGGTGGGGATTATCCTGTCGGTTAGTCGTGATAAAACCCAAGAAAGTGCTATTTAAACGATTTTTAATCAAAAATTTTGTTTTATTATTTTCGCATAGTTTAGTTTTTCAAATTTTGTATTAGCCTTGAAAATGCCAAAAATTATTATCTCAGGTGGAGGAACAGGCGGGCATATTTATCCCGCTATTGCTATTGCCAATGCCCTTAAAGAAATCAATCCTGCAACTGAAATTTTGTTTGTAGGAGCAGAAGGTAAAATGGAAATGGAGAAAGTTCCCAAAGCTGGGTATTCTATCATTGGGTTGCCTATTGCTGGCATCAACCGTTCTAGCATATTGGCTAATCTATCTTTTCCTGCCAAGCTTGTCAAGAGCTTGTCGAAAGCCCAAGAGGTAATCAACACCTTTCAGCCCGATGTGGCGATTGGGGTAGGGGGCTATGCCTCTGGCCCTTTGCTGCTGGCGGCATCTTGGAAGGGGATTCCATATTTGATTCAAGAGCAAAATTCTTATGCCGGTGTTACGAATAAATTTTTGGCTAAAAAAGCCCAAAAAATCTGTGTGGCGTATCCTCGGATGGAACAGTTTTTTCCTGCTGCTAAAATTCAAATGACGGGCAATCCTGTAAGAAAAGATATTTTGAATGTAGCAGCCAAAAGGCAACAAGCGTTTGAACATTTTGGATTAAACCCTGCTATCCCGACGGTCTTGGTGATTGGCGGAAGTCAAGGGGCAAGAACCATCAACGAAAGCATCGACGGTGGACTCACAACCTTGGTCGATGCGGGCTATCAAGTCGTTTGGCAAACGGGTAAGTTATACATTGAAAGGGCACAAACGGTTGCCGAAATCTTCAAAGGAAAGGTTTTTGTGTCTGATTTTATCTATGAAATGGACTTGGCCTATGCTGTGGCAGATGTGGTGGTGTCGAGGGCAGGAGCGTTGTCGGTTTCAGAACTTTGTTTGGCTGCCAAACCCGCTATCCTTGTACCTTTTCCAGCGGCGGCCGAAGACCACCAAACAAAAAATGCCTTGAGCTTGGTCGATAATCATGCTGCCATTTTGGTGAAAGATAACAAGGCAAGAGAAGAACTGATTAAGGTTACGTTAGATTTATTGAAAGATAATGCCAAACAACAAAGCTTATCGGCCAATATCCAACAACTAGCCAAGCCCGAAGCTGCTTATGAAATTGCTCAACAAGTATTGGCATTGATTAAACTATAAGCTTTGGCTTGGTATTTAAACAAACATCGAAACTCGTATAATTCGCTAGTTAGCGCTTAGGTTATGTTAAATGTAGCACTTGTAGGATTTGGCTTATCGGGGCGTTATTTGCAAGCACCATTTTTGGCTGCAAATCCCAACTTCAACCTTGCCATCATTGTCACTTCTAATGAGCAATTGGCTACGGCTTTGTACCCTCATGCCAAAGTGGTTGCAAGCATCGAAGAAGCACTGACCGATGCTATTGATTTGGTGAGTATCGCTTCGCCAAGTTATACGCACTTTGCCTATGCTCAAAAAGCTTTGTTGGCACAAAAACACGTGTTGATAGAAAAACCGATGGCTTCTACGGCTGCCGAGGCTGAAGCTTTGGTTACATTGGCAAAAGAGCAAGGAAAGATATTATCGGTTTTTCAAAACCGTCGTTTCGACTCAGATTTTCTGACGCTACAAAAAGTAGTAGAAGGGAAGTTACTCGGAGATGTAGTTTCGTATGAAGCTCGTTACGACCGTTTTAAACCGATTTTAAATGCTAAAAAATGGAAAGAAGAGGCGAATCCTGCCAATGGTATTATTTATGATTTGGGTCCTCATATCTTAGACCAAGCCTTGCTTTTGTTTGGTTTACCCGACGAATATTGGGGCAAAACATACCGCCAACGAGCAGGGTCGGTCATCGACGATGCCTTTGATATATTTTTGTCGTACCCCACTTTTCACGTAAAATTATCGTCGAGTTTATTGGTCAAAGAAGAAAGTCCTCGTTACCAAATTCACGGAACAAAAGGTTCTTTTATCAAATACGGCATTGATATGCAGGAAGACCACCTCAAAGCAGGTGTATTGCCTGGCATGGAAGGCTTTGGTAAAGAACCTGCTTCGCAAGCCGCATTCCTCAATACCGAAATTGCAGGTTTACAAGTAAAAGGGCATATCGAAACCGAAATGGGCGATTGGGGCAAGTTGTTTCAAAACCTTTACGAGGCTATCGCCGAAGGAAAACCGCTTGCCGTAGAGCCGTCGCTGGTGGTCGAACAAATCAGAATTATTGAAAATATTTGTGAGAAAAAAGCCCAATACTAATGTGAAATTGTGCGTTGGTGAATTAGTTAATTGTGAATAAATATTTATATAACCTATTCATTCACAGTTTGTTAGTTTACAACTAGCACAATTAACTCAAAACTATGGTTTTCCAATAGGCTAGTTACTATTTAAAACAAAAAAATGAATCTAAAAAACTTAAAATACGTATATTTCTTGGGCATTGGTGGTATCGGAATGTCGGCCATCGCTCGTTGGTTTATTGCCAATGGTTATCAGTTAGCAGGTTATGACAAAACGCCTACGCCACTGACCGATGCCTTACAGCAAGAAGGGGCAAGTATTCATTTTGAAGATGATGTACAACAAATTCCTGCGTCGTTTTTAGCGAATACAGCAGAAACATTGGTGGTTTATACGCCTGCTATTCCTGCCAACCACAGCGAGTTGAACTATTTGAAAAATGCTGGTTTTACGCTCATGAAACGCTCGCAGGTGTTGGGTTTGCTTACGCAAAATATGAAAACGATTGCCGTGGCTGGTACGCATGGCAAAACCACTACGTCGTCGATGGTGGCACATTTATTGAAAAATGCAGGGAAAAATGTGACAGCATTTTTGGGAGGTATTACCCAAAATTATGGTACGAACTTTTTGATTAACGAAAGCCCCGACGATATTATTTGCGTAGTAGAAGCCGACGAATTTGACCGTTCGTTTTTGACGCTTTTCCCCGATTTGACCATCGTTACGTCAACCGATGCCGACCATCTTGACATTTACGGCGACCACGCCCATGTACTTGAGTCGTTTCGGATGTTTGTTGGGCAAATCAAGCCTGATGGAAAGTTATTTCAAAAAATAGACTTAGGCTTAGAAGCCGCTACGAGCAATGAGGCTTTTGCTTTTTCGTTGAATCAGGGCGATTACCATAGTGCAAATCTACGCATCGAAAATGCCGAAATGCACTTCGACATCGTGTATCCGGGCGGTGTGATAGAAGATTGTTCGTTGCTCACACCTGGTTTTCATAACGTAGAAAATGCCCTTGCCGCTACGGCGGTGGCACTGGAAGCGGGTCTTACGCCAGCACAAGTCAAGGATGGTATTTGCAGTTTTGGCGGAGTAAAACGCCGTTTCGAGTACCATGTGCGTACAGCAGAAGTCGTGTATATCGACGACTACGCTCATCATCCAACCGAGATAGAAGCCTTCTTACAGTCGGTTAAAGCACTCTATCCCGACCGCAAGCTGACGGCCATTTTTCAGCCGCACTTGTACTCCCGTACACGTGATTTTCAGGAAGGATTTGCCAGTAGCTTATCGTTGGCCGATAGCCTTATTTTGCTCGATATTTATCCAGCAAGAGAATTGCCAATAGAGGGTGTAACATCTGATATTATTTTCGACAAAGTGACCTTATCAGATAAAGTTTTGGTTAAAAAAGAGGAAGTTTTAGGCATTTTAGCAGAACGCAAACCTACCTTAATCGTAACGATAGGAGCAGGAGATATAGATACTTTAATTCCTGCCATTAAAAATTTATTGACCGTTAACTAAATATTCTGTTTTTTATCGTAGTTTTCGTACAATAAAAAAAGCAAATTGTCCTTATTTTCATGCGTTCTTGTACGAAGCACAATGTTTTTTCGTATTTATCTTACTGTCAAACATAAAAATGTTGAACAAACTTGAGAAAAATATAGTAATTTCGTGTGAATATCATAATAAATTTTGTCGTTGTACGACGGAAAAAAAGGATAAAAGTTGTTCTTTATTACCTTGTAAGACGGATAAAAATTGTTAATTAGTTGATTATAAGGATTTTGGTTATCGTTGCTGAAGATTCACGCAGTCCATAATGATAAGTAGCCAAGCCCAAAGATTGTTTTATTGCTAACGTATTTAGAATAAGATAGAATTTTAAATTTTCTCTTTGCTTTGTCTTTGAAGTTACATACCAAACGATTACTCTGGTTGATAATCGCTCCCATTTCGATTATTGGTGCTGTTGTTGTCGCTAATACCATTCACAAAGGACAAAAATGTAAAAAAGTGAATGTCGAAATAGTAGGTGCTGGCGAGCATCGGCTATTGAAAGCGGCAGAAATAGTAGGCGTTATCAATGCAGACCCTCTGGAAGCTCCTCAAGGAAAGCTTTTTGAAAAGATAGACTTTAGAGCTATCGAAAAGAAAATTCTAGCAAAGAAAAAGTTGGTCAAATCTTGTCAGGTACATCGAGATTTGAGCGGTGAGCTTACGGTGTCTATACAAGAACATACACCCATAGCTAGAGTGCTAAACGCCAACGCTACCAATCACCAATTATACGATAATTACTTAGCCGAAGATGGTTCTTTTATAGGAATGTCGCAGCATTATACGCCACGGGTCATCTTACTGTCGGGGGCGTATTTGACGGGGAAAAAAAGCTTGCAAAGCCCTCCCAGCAAACCTATCCTAGATTTGATAAGCTATATCAAAGAAGACGAATTTTGGCGAGCCCAAATTACTCAAATTATCGTAGAAAAAGATGGAGGTATTCGACTTTTGCCAGAAGTAGGTACGCACGTGATAGAGTTTGGTTTGGCAAAAGATTTTGATACAAAATTTAAGAAACTAAAATTGCTTTACAATTATATTTTGCCTGCCAAAGGATGGGATAAATATAAGCATATAAATATAAAATACAGGAATCAGATTGTTTGTGAATAGGAATACTGTACAGACAAAGAATATGGCACTTTTTATGCTATAGTATTGCTAAAAACTTCTAAATCCCATGAGTGAAATTATTGTTGGATTAGACATAGGCAGCAAGCAGGTCAGCGTGGTAGCTGGTAGGCTCGATAGCTTAGGAAAGCTAGAGATACTCGGTTTGGGGAAAGCCGATACCACAGGCCGAGTTTCTAAAGGGGTAGTCTTAAATGTGGCTCGAACAATAGAGTCGGTGCGTAGTGCCATTGAGCAAGTAGAAGAACAGGCTAATATCGATATTCGTGGCGTGATTGCGAGTATCGCTGGAACGGCTATTGCTGGTGCGAAACACAAAGCCATGATTACAAGAAATACGCTGGGTGAAGAAGTAACCGTGACAGACGTTGACCAACTCACCAGTGATGCCGAGCGGACTTTCATCTCTCAGGGTAATTCTATTGTACATACGCTTCCGCAAGAATATACCGTCGATTCTAGCTCGGGTATCTACGAACCTGTAGGTATCACAGGACTAAAATTGCAGGGCGATTTTCTGTTGGTGACAAGCCCAACCTCGGTGCTTGATAAAACCAAAAGATGTATCGAGCGTGCCAAAGAAAAAATGGAGATTGAGGGCGGATTGGTGTTTTCGCCTTTGGCGGCTTCGTTGGCGGTACTCTCAGACCAAGAAAAGAAAAGTGGTGTAGCATTGGTCGATATTGGCAGTGGTACAACCGAAATCGTGATTTATTACAAAAATGTGATTCGGCATATTTGTGTATTGCCTTTTGCCGGCGATATTATTACGGCCGATATTGAGCAAGGTTGCAATGTTTCTAACGAACACGCCGAAGTGCTAAAAGTGAAATTTGGCAATGCCCTAGCTACTTCTGTGCCCTTTGAAGAAACGGTGTCTATTCCGGGTATCAATGGCAGAAGACCTAAAGTGGTGTCGGTCAAAAATTTGTCTATCATCATCGAAGAGCGTGTCAAAGAACTGGCTGCGATGGTCAGTGCCGAAATCAATCGCTCTGGCTATGGCAATCGCCTCTCGTGTGGGATTGTCCTCACGGGTGGTAGCGTACAAATGCCCAATATCTGCGAGCAGTTTGAGCGTGTGACAGGGCGTGATGTACGGATTGGATACCCTAACGAGAATTTGGGCAAAACGATTACCGAAGAAATCAAAAATCCTACTTATGCTACAGCCGTAGGCTTGGTTTGGAATGGTATCAGGTCTTTAGACGAACGAGAAGATAGCTACCGAGAAATGCGTAAAGTGCCTGTGCCTAAGCCTGCACCAACGCCTGTTTCTTCTGCTACTGCTAGAACAAGGCGAGAAATGGAAAAACCTGTAGAAACGCCCAAAGAAAAGAAAAATGGTGGACTTTGGGGAAGTATCAAACGGATTGGAACAAAATTGCTGGGCGAAGACCTCGACGAACAAGACCAGTATTAATATATTTTCAAAAGGGTTGTTTAAGTGTTGCTTAAACAACCCTTTTTTCTTTCCAGAAAGAACCCATAATCATACTGCCCAAACTTACCAATAAACCGATGAGCGAGGCAGGGAAAGCCGTTTCGTAAATAAAATTACACATTGCCCAACTGCCCAAACCCAAAAGCATTGACGCAATACAGCCCGTAGCATTGGCTTTTTTCCAATATAAACCTACCGTAAGTGGCACAAATAACGACACCAAACTAAACGCCGACGATTCGCCTACTAATGCAAAAATATCTTGTCGTGAAGATGCCATCCAGATACTCGCAAATGTAACCAATACAACCGCTATTCTGATGATAAGCAACAATTGCTTGTCTGCCAGTTTTGGGAAAAATGGCTTGATGATATTTTCACCTAAAACCGATGCAGGGGCTAAAATAGCTCCGCTCGTGGTACTCAAAACAGCCGAAATCAAGGCCCCAAAGAAGAGAATTTGCAGAAAAATATTGGTATGCTTCATTACCAAATTCGGGATGAGCATTCGGTTGTCGCTTTGCATCAATTCTGGATGTAAATATTTGGCCATCAAAGCAATAAACAAAGGAAGCAAGGCGACAGAAATGTATAAAAAACCTGCCAAGACCGAGGCTCTTACGGCAGTATTTTCGTTTTTTGAAGCCATTACTCTTTGAAAAATATCTTGCTGCGGAATCGACCCCAAGCCCACGGTAATCCATGCAGTAATATATTGTGCTATCCCCAAACCCGAAAAAGAAGGTGGAGCAAAACTAAAAAAGCCCTTGGGCGATTGGTTTAGTACGGGAGTAATGCCGCCAATTTTTTCTTCTAAAACAAAAAATAAAATCACCAAACCGATGATTAGTACAATGTTATGAAAAAAATCTGTCACCGAAACCGACCACATACCGCCCATTAAAGTATAAGTCATTACCAGTAAGGCACTCAGCCAAATCCCTGTTTGTAAAGGCCAGCCCATAATTACTTCCAGCACTGTTCCCATCGCAATCAACTGGGCGGCAATCCAACCAAAGTAGGAGGGAATCATCACAACCGCCGAAACCAATTCTGCCGTAGCCCCAAAACGAATTTTGAAATAATCGCAAAAGGTTAAAATATTGAGTCGGTAAAAAGTACGAGCATAAAACAAGCCAACCAAAATCAAGCACAAAGCCGCTCCAAAAGGCTCTTCAATTACGCCAGCAATGCCATGTTCGATAAATTCGGAAGGAGCACCCATCATCGTTTCTGAGCCAAACCAAGTAGCAAATGTCACCATAGCCGACAAGCCCAACGAAAGCCCTCGTCCTGCCAACACGAAGTCTTCGGTATTCACTATTTTCCGAGAAGCCCACCAACCGACAAATAAGTTGATAGAAAGATAAGCCAGAATAAAACCAATAAGCATGAGCGTTGAGGCAATAGGTTATTATCATAAAAAAGTCAGCTCATTGTTTGAGCTGACTGTACAAAACGGTGGTGTTTTGCCGTTTACCACAACCTAGAATTGCTCTGTGGCGGCAAAGAAGAACGAGCCTTCGATTGCAGCATTCTCGTCTGAATCAGAACCGTGAATGGCATTGGCTGTCATAGATTTAGCAAACAACTTACGAATAGTCCCCTCGTCGGCTTTACTTGGGTCGGTTGCTCCAATAAGCTTACGGAAATCTGCTACGGCATTGTCTTTTTCTAAAATTATCGGAACAATTGGCCCAGAAGACATATACTGGCATAAATCAGCATAAAAAGGTCTTTCGGCATGTACCTCATAAAACTTGCCAGCCAAAGCAGGCGTTAACAAGGTTTTTTTCATGGCGATAATTTTAAAACCAGCTTCTTCAATGATTTTGATGATAGCACCAGTGTGTCCATCTGCTACAGCGTCGGGCTTGAGCATCGTAAAAGTTCTATTCGTAGCCATAAAAGGGTATTATTAATGTTTAGTTTAAACAAATTTAGTGGGCTTTCGGTCAAGTTCCAAGAAAAAAACGCCTAAGCTATCTTCACTTAGCAAATGCTTTTGCAGGTGTCAAATAAAATTTTGTTATTCAGTAAAAATGTCATCTAGCCGACGTTTAATTTTTTAGGATGAAATTACCTTTAGGCTTAAAATCAAAAAGCCATGAAAACAATCATTTTATTTTTATCTGCTAGTTTTTTTCTCTTGTCTTGTGTTAAAGACATTGAATTACAGCCGCTCAATCAAACGCCTAGTGCCAGTGTACAAAATGGCGTAATGGAGGCAGAAGGCGTATTTATGAATGGCGTACACACCGTTTCGGGGACTGTGAAGCTTGTCACCGATAGCCAAAATCCACAAAAAAAATACTTGTCATTTCAGCAGTTCAATACCGAGCAAGGCCCTGATTTATACATTTATCTGTCAGAGGAAATCCGTCCAACCAATGTTGTAAGTGTGGTCAAATTAGCCAATACAGGCACTTTTACCCTAGAAATTCCAACAGGTACTTTTACCGAAAAGCATCAGTATGTACTTGTCTGGTGCAAGCAATTTAGTGTTCTTTTTGGAAGTGCCAAATTAGCAAAATAATAAAACATCTTAAAAGATAGACTCATGAAAAAAATATTAATAGGCTTGTTGCTGACTATTGTTGTATTACAAGCATTTTCTCAAACGACAGCTCAATCTTACCAAGCGATAGACGCAGGATTTTCGGCAGGAAAAAGTTTTTCTTCGGCATTTTCTTATGTAAAAATGTTTGGTGTAGGAAAGCACAAACGTTTCGGTGTGGGGTATGGTATCAGGCTCAGTTCTTTTTGGGCAAAAGACATTGATATGCGTACAGCACCCGCTTCGCTGACTTCCGGTACGTCTAGTTTTGCGGCTTTATTTGCGGAAGACCTCGTGGCAAATATTGATACCTTTCGGTTGAATACCATTCAGGTGAATGCCCTCAATGTATCAATCAACCTACAATATGCCCTCAGTACTAAAGTAGAAGTAGGCATGAACATTGATGCCATCGGTTTTACGTTTGGGGCTACTCAGCAGGGACGTTTAATTGCCAACGCTTCAAAAAGAACCTTTGCCAATGGTTCGGTGGTGTCAGAAGCAATGCCTACCACGTTCAATTTGCTACTGGTGAGCGATTCTGATTTGGGTAGTCTTAATTCGGAAATATTTGTACGGTATTGGCTCAATGAAAAGGTGGCCATTAGGGCAGGATTGAGCTTTATGTTTTCAGAATATACCACTACACAAAAAGTAAATGTTGCCAACGAACAAAACGACCGTTGGCGTTATAAAAGCCTGTTGCCCCTGATTGCCATTTCGTATAAATTGTAGGAAGATAGTAGATAAATGCCCCCCCAATGATTTATTCTCTTCATTGCAAAAGATGAGATAATTGGATGTTAAAGGTAGAAAACCATTCTTTGGCGTAGCTACTCCTTACTTATGGCATGACTGATAAAGTAGTATATTCGTGTTAGGCGTTTGTGCTTTATTGTCGGCATTTAAAACGCTATTTTGTAGCTCAAATTTGGAATGAAAATGGCTTCCTGTTACGGTTTGTGTTTTATCGTTGTATTGAAAGCCTCCCATTGCAGTAGTATGTTGGTAGAACTTGATTTTGACTCGTTTTGCAGTCGGAGACTGCATTTTATGGTTTGTTCCAAGTTTACTAACTTAGAACAGCTAGGCGCAATCTTAAAAAGAAACATAAAAATATTCCAAGAAAGCAAGTCCCAACATTCGGACTTGCTTTTTGTTTTTTCGTATATTAGCAGTAAGAACTTAATCAATAAGGATATGCTTGGCAACTTAGATAATAAGGTGATTTTCAAGAAAGCCTTTACAAATGAATTAGTATTCAAGTCATTTGTAAAAGACGTTTTGGGCATTGACTTTGAAATGGGTAAAATTGAAACAGAAAAGAAATTTAACCCTAAAATCGGCTTTGTCGATTTTGAGTTGGACATTTATGCTGAAAGTGTGGATAAAAGAGTGTGCGTAGAAATTCAGAGAGTTGAGTACGACCACCATTTTGACCGTTTTTTGCATTATTTTTTAATGCTTATTACCGAACAACAAAGAAGTGCCAAAGAATACAACATAGACCAAACTGTTTATATGATAGTGGTTTTGACAGCACCTTATACGATTAGCGAAAAAAACGGTAAGCCTATTTTAGATGAAGTTCTATTGCTTAACCTTAATCCTCAAAACTTAAAAGGTGATGTAAGAGATTTGTGCGGACATCAGTTCGTTTGCCTCAATCCTAATCACCCCGATAAAGACACACCGCAACAAATCCGAGATTGGTTAGATTTGATATATCAATCTATCCACAGTCCCGAAAGACCTGTTTTGAATACAAAACACGAGGGTATTATGAAAGCCGCAGAATTGATAAGTTTTGATAACCTAAGTCCTGAAGAACGGACAAAAGCAAAAAACAAAGAGGCTGCAAGGGTAACAGTTGCTAAAATTGAAAATCGTAAAGCATTAGAAAATGCTAAAAAAGGCATTCTTAAAGGCTATGACAACAAAACTATATCGGACTTAACAGATTTAACAGTTGAACAAATAGAAGCACTGCGTAGCGAAAAAGAGTAAAACTGGGCCTAACATTGGCTTGTCGCTATGGTGGTTTGGGGAATGAGTTGAACCCCTAGCTGTTCCAAGCGACCACAAAAAACGATTTTACACAAAAGTCAAACAACAGATAGCTTTCTGTTTGAAAGTAAATTGCGTTTTTTTAATTTTCTAATAATCAATAAGTTAAAAAGCTATTGTAGGGACCTCTTGGGGACGTTATCAGATTATGGGATTCAACTACAAATCGGCGGGATACGCCTCTGTCGATGCCATGATTGACGACTTCAAAGTTTCGGAGTACAATCAACTTAAAGCTTTTTGTGTATTAG
>JACCDQ010914416.1_pt1 | contig 19468 bp, 18 predicted proteins | sample 7446031 | NCBI WGS metagenome assembly JACCDQ01 (sample SAMN15323442, study PRJNA562643) | freshwater metagenome | isolation source: river surface water | place: USA:Blue River Watershed | collected 2017-08-17
GCCCAGAGCCTTGCCGACTCCATCCGCCGCCAAATTCATGAAGGGGCATACCGGACTGGACAGAAGCTTCCTTCCCTGCGCGAGCTTTCCGATTTGCATGGGTATTCCAAAAACACCGTCGTAGCCGCCTTTGAATTGCTGGTTGCTGACGGTGTTCTGGAACCTCGCAGAGGGTCAGGGTTTTATGTTTCTGGCACCACCAAGGTGGCCGCCCCAGAGGAAGAAGCGAATTCTTTGGGTCGGGCCATGAATATCGTCTGGATGATGCGAGAGCAGTTCAAAACCATCCCGGATGCACACCCACTCGGAGATGGTTTCCCGCCTACTGAGTGGCTCTCTGACCTGCGCTTGGACAAATATCACCCCAAAGTTGTCCGCAGTGGAATGGGAACGGTGTTTCGATACGGAAACCGTTTCGGATACATGCCCCTGCGCGAACATCTGGTGCGCAGACTGGAGTCTTTTGGCATCGGAGCCAAGCCCAGCCAAATCCTTCTGACACAAGGTGCGAACAGCGCCATGGATTTGGTCATCCGCTACTTCGTGCCACCGGGTGCCACCGTACTGGTGGACGATCCTGGGTACTACCTGCTCTTTGGCAAGTTGAAATTGGCGAATGCCAACATCATCGGAGTGCCCAGATTGGCAGATGGGCCTGATTTAGAGGCCTTGGAACAGTTGATGGCTATCCACAAGCCCCGCCTGTTTTTCACGCAGTCCTCTTGTCACAACCCAACCGGCACTGACATATCACCGGGTAAAGCCTTTCGGGTTCTCAAACTTGCGCAAGAACACAATGTGATGATCGTTGAGAACGATGCACTCGCAGACTTCAAACCTTTATCTTCTCCTCGCCTTGCGGCTCTGGATCAACTGGAAAGAACCATCTACATCGGTTCATTTTCAAAGTCATTTTCAGCATCGCTTCGAGTCGGCTACATAGCCTGTAGTGACGACTTGGCCAGTGAGCTGGCAGATTTGAAAACTCTGGTTTCAACCAACTCCTCTGAATATTGCGAAAGAACGGTGAACGTGATCTTGCGTGAGGGGCACTATGAGCGACACATGGTGAACCTTAGAGATAGAGCCACACAAGCGACTACTGCTGCAAGAGAGGTTCTCGCCCAACTTGGAGCAGAAGTATTGGGAAACAGCCCTCAGGCACTCTATCTTTGGGCCAGTCTTCCTGGCCACTCAGACACCCATGAACTAGCCCAGAAATTACAGCAACAAAACATCCTTCTAGCGCCAGGAAGACTCTTCTGTGTGAACTCAGAAGAGCCATGTTCATGGTCGCGTTTCAATACTGGAGCTCTCGCAGACCCTAAAGTCGCCAAGGCGCTCGCCAGTGCACTCAAGAAGATAAGTTAACTGGCGAAATTTCCTGGTCGGCGCTCAATAGCTGTCATCCAATGGCTGAACATAGCAGACCGCTTTGGATAAAGTTGGGCTGCGAGTGACTGCTATCAGGAATGACTATCGATGGCCGCTTCTGGCCGAGAACAGTCGCCCCATTGTTGTCATTGGGCATGAGGCGGGGCAGTCGCGAGGGAGGCTGGCCTTCATCCATGAAGAGCTCGCCCTTGTGATGTTCAATAGAAGTTGCTTGCTACTGAGATTGACCCAAACCTGAAGAGCAGCTTTTCAGGTTTGGGCTGGTAAAAATGATGCGCAGCAAATTTTTCTGAGACAGGGGGCTGATCAGTCCCCCATTTCCTCTTACTCAGGCTTGATGCCGATGGCCTTCACGATACCGGCCCAGCGGGTTCTTTCAGACCGCATGAAGGTGTCAAATTCGGCCACATTCATTTTGGTCTCGGGCATCGAACCCAGCGTCAGCAAACGCTGAGCCACTTCTGGTTGCTTGAGCACCATCTCCAACTCACGGTTGATGCTGTCCAAAATGGCCGCAGGCGTACCTGCTGGCGCAAACAGACCGTTCCAGCCGGTGTATTCGAAGCCGGCAAACGTCTCGGACAGGGTGGGCACCGAGGGCAAGTTGGCCGTACGCTGGGCTGAGCTGACCGCCAAGGCCTTGATCTGACCCGAACGGACATAACTCAAAAGCGCAGCCTCTGGCAGACAGATGAAATTCACCCGCCCGCCGATCAGATCTTGGATGGCATCGGGTGCTTTGTTGTAAGGCACATGGGTGAACTTGATGCCGGCCATGGCCGCAAACGAATCGGCCAACATGCCCGAAAAGGTTTTGGGGCCTTCGGTGGCCATTCCCAGTTTTTCAGGTTGGGCCTTGGCTTGGGCGATGGCCTCGGCCAAGGTGTTGCCGGTGAAGGCTGGGCCTGCGGCGATCACAAACGGGCTGCGACCGATCAAGCGCACGGGCGCAAAATCTTTTTCAGGGTCGTATGGCAGAGCCTTGAAGGTGAAGACATTGGTGACCATGGCGGCGGTGGTCGCGTAATAAAAGGTGTAGCCGTCGGCGGGTGAACGCATGGCCGCTTGTGCACCGATGACGTTTTGGCCGCCTGGGCGGTTGTCCACCACGATGGGCTGACCCAGCCGACGACCCAGGTTTTCGGCCACAAAACGCGCCAGGATGTCGGGGCCCGAACCTGCGGGTTGCGACAAGATCCACTTGATCGGCCTGGCGGGCCATGCCTGCGCCCATGCGGCCCCCTGAAAGCCAGTCGCTACGGCTGCGGCTGCGGCCAGCAAGCCTTTGTTGAAAGATCGTCGTTGCATGCTTGTCTCCTGTTTCATTTTTGAAATTCACATTCTGGAATCCGTAGTGACGCCATGCCCCATCTTGCAAAGATGAGGCTGTGCCGTCAAAGCTTTTCTCGTTCTACCCGGTTGCGCAGCACCCCGATCTTGGATACCTCAATCTCAACCAGGTCACCCTCTTTCATCCACACCGGTGGCTGGCGGCGAGCGCCCACGCCGCCGGGCGTGCCGCTGACGATCACATCGCCAGGCGCCAGGGTGGTGAAGGTCGAGACGTATTCGATCAAACGTGGGATCGGAAAAATCATCATGGCCGTGGTTGCGTGTTGCATGACCTGGCCATTCAAGCGAGTGGTCAAATTCAGCTCTTCGCCATCAGCGATCTCGCCACGCGTGACCAAGACCGGCCCAAAGGCCCCGGTGCCGACAAAGTTCTTGCCCGGGGTGAACTGTGTGGTGTGGCGCTGCCAGTCACGCACCGAGCCATCGTTGTAGGCGCTGTAACCGGCTACATGTTCCCAAGCCTGGCTGCGGGCGATGCGGCGACCACCTTTGCCGATCACCACGGCGATTTCGCCTTCGTAGTCCAAATGGCTCGACTCGGGCGGCATCAGCAAAGGTTGCAGGTGCCCAGTTTGCGAGTCGGCCACGCGCAAAAACACGGTGGGGTTTTCGGTTTTGTCGCGCTCGGTCTCGATGCGGTGCTCTTCGTAGTTGTGGCCGATGCAGATGATCTTGCCGGGGTCGATGATGACGGGCAAATACGTGATCTGCGCTAACGAGCAGGTGTCAGGCTTTCCCTGCGCTGCAGTGCCCAATTTTTCGAGCATGCCTGCCGCCAGGGCGCTGCGCAAGGTGGGGTGCTGGGGGCTGCTCAATGAGACAACGCCGGTGTGAGTGGCCAGACCCCAAGAGGCTTGGCCTTGAAATGAATAGCTGAGGAATTTCATGGTGGTTTTGCAGTGAGGAAAGTAGAGTCGGTTAATAAAGAACGCTCATGGCTGGAGCTTCAGCAGTGCAGCCTTCAGGTCTTGCGGGGTGTCAAAGGCGCCATAGACATAGTGGTCCGGTCGCACGAGTGCTGCTTTGCAAGCCATGCGTTCGAACCATGAAGCCAGCACGCCGGAGGATTCTTGAAAGCCTGGCGCATTGAGGCATTGCACCTGGATCTGTAGGTTTGGATGCGCGTGGGTGGCCGCTTGTGTCCATGCCGCGTCCGCATCGGCTTGGAGCAGCAATCGCCAGCCACAACCGAGCAAATCGTCCATGCGCACAGGGCCTGTGGCTTGTTCGATCCAGGCTTGCGGGAACAAGGTGCCCACCGCCGCATGACCTGAGGCGTCCAGACAGCCCCCGACCAGTGCGGGCTGCACGTTTTGCCGGGGCATGGGCTGCACCTGGCCGCCACATTCGGCCAGCAATCGAGCATCGCGCTCTCTGGCCTTTTGCACATCGCGCTGGCCCACCAATTGGCCGATGCCCTTGATGCGCGAGGTCAGCTCGGTCACATGGCCTTTGCGTTCGGTGCCGTAGCTGTCCAGCAAGGCGTCGCGTGCGCGCGCTTGCACCACATTGGCCAGTTTCCAGCTCAAGTTGGCCGCATCTCGGATGCCTTGGCACATGCCTTGGCCCAAAAACGGTGGTTGCTGATGTGCTGCATCGCCCGCTAGAAACACCCGATCGCGGCGCCAATCCTTGGCCACAAGGGCATGGAACTGGTAACTCGCCTGCCGCCAGAGCGTGGCCTCATTGGTTTGCAGCCAACGCGACAAGAGCTGCCATGTGGCCTCGGGCGTGGCCATGGCTTTAGGGTCTTCGCCTGGGTTGAGGGCGATTTCCCAACGGCGGTGGTTCTTCGGACCGATCACATAGGTGCACGGCCTTTGTGGCTCGCAATACTGAACGCTGACCTTGGGCAGCTTCGCCAGACCTTTGTCGTTGACCAGCACATCCACCACCAGCCAGGGTTCGTCAAAACCCAGGTCTTGCAGCTCGATGCCCATTTGTTTGCGTACAAAGCTGGAAGCCCCGTCGCAGGCGATCAGGTAACGCGCCGACACCTGACGGGTCTGGCCTTGTGCATCGGTTACGGTGAGCGTGACCGCGTCATCGCTTTGGTGCAAGCCTGTGACCTTCTGCCCCAGGTCCACCTGCACAGACGGCATGCTGCTGATACGCTGGCGCAGCACCGCCTCCATCGCCGGTTGGGTGAACACCAGCGATGGCGTGAAGGCCAACGGGTAAGGTGGCGCCACGGTGGACATGCATTTGATGAGTTGCCCGTCGACCCCATAGAACTCGGAGTTGGTGAAGGGCTCTGTGAAAGGCTCCAGCGCCTGGGCGATGCCCAGCTGCTGAAACACCCGCATGATTTCGTGGTCCAACGCAATGGCGCGGGGTTTGTCGTACACCTCGGTCAGCTCATCGCACACAAAAGTGCGGATGCCTTGCAAGCCCAAGAGCCCTGCTGCCACTGCGCCCGTAGGGCCAAAACCAACAATGGCGACGTCAAACATGGCCACTCCTTGCAGGGGCAAACACGACGGCGCGCTGCGCCTCCTTCAAACGAGCACTTGGCGGCTTTGAAATGCCCCACTGATCGACCCGGCCTGGCGGCCAGGTCCAGTCGCTGGGTTGCCCCGCCTGGTAGCTGTCATCGATTTGTTCCACCTCGGCCGTGTACTCGATCACGATGTCGAAGGGGCCAACGAAGTAGTTGAAGGCGTTGTCGCCCGGGCCGTGGCGGCCTGGGCCCCACTCGATTGGAAAGCCCGCGTCTTGCATGCGCCCGCCACCGCGCATCACGGCATCCAGGTCGGGCATCAAAAAAGCGATGTGGTTCAGTGCGTTGTTGTCGGTGTCACCCAAGGCCATGCTGTGGTGGTCGCTGTTGCAGCGCATGAAAGCCATGATGCGCGTGCGGTCCGACAGCGAGAAGTCCAACGCCTGTTCCATGAATTGGCGGGTTTCTTCCACATGGCCGCTGTTGAGCACCACATGGGCCAGCCGCACGGGCATGTCGGACGCATGGATGGGGTCGATTTGCTCGTCCCCGTGCACCAGGCGAAATACGCGGCCATCGGGGTCGGCCAGGGTCACAGCTTGGCCACCACCGGGTTCCGTCAAGGGCGCAGGAGGCGCCAGCACACGACCGCCTGCCGCCTCGGTTTTTTGCGCCGCCAGCGCCAGCGCCTGCGCGCTGCGCGCCCTGAGCGTGACGTGAAGAATTTGGGCTGCACCAGGTGCCAGGTGCAAGGCCAACAGATGGTGGTCCGCACCTGAGCCGCGCAAGTACAGCGCGTCTTCGGTTCGAGCGGCCACCTGCAAATGCCAGGTCTTGGTGAAAAAAGCCTCGGCATCCGACAGATTGGGAACCGTTAACGCAACGCTGCGCAAAGCGCTTACCAAAGAAGATGCATGGCTCATGGCGAGGTTTTCAAAGAAGTGGCGGGCAAGCCCAGAAATCTCAGGCCATTGGCCTGAACCAGTTGTTGGGTCACCCCAACATCGAAGCCGGCTTGCGCGATGCGCTGCACGGGCCTGGCCTCGTGAAAATTGAAGGGGTAATCGGTGCCGATCATCAGTTGTGAGGCCCCGAAAAGCTGCACCAGGTGCTGCAAGGTCGGCGCATCGAAAACCAGACTGTCGTAATAAAAAGAGCGAGCCTGTTCGGTGGGTGAGCGCTGCACAGTCTCGCGCAGCGCTGGAAAGACCGACATGGCTTGCTCCAGCCGGGGCAGTAACATGGCTAAGGTGCCGCCACCATGGCTGAACGCGATGCGCAAGCGTGGACGGCGCAGCATCAAATTTCCGGTCAAAGCTGAAGCAGCCGCCAGTCCCACATCGCTGGGGTAGGCCAGCACCTGCTGCAAAGGCGCGGGGCCCACCAGACGGTCCATGCCAGTGGGTCGCAAGGCGTGCACGAACACCGCCAGGTCCAGCGCCTCGCAGGCTTCAAAAAACGGGTCCAAACGCGGGTCACCGATCGGCACCCCGTTGATGTTGCTGCCGATTTCCACCCCCACCAAACCCAAGTGGTGCCGGATGTATGCAAGCTCCTTGAGCGCCAGGTCCATGTCCTGTAAAGGCACCGCGCCCAAGCCCACCAATCGCCCAGCCGACTCAGACATCATCTCGGCGATTTTTTCATTCAGGTAGCGCACCAGCTGCGCGCCGTCAGCGGGGGCCAGCCAATACGAAAGCAATTCGGGCATCGGCGAGATGGCTTGCAGGCCCAGGCCCATCTCGTCCAAATCGGCCAGACGTTTGGGGGTGGACCAGCATTTGTCAGAGACCGTGCGGTAATTTTTGCCATCGATCATCACGTGCCGATGGCACGCCTGCGCAGGCGCCATGGACGGCCAGCCCGCAGGCGCAACGCCCCCTAGGTAGGTTGGGAAATCGTGTGGAATGACGTGCGCATGCACATCCACGCCGCAGCCACAAGCCGCCAAGCTGTGCATGCGTTTAGCCTGCGATCAGGCCCGCGGCCTCGATGCCAGCGATGCAGATCGCCTCGTCTTCGTCGCCCGTGCCACCACTGGCGCCCACGGCCCCAAGCAACTCACCGGCAGCGGTTTTTACCAGCACAGCACCGGTCTGTGGCAGGAACTTGCCCTCGGCGGTGGCGGCCAGCGAGACAAAAAAATTGGGGTTGTCCTTGGCACGTTGGGCCAGCGCTCGGCTCGATGAGCCCATGCCCACAGCGCCCCAGGCCTTGGCCCGTGCGATGTCAAAACGGAACATGCTGGCGCCGTCTTCGCGGGCAAAGGCCTTGAGCTGACCCGCCTCGTCGAGCACGGCAATGCCCATGGGCTTGTAGCCCTGGGCTTTGGAATGCGCCAAGGCAGCGTCGATGATTTTTTGAGCCGTGGCCAAACTGAGAGCACTCATTCAGGGTCTCCAAGGAAATTGATGTGCGTCAAGCGTTTTTTGCCAGTTTAGGCAACGCAACTGAATTCATCCAGACAATTATTTGAATAGGTAGAATTTGTTTTATGAATATTTCGGCCGTGGATCTCAACCTTCTGGTGGCCTTTCACGCCATGCTGGAACACCGCAATGTGACCCGTGCTGGCGAGGCCATTGGCCTGAGTCAACCGGCCATGAGTTCGGCCCTGCGGCGCCTGCGGCTCTTGTTGGAGGACCCCTTGTTCATCCGTGCTGGGCTGGAAATGAAGCCCACGCCTCGGGCCCTGCAGCTGAGCGTGGCGGTCCGGCAGGTGGTCCAGACTGTGCAAAGCGAGATTCTTCAGCCCACCCGGTTTGAACCAAGCTCGTCCACACGCACGTTCACGGTGCTGATGCCCGACATTGGCGAAGCCAACTTTTTGCCCCGCATTTTGGCCATGCTGGCACACGAAGCTCCCAACCTGAACCTGCGTACCCTGGCCATGCCGCGCCATGCGGCGGCCGACAGCCTGGAATCGGGTGCGGCTGACTTGGCCATGGGTTACTTTCCGGATTTGCACAAAGCGGGCTTTTTTCAACAGCAGCTGATGCGTTCCTCGCACGTGAGCCTGGTGCGAAAGAACCACCCTGACATTCGTGAGCAAATGAGCCTGGACCAGTTCATTGCGGCATCGCATGTGGTGGTCAAGCCGCACGGTCGAGAGCATGTGTTTGAAAAGCACCTGCAGCAGCAAGGCATCACCCGGCGCGTGGTGCTGGAAATCTCTAACTTTCTGAGCTTATTGCCCATCATCGAGTCGAGCGACCTGATCGCGACCGTGCCCCAAGACTTGGCCGATTTCTGCGTGCAACACGGCCAGGTGCGAACCGTGCCCACGCCCGTGAGGGCGCCGGTGATCGATGTGCAGCTGCACTGGCACCAGCGCCTGCAAAAAGACCCTGGCCACGCCTGGCTGCGCAGCGCCATCCATCGGCTTTTCTCTCAAACCTGAAATCGTGTCCGTCAGATTGAACGCCTGTTGGCAATGACCATGGCTGCCCGCTTCGGGCCCCGCAAGCGGTGGTCTTGCCTGACCAGTCCCCTGCTGGGGTAGGCAGCCTTGAAAAGCTCGCTATGCAATTCAATTCTTATCTCGTCAGCACGTATGGCAGAGGATGTCGGGGTCGCTAGCATTTAACGCTTCACTCAATCGATTTCTAGTGCCAAAACAACCATGCGATCTACCATGACTGCTGTGATAACAGCGAGCCTGCTTGCTGCCTGCTCCACCACCCAGACCCCACTGAGCGCGGGACCGATTTCCGTGGTGGCTGCAGGCAGTCTGCGTGAGGCCTTGACCGAGGTGGCGAAAGCCCACGAGGCCCGTACGGGGCAAAAGCTGGCGCTTTCCTTTGCTGCTTCGGGACTGCTGCGCGAGCGCATTGAAAAGGGCGAATCTGCCCAGGTCTTTGCCTCTGCCGACATGGGGCATCCACAAAAACTTTCTGAGGCAGGAGGCTGGAGCGCACCGCGGGTGTTTGTGCGCAACCAGTTGTGTGCCATCACCCAAGACCATCTGAGCTTGACCCCAGATCGGCTGTTGGACGCATTGCTGGACCCTGCCATTCGCTTGGGGACCAGCACACCCAAGGCGGATCCAGCGGGTGACTACGCCTGGGCGCTTTTTCGTCGGGCCGATGCGGTGCGTCCAGGTGCCTTTGCTGCGCTGGAGCGCAAGGCATTGCAGTTGACGGGTGGACCCAGCTCACCCAAGGCCCCCGCAGGTCGCGGTACATACGCCTGGGTGATGGATCAAGGTCAAGCAGATGTTTTCCTGACCTACTGCACGAATGCCGTGGCCGCCCAGCAAGAAGTGCCGCGTCTGAAAATCGTTGCGGTACCTGCCAATTTGCAGGTGGGGGCCGACTACGGCTTAACAGTGCGTAAGGGGGCTCACCCCGCGGCGCAGGGCTTTGCGGACGCGTTGCTGGCACCACAAGCACAGGCCATTTTCATGCGCCACGGCTTTGGCAACCCCTGAGCGGTCAGTTCAAAAGTTTGAAACGGATCAGCGAATCACGCCCGTCGGCTGGCAGCTGTTAACCCGATGTGACCTCTTGCCTCGTGGGTCACTGCTTGGCCATGTACCAAGTGCGAGTTTGGTTGACGACACGCACCACCAGCAGCATGACCGGCACTTCAATCAGCACGCCAACCACCGTGGCCAGTGCGGCACCCGACTGGAAGCCAAACAGGCTGATCGCAGCCGCAACAGCGAGCTCAAAGAAATTGGAAGCCCCAATGAGGGCTGAAGGGCATGCCACCGAGTGTTTTTCGCCGAGCTGACGGTTGAGCCAATAGGCCAGCGCCGAGTTAAAAAACACTTGGATCAGAATGGGCACGGCCAGCAAAGCAATCACCAGGGGCTGTTGCAAGATCGCTTCGCCCTGGAATGCGAACAGCAGCACCAGGGTGGCCAGCAAGGCCGTGATTGACCAAGGGCCGATTCTGGCCATGACCGCATCAAATGCTTCCTGCCCTTTGGCCATCAGCGATCGGCGCCACCACTGGGCCAGCAGCACCGGGATGACGATGTAGAGAACCACAGAGGTCACCAGGGTGGCCCATGGCACCGTGATGGCCGAGATGCCCAGCAAGAACCCCACCAGCGGCGCAAAGGCAAACACCATGATGGTGTCGTTGAGTGCGACTTGCGAGAGCGTGAACAGTGGATCACCGTTGGTCAGGCGACTCCACACGAACACCATGGCCGTGCAGGGTGCAGCGGCCAGCAAGATCAGGCCGGCGATGTAACTGTCGATCTGATCCGCTGGCAACAGGGGGGCAAACCAGTAGCGGATGAACAGCCAGCCCAGAAACGCCATCGAGAATGGCTTGACCAACCAGTTCACAAACAAGGTCACACCGATGCCACGCACGTGCTGGCGCACCTCGTGCAGGGCGCCAAAGTCGACCTTGACGAGCATCGGGATCACCATCACCCAGATCAACAGGCCCACGGGCAGGTTGACCTGCGCCACTTCCATGGCGCCGATGGCCTGGAACGCCCCGGGGAAGAACTGCCCCAGCGCAATGCCGAGCAAGATGCACAAAAACACCCAGAGCGTCAGGTAGCGCTCGAAGACTGTCATCGGAGCCTGGGACACCGCCTTTGCGGTCACTTCACATTGAACACCCATGGTCAGCTCTTTGCCAGTTCGCGGGCCGTCTTCTCGATGGTCATCTTGTTCAAGCTGCTCTCTGGCAAATTCACAAAAATTTCCAGACGCCTGCGGATCAGGTGCAGGGTCTGTTTGAAGGCTTCACGCTTTTTGTCGTCGTCGGCATCGCCCTCGGAAGGATCGGCATAACCCCAGTGGGCTGTGGCAGGTTGGCCTGGCCAGAAGGGACACACTTCGCCTGCGGCGTTGTCGCACACCGTGATGACCAAATCCATCTTGGGGGTATCGGGCGCACCGAACTTGTCCCAGCTCTTGCTGTGCAGCCCTTCAATCGAGACCCCGGCCTTGCTCAAGGTTTCCAGAGCCAACGGGTTGGGTTTCTGATTTTCGCGGGGGCTGCTGCCGGCCGAGTAGGCTTTGAAACGGCCTTTGCCCAGGTGGTTGAGCAAGGCCTCGGCCAGGATGCTGCGGGCCGAGTTATGGGTGCACAGGAACAGGACGTTGTAGCTGGTTTCAGGCATTTCAATTTCTTAGATTTACTCAGTTACCAATGCTTTGGCAACGTCTTTTTCTCATGGTTCGATTATTGTGGAAATATATGACCAGACCATGACAAAGCCCGATCACGGGCCAAATGACCGATGGCCGTGAAACCCCGCTACCATGCACGACATGAGTGAACAGACCTTGCTGACCCAAGCCGCTGCGCCGGGCCCCGTTTTCCCGTTCGAGCCCAGCCAGCGTTACCCCGATCCGCGCATCGAGGTGCTTCATCCCTCGTTTGCCAAATACCGTGTCTTCAGCAGCTCGGTCGAGATGCTGGGCAGCGGCATGCGCTGGGCCGAAGGCCCCGTCTGGTTTGGCGATGGCCGCTACGTGCTGGTGAGCGACATCCCCGGCAACCGCATCATGCGCTACGACGAAGCCACGGGCGCCTGGGGCGTGTTCCGCTCACCGTCCAACTTTGCCAACGGCATGGCGCGCGATGTGCAAGGACGCTTGTTGACCTGCGAACACGGCGGACGGCGCATCACACGCACCGAATACGACGGCCGCATCACAGTGCTGGCCGACCGTTTTGAGGGCAAACGCCTCAATTCGCCGAACGACATCGTCTGCCAATCCAACGGGGCCATTTGGTTCACCGATCCGCCTTTTGGCATTGGTGGACACTGGGAAGGTGAGAAGGCCGTGCCCGAGTTGCCCCACGCCGTTTACCGCATCGATCCGGTGTCGGGTGATTTGCAGCAAGTGCTGGCCGATGTGCCCGGCCCCAATGGGCTGGCGTTCTCGCCCGACGAGCAGGTGCTCTACATCGTGGAAAGCCGCGCGCAGCCGCACCGCAAAGTCATGGCTTATGACGTTGACAGCGCAGGGCGTCTTTCAGGCAAGCGCTTGGTGATCGATGCGCAAGGGCCGGGTGCGCTGGATGGCATGGCGGTGGACGAAGACGGCAACCTCTGGTGTGGTTGGGGCGGCAGTGGCAGTGCAGATGCCCGCCCTGAAGCGTTGGATGGCGTGCGGGTGTTCAATCCGCAAGGCCAGGCGATTGGCCACATCCACCTGCCCGAGCGCTGCGCCAACCTGTGTTTTGGTGGGGCAGGGCGCAACCGCCTGTTCATGGCGGCCAGTCATTCGCTGTACGCGCTTTACGTTGAAACACGCGGCGCCTGATCGCCAAATTCAAAAGACATCGTACAACCTAGAGGTTTAAAGACCGTTCAGGCTTGGCCATCTCGTGCCTTGCGCAGGCGGTCGCGGCTGTTGGACAGGTGGGTGCGCATGGCGGCGCGAGCTGCTTCTGGGTCGTGGTTGCGGATGGCGTTGTAGATGCTCTCGTGCTCGCCGTGCACCCGCTCCAAGTAAGCCTGGCGGCCTTCGGGCGCTTGGTCGGCGGTCTTGATGCGGGTGCGCGGGATGATGTGCGTGCCCAGGTAAGTCATCAGGTCGGCAAAGTGCCGATTGCCGGTGGCTTTGGCCACTTCCATGTGGAACAGGAAATCGCTGGGCACGGCGTCCGACTGGTTGTGGATAGCGCTGGCAAAACCATGCAGGGCTGTGGCCATGGCCGTCAGTTGGTCGGGGGTGGCGCGTTGCGCCGCCAGCCCGGCAGCCTCGGTTTCCAGGCTGATGCGCAGTTCCAGCACCGCGATCACATCGTCGATGGTAGCCATGTCTTGCTCGGCAATGCGGAAATTGTGCGTGGTGGGCGCCTCCAGCACAAAGGTGCCGATGCCATGCCGGGTTTCGGCCTGGCCCGAGGCCTGCAGGCGTGAAATCGCTTCGCGCACCACGGTGCGGCTCACGCCCAGCTCGCCCATCACGGCCGATTCGGTGGGGAGTTTGTCGCCGGGCTTGAGCTGACCGGTTTGGATGAGTTGCTGCAGGTGCTGCACGACTTCCTGAACCAGGCCGCCACGGCGGTTGCGCGTGGCGGGCAGGGCGGTGTGGGTCAGGGGGGCATTCATTTTTTTCATCCCGGTTCTTGACAAGGGTGTGGCAAGCATACAGAATTGCCAGTCATCAGACAACTAACAACTCGCGGATTTTCAAAAAATGTCGATCCCATCCCACCACACCCTGCTCATGACCGGTGCCGCTGGCGGCTTGGGGCAGGCCATGCGCTCGCGTCTGAAGGCCAATTGCACCGTGCTGCGCCTGAGCGACATCGGTGCCATGGCGCCCGCACAGGCTGGCGAAGAGGTGGTGCAGGCCGATCTCGCCGATGCAGAAGCCGTCAAGGCGCTGGTGGCGGGTTGCCAGGCGATCGTGCACTTTGGAGGTGTCTCCACCGAACAGCCCTGGGCGCCCATCTTGCAGGCCAACATCATCGGCCTCTACAACCTCTATGAAGCAGCCCGTATCCACGGCGTCAAACGCGTCGTGTTTGCCAGCTCCAACCATGTGATGGGCTTTTACCGTCAAAGCGAGGTGGTGGACGCCCTGAGCCCACCCAAGCCCGATGGTCTGTATGGCGTCAGCAAGGCGTTTGGCGAGGACCTCTCGCGCATGTATTTCGAACGCTACGGCATTGAGACCGCCTGTGTGCGCATTGGCTCGTGTCTGCCCGAACCCAAGGACCGCCGCATGCTCGCCTCGTGGATCAGCCACGACGACATGCACCGCCTGATCACTGCCTGCCTGACCACGCAAGTGTTGGGCCACAGCATCATTTACGGCACATCCGACAACAGCGTGAGCTGGTACGACAACCGCTTGGCGCACCACATTGGCTACCGCCCCCAGGACAGCGCTGACGTTTTTCGCGATGCCGTGCTCGCCCGTACGCCCGAACCCGATCTGAAAGACCCCGCCATGCAGTTCCAGGGCGGAGCCTTCGTCAAGATTGGCCCGTTCTGAGCGGCTGAACTTATTCCTCCTGACAACCCACCTCTCACAAGGACCTTCCGAGATGAATCCGCAAGAACTCAAAGCCATCATGTCCCACGGCCTGTTGTCGTTCCCCTTGACCGACTTCGATGCCAACGGCGACTTCCACAAAAAAGGCTACATCGAGCGCCTGGAGTGGCTGGCCCCCTACGGCGCCACGGCCCTGTTTGCTGCAGGTGGCACGGGCGAATTTTTCTCGCTCACGGCTGACGAGTACCCCGAGATCATCAAGACCGCGGTGGACACCTGCCGCGGCAAGGTGCCGATCATTGCTGGCGCTGGCGGCCCGACCCGCTTTGCCATCCAGTGCGCACAAGAGGCCGAGCGTGCCGGTGCCCATGGCATCTTGCTGCTGCCGCACTACCTGACCGAAGCGGGCCAGGAAGGCCTGATCGCCCACGTTGAAGCCGTTTGTAAGAGCGTGAAGTTCGGTGTCATCGTCTACAACCGCAACGTCTGCAAACTCACGCCCGAATCGCTGGCCATCCTGGCCGATCGCTGCCCCAACCTGATTGGTTTCAAGGACGGCATTGGCGACATTGAACTGATGAGCTCCATCTACATGAAGATGGGCGATCGTTTCTCCTATCTGGGAGGCCTGCCCACGGCCGAGGTGTATGCCGCCGCCTACAAGGCGCTGGGTACGCCGGTGTATTCGTCGGCGGTGTTCAACTTCATCCCGAAAACGGCGATGGATTTCTACCATGCGGTTGCCAAGGACGACATGGCCACGCAGCACCGCCTGCTCAAACAGTTCTTCATGCCCTACCTGGCCATCCGCAACAAGGGCCAGGGCTATGCGGTCAGCATCGTCAAGGCCGGCGCCAAGCTGGTCGGTCACGATGCCGGTCCGGTGCGCGCACCGCTGACCGACCTCAAACCCGCCGAGATGGAAGAGCTCCATGCTCTGATCCAAGCGCTCGGTCCGCAGTAAGCTTTTCCCGCGTCAGTACTTCAACAACCTAGGAGACTTTCATGAAATTCAAGACCTCTTTGCTGGCCCTGGCCGCTGCCTTTGCGCTGGGCGCGCAAGCCACCGAGTTCCGCTCGGCCGATACCCACAACGCCGATGACTACCCCACCGTGGTGGCCGTCAAGCACATGAGCGAGTTGCTGGACAAGGCCAGCGGTGGAAAGCACAAGATCAAGGTCTTCAACAAGGCGGCCTTGGGCAGCGAAAAGGAAACCATTGACCAGGTCAAGATCGGCGCCCTGGATATGGCCCGCGTGAACGTGGCCCCGATGAACGGTGTGTGCCCCATGACCATGGTGCCGACCATGCCCTTCCTGTTCCGCTCGGTCGAGCACATGCGCAAATCGCTGGACGGCCCGGTGGGTGAGGAAATCCTCAAGAGCTGCGAGTCCGCAGGCTTTGTGGGCCTGGCCTTCTATGACAGCGGCGCACGCTCCATCTACGCCAAAAAGCCGATCAAGACCGTGGCTGACGCCAAGGGTCTGAAGATCCGCGTGCAACAGTCCGACCTGTGGGTTTCGCTGGTCAGTGCCATGGGCGCCAACGCCACCCCCATGCCTTATGGTGAGGTCTACACTGGCCTGAAGACCGGCCTGATCGATGCTGCTGAAAACAACATTCCGTCGTTCGACACCGCCAAGCACGTGGAGGCCGTGAAGGTCTATTCCAAGACCGAGCACTCCATGGCGCCTGAGATCTTGGTGATGTCCAAGGTGGTGTGGGACAAGCTGCCCAAGGCCGAGCAAGACATGGTGCGCAAGGCGGCCAAGGATTCCGTGGCTTTCCAGCGCAAGGCCTGGGATGACCAGGAAGCCAAATCGCTGGCCAACGTGAAGGCGGCCGGTGCCCAGATCGTGGATGTGGACAAGAAGTCCTTCCAGGCCGTGATGGGTCCGGTGTACGACAAGTTCATGACCACGCCCGACATGAAGCGCCTGGTCAAGGCCATTCAGGACACCAAGTGATGTCCTGCGCATGACCGTTCGACCTGAGCTTGTCGAAGGTTGACCTCTCAGGGGGCGCTTCGACAGGCTCAGCGCGAACGGATCGTTTTGGGCTGGCGGGAGTTTTCCATGTTCACCAAATTTTGTGCGGCAGTTTCCAAGCTCAGCCTGATGCTGGCGGTGGTCGGTCTTATCGCCGTCATCCTGTGTGTGCAGTGGCAGGTCATTGGCCGCTATGTCTTCAATGACACGCCGACCTGGGCCGAAAACCTGGCCTTGCTGCTGGTTCTGTTTGTCACGGCCTTTGGTCTGGCTGTGGGGGTGCGCGATGCCGGTCATATCGGTCTGGAATCGCTGGTCATGTTGCTGCCCGAAGCATGGCAGCGCCGCGTGGAGTTGCTGATCCACACACTGGTGGGTATTTTTGGTGTGCTCATGGTGCAAAGCGGCTGGCTCTGGGCCAACGCCAAATGGGCCGAAAAGAAGCCCATGCTGCCGGTGCCCGACGGCATTGACTATGTGCCCGTGGTGATCGCCGGTGCGCTGATCGTGCTTTTTTCGATCGAGCACATCGTGGCCATCCTGCGCGGCCAAACCGTCGAACCCGCCTGGAACTGATGCCATGGAATTGACCATCCTCACCCTGAGCTTCACGCTCTTTCTGATCCTGGGCGTGCCGGTGGCCTTTGCCATCGGCCTGTCCTCGGTGGCCACCATCGTGGCCGCCGGCCTGCCCGTGGCCGTCGTCTTCCAGAAGATGGTGGGCGGCATGCAGGTGTTTTCCTTCCTGGCCATTCCCTTCTTTGTGTTCGCGGGTGAATTGATGCTCTATGGCGGCATTGCCGATCGCATCGTCAAGTTCGCCAACAGCCTGATCGGCCATGTGCGCGGCGGCCTGGGCATGAGCAATGTGCTGGGCTGCACCATCTTTGGCGGTGTGGCCGGTTCGCCACTGGCCGATGTATCGGCCATGGGATCGGTGATGATCCCCTTGATGAAGAAGGAAGGCTACGACGCCGACTACGCCGTCAACGTGACCACGCACGCGGCGTTGGTGGGCGCCATCATGCCGACCTCGCACAACCTGATCATTTTCACCTTGGCTACGGCGGGCATCGCCTCGGTCAGCGTGCTGGGCCTGATCCTGGCGGGTCTGGTGCCGGCCATCATCTTGACGGTGTGCAACCTGGCGGCCGCTTACTACGTGGCCGTGAAACGCGGCTACCCCACGCACGCCAGCTTCCCTGGCTGGGCCATGGTGCTCACGGCCTTCCTGGCCGCGCTGCCGGGCTTGTTCGTGGTGGTCATCATTCTGGGTGGCATTTTGTCGGGTGCCTTCACGGCCACCGAATCGGCCTCGATCGCCGTGGCCTGGGCGCTGCTGGTCACTGTTTTCGTCTACCGCTCGCTGACCTGGCACAACTTCCTCAAGGCCTGTGCCAAGGCCTGCAAGACCACCGGCGTGGTGCTGCTCCTGATCGGCATTTCGGCCGCTTTCGGTTACTTCATGGCGCTGTACGAAGTGCCGCAGAAAACCGGCGAACTGATGCAGATGGTCAGCAAGGAGCCCTGGGTCATCTTCCTGATGATCAACGTGCTGCTGTTCATCTTGGGCACCTTTCTCGACATGGCCGCCACCATCCTGATTTGCACGCCGATCTTCATGCCGATCGCCATGCAGTTCGGCATGGACCCGCTGCAGTTCGGCATCGTCATGCTCATCAACTGCGCACTGGGCTTGAACACACCGCCGGTGGGTTCGGTGCAGTTTGTCGGTTGCGCCATCGGTGAAATTTCGGTGGGGCAGGTCATGCGCACCATCGGCCCGTTCTATGGCGCCCTGGGCATGTGCCTTCTGCTCGTGACCTATGTGCCGGCGTTCTCGCTGTGGCTGCCCAGCCTGCTCAAATGATCTGATCGGGCCATGACTTCTCACTCCATTCGCCACGTCCGCGTCACGCCCATCGCGTTCCGTGACCCGCCGCTGCTCAATGCGGCGGGCATTCATGAACCCTGGGCGCTGCGCTCAATCATCGAGATCGAAACCGCCTCGGGTCTGGTGGGTATCAACGAGACTTATGGCGATCAATCCATGCTCGATGTGCTGGCCAAGGCGGCACCGGTTTTGCAGGGGCTCTCGCCCTGGGACCTGAACGCGATGGAAACGCGGGTGCAGGCGCTGGTACAACCGGCAGGCCACACGTCCGAGTTTCTGGGCGAGCAGATTTCACTGGCGCCGGGTACGCATGTGTCCAAAAACGTGGCCAAGGTGGTGAGTGCGTTTGAGGTCGCGATGCTGGACCTGCAGGGCCAGCTCGCCAATGCGCCGGTAGTGGACTTGCTGGGCGGCGCGGCGCGTGACAGTGTGCCGTTTTCTGCCTACCTGTTCTTCAAGTACGCTGAGCACATCGACCAGGTAGGCACCGCTTATCCGGCTGATCCCTTTGGCGAGGGCATCGCCCCCGAGCAGATGGTGGCGCAGGCGCGCCGCATGATCGAGCAGTACGGTTTCAAGAGCATCAAGCTCAAGGCAGGTGCCTTGCCCCCCGAGCAGGAGGTGGCGGCGCTGCTGGCTCTGGCCAAGGCTTTCCCGGGTGCACCGCTGCGCATCGACCCCAATGCCAACTGGACCGTGGCCACCAGCCTGAAGGTGGTGGAGCAGTTGCGAGGCGTGCTCGAGTATTACGAAGATCCTGCCCCCGGCCTGCAGGGCATGGCCGAGGTGGCACGCCAGTGCGATGTGCCCCTGGCCACCAACATGGTGGTGACCGACTACAAAGAGTTTGCGGACAATGTGCGCCTGGGCTGTCCGGTGCGCATTGTGTTGTCCGATCACCATTACTGGGGCGGCCTGCGCACCACGCAGCAGCTCTCACGCCTGTGCCAGACCTTTGACATGGGCCTGTCCATGCACTCCAACTCGCACCTGGGCATCAGCCTGGTGACGATGACCCACCTGGCCGCTTCGGTGCCGCACCTGTCGTATGCCTGCGACACGCATTACCCCTGGCAGGATGAAGAAATCGTGCAGGGCGGGCTTCTGAATTTTGAAAATGGCAGCCTGCGTGTGCCGCGCTCGCCGGGTCTGGGCGTGGCGATCGACCGCGAGGCCCTGCGCCGACTGCACGACAACTACCTGCACTGCGGCATCCGCAGCCGGGACGATCTCGGACAGATTCGCAAGTACGACCCGACATTCACCGGCAAGCAGCCGCGTTACTGACATGAGCACGAACACACAAGCCCTGGCCATCCGCATGCACCCGGACGACAACGTGGCCATCATCGCCAACGATGGAGGCCTGCCCGCGGGCACCGTCATGCCCCAGGGGCCGGCTGCAGGCCTGACTTTGCGCGACAAGGTGCCGCAAGGGCACAAGGTGGCTTTGCAAGACATCGCGGC
>JACCDQ010091331.1_pt1 | contig 19466 bp, 21 predicted proteins | sample 7446031 | NCBI WGS metagenome assembly JACCDQ01 (sample SAMN15323442, study PRJNA562643) | freshwater metagenome | isolation source: river surface water | place: USA:Blue River Watershed | collected 2017-08-17
AACTGGCGGCCGGTGCCTCGCTGGCGCTGACGCGATAAGCGCTGCCTATTAAACAGGGATAGTCCCGCGGGAAAGCTATGGAACATCAGTTGAACACCATCCTGCTGCTGTTGATGTTCACCGGCCTTGTGGGTGTGCTGCTGGTCGTCTTCTTCATGCTCGACCGCGTGAACGACCTGCACAAGGCGACCCAACTCGGCAAGGGACAGATCAGGAAAGACCAGACCTTCGGCGGCCTGACCGGCAAGAACCTGTGGGATGCCATGATCGGCATCCCCAGCCCGGGCTGGAGCCAGAAGAAGCTAGCCGAGCTGCGCCCGCGCTATGAACTGGTGCTGCAGAAGCACATGGAACTGCTGTTCGAAGATGGCAAGTTCGACGGCAAGGAAGGTTTTTCCGCGCCGGTGCGCAGCGACCGCATGGTGACCACGCTGCGTGGCGAAGTCGAATCCTGGATTCCGCATGAATTCGCATCCGGCCTGTACAACGCCGGCTTCCAGCTGGTGGCCACGCCCGATGTCGAACAAGACATCATTCGCGAACAGGTCGACATGCTCGGCGAGGCCATTTACTCGGCCGCCGGCCTGCCGCCGCAGCCGCTGTCCAAGCTGCTGATGCCGCCGCCGCGCCCGGAACGCAAGAAAGACGAAGAAGCCAATCCGGAAGCGGCTGACGAAGGCGTCGACGGCGAAGGCATGGGCGAGGTGGCTGACGATGAACTGCAGCTGTCGGGCGACGCCATTGCCGCCCTGCCCGCACCGGATGACCCTGACTATCTGGAACCGCAGCTGACGGAAGACGGCGAACGGTTGCCGGTCGAAGGCGAAGAAGCCTACGAGGATGCCGACTCGGCGCTGGCTGACGGTGAAGCGCCGGAAGGCGACGCCACCGAAGGCGAGGCCGAGGCCGACGCAGAAACCGGTGCCGAGGCGGGTACACCCGCGACGCCAGTCGCCGCCAAGCCGGCACCCGCTGCCGCGGGCTGATCGCAGGGCAGCTGATACCAGCGCCACGCACAACACAAACCCGGCACGTAAACCCGATACGCGAAACCGACACGCCAAGCGAACTCCCCATGTTCGCTCGCGCTGCACACGCTGCACACGACGCGCTCACCCCGAGGCCCCTCACCGGGTCGTCTGCCAAAAAATGGGCAAGATCGGGTGCCACAGGGCGCAAAGCGGGGTCTGAAAAATTTGATGCAGTGACCATCGCGAAAGCCTCAAGCTTTTCGACGAACGTCCGATTCTAGGTCTGTAGCAATGATCCACTCAGGAGCAGCAGACCATGAACATGAGACAACGTGCCCTCGCCTCTTACGGCGACGTCAAAGTGACCACCGGCGTGACCGGCGCCGATAGCATCCAGCTGATTCAAATGCTGTTTGACGGCCTGATCGAAAGCCTGGCCACCGCACGCGGCCAGATCGAGCGCGGCGAAATCGCCGACAAGGGCAAGAGCCTCGCCCGTGCCGGCCGTATCGTTGTCGGCCTTCAGGGCGCACTGGACTTCGACAAGGGTGGCGACATCGCGCGCAACCTGAATGACCTGTATGCGTACGTGACCCGCCGCCTGTTCCATGTGAACGCGCACAACGACCTCGACGCGCTGAAGGAAGTCCACAACCTGATGAGCGAAATCCGTGGCGCCTGGCAAATGGTGCCGCAGCTGGTGCCGCCGGCAGCACGCAAACCGGTCCTGAACTGAGGACTGCCGGGCGGGATAGCCCCGCCCGTATTCGACACACAAATCCGGCAGTACAGCGTCAGCAACACTGATTCAGCAACGTAATCTCCCATCCCGCAGTTCGCTGCGGGATTTTTTTTGCCTGTGGCCCAAGCCCTGCATCCCGGCCTTTGCCCCTGCCCCTGCCGGGCGCGCAAAAGTTCCTTCCAGTTAATATAATCGCGCCATCCGGCCCGAATCGTCGCCCGCGTGAACGGGCTGACACGGTTTTTGCATTAACACAGGTCACTTCAAGCAACCCTGGAATGCAAAGCTCGATGACCACCGTACAAAACTCGTCAGTCAACGCCGCCAGCCACGCCAAAAAGCCTGAAAAATCAGGCCGTTACGGCGCGCATGGCGCCAGCTCGGACGGCTTCGCGAATGCTTTCGGCGACATGTTCAGCGCGATGGCGGCCGGCACCATGCGGCAAGATCTTGCCGCTGCGGCAGACGGCAAAGGCAAGGCTTCACCGGTCGGACTGGCGTCCGAAGTGCTGGGCCCGGCCGTGCACATCATTACCACCGCGGCCTCGGTCACCAGCGACGACAGCCTGAAGGCTTTCGCGCGCGCGCAGGGCATGGATGAGAACGCCCTGTCGCTCATCTTCGGCAACCAGCCGCCGGCCCATGACGCCAATACCGCCAGCGCCACCGATGCCGGCCTGGGCCTCCCAGGCACGGGCTTCGGCTTCGGCGCCGGCGGCCTGAACGGCGACGCGCTCGACCCGGCACTGGCCAAGGCCAAGGCCGATGCGGCGGCAGCAGCGGCGGCGACCAGCGCTGCCGGCACCAACAGCCTCGATCTCGGCCCCGAAGCCAGCCTGCGCTGGTCGCTGGGCGAGACCCAGGCCCAGTCGACCCAGGATGGGCAGGCACCGCAATTCATGTTCGGCCTAAACGGCATGCGCGCGATGCTGTCGGCTGCCGATGCCAAGCAGGCTGCGGCGACCCAGCAGGTCGAACAGGCCGCCACCCCGGAGTCGGCGCACCAGACGCTGGCCGCCAGCCTGATCCTGGGCGCCAGTGAAGCCAGCCAGTTTGCGCGCCGCCTGCAAATGAAGCAGCTGACCGCACCCAAGGCCGACAAGACCGACGCCCCGGCCCGCTTCGCGCTGGCCAGCGGTGCCCTCACCACCGCAGCCGCTGAATCGGAGGAGACGGCGCTGCCGGTCGAGACCCTGGTGCTGGACGCCAACCTGACCGATAGCGACGCGCAGCTGCTCTGGCAGCATCGCCAGTCCGAAGGAAAGATGAACAGCGGCCAGCAGGCCGGTGCCGGCGGCAGCGCGGCCGCGGCCGAGCGCAGCAACATCGACCTGCGCACCGAGCAGTACGAGCGCCTGTCGGAAAGGCTGGCCGAATCGCTGGGCCAGCGCCTCGCGGCCCAGATCGCCAAGGGCGAGTGGAAGGTCGAAATGGCGCTTCACCCGTCCGAGCTGGGCAACATCGACGTCAAGCTGCAGATGAACAAGGGCCAGCTGGAAGCGAATTTCAGCGCCAGTCATCCGGCCACCCAGGCCCTGATCGCGGACGGCTTGCCCAAGTTGAAAGAGATGCTGGCACAACTGGGCATGGAAGTTGCTTCAATGCAGGTTAACGTAAGGCAACAAGGCCAAAATGGCGGAAATCCGACACCCCGGCGCGAGCCATCGGGTGTCGCCGGCGTCAGCAGCAAGCGCGGCGACGACGGAAAAGCCACAGCAGCCGCGACGCCTGCACCCCGCTCCGGCGGGATCACGGACGACGGGCTGGACTTGCTAGCCTGAAGACCAAACGACTGAAACGATTGAACAAGCAATTAAGAACACTCTGGATCCTTGGAGGATGTGATGGCTGAAGAAGCAGCAGCACCGGCACCGGAAGAACAAGCCGAAGGCGAACCGAAAAAGAAAGGCCCGCTGATCAAGATCATCTTGATGGTCGTGGCCGTCCTGCTGATCATCGGGGCATCGGTCGCAGGCACCCTGCTGGCCACCGGTTTCTTCTCGAAGAAGGAAAAAGCCCAGGAAGCGGTTGACGCCCAGCTCGACAAGCTCGAGGGCGACCACGGCGGTCATGGCGATGGCCACGGCGATGCCAAGGGCGACGGTCATGGCGATGGCCATGGCGACGCGAAGAAAGACGACGGCCACGGCAAGCCGGGCGCCGAACCGCCGCAAAAAGAACTCGTCTCGCCGGACGCGGACAACCAGCGCTGGAAGTTCAACTACTACGCGCTCGAAAAGCCGCTGCTGTCGAACGTCGCCAGCTCGCGCAAGGTGATGCAGGTCACGCTGACCATCATGACCCACTACGACGACCGCGTGATCAAGAACGTCAAGACGCATGAACTGGCGCTGCGCGCCGGCATCCTGGATGTGATGCGCCAAAAGACCGAGGCTGATATCCGCGAACCGGACTTCCGCAAGCAGCTGGCCGAAGAAGTGCGTCTGACCATCAACTCCCTGCTCGAGAAGTACGAAGGCTTCGGCGGCATCGAGGAAGTGATGTTCACCGAATTCGTCGTCCAGTAAACAAGTACACCTACGAGCAAGCACGGAAGATCGCGCCATGGCTGATATGAGCAACCTGCTGTCACCGGAAGAACTCGCTGCCCTCGCCCAGGGCATCGACGACGGCTCCATTGCCATCGACACCGGCTTCAACCTGACCACGCGGGTCAAGAAGCATGACCTCGCCAGCGAGGACAGCACCCTCGGCGTGAACACCTCGTCGATCGAAATGATCAACGAGCGTTTCGTGCGCCTGTTCCGCATGGGCATGATGGACGTGCTGCGCACCAGCCCGCGTATCAACCCGTCGCGCGCGCAGATCGTGCGCTTCGGCGATTACCTGAAAGACCTGCGCCCGCCGCTGGCCGTCAATACCATCCGCATCAATCCGCTGCGCGGGTTCTCGCTGGTGACGATCGAGCCGACGCTGGTCTTTTCGGCGCTCGACAATTTCTTCGGTGGTTCGGGTTCCGGCATGCCGGGCACCCCGCGCCGCCGCGCGACCGACAAGGAAGGCGAACCGCTGCCGGCCAACTGGCTGCCGCCGACCCGGATGTTCACGCCGACCGAGTCGCGCATCATCAAGATCATCCTCGAAGTCTTCTTCCGCTCGCTGAAGGAAGCCTGGGCCCCGCTGCTGCCGGTGGAATTCGAGCACGTCGGTTCCGAAATCAACCCGCAGTTCGCGCAGATCGCCGACGAAAACGACCTGGTCATCATGTCGCGTTTCGAGACCGAGAGCGTGGGCGGCACCAAGGGCTTCGTCGACCTCGTCTATCCGTATGCGTCGCTCAAGCCGCTGCGCGACCTGCTGCGCAACCGCGTGCAGGCCGATGGCAGCGAAGAGTCCGACATGAAGTGGCGCAATGAACTGACGACGGCCGTCGGCGACTCGCAGCTCGAGCTGCAAGTCCTGCTGGGCACCGTCATCGACGACTATGCACGCGTCAAGCAACTGAAGGAAGGCGACCTGCTGTTCTTCAAGAAGCCGGAACTGGCCACCATGCTGATCGGCGGCCTGCCCGCTTTCGAATGCCAGGTCGGCATGGCCGGCCCGAACGTGGCGGTGCGCATCGAAAAAGCCACCAGCCCTGAAACTCTTTAAGACCCTCACTTTGAACGGGGAAGCATCATGAGCGACATCACTGAACAAGACAACATCATGGCCGAACCGCTGGGCGGCGCGATGCCCGACCATCACATCAATCCCGAGGTGCTGCAAAACATCTCGGTGGCGATCAAGGTCGAAGTGGGCCGTACCAAGATGAAGATCCGCGACCTGCTGCGCCTGACGCAAGGCTCGGTGGTCGAGCTCGAGCGCATCGCCGGCGAGCCGCTGGACTTGCTGGTCAACGACACCGTCGTGGCCCAGGGCGAAGTGGTGCTGGTCAATGACCGCTACGGCATTCGCCTGACCCGCGTGGTGCCGGCGTCGGACCGCATGAAGAACCTGTAAGCTTCGGGCTCGTTCCCTTTTAACGAAAGCCGCCCATGCACGCTACCGACTGGTTGTCCTTCAGCTTCAGCTTTGCGATCGTACTCGCGCTGCTTGGCGCGCTGCTGTACGGCCTCAAGCGCCTGCAGAGCGGCAACCTGCTCGGCCTGCCGCAGCGTCGCATCCGCATCCTCGAAAGCACCTCGCTGGCGCCGCGCCAGAAGCTGGTGCTGGTGCGCGTGAAAGACCAGGAACTGCTGCTGGGCGTGACCGTGCAACAGATCAGCACGCTGGCCAGCTTCGCGGCCACCGGCGACGAGCCGGCCCCGGAAGTGACCGCTGCCGACCTCAATGGCAATAACCACCTCGCGCCGCTGGCGCACAAGCTGGCCGAGCTGCTGAAGTCCGTCAAGGACAAGCCGGCCGATGCGCCCACCGTAGCATCCAAACAGCCGCAAGCCGGCGAAGACAAGGCCTGACCATGGCACGCCGCCTGCCCCCACTGTTCAAACTGGCCTCGCTGTTCGCAACATTCGCGCTACCGGCACTGTTCGCGCTGGCGCTGGTGCTGCCCGCCTCGGCTTTTGCTGAAGGCATGCCAGTCGTGACCGTCGCCACCGGCAAGGGCGGCGTACAGAGTTATTCGCTGACCCTGCAGCTGCTGGCACTGATGACGGTGCTCACGCTGCTGCCGTCAATGCTGCTGATGATGACGGCCTTCACCCGCATCATCATCGTCTTCTCCATCCTGCGCCAGGCGCTCGGCACCGGCCAGACCCCGCCGAACCAGGTGCTGGCCGGCCTCGCGCTGTTCCTGACTCTGTTCGTCATGCAGCCGGTGATGACGGACGTGTACAACAATGCGATCCTGCCGTACATGAACCAGGGCGTACCCTTCGAGCAGGCGCTCGAAGAAGCTGAAAAGCCGATCCGCGGCTTCATGCTGGCCCAGACCCGCGAAGAAGACATCGCGATGTTCATGGAAATCTCGCGCAACAAGACCCAGCTCGAAGGCCCGGAGTCGGTGCCCTTCACGACGCTGGTGCCGGCCTTCGTGACCTCGGAACTCAAGAGCGCGTTCACCATCGGCTTCCTGATCTACATCCCCTTCGTCGTCATCGACCTGATCGTGTCCAGCGTGCTGATGTCGATGGGCATGATGATGCTGTCGCCGATGATGATTTCGATGCCGTTCAAGCTGATGCTGTTCGTGCTGGTCGATGGCTGGAGCATGTTGATGGGTTCGCTGGCCTCCAGCTTCGCCATGCCCTGACCTGCAAAGAACAAAGACACCGAACAGACAGAGACAAGTACAAGGACAAATCATGGAGATCTCAACCGTCGTCGACCTCGGTCGCTCCGCCCTGTGGGCCGTGATGCTGATCGCCTCCCCGATGCTGGTCGTCGCGCTCGGCGTGGGCCTGTTCATCGGCGTGCTGCAGGCAGCGACCTCGATCAACGAGCAGACCCTGTCCTTCATCCCGAAACTGCTGGCCCTGGGCCTGACGCTGGCGCTGTTCGGCGGCTGGCAGCTTGGCATGCTGGTTGATTACACCCGCAGCATCTACCAGCGGATTCCCGCGATGTTCTCCTGACGCCGCGGCGGCCCAGGACTGAGCGCCCCGCACTGATACAACGCTGACGAAGCCCCGACGACGCCATGACGCTACTCGCTGCCGACATCGTTGAGCGCTTCTACACCTTCCTGTGGCCGATGCTGCGCGTCTCCGCGCTGCTGCTGTCCGCCCCGCTGTTCTCGCTCGATGCGCTGACCCTGCGCATCCGCATCATGCTGGCGCTGGTCATCACCTTCCTGATCTACCCGCTGGTGGACTGGCCCGTGATCGATCCCATCAGTGCGCAAGGCATGCTGGAAATCGTGAACCAGCTGTTCATCGGCGCGATGATGGGGCTGATGTTGCAGTTCGCCATAGGCGCCATCGTCGTGGCCGGCCAGACCATTGCTGGTTCGATGGGCCTGTCGATGGCCTCCATGATCGACCCCAACGTCGGTAACGTGCCGGTGATCTCGCAATTCCTGGTCATCCTGGGTACGCTGATTTTCCTCGGCTTCGGTGGCCATGTGATGATGATCTCGATGCTCGTCGACAGCTTCACGTCGGTCCCGATCGGCAAGTTCATCCTCGGCCAGGTCGCCTTCGGCAAGGTCGTTGCGTGGAGTAGCATGATGTTCCTCGGCGGCGTGCTGATTGCGCTACCGGTGATGGTATCGCTGCTGTTCATTAACATCGGCCTCGGCATCGTCACCCGTGCCGCGCCCAGCCTGAATATTTTCTCCGTCGGCTTCCCCGCATCCATCGCCGCCGGTTTTCTTGTCCTGATCCTGTCGCTCGAAAGCATAGGCGGCCGCATATCGTGGCTGTGGATGCAGGCTTTCAGCCACGCGAAGGATCTCGTCGGATTGGTGAACTGAGATGTCAGGCGGCTCCGACGAAGACAAGACCGAAGAACCTACAGCGCGCAAGCTGTCCAAGGCCAGAGAAGAAGGACAGGTTGCGCGTTCCACCGAATTGCCGGCTGCCGCGGTCACGATCGCGGCATTGGGCATGCTGTACCTGACCGGCGACTGGCTGGTCAAGAAGCTGGCCGAGGCCTTCGTGTCGGGCTTCCATTTCGATCGCAAGCTGGTGCACTCCCCCAACCTGCTGCCGGCCATCTTCGGCCACGAAATGCTGGAAGCCTTCATCCTGATCGCACCGCTGATGCTGCTGACGGCCGTGGTCGCCATCGCCGCTTCGGGAGCGACCGGCGGCTTCCTGTTCGCGTCCAAGGCCATCAAGCCGAAGACGGACAAGCTCAACCCCCTGAACGGCATCAAGCGCATGTTCGGCACCCGCGCCTGGGTCGAGCTCGGCAAGGCGCTGCTGAAATTCGTGCTGGTGACCGGCGTGGTCGCCTATGTCCTGTATGACAACGTGTCGACACTCAATGAGATCGGCCGCATGTCCTTCGAGCCGGGCATCGCGGTGGCCGGCAAGCTGCTGGCGAAATCTGCGTTGATCATGGCGTGCTCGCTGATCGTGATCGCGATGATCGACGTCCCGTTCCAGCGCTGGCAGTTCATGAAGCAGATGCGCATGTCCAAGCAGGAGATCAAGGACGAGATGAAGGACATGGAAGGCCGTCCCGAAGTCAAGGCGCAGATCAAGCGCCGCCAGCGCGAGATGGCCAACGGCCGCATGATCGACCGCGTCAAGGACGCCGACGTCATCATCACCAACCCGGAGCACTTCGCCGTCGCGCTGTCGTATGATCCGAACGGCGACAGCGCCCCCATCCTGCTGGCCAAGGGCTCGGACGAGATCGCCGCCCGCATCCGCGAAGAGGCGACCAAACACGGCATCGAGATCTTCCGTGCTCCGCCGCTGGCACGTGCGCTGTTCTACACCACCGAGGTCGAACAGCCGGTGCCCGAAGACCTGTACTATGCGGTCGCGCAGGTGATCGCCTATGTGTTCAACCTGGCCAGCGTGCGGCCGGGGGCCGCGCCGATGCAGAAGCCTGATCCCAAGGTGCCGAAGAACATGCAGTTCGATGCCGACGGCAAGCTTGAAACCGAAGGGGCCACGACGTGACCGACATGGAAAACCCTATGAGCAACGATACCGTCGGCAACGACGGTATTTTCCTTCGTGCTGCCGACCGCGCGCGCTTTGATTACCTGATGCGCGCCATCCGCGACGACAGCGCATCGGTGGCGCTGTCTTCCGACAATGACGGCGTGCTCGACCATTACGGCCGGCTGGTGCTGGCCAAGCTGCGCAAGACCGACGGCCTGCAGATCGAGGTCTTCCTGCCGCAGAACACCGAAGCCCTGCTCGAGCGCTACAACCAGATCCTGGCCGGCCTGTCGATCGAGGATGCGCGCAAGGCCAGCGGCTCCCCTGCCCCGCGCCGCGTGCTGCTCGCGCATGACGCCAAGGCGCTGTCGACCCGCGACCTGCAGCTGCTGGCGCGCCTGGTACAGGACTTCCCCGGCGCGAACGTGTCGCTGGTGCTGCTGGTTGACAAGGCCGGCACCAAGCTGCACGAGCGCACGCTCGAAGGCTTCGGCCAGCGCCTGCTGCGCTGGCCGGTGGAAGCGCCGACTCGCAGCGAGGGCGATGCGCTGCTGAAGGTCGCGCGCGCGATGGGCTTCGAAGTCGAGGCCAAGAAAGTGCTGGCCGCGACCGGCTATGCCGAGATCAAGATCGCGCAGAAAAAAGACAAGGCCAAGGCCGAGCCCGATGCCGCGCAAGTGCGCTTCGAGCAGCAGCTGGCCGCCGCCCGCAAGGAACGCGACGAACTCGACGCTCTCGAGCAGCAGGTTCAGGAGAAGGCGCGCCCGCAGGAATCGCTGGGCCGCACCGAGCCTTCGCTGGACGGCCCCGCCCCCACCGGCAAGCTGTTCACGCCGGCCGCGGCCAAGGGCCGCTCGCTGCTGAACACGGCTGCGCGCTGGGTCGCCGCGCTGGCGCTGCTGCTGGCGGTGTCGATCGGCGTGATCGTCGCCCTGTTCCCGCAGCGGATGTCGCCGCTGCTGGCCAATTCGCCGATCCTGAAGGAAACCCTGCCCCCGTGGGCGATGAACATGGTGGTGTCGGTGGTCGGCAAGCCGCCGGCCGCGGTGCTGGAAGAAAGCAAGGCCGAAGCGGCCAAGGCTACAGTTCCGGCCGCTGGCGCCGATTTACCGAAAGACGACATGGCTTCGGCGCCGGCACCGGCAGCAGCAGGCCCGGATGCGGCTGCAGGCGCTGCCACGGCCACGAATGCTGCAACGACGGCGGCCAACGGCGCGGCACCGGCAGCAGCTACGGCGGCTGCGCCTGCCACGCCAGCACCGGTGGCAGCGGCTACAGCCCCGGTCGATGCCAAGGGCCAGCCAGCGAAGGCCGATGCAGGCAAGGCAGCACCGACCAAGGGCGAGCCCGCTACGGCGGAGCCGGCCAAGGTCGACGCGAAGAATGACGTGAAGCCTGACGTGAAAGCGGACGCGAAAGCGGACGCGAAAGCCGACGCAAAGACGGACCCGAAAGCGGATGCCAAGGCGGATCCGAAGACAGCCGCAGCGAAGCCGGCATCGGCGGCCGATGCGCTGGCGCCGCGCTCGGAAACCGGTGTCGATGCAGCGGTCCGCGCCGCGAAGACTGGCAGCTTCTATGTCCAGCATGTATCGCTGGGCACGATGGCCGAAGCCCAGGAGTGGCGCGCACAGTTCCGCGCGCTGTCGGGCGCGAAGATAGTCGCCGTGAATACGCAGGACAAGGGCATCAAGTTTGCAGTGATCTCCGGCCCCTTCGCCGACCGCAAGCAAGCTGAAGCCTTTGCCGCCAAATCGGGCGTGCCCGCAGACCCGTGGCTGCGCCCGGTGAAGTCGCTGCAAGGCGCGCTGCTGGGCAGCAGCCGCTGATTGACAGCGCACGAGAGGAAAGCAGGAATGTCGAACCAAGAACACACCCAGATTTTCCGCGGCGATGACATGCCGCCGGAAATCGGCATCGCAGAGACCGGCGGCCCCGCGCAGCGCCGGCGTCCTGCCGCGCCGTCGGACCAGCGCAGCCTGCATGACAACCGCGATGAGCTGGCTGATCTGCGCCAGTTGCACGATGCATCGGGTACGGCCGAGCTGCGCAAGATGGATGACGCTGACGGCGGCCCTGCCGACTCGCGACATGCGCACGACGCCCAGGGTGGCGTCGATGCGCAGCATGCGCAGGGTGCCGACGGCCCGTCCGACCAGCGCAGCATGAACGATGCCGAGGGCCTGGTCGATACGAACCACGCACACGATGGCGCCGGCCCATCCGAACAGCGCAGCATGAACGATGCGCAAGGCCTGGTCGATGCCATCCTTGCGAATGATGCGCAGGGCCCGTCGGATCAGCGCAGCATCAGCGACGCCGAAGGACTGGTCGATACGCGCCATGCACAGGATGCCGAAGGCCCTTCCCTGCAGCGCCAGATGCAGGACGCCTCGCACGCGCCGGCCGCAGCGCCCAAGCGCCAGGCGCACAGCTTCCATGACGACGAAGAGCCGGAGCCGGCAGCGAATGCCGGCATGGTCACGCTGAACAGCGCCGGCGAAGTGGTCGATCCCGACTCCGCAGAAACCCCGCCAGCCGCAGAGGCCCAGGCGCCGGTCTCGGACGCCGACCTGACCTTCAAGGTCGAAGAAGCTGCGACCCCGTGGGCGCTGTCAATCCACCTGGAAGCACGAATTGCGAGCCTGACGGAATCGACGGCAAAAGTGAATGAACAGCTTGGCGGTCTCGAAGACTCGATCAAGCGACTTGCGAAACGGATCGGAAAATGAGCGACGACGCAAAAGACGACAAGGCACCGGCAACAGCAACAGCGACAGCGGGCGATGGTTTCACGCCCGCCCCCACGCCGCCGGCCGTGAGCCCGGAAGAAGCCGCTGCGGCCGAGGCCGCGGAAGCCGAGGCTGCGGTCGCCGCTTCGGTCAGCGCCGCTGCCTCCAAGATCGGCCCCAGTTTCGCCGGCCAGATGCCGGACGGCACGATCCCGGTCGCCCATGACACCGCCAAGCGTGCGCTGGAAGCGGTGCAGGTGCTAGTCGAGAACAACCGCTCGGCATCGCAGCAACTCGAATCGCTGATGACAATCGTGCTCGATGCCGCCGAAGTGGCGAACCGTTCCGCATCGGCCGTGGCGACCACCGGCAGTCATGTGAACAAGGCAGCCGAAAAGCTGATTGATGGCGCGCAGCGTACGTCGATGCAGGCCAAGGTCGTGCTGGCGCTGGCCGGCACGGTGCTGGTCGGTTGCGCCGGTGTGTTCAGCTTCATGAGCGTGCAGCTGCAGAACAAGGTGTCGCAGCTCGACGAAATGATGCTGGCCGTCGGCAAGCGCGCGGTCGACCTCAAGCGCCGCATGGAGAGCATGGATGACATCCATCAGGCGCTGGAAGAACTGAAGCTGGCGCAAGAAAACACGCAGTCGGTGCAGGAAGCAATCGAGTCCAAGATCGCGAAACTGTCCGAGGTGCCGCACCCGCCGGCCCGCCCGGAGCCCAAGGCAGCGCCAGCTGCCGCAGCCCCCGCTCCGGCCGTCAAGGACCCGGCTGCCGCGGAAGCTGCAGCGAAGAAGGCCGAGGCCGCCGCGAAGGCTGAAGCTGCGCGCGTGGAGCGCGCACGCGCCGAAGCAGCGCGTGTCGAAGCGCAGAACAAGGCCTTGCTGCAGCAGCTGACCGCGCTCGACGGCATGCTGAAGGACCAGTCGCGCGCCGTGAAGGACCTGTCAGGTCAGTTCAACAAGCTCGAAGGTTCGGTCGCCAACGTGCAGAGCGTGAAGAAGGATGTGGAAGCGCTGGCCACCCAGCAGAAGCTGCGCGAAAAGGAAATGGCCCAGGAACTGGCCGCCGCCAACGCACGGCGCGACAAGGAACTGAAGGACAAGGAGCGCGAACTGGCTCGTGAGCGCGAACGCGCACGCGAGATCAGGGAAGCGAAGGAACGCGAGCTGGCACGCGAACGCGAACAGGCTGCGAAGGACCGTCAGGCCGCCGAGGCTGCCGCGAGGGAGAAGCGCGACGCCGCCATCACTTACAGCAAGGATGCGAAGCAGAAGACGGCCGATGCGACGGGCGGTACGACGGGCGGTGCCCCGAGCTACCGGCAGCCGAAGGCCGAGCAATAAAGCCGCCATGCCCAATGAAAATGCCTCCCGACGGGGAGGCATTTTTTTTGCCGCCGGGACGCGCAACCCGGGCGCCAGGCACGGACTTCAGGGATTCCGGGCTTCTGATTCGGGGGCCTTGCTGGCAGCTGCTTATTTCACGTCGCTCATCGCCGCATCCCGGGTACTGGCCGGATGATCGTTGGCTCGATCGCCCATCAGCCACCACGCTGCCAGCGTGACTACACCGATCACCAGCACGGCCGTCACCAGAAACAAGCGGAGCGCCAGGAAGCGCGAGGCTTTATCATTGCCGCCTTTGAGACGGTCAATCTGCTCGCCGATTTCGCTGCTCCTGCGGTCGACTTCGTCGAAACGCTGTCGCGTTGCATCAACCCGGCCGCGGGCCGCGTTCATTCTCTGATCCATTGCTAAGTGTTGTCGCTTGTTGTCGCTTGTTGTCGATTAAAGGTGGTAGACGCTGTTCGTGCAGCGCCCTTGCGCCGCTTCAGATCGGCGACTCGGCCGGCGCGCCTTCGCGCTGCCGGATCTCGGCTGCCGTCATCGCGGTCAGGCCCAGTCGCCGGCTGGCCGGGCTGGAGAACAGCGCAAAATCGCGCAGGAAAACAATGCGGCTCCCGGCGCGCAACAGCGAGCTGGCCATCGCTTCGGAAAACTGCGACCACTCGCTGGCCAGCTGGTGGGTGAGCCCGATACCGATCTGCGGTGTCGCGCTGGCCAGGATGTCGCACTCCTGCAGCAGCATCGCCATGCAGCCGAAATCATCGAGGTCGAACGGCCGACCGCGCATGGCTTCGTGATGCGGGCGCACGCGGGTCGGGTCGGTCATCAGGATCAGCTCGCCCACTCGGGCGCGCAAAGGCGCCGGTATGCCGGCAGCCTGCATCAGCGGCTGCAGCGCGCTGACGGATTGGCCTTCGATCTCGCCGGGGAACTGGTTCACCTTGCCGGTGTGCCGGAAATCATGGCCCAGCATCGCCAGCATCAGCACCCATTCGGCTTCGCTGGGCGCGCTGTCGGGCGCGCGCTGCTGCTCGGCGCGGGTCGCCAGTAGCAGACAGGTCATGCTGCACAGGGTGTCGGCGATATGCAGCCGATTGTGATACGCGAGCTCGCTGCCCTGCTGCTGGCGTTGCACGCCATCGTCTTCGATGGCCGCCGCGACGAGCGCAACGCCATCGCGCAGCGCGCGCACCGAATCTGACAGCGACAGGTCGTCACGGTAGCCAAGTTGCCGCAGGCAGTCCGAGGCAATCGTGGGAAGCCCGACCCAGGCATGCGGCCATGACTGGCGCAGCTGCGCGAGGCCGGCCTGCAAGTCGACCCAGGACGAGGGAGGGTTTTCCATCACTGTCAAAGTTTTCTTTGGGAAACTCTTTTGAATTATAACAGCCGGTTTTTTGCGCAAAACCGCGCTGTTTTACCTGTTTTTCATGACTTTGCGACGCGGGTTTGCAAGTGAAAGCAAGAATTGCTAAGCTTGCCCGCCAGAAATATCTCGGCCTGCCGCGCATGCAGCGCGGGCAGCCGACGCAAGTAGCGCAAGAGCCCGGACCCTGCCGGAACAGCGAGAGGTCACTGATTGAACAATGAAATAACGGCCAGCTTCGGGGTCGACATCGAACACCTGCACAAGCTCGGCGCAGTGGATCCGTATTCGAAGCAAAGCCTGGAGCTGTATGCGTCCGGCAAGCTGGTCAGCAACGAGCGCCTGTACTTCACCTTGTGGGGCTGCTCGGAGTTGAATATTTCGCTGTTCGATCCGAAGGCACGCATCTGTACGGCCGACCAACCGGCGGAATCAGCCTACTTTATCGTCAGCGGCACCGCGCTCGGCATTCAGGGCAGCCACATCTACCGGCTCGGCCCGGGCAGCGTGATCGGCCTGGCCGAGGGCATTGCCGGCATCGATTATGTGATGACGGTGATTGCCGTCACTGCGGTGCAGGTGCGCGTGATGCCGCTGGGCTCGATCAACCTGCTGATCCAGAACATGGCGTCCGGCCTGCGTGGCATCATCCGCTCGCTGGTAATGCGTACCCTCAAACTTCCGAAGCCGACGCCGCAACTGCTATGAACAATTTTGAAGAAGTGACGCTGCCCAAGGGCACGGTGCTGTTCGAAGCAGGCGCCCCGGCCGACAAGCTGTACCTGATCCAGTCGGGCGCAATCGGCATGGCCGACAAGACTGGCAAGGTCTTCGTCACGTTGAAAGAAGGCGAATCGTTTGGCGAGCAGGCCATGCTTCAGGGCGGCATTCGCGGTGCGACGGCGATCGCCGTCGAAGATTCGGTCTGTCAGGAGATTACGGTCGATGGCCTGCGCCACATGCTGAGCCACAAGTCGCCGATCCTGATCGCGGTGTTCGAAGGCCTGATGCTGCAGCAAAACATGCACAACGACCTGCGGGCCAAGATCAACGGCTGAAGCCCGGCTGACTAGCCCTCAGCCGCCGTAGGCATCCACCAGTACTTCGATGCGGCGGTTCTTCGCCCTGCCCTCGCGGCTGTCGTTCGGCGCCACCGGTCGCGTGTCAGCCATGCCGCGCACGACCACGCGCTCGCGCGGTATGCCCGCATAACCGGTCAGGTAATCGGCCACCGACGCAGCGCGCGCGCCGGACAGGTCCCAGTTGGACCGGTAACGGTTGTGGCCCGTCAGCGGTATGTCGTCGGTATGGCCTTCGACGGTGATGCGTCCGCCGCTCTTGGCAATCGACTGGCCGATCTTCTTCAGCATCGGCAGGAAGTCCGGCGACAGGTCGGCGCTGCCTGAATAGAAACTGCCCTGCACCACCAGACGGATCACGATGCGTTCGCCATCGCGCTCGACCTGCGCTTCGCCGGCTTCGATTTCCTTGGCCAGCATGTCGCGCAACTGGCGGAACTGGCGCGTCGCTTCGGACAGGCGCTCGCTGGTGTCGCCACCTTCGCGCACCTCAACGGGCGTCTCGACCTGCGCCTGCGCATCGGCGATGCGCGCATAGAGGTCGATCAATTCCTGCGGCAGCAAGCCATTGTTACGCTCCGGCAGCTGGATCACCAGGCGGCCATTCTCGGCGCGCAGCTGTATCTTCGTGCCGACCAGGTCGGTCGACAATTCCTTTTGCAATTTGCCGAGGTCTTTGGCCAGCTGCTCGGGCAGCGGCAAGGCTTCTTCGGTGGGCCCGGCCACCAGTTGCGTCTCGGCCGGCTGCGTCTTCACGGTCGGCAGTGCCTCCTTTTCACCCAGCGATTTCTTCAGCGAGCCGGTGACATCGCGGAAGCGGCTCTCGTCGAGCGTGGAGAAGGACAGCACCAGCACGAAGAAGGCCAGCAGCAGCACCACCATGTCGGCAAAAGTGACGACCCACAGCGGCGCGCCGCGACGATGGACGATTTCGTCTTCCTCGGCATTGAAGGTATCGAACAGCGACATCGGCGCGCGGGCGGCGTCGTCAGCGTCGTCTTGCGCGGGAGCGTGAGCTGCCATGGACTGATGGGCGGGCGTGGAGGCGGGCGTGGGGACGGACGTGGGCGTGTGCAACAGCTTCAGCAGGGAGCTGGCGACGCGGTCACGCACGCTCGGCAGCCTCGACAGGAGATGCGTCGGCGCTGTCGCCGTCGGCCGGCAGCAGCGGCGCGTCAGGCTCAGGCAAATGGCCCAGCAGCAGGTCAGGCAGCAGGCGCGGGTCGCCGCCCTTGTGCATGAACAGGATGCCGGCCATGGTCAGTTCATAGTTGCGGCGCACGACCTTGCTGCGGCCGATGATCTTCTGTACCAGAGGCCCGAGGATCACGTTGGCCAGGATCGCGCCATACAAGGTGGTCAGCAGCGCCACCGCCATGCCGGGACCGATGGAGCGCGGGTCGCTCATGCCGCCCATCATCAGCACCAGGCCGACCAGGGTGCCGATCATGCCCATGCCGGGCGCCAGTTCCTGTGCATAGCCGAAGAAGTCGCGCGCATGGTCATAGCGGATTTTGACCTCGGTGATCTCGCGCAGCAGCGCATCCTTCAGCAGGTTGTGCTCAATACCATCGACCCACATGCGCGTGGCCTTGGCGATGAAAGGATCGCCGAAATCGCGGTCTTCGAGGGTGATCATCCAGCGGTCGTCATAGCGCGCGACGCGACCGATTTCCATCAGCTCGTCGATCAGTCCGGTGATGGACACCGGGCGCGTGGTCAGTACTTCCTTCGCGGTGCGGTATGCCCCCTTGAATTCGTCGAGCGAGCTTTTCGCCAGCACGCACAGGAAGGTGCCGCCAAAGACGATGAAGACCGCCGGCAAGTCGAAGAACTGCAGGAATTGGCCGCCGGTGGCAATGGCGATCAGCAGCAGTGCGCCGCCTACTCCGATCAAGCTGACGATATCCATGGATAGTGTGTGCGAATGATTGCGCTATTGAGTGCGCGGCCTGGGACGCCGTGGGTGGCGGGCCGCCTCAGGCGGACCGCAGTCGGTACTTGTCGATCTTCTCGATCAGGGTGGTGCGCTGCAGGTTCAGCAGGCGCGCCGTCTTCGATACATTGCCTTGCGCGCGGTCGAGCGCCTGTTCGATGTAGGCGCGCTCGATCTGGGCCATGCGCTCCTTCAGCGACAGGCCCTCGGGCGGCAGCACGGCCCCGCCCTGCGCCAGCATGATGATGTCTTCCACATCATTGTGCGCGCGCGCCGCAGGCTGGGCTGACGGCACACCGCCATCGAGGCCGAACATTTGCAGCACGTCGGCCGAGTCGCCGCTGACCGGTGCCGGCTGGCCGGGCTCGAGCGCGGCCTCGGCGGTCTCATGCTGCTCGGCTTCCGGCGGCAGTGCGCCGCCCTTTTCTTCCTGCAGCTTCTGCAAGCCCTTGGGCAGCATCGCCGACGGCACACTGCGCAGCGACAGGCGCTGGCCGGCGAACAGGGTCGAGAAACGATGGATCAGGTTCGACAGTTCGCGCACATTGCCTGGCCATTCATAGGCTTTCAGCGCCTCCACGAAATCAGCGGTGAAGGTGATGGCCGTCCCCTTGTGGGCGAACTTCTCCGCATAGTGGCGCGCCAGCAGCACGATGTCGTCGCCGCGCTCGCGCAGCGGCGGCGTGCGCACCGGCAGCACGTTGAGGCGGTAATACAAGTCTTCGCGGAAGCGGCCTTCGGCGACTTCCTTCTCGAGGTCGCGGTGGGTCGCGGCGACGACGCGCACATCGACCTCGACCGGGCGCGAGGAACCGATCGGGTCGACCGTCCTTTCCTGCAGCACGCGCAAGAGCTTGACCTGCATGTCGAGCGACAGGTCACCGATTTCATCGAGGAACAGGGTACCGCCATGGGCCAGCTCGAAGCGACCCACGCGATCGGCCAGCGCGCCCGTGAACGCACCTTTGCGGTGGCCAAAGAGCTCGCTTTCCATCAGGTCTTTCGGGATGGCCGCGCAATTGAGCGGTACGAAATTGGCGTCGGCGCGCGACGCCTGGTAATGCAGCGCCTGCGCGACCAGTTCCTTGCCGGTGCCGGATTCGCCGTTGATGAGCACGGTCGCGGTCGAGTCCGCGATCGTCTCAATCAGCTTGCGGATCTCGCGCATCGGCGAACTGTTGCCAATGATGGGATTCGGCTGTCGCATGGGCCTTGGGGGATATCCTCGCCAGAGAATGACGGGACGAGCGTTGCAGTCGCAAAAGCGCTGACTCGCACACACTGCCCCTATGTTTCCGAATTGAAACATAGGGGTGCAACACTGTCAACGCGAATACGGGTTTCTTGTCAGTTTCGGATCGGTTCGGTGGCGCCCCGCTGTCACGGCCCGCATCAAGCCTACAAGCACCCTACATGCACGCTGTATCCGGCCTGCTTCCGGTCTGCTTCCGGCCCGCAGGTTGTTATTCATTCGATATCCATCAACAGAGGTGCAGCCCGCGCCCTTGCCTTGCCTGTTGTCGCATGCACGGACAGCCGAGTCATTGGCTCATCCGACAACATTTGAAGGCCGCGGCGCTGGCCATTGCTACAATGCGCGCAAACGACAATCAGGGAGACACTGATGAGCACGGTCGCAGCGTTGCGCCGCATCCTGAAAGGCAGCCGCACCATCGCCGTCGTCGGCCTGTCGGCCGACTGGTACCGCCCCTCCTACTTCGCCGCGAAGTACATGCAGGAGCACGGCTTTCGGGTGATTCCGGTCAAC
>JACCDQ010047755.1_pt1 | contig 19465 bp, 21 predicted proteins | sample 7446031 | NCBI WGS metagenome assembly JACCDQ01 (sample SAMN15323442, study PRJNA562643) | freshwater metagenome | isolation source: river surface water | place: USA:Blue River Watershed | collected 2017-08-17
CTCTTCAGCCTGGTATTAGTGCTAGTAACAACCCTGTTGGTTAGTTGCAGTGGCCCCCAAGTCCAAGTTCCGACCACCTATTCCCCCGAAAAAATTGCCCAACTCCAGGTTTATGCTGAACCTTTGACTGTAGCCAAGGAGCAATTAGAAACCATTCCTGACCTCCTCGCCAAGGAGAATTGGGTAGATACGATTACCTTAATCCATGGCCCCCTGGGACAACTCCGCGCTCAAATGTTAGGTTTGTCTCGATCGCTGTTACCGAAGGATCAACCCACTGCCACAGAACTGGCGAAAGAAGTCTTTGGTCATTTAGAGCAGTTAGATGCGGCGGCCAAGGAGCGGAGTGTTTATTTTGCAAAACAGCAGTATGGAGAAGCTTTGAAGGATTTTGATTCGTTCATTCAATTAATTCCTCAAGCCGATTCCTAAGCCATCTTTGATTGAGGGAAGAGCCTCTGGGCAACTGCATCATTATCCGTCAAGAAAAATTCCTAGCCCTGACCCAGGGGGATAAAATTAAGACGGTGTGTGAGTTTTTGACTAAGGATTATGACCGTTTCTGTTAAGTCTTCAGTGGTCGCGCTACGGACTGCGCCAATTAATCCGGATCACTGGTATGTTGTGGCTCAGAGTGCCGAGGTGACCACAAAGCCCCTGGGGGTGACACTGTGGTATCAGGCGATCGCCCTATTTCGGGATGGCCAAGGTCAAGTTCACGCCCTAGAAGATCGATGTCCCCATCGTCAGGTCAAACTGAGTGAGGGTCAGGTGGTGGGGAATCATTTGGAATGTGCCTATCATGGGTGGCAATTTGATTCCCAGGGGCATTGTGCCAAGATTCCCTATCTGACCGATAAACAAAAATTACCCCAATGTTCCCTCCGGGTTTATCCCGTTCAAGAATTAGATGGCTTTATTTGGTTATATCCGGGGGATTTAGCGGTTTTAGAGCGTCAGAAGATGCAACCGATGGGTTTACCTGAGTGGTCACATTTAAATTATATTGCGAGTTTTACGAAGATTGATTGTCAGGGGCATTTTTCGTTTTTGATTGAAAATTTGATGGATATGTATCACGGGCATCTCCACGACAATTATCAAGCCTGGGCAACGGCGGCTCTGCAAAACCTGACCATTCAAGACAATCGTGTGGATGCTTACTATACCGCCCAAAGTTATTATCGTATTGACAAAATTTGGTCTATTTCCCAGTTATTTTTTCCGGCGTTGCGTCGTCTCCATCCGGAACCGTTGACCGTCAGTTATTGTTATCCCCATTGGCGATCGCAGTTAGGGGAAGATTTTAGAATTTGCTGTTTATTTTGCCCGGTGAGTGAGACTCAAACCCGTGCTTATTTAGTCCATTTTACGTCCTTAGAAGCCTTCCCCAAATTACATCAATTACCGATCGCCTTCCGTCAATTTTTAAAAGATAAATTATTCAATTCGGCGCGTAAATTACTAGAGGGTTTAGTGGAGCAGGACGTGGTGATGATTGAACAGGAACAGCAAGCCTATCTTCATCATCCGGAACAACGAAGTTATGAGGTCAATCCAACCCTAGGGAAGGTGCAAGCTCTGATTCGTTCCCAAGCCCAGGGATTTTAATGTTTAACGCGGAAAACGACGATGTTTAACATCTTCACTAAAATCCTGAATGGCTTGACCAATCACCTCGCGTAACTGGGCATAGGGTTGAGCAAAGGGCGGTATCTTGTCCGACAATCCTAATAAATCCGCCGTAACTAAAACCTGACCATCACAGTCTGGCCCCGCTCCAATGCCAATGGTTGGAATCGTCAGTTGCTGGGTGATTTGGGCCGCTAACGGTTGAGGAATATGTTCCAAAACCACCGCAAAAACCCCGGCTTGTTCCAGGGCGATCGCCTCTTGTCGGATGCGTTCAGCCGCTTGAGGATCTTTACCCTGTTGTCGGTAACCCAGTTGATGGACAGACTGAGGCGTTAACCCCACATGACCCATCACCGGAATCCCAATCTCCGTTAAGCGACTCACCGTTTCCAACACCTGGGGATAACCCCCCTCAATTTTGACCCCATTGGCTCCCGTTTCCTTAAGAATCCGTCCTGCCGAGTGGATCGCCTGGCTCAGACTTTCTTGATAACTTAAAAACGGTAAATCACAGATCACTAGAGCCTGTTTAACTCCCCGCTTAACGGCGGCAGTATGGTGGATCATCGCCTCCAAGCTAATCGGTAACGTCGTTTCATAGCCCAACGCGACCATGGCCAAAGAATCCCCCACCAAAATAATATCCACCCCCGCTTGATCCAATAGGGAGGCGATCGCAAAATCCCAGGCAGTGAGCATCACCAACGGTCTTTGTTGCTGTTTATAGGCCAGAAGTTGTTGAGGAGTCAGGGGCATAGCCAAAGAAATCCCTAATTCATATAGGGGCAGAAGGTTAATGGCCAGCATGGGGAAAGTCAGACCTTGCCTAGCCGTTAATGAGCAAGTTACCGTACCGCTTCTAAAATGCGCGAATAATAAAACCGAGTGCTAGTCATACCATTACGCTGTACTGTCAAGCCATTTTCTTGCAGACATTGCACAATTTCGGCTTCAGGATGTTGGTAGGCACGGGTTGTCTTGCTAGGGCCAGGAAACAATTCTCCAATTTTTTTCAAAACCGTTAACCCCAAGGTTTTCGGAGCAAAACTTAAAACTAACCGTTTTTCCGCTAACGATGCTAAATGACCAATCATTACCTTCGCTTCGGCCGTCGGATAATGAATTAATACATCCAAACAAATGACCGTGTGATATTTCCCCGATAACTGTTCTAAATCCTGGGCCATAAAACTGGGTAAATTCCGAAATCCTAGAGCCGCCTGAGCTTTTTGTAGAGCTTCCCCCACCATCTTTTCCGAAATATCACTACCATAGACGATCGCCCCAGCCTCCGCCAACGGAATACTCAGACTCCCGACTCCACACCCCGCATCACAGATGGTTAACCCCGGTAAATTCCCATCGGCGTTGAGCCAATCTATCACTGTATCAATGGTGCGCTGATGTCCAAGGCGAATATCCTTTTGGACTTTATTGACTTCACCATCCCCATAGATGCGTCGCCAACGATCAAATCCCGTTGCATTAAAATAATCTTTGACAATTGTCTTGTCATCCACTGCGTTAGTCATAGGGAAGAGAAAGGGATAAACTGCGATCAAACAATTCTTTAATCTATCAGGTCTTGCCAAGGATTGGCCAGCTTCTGTCCGCTTTTGTCAAAAACCTTGGCCCCACTTCATCCCTAGACAACGGGTGGGTTTTCTTCCTGTACCTCATTCATAGACTTTGCTCGGATGGGCTTGGGAGTGATCGCCCAGTCAAAGCAAGTTGAGGTTGGGAAAGTTGCTAAAATAGGACAAGACGTATTGGGTGCGATTCCATGAACGAAACCGAAGTTAAAGCCATTATTCAACAGGAACTGCCCCATCTTCTCGCTCAAGATCCCCTTGTGCGCGATTTTGTTCTGCGTACTGTTTCCGAATATTACGCGAGTAAACCAGAAACCGAAAGCCGTTTTGACCGAGTCCTGAACGAATTAGAACGCGATCGCCAAGAACAAGCTCGCAAGTGGGATGAGCAGAACCGCAAATGGGACGAACAGAACCGCAAATGGGACGAACAGAACCGCAAATGGGACGAACAGAACCGCAAATGGGATGAACAGGCCCATCAATGGAACGAGCAAAACCGTAAATGGGATGAGCAAAACCGTAAATGGGACGAGTCCTTGGCGGAAATTCGTCGGCTAGACAAACGGTTTGAAAGTACGATTGGGGCTTTAGGTTCTCGCTGGGGGCTGGCCTCGGAAGTCAGTTTTCGGAATGCCCTTCAGGGTATTTTAGGAGAATCCTTTGGAGTAGAAGTGCTGAACCTGACTCTCTACGATCCAGATGGAGAAGTCTTCGGTCGCCCTGATCAGGTGGAAATTGACCTCATTATTAAAAATGGTCTGACGATCGCCTGTGAAATCAAATCCTCGATTGATAAAGCCGGTATGTATATCTTTGGCCGTAAAGTAGATTTCTATGCCAAGCACGAAAATCGAACGATTGATCGCAAAATCGTCATCTCGCCCATGGTGGACAGCCGGGCCTTACCGGTAGCAGAAGCCCTGGGGATTGAGCTTTATAGTTACCCTGACTCCGTTCAAAATCTTTAAGAACCCAGAAACCCGGTTTCACCTTGTCCGGCTCCCTCGCCTATAACCCTGAAACTTCTTTATTGAAAGTCGGATTAACTGACGATAATTTCGCCACAATTTTGGGTTTGAGTTTTTCAAATTCTTGTTTGAGCAGACGTTTGGTAATTTGCGGTTTGCCTCCCTCCATGCTCTGACTATTTAAAGCCCATTCCTGCAATAATTTACACTGATTGGGGGCGATCGTTGCCGAAAGTACCTGTTGGCATTTCTGAGGATTTTCCACCGCAAAAAAGAGAATCCAATACTGACCTAATTTACCCAATAAATTGGCAAAACGCTGGCCGGACGAAGTTTTTAAATCCAAATAACAGGGCAACCACCGGGGTCCATAATCTCGATGGTATAGCACTGTAATCCAGAGGATCATCGGATGGGGACTGGTCAACAACAAAAATTGGTTGTAACGAATACTGGTCATGCGAGTAAAAATATCTTCTTGATCCAGCATGGCCCAGAGACTAGCAAAATTTCCTTCTTTGGCTTGTAAAACGTGGGGAAAAACAATCTTTTGTTGGGGTTTATCCGACGGCCATTCCATTTGTTTACACAAATCTTCCGCCGATAATAACAAGCGGGGTGAACTGGGGGCCGGTTTAAAGTTAGAGACAACGGTGGCTTCAGAGTCAGTATCTTGGCCGGAGCGACCACTGCCTTTCTGGGGAACTGAAACAACGGGTGAAGGAGCGACAAGACTGGCTTCAATCTTTTCTATCTCTTTGAGAACTTCATCTACATTCTGAGGACGCTGTTTGGGGGATTTAGCCAGGCATTTCATGATCAAGGCTTCTAGGTTCTGAGGCACTCGATGTTTGCCCGGCATGGGTTGAGGTTTTGTATGGTGGTGGACTTCGTACCAACCGCCAAAGGAGGAGTTTTCGGGAAAGAGGGGCATTTCCCCCGTGAGCATCTCGTACATCATGATGCCCATACTATAAATATCAGAACGGTTATCTAATTCTTTGCCTTCCATTTGTTCAGGGGAACAGTAAGCGAGAGTTCCCATAAAGGCTTGGGTTTGGGATTCTTCGGACTGAACTAACTTGGCAATCCCAAAGTCCAGAATTTTGACTAATTCCCCTAGGGCCGCATCTTGAATGAGTAGGATATTACTGGGCTTAATGTCTCGATGCACAATGGGACACATTTCCCCCTGGTAAAGAATACCTTTGTGGGCGCAGTCCAGACCGTAGCAAATCTGGCGGGCCATTTTGAGAAAACGGTCAACGGGAAGAGGACGATATTTGATCAGGTCACTAATACTTTCCCCCTGTAAAAATTCCATGACGTAGAAAGGGATTTCTTTTTCGTCTAGACCATAGTCTTTGACTCGTACAATATGAATACTTTTTTCTCCTAATAAGGCCGAAATCGTGGCTTCTCGCTCAAAGCGTTCTTTCATGCGATTGTTGAGTAGGGCCTGGGAGAGAAATTTAACGGCAACAGTGACTCCCCCTAGGAGTTTATCTTCGGCTCGATAAACTTGTCCCATGGCTCCACTACCCACCAGTTCAACTAATTGGTAGCGATTCGCTAGTAAACGTCGGTGTCGAGAATCGGGGGTCATGGTAGGGCGGGGAGTGATGGAATAGGAAGGTGTTCCGCAGGGTGATTGGTTCGATTCTAGTCTGAGCTATGCTCTTAGGGGAGTTAATGAACCACAGGAGAGAGCGAGGAGAGGGATTTATCCCGGCTGACGTTCTAGGGTCGCTTCCATGGTACTGGTGAGGTAGTGACCGGCTAAGATACCACTGGCTAAATGATAGCGGTTTTCGCTAATCCGGAAAAAGGTTTCAAAGCCACTTCTTCGTTGGCGATCGCCTAGTACCCAATAACGTTGAATAATCGAGTTAGGAGCAATCCAACCTTCTCCCTCAACCCGACCGAGTAGGGTCTGCTGTAGAACGTAAGTATATTGGCGTTCTTCTTGGCTGAGACGGCCCCGGTATTGGAAAGCAATTTCTTCTCGTTCACTATAGGGAAACACTAATTTAGTGACCATCGTAAACCAATCCTCTTGACTCCAGGCGATGATCGTTCGCCCCTTGACAGGGATCGGCGGTTGATTGCGTTCGAGCCAGAAACCTTCGATGTTCCAGCGGCCAGCTTCCATAAGAAAGGAGTGTGTCACTTGCGTACTATGATTGGGGGATAGGGAAAGAAAGCTCCTCTTTTGATTATAGAAGCTTTCCGCCGTATCCTTAAAGACTTCCTCGGTTTAGGCCACCGGATGAATATCCCCTAACCATCGGGCTTGTTTGGCTCCGGTGACCTGGGGTAAGTTGCCAGGAATTTGATCGTGAAACCGCCAATAGGCCAACACGGCAAAGGCGATCGCCTCTTTAAAATCGCTATTTAAGCCCACATCATCGGTACTGAGTAATTGGGTAGTGTTGCCTAAATGCCATTGCAAGCGTTCCCGCAGGTAAAGATTATGGGTTCCCCCGCCACAGAGTAAGACGGTATCTGGAAAATGGGGTAAAAAAGCCCGGTAATTTTCGACCACGGAACGCGCTGTCAACTCGGTCAAAGTCGCCAAAAAATCTGCAACACTCAACTCGTAGGATTGGGCCTCGGCCCAGCAGTTAGTCAGGTATAGTTCCCCAAACAGTTCACGACCAGTAGATTTCGGAGGCGGCTCTTTAAAAAAGGCCTGGTGTAGCCAATGTTGTACCAGGTCTTCACAAATATGACCCTGACGCGCCCATTCACCGCCGGCATCGTAGGTTTGTTGTCCGTGAGTAAATTTTTGTACAGCGAGATCCACTAATACATTACCTGGCCCCGTATCCCATCCCCGTATTCCTTCTTCCCAATGCAGAGATTGACGCGGCGGCAGATAAGTGACATTGCCCATCCCCCCCAGATTTTGAATACAGCGATGTTCGGTGGGATGACTTAATAAACAGGCATCTACTTTCGGTACTAAGGGCGCACCTTGACCCCCGGCGGCAATATCGGCGGCACGAAAATTGGTAATGGTGGGAATGCCGGTTAAATGGGTAATTAATTCCCCCCGTCCCAGTTGCCAACTATAGCCTAGGTGTTGGGCTTGATGGGAATCGGGAGGACGATGGAATACGGTTTGCCCATGGGAGCCAATTAAATCGGCCCTGGGGTATGGCTCTTGAATTCGTTGGGCCGCTTTGGCAAATTCTGTGGCGATCGCATCATCTAAACGGGCCACTTCCGGTAAACTAATCACCGCACCGTCACACACTTCCAGAATTTCTTCCCGGAGGGCGGCGGGATAGGGATAGGTGGCTCCCTGAAGTAACTGCACCGTAATATCCATATCCGTGCCAATAATTTCCACCAGACAGGCATCAATCCCATCTACCGAAGTGCCACTCATTAAGCCAATACAATGCACTGTTTTTTCTCCTGAATAACCCCATCAATCACGGTATAACAGTAAGCTTGATAAACTTTCTTGAATATACTCTGAAAAAGTATCAATTCATCAGGGATTTGCTGTCTAATGAATCCGCAAAGTCATGGTTAAAATTCCCTGTTGACCCAACAACATCTCTCGCAAGAGGGTAAAAACGCCCACCCATAACACGGGCGTAATATCTACGCCTCCTAAGGGCGGAATCAGCTTCCGAGTCGGGGCTAACAGGGGTTCTGTGGGTAGAGCCACCAATCGCCAGGGCATTTTCGTTAATTCCACCTGGGGATACCAGGTCAAAATAATCCGAAAGATAAAAAGCACGGTCATCAGGGAAAAGAGGATACCCAAACCGATAAGGGTCAAGTCAGCAATACTCATTTTATTAATTAATATAAAGAGGGATTAAGAGAGACTTTTAACCGTTAATTACCGTTAATTATGATTGGCCAGTTTACTCCCGTTCAAAAAAGCCTAGGGGAGATTTTATGACTTCTGGGTAAGCCCTAGCAATCTTAGAAAAAACAGAAATTAGTCACCAGGAAACCTTGTTAAACGGTCATGATTCCCTGCTGTAGCATATAGCTTAACAACCAATTGGCCGCTGTTGCTCTCCGGGTTTGCCGGGGGCCAAACTCCCCCAGTTTATAGCCCTGGAATCCCAAGACCTCCTTGAGTCCCTGTTTATGAGGAGCCGGGATGGAACGGGTTAGTTTAACGGTAGGGGGGCGATCGCCGATAAAGTCGGGGGGAGTCGGATAGGTTTCTCGCCATTCTTCAGCAACCTGGCTCACATCCCAAGATTGGGTCGTGGGGTCGTAACGATAGCCTAAATAATAGCCCACTAAAGCATTGACGGTTTCATCACTCAGGGTTTCCTGTAAAATAGCCCACAGTGTCTCTTGGCTTAGAGGGGGAAGGGATTCCATACACATCTACTTCAACACGACCAACTGGTAAGTTAGTGCTAATTATTCCTAGAACGTTAGGGGAGGGTTGACCAGGTTTGGGTAATGAGTTGACATAACCAGTCGCGTTGTACGTCATCGAGGACGGGATCTTCCGACAGAATTTCGGTGGTTAAGTCTTCTAGGGATTTTCCCTCACTTCTGGCCCATCGCACAACTCCGGCGATCGCCACGGCTAATAATTCCTCATCAACGGGACGCTGACGAAGGGCCAAAATCTCTTCCGAACTACTGGGAATGGCATAGTGCATCGGCAAAATTATAACTGAGATTCCATCTAAATTCCTGTCAATCTTTATTCCACTACTCCACAAGGGCGATCGCCGCTTGACCCTGGGGAGAAATCGCAAACCCTAAAAATGCTTGGGCCTCAGCAGAAATCGGATTTTTATAAACATAAAAGAGTTCTCGACGGAAAGGATACTGGGGATTGGTCGGCAGGATTCCATCAATGGGCAGTACCCGCACCGTAGATTGATCCGAGACCTGGGAAGCCGTCGCATAACCAATACCCCCTTTACCTAGCTCTCGCAACATCGGTGTTGTCGCATCCCTCGTCAATGTTTTCACATTGGGAGTTTGGCCAAAGTCTCCCCCCTCTAGCACCATCGCCTTAAAAAATTGATGGGTTCCGCTCACTGCCGGGCGATTAATCACCTGAATCGGAATCTGGGGGCCACCCACCTGTGACCAATTTTGTACCTTTCCCTGAAAAATATCCATCACCTGACGATGGGTGAGGCTTTGCCGAAAAGGATTATCCTGACCGACAACGATCGCAATACTATCCCTAGCGACCGGAACAGCCACCAGACCCTGACTTTGTTCCGGCACCGTTAAGGGTCGAGAAAGGGCCGCCAAGTCAATTTCTCCTTTTTGGAGAGCGACTAATCCTTGATCGGAACCTTGAGCCTGATTAATCACCTGGGTACCCGGAAACGTTTTGGTAAAGAGGCGTTTTAATACGGCATTGATGGCGGCCATGCTGGTGGAACCGTCAATTTTGATCGTTGTTCCCGTCGCAACTTGGGCCGGAGCGGGCAATTCTCTCACCAGCCCAGGCGTGGGAGGGGGAGATAACAGGGTTGCCGGGGTCTGGGTAACGGGGGATAGAGAAGGTTTTGCTCCCTGGCTAAAAAACCATAGACCGCCCCCGACTAAACCACCGGTAACTACTAGAGAAAGGATCAACACTAACGAGTCTTTTGGGGATGACATTGTGAATGATTACGCTTTAGGTCAGTTGTCCAAAGGATTAAACGGGATTCTGTGCTAGGGTGAGAATATCAAAAACCAAATATTAACGTAATATTCTGATTTGCCATTTTAGCAGGAGTAGGGACACGCAGTCTTTCAATTTTTCTAAGAACATCTTGAATCAATGAAAAGAGATTTGCTCCCCCCAACTTTTTTGGCAAAGGGGAGTATAGGATGGAAAGGCTTGGACAGGAAGTCTCTACGCCAATTAGAATTAGTGAATTTGTTACTAATCGCCAACAAGGATCAATGATGACATCAAAACCCAAATTTTAGTTATTAGTAATTTATTAATAAAAATCACAAAACATGGAAAATATTGATAAATTACTGTTAATTTTATAGCCTCAACCAGAAGGTAATTATATGATTAGTTGTTAGCTACGGGTCAAAATCCATCTCATGGTTCAGCCTACCCGCTCCCATAGGGGTCTTTTTTGATATTTTTAAGATAGATTATCATCATTCACACGCTGATAAAAGTTTACTATGATTGAGTTAACCTCGACAGCGGCCCAGGAAATTAAACGCATACAACGGAGTCGCGGTCAAACCCATCATTATTTTCGGTTAGGGATTAAGCCCGGTGGCTGTGCGACTTGGTATTACACCCTAGATTTAGTCCGAGAAGTGACGGACAGCGATCGCGAATTTGAGAGTCAAGGGATTACGATCCTCGTAGATGAAACCAGTTTTCCTTTTTTGGAGAATGTGAAACTGGACTATGCCGAGGATTTAATGGGGGGAGGATTCCGCTTCAGTAATCCCCCGGCAACCCATTGTAGTTGTGGTTTATCCTTCCGTCTGAATACCTAATTTTTTCCGATTTCTCTTTATCCCGTCTTTTCCATGACTGCCCTACCCCTGAGTTGGACTGAACTAGAATCCCTCACACCCTGGAGCCTAGACTACGTTAATGGCCCCACCAATGCCCAATCCACCCTACGGCTATTTGGCCAATCTGAAACGGATGTTCAGGTGACATTGTACCGGGACTATCATGCCTGGTGTCCCTACTGTCAAAAGGTTTGGTTCTGGTTAGAGGAAAAGCAAATTCCCTACCGTATCCAAAAAGTCACTATGTTTTGCTATGGGGAAAAGGAAAAATGGTATAAACGCATTGTGCCATCGGGAATGTTACCCGCCCTAGACTTAAATGGCCGAGTGATTACGGAAAGTGATGATATTTTATGGGCTTTGGAGCAGGAGTTTGGCCCGTTGGGTTGGAGTCTCCGTGATCCCAGGGTGTTGCCCCTCCGTCAATTAGAACGATTATTATTTCGTGCCTGGTGTGCTTGGCTTTGTTATCCTCTGCGATCGCCGCAACAGGAGGAGGCCGCCAAACAACAATTTTGTGCCGTTGTGGCCCAAGTAGAACAAGCTCTGAGCCAAACCCCTGGCCCCTACTTTTTAGAAGATTTTGGCGTGGTAGATGTGATTTTTACGCCCTACGTCGAGCGAATGAATGGTAGTCTGTACTATTACAAAGGGTATTCCCTGCGAGAAAGTCATCCCCGTCTAGCCGCCTGGTTTGATGCCTTAGAAAGTCGGTTAACCTATCGCGGAACGCAAAGTGATTTCCATACCCATGTCCACGACTTACCGCCCCAAATGGGAGGCTGTTGGTCAAATCAGGAACCGCAAACCCTGGTCAATCAACAACAAGTAGATCAAGGGCCTTGGTTCGGCTTACCTGATGTTACTTATCCTGAGCCGGCAACCTCACGTCAGGAGGCTTTATTTCGGGTTCTTAAACACCGTGACAATCTAATACAGGTTAATCCCGCCGAGGATTCCCTGTTTGAAGAAGCCTTGCGTTGTGCGTTAACCCATCTCATTACCGGTGAGGTCTGTCCACCGCCCCAGGGTTCGGATCGGGCTTTGCGGTATCTCCGCGATCGCATCTGTGTACCCAGGGATATGAGCATCTATGCGGCCAAACGCCTACGGGAAGCCCTCGAATTAACCGCTAATTTGGACGGCGATCGCCAAGGTGTCCCCATTCCCGTAAACCATCGCCGCGATCAAGATCCTACAAATTTTGGCAAGTAAAGGGAACCTCGAATAGAAGATTTTATCGCCTGCCGGCATTACGTCAGCAGAAGAAATAACCGCCTTGCATTCATGAATTTATAAGACAAGAGAGACATGAAAATCTTTTTCTGTACACACTCCCGATAGGGGAATGTCCCAGGGATCAATTGGCATTTCGGCTAAATAAGCAGACTCAAAAATTATACCAAGACGCGGAATTTCATACCACAATGGTTCGGCAAACAACCGGTCATAATACCCTCCCCCATAACCTAACCGATAACCCCGGCGATCGCAGGCAACGGCTGGCACGAGGATTAAATCTACCTGTTGTGGGTCAACAAAAGGACAGTCAGGATGGGGTTCCTGAATTCCATAGGAGCCAGTTTGGATGGGGTCTCCGGGTTGCCACCGATGCCACACCAGGGTTTGTTCCACACAACGCGAAAAGCCCCAATTTTTATTCAAAGAAAATAGAGAACTTAGATCAGGTTCTTGACGAATACTAAAATAACTTAAGATTGTTTTTGAGCGTTGAAATAGGGGCGTTTGACGTAAATTTTCACATAATTGTTGACTCTTGAGTTGCCATTGTTCTAAGGATAGGGTCTGACGCTGTTTCAGATAATAACGACGGAGGTTTTTTTTATCCATGTTTTTAGACTATTGGCTCTCTTAGATTAATGTGTCAGTTGTTAAATTCAATATTTTTGGATGCAAGCCTTGCGCCCCCTACGATCCCTTAAAAGCCTTCTGTAGGGGCGAATTGCCTTCGCCCTTGAACGACAGAAGATAAAGCGCTATCACCCCAATTCCCGGAGAGCCATACTATTCTTCAAAACCTTTGTCATAGATCAGCTAGGTCAAAGCCTTACAGTGAGCGGAGCGAGTATGCCATCTCTTTTGAAATTTGGTATTATAACTTCTTAAACAGTTCCATCAGCTTACGTTTCCGTTGATGTAAACTTTTTAAGCCGCTAAAATAGGTTTGCCAGTCAGAGGATTGACCCGCCGCTTGATAGGCTTTTTTGACATAGGTTAACCATTGAACAGCTTCATGGTAATTATTTGCCTTGCCAGCATTCATAATTGATTCCGCAAAGGGACGAGCTTTATTAATGATCCATTGAGGATTGTGATTCACTACGGCTTCCATTACCTTGATCAGTGTCCCCTGATTATAGCTAGATAAAGAATTGGCCTCGGCGATCGCCTCATCCAGCATTGTTTCGTACAGGAAAATATTAATTTTTTCTTCTCGATGTATCCAATGTTTTTCTTCTTGAATGATATTTAATAAATCCTCTTTCAACAGTTCCCAATCCTCTCCAGCACAGTCTTGGATTTTGCGATATTCTGACAAAGTTGGCTGACTCTGAAAGCGTTTTAAACGACTAATAAGAATTAAATCGGGATCTCGAACTTCTTGGGCGAGTTCCAGTAACCAAGAGGCGAGGGAATAGCTTTGAAGGGCCGTCTCCTCTAGGGAAAATCCCCTCTGAGCAACTTGAATGGCTTCGTCCGTTGCGCCTTGGTTCTGGAGTGCCTTAGATAGCTCTAGGGCTTGTTCCATGGTTTTTAACCATTCCGGGGCTTCTTGTAATGCCGTTTCAATCCGGTCTAGCCACACTAATTTTTCTAAATATTCATTGACTAATCTCTCAGCTTTTGCTAGTAATAAATATTCCTCATAACGTTTTTGACCCTCTAAAATTTGCAGGCGAATTTTAGCAAGTCTATCGGCAACTTCCGGACGACCTAAGGGCCAAAGCTCTACGGTTTCATCACCAGCCAACAGGGCCACAAGAGGAGGATAATCCCAGCCTTGTTGGATAGCCACTAAACTGGTTGTTAGATTCATACCCAGGTCATCCCAGCCGGCTAAATCCTCTTGCAATTTGCTCCTTTCTGAAGAGAAAAGAGGAAGCATTAAAACAACTTTTGCCCAGAGTTGATCAATTTCAGGACTTAAGTAGCTGAGTTCATAACCGTAATCCTCAATTTGAGGCCAATAGGAAAGAATACTATCGGTAATGGCGGCTAAAACGGCGATCGCATTAACATAATCGTTTTGGTTAATTAGGTCTTTAACTTCACCGAATAATTCTCGAATGTCATCGTAAACTTGGGATCCTTCATCATCGTACCATTCCTCATAATCATAACCCCGTGATGATTCAGAAAGAATGTCCCTTACCTGGTTTTTATAATAAGTGGTGTTAACTGTCACTTGGGTCAGGGGATTCGCATCTACGTCAACCGTTTTTGTTGCATAAATTTGGTAATTTTTATGGAGATACTTTTCAATTGTGGTAATCAGGTTTGGTTTTTCTTGAACTAAATGCTCTATAACCGCGTTTAATTGTTGTGTGTCTAATTTTGCCAATAAATCCTTTAAGGGTAAACGTTGTTCCAGGGAGTGATTATCCAAATAGGTTAATAAAGTCGCCACAATGTGTTTACACCAGCCCCCGTAATCGTAGGGACAATTGCAGTCGGCCTCCTCAACAGCCTGGTCTCCCAGGTTAATCTGCACGAAATACGGTTCATAATTACTGCCATCTACTAGGGCTTCTAAGGATTGTCCCCGTTGAATTAACCGTCTGACAGCTTGCCCCTGGTAATAGTCTTCGCCCCTTGTCCAGGAGGATTCTGTTGCTTCTTTTCTGAGATCAGCCAGATTGAGGTTTATTTTATCCATTGCGTTTTCCCTAAAAGTGAGACGACTCCATCCATTCTATAATCCCTTTTTCCTTTTCTTCTCCTAGGGTTAACGGTGGAGCGCAGACTATTGGCCAGAGTCGTTTTGCCTAATAAGCCTTGACCAGTGACAGTAAAAGCGGTTTATAGTAGCCATAGGGGAGAACGCTGTTGCGCGGCTCCTGTGTTGTTTCTCAATTCATACTCACAGAACAAACCATCATGTTTCATGCGATTTTAGTGGCCCTAGACTGTGCGGTAGATTGCGAACCGGTGATTCGCGCTTTACAGACCCTACGGTATGCCCCTGAAACCGCCATTTATTTCAGTTATGTTTTACCGCCGGAGGATGCGTTAGGTCTTGATCCTCAACGTCCCCATGGTTTCGTCAGCGATCGCCTGCAACAGGTAGAAAATCAACTGAAGGACTATCAAAAGCAATTTCCCAGCAGTCAGATCGAAATTGTCACGGGTGATCCGGCCGAAGAAATCTTGCGTTTAGCCAATATTCATCACATCGAATTAATTATTTTGGGCACTAGGGGCCTAAAAGGCGTAGAACGGGTGATTAGTGGTTCCGTCAGTAGCCAGGTGGTAGCCGAAGCACCCTGTTCCGTATTGGTTGTTCATCCCAGTTAACTTAGGATTCAAGAGTTAGGGGGATTTAGTCGGTGGGGAAAATTCCACGCGCAGTTGACTCCCCGTTTGATTAGTTCGATATGTCCAGCGTTTTTTCCCTTGCTCTAGGACGACTTGCCAACCCGGCACGAGGGCTTGGGTACACAGTTCATCGGGTTTCCCTAAACCTAAACAACCATTGGGCCAGGTCTGGGCTTGAGTCTTCTGCACCCGGATGTTTTGGCTCGGTATTTTTAGCCGACGACTCAGATCCTGGATCGTTGCCTGGGTAACGCTGGCGGGAGCTTGCGGCGATAGGGTCTGGGCTTGCACCGGTAAACCGATAAAGACTAATCCCGCTAAGAGAGCCAGCCATTCTCCTTTACAACCCATAACAACCCCTAGCACCGTTAGTCTCGTTGGAGATTTCTGCCCTGGTACCCCCTGACCATTATCGTTCCAAGGTAAAGATTTAATAACTAACCGTTGCAAAACGTTTAAAGATCGAGTAATGATTTTATGATTGGAAGTGGGCATACTAATGCAGTCGAAATTAACATTAGGAGTGTGGCTCATGGTTTTATTGACCCGTTTTTCTTCCTCTATTTTAGCGGAGACCTCGGCCCCATCTTCTCCTCGTCCGGCTTCGTTCGATGTCCCTTCTCCTTTGCTGTTGGGCAGTGTTGGTCTAGGGAGTTGTTTGTTGCTCTGCTGTCTTTGGCAACAATGGCGACTCTTTCAGCAAGGTCGGGCGATCGCCACCCTCCAGAGGGCCAACCAATCCCTAGAAGCGGAAAAGCAGTCTATTGAGCATCAATACCAGCAACGGGAAAATCGAACGGATTTAAAGGATGCCTATACCCTAAGCCTAGACTATCTTCGTATGCGAATGGATGAAGAGGTCTTTCACTATAATGTGATGAATCAAATCCGTAACAATATCAGTGAAATCGTGGCCGTTTCGCTACGGACGGAAACCCCAAGAGCCGGGAATTTACACCTCGATCAAATCTTTAACATTACCTACGATTTTGAAACCTACGAAGGGGAATGGCGATCAGCCGTGTTATTCCGTCTTAAGGTTAATCTTTCCCAATTTCCCCTACAATCCACCTCCAGCACCATTAATCAACTTTTAGAATGTATTAAAGTTTTTGTTTCTCATAGTACTCAACAACCCAGTTGGCAAGCCGATTTGCAAGGTTGTGTGATTAATATCTCCTGGGACGAATCCCAAAAACCGGTTCCCCTCCTCTGCCTGGAACAAGGGGAGTTGAAACCGCTTACCCAGGGTCGCCGGCTGATGACCCCGAAACCCTCTAGGGTGTTAGTTTAAATTCCTGGCTCAAGGGCTTTTTCTTTTTGAAACATTGAAAAACGAGAGACAAGTCCAAGGCTATAATAAAGCCCATCTTTTCCTTGATATTCTAAGCACTTTATTTATGATGACTTCTCCCCTGGGTGTGGCAGTAATTGGAACAGGCTTTGGCCGGGCAGTGCATATTCCGGGGTTTCAGCATCACCCCCTAACCCAGGTTGTAGCGGTTTATCATCCGAATTTAGACAAGGCCCAGGCGATCGCCGCCCAATATCAGATTCCTCACGCCGCTAATCAGTTAGACCCTCTTTTAAACTTATCTGAAGTCAATATTGTCAGTATTGCCACCCCGCCTTTCTTGCATTACGCCACGGCCAAACAGGCCCTCAGTGCCGGGAAACATTTGTTATTAGAAAAACCGATGACCTTACAGGTCGCTGAAGTGCGAGAACTCTATCACTTAGCCCAAGCCCAGCAGTTAACGGCGATCGCCGATTTTGAATTTCGGATGATTCCCGCCTGGCAACACCTCAAAAATTGTTTAGACCAGGATTATGTTGGCAAAATTCGTCTGATCAAAATTGATTGGTTGGTTCCCAGTCGTGCCAATCCCAACCGACCCTGGAATTGGTATGCTCAAGCCGAAAAAGGGGGAGGGGCCCTAGGGGCGATCGGTTCCCACGCCTTTGACTACATTGCCTGGTTATTTGGCCCGATCAAACGCCTCTGTGCCTCCCTCAATTGTGCTATTACCAGCCGTCCCGATCCCCTCGCTGATCAGCAACCCAAACCCGTCACCGCCGATGATACCGCTCTCATTTTGGCGGAATTAGCAGACGGAACCCCCTGTCATACTGCCCTAAGTTCAGTCACCTATAGCGGTCGGGGTCACTGGTTAGAAATCTACGGAGAAAAAGGAACGCTAGTGTTAGGAAGTGATAACCTCAAGGATTATGTGCACGGTTTCCATCTCAAATATGCCCCGGCAGACAAACCCTGGGTTGAACTCGACATTCCGAAAAGTTTAGCCTTTCCCGAAGTTTTTACCGATGGTCGTTTAGCTCCCTTTATTCGGATTATTGATCAACTCGTGACCAGTATTCACCAGCGAGAAATGGGATGTCCTTCCTTAAAAGAGGGGGTTTATTCCCAATTCTTAATGGACTTGGCCCAACAGTCCCATCGTTTACAAAGTTGGATTAATGTCCCTTCATCATTTCTTTAATTTTATCCTGATTTCTTTAACATTCCCCATTCAATTAAGACTTCAACCTGTCATGTTAATCATTAAAACTACAGTTCCCAAAGTGGACGGGGTTTAGACTTTAAAGATTGAGAGAACTTTCCTCTGTTAAGAGAGAAACCTGCCCTTGCATATCTGCCACATCCGCTTGAAAGTGGTAGTATTCTTGACGTAAAAACGTTAAACAATTTTCCACATCCTGCATTTCCTGACGTTTTTCCTTAAGGGAATGGCGCATGGCTTCTTCCTCTCGGTGCAAGGAATCTAAGCGTTGACTGAGTTGTTGATAATCCTGATTAAATGCGGTTTTTTGGGCATGAAGTTGGTCGAGTTCTGTTTGCAGGATTTGTTTTTGTTCCTGAAAGTGATCAATATTTTTTTGCAAAGATTGGGATTGTTCTGCTAATTCTTTGAGTTGATGACGGAGGTGATCCCGTTCCTGTACTTTTTCAAAGATTTCCTGTTTAAGTTGCGCTAATTCTTCCCGAATAAATTCACAGCTATTTTCAATAATTTTGACATTATAGGTACTTTCTACTAAACTTTTTTCCAGTTCAGACTGGCGATCGCTGGCCTGTTCAATATTGGCACACAGTTGTTTGAGTTCCTGTTCCAGTTGTTTTTTCTGGGGAGTCAACTCAGCAAAGCGGTTCACTAACTCTTGACGTTTAGTTTGTAAGTTGGCAATTTGCTCACTTAAATAAAACCGTTCGGTTCGCAGGGTTTGATTATGGATTTCTAAACTTTGACTAAATTCCTGGGCCGAAGTAATGGTTTGATAAATTTGTTCTTCGTAATGTTCTAAATCCATCAGTCGTAATTCCAACCCCTGAACGGCTCGCTCCAGTTGCAGATGATAGGTCTGTTGCCGTTGCTGTTTACGCCGGGATTGTACCCATTGTCCCCCATAACTCGCCGGTAGGGCGATCGCCATCACCTTCAGAGCCGTTGTCCAGGTCTGAGTCAACAGATAACCACCGCCAAAGGCCAAACCAGCCGTCACCAGACCACCCCATAACCAGGGATTGCCTTTGGATGAAAAAGAAAGGAGTCGGGAGGAATTGTTCGCCATTACCCAAGGGAATATGATGTTTTCTCTTATCATAAACTTTTCTCGCCCCCTTTACCCCATCAATCCCTGGGGCGGGAGATGAATCGTATCCGAGGGGAATCCTCTTTAGTCGTCCTTGGCATCAGGGGAGTCCCGTTTCACGAGAAGCAAACGACGACGGGGTAAACGATAAAAACTGAGGTAGATCAGGAAAAAACCCCCCTGCAAGATGAACAATAATAGATAGATCTTGAGTAGATATAAAGTTTCTAAATCTGCCAGTATGCCGACAGTGCTACTACTAAAAACGAGTAACAGTATTACATAAAGAATACGCTTAGGAATTTTAAAGCGAGGGGTTACTAAAGGTTGATGTTTCATTCAACCAATCTTATCCCATTTTTCAAAACCGGCATTAGCGATCAGCCTGGCAAAAGCCTTAGCCTAAAGGCATCGAGGCTGTCGGACAGGGTGATATTCGGTATTAAGACCGGCAAGAATCCGAAAAGTTGCCTGAAGGCGCAACGTCAATCGTCTCGAAGATAGGGTTTTACCGCGCCATTCCCATGAAAAAAACTCGCCTAGAGAAAAATCTAAGCGAGTACCATCTATTCCCAACTTTTAGGCCGCATCATCATCGTGGGCAAA
>JACCDQ012184097.1_pt1 | contig 19461 bp, 12 predicted proteins | sample 7446031 | NCBI WGS metagenome assembly JACCDQ01 (sample SAMN15323442, study PRJNA562643) | freshwater metagenome | isolation source: river surface water | place: USA:Blue River Watershed | collected 2017-08-17
CAGCTACCTGCGGAACCTGCCCATGCCGGTGATGTTCGTCGAGGCGGACGGCACGGTGGCGTTCGGCACGGAGCAGGCCTACGAACTTTGCGCGGTCTGGAATTTCGGGGAGCGCGCGGCGCGCGCCTTGAAAGCCCGCCGGAACTTCCGCTTGCCGCCCGAGATTGCCCGCGCCTGCGGGCGGTTGGCGTCGGCCGGTGCGGGCGCCCATGCCGACGCGTTGTCGCCCGCGCTCGCGGGGCTCCGCGTGGCCCACCCGCAGCTCCCCGGGTTCTCGGCGAAGGTGGACCTCGCCCAGGCGATGAAGGGACCGTGGGGCCGCCCGGGCTTCTGGGTGACGTTCTTCTCCGCGGGCGAGCGGGCGGCGGGCGGTGTCGGCCAGCGATCGGAGGCAACGGTGTTGCTGCAGGCGCTCACCCCGAGCGAACGCCGGGTCGCGCTGCTGGTCGCGCGGGGGAAACGCAATCAGGAGGTCGCCGCGGACCTCGGGAAATCGCTCCGCACGGTCGAGTTCCAGCTGAACGCGATCTACCGCAAACTGGGTTTGACCAGCCGCACGCAGCTCGCGCGCGCCCTCGCCTAGGGCGCGGTGCCTGCGGCCACCCGGCGAACGCCGCGGCGGGCGCTACGCGGGGCCGACCATCATGTAGCCGGCGGAGCGGACGGTGCGGATGAAGCGCGGCTCTTTGGCGTCGTCGCCGAGTTTCTTGCGCAGGGACGAGATGTGGACGTCGATCGAGCGGTCGAAGACGTCGTAGTTGCGGTCGCGGCATTCCTCGAGGAGGGCCTCGCGCGATTTCACGCGGCCGCGGGCGCGGGCAAGGCTGGAGAGCAGATCGAACTCGACGGGCGTGAGCACGAGCGGGGCGGCGTCGAGCACAGCGGAGCGGGCGTCGAGGTTGAGGCGGAGCGGGCCGACGACGACCTCGACGGGCGGGGCCTCGGCGGCGGCGGTGACGGCGGCGGTCGCGGCGCTGCGGCGCAGGACGGCCCGGAGACGGGCGAGCAGTTCGCGGGTGGAAAAGGTCTTGGGCAGGTAGTCGTCGGCGCCGACCTCGAGGCCGACGATGCGGTCCATCTCGTCGCCGCGGGCGGTGAGCATGAGGACAGGCACGGTGCTGCGGGCGCGGATTTTCTTCAGGACTTCGAAGCCGTCGAGGCCGGGCAGCATGACGTCGAGGATGACGGCGTGCCAGGGTTCGGGCGCGTTGAGCACGCGATCGACGCCCTCGGGGCCGGTGTGGACGACGGCGACGTCGAAGCCGAGGGGTTCGAGGTAGGCGGCGACGAGCCGGCAGAGCTTGCGATCGTCGTCGATCATCAAGAGCCGGGTGCGGCCAGAGGCGGCGGAGTCGACAGTCATCGGGACGATTCTGTGAGGCGAGGAGGCCGGGCGTGCAATCGCCGAGCGGGTAAAATCGAGGAACGCGGCGAGGGTGGCACCGTGCGACGCGGCACGATGCGAAAAAGTGCGGCGGCGTGACGACGGCGACGCCGGTGCCGGGCGTGCGCCGAAACCGGGCGTGAGCCCGGAGGTGCGGGCTCAGGCTTGCTTGAGGCGGAAGACGTTGTCGGTGCGCTCGCGGCGGAGGGTGATTTCCACGAGCAAGGTGCGGTGCGGGACGAAGACTTGGCGGAGTCGCTGCGGGTTAAGCCGGAACGCACCGATGTCGCTCGAGGAAAGGGTGCGGTAGCCGACGTTGCCGTTGACGTTGATATCGGGCGAGGCGCTGAGGCTGATGTTCAGGGTGTCGGTTGCACCGTCGATTTTCTTATGGAGCGCCGAGCAGTCGATGAGCAGCGAGCGGTAGGAGGCATCGTCGCCGTGGGCGTGGACGGTTCGGATCACGTCGCGGTGGAAGAAGGAGGCGAAGAGGTCCTTGGGGTCGTCTTTGTCGTCGAGGTAGAACTCGAGGAAGTAGTCGCGGACGGGCGAGCCGGCATCGTCGACCACGCGCACGACGAGGTTCTGGTAGCCGACGCGCTCCTCGTCGTCCTCGGCTTCGGCGCGCGTGGTGATCGCGAGCGTTTCCTGTTCGCAGGCGTCGCACCAGGCGTCGAACGTGGCGTCGGTGACGCGCAGGGCCTCGGCGATGAGGCGGCGGCCGTCGGGGTCCTTGGGGCCGCGGTCCTTCATGGCGGCGGTGGAGTGGTTGTCGCCGTCGAGGATGCGGAAGGCGGTGCGGCCGCCGGAGGAGCGGACGGGACTGACGGTCGGGTTTTGCGGATCCCGGCTGAAGTCAATCGAGAGGCGGGCGCAGTTGAGGTTGGCGGTGGAGGCGCGGACGGTGCCGTCGGAGCCGTCTTCGTTGGCGGCGGCGGCGATACCGGAGTAGCCGACATTGCCCACGAGCACGGTGCAGAGGATGCGGCCCGGGCCGTAGCGGGTGGCCGAGCCGAAGCGGTCGCGCAGGGCGAGTTGCCAGGCGTAGGGGCTGGCGAGTTCGAGGCCCTTGAGCAGGCGGAGACCGGTCTGGAAGGGCTTGTCGGCCTTGAAGCCTTTGACGACGCGGCCGATGAAGGAGTGACCCTTGTGCGCGAGGGGCGAGCCGAAGTTGGCAGGGGCGAGCATCAGCAGGCGGTGGATCGGGCTGGCGTCCGGCGCGAAGTGGGTGTCGAGCCAGTCGCGGATCACGAGGCCGCCGGTGCTGTGGACGATGGCGTCGACGCTGCGGGGCGCGACGGGGAGGCCGACCTTGAGCCACGCGCGCTGCATGCCGGCGACGAGATCGTCGAAGCGCACCGCGTCGTCCATGGACACGTAGTCGGCGAGGTTGATCAGAATGGGGCTGCCGAGGTCGAGCGACGCGACGTAGTTGCGCAGCGCGGTGAAACTGGCGGACGTGTCGCTCCAACCGTGGAGGATGACGAGGGGGCGTTTGCTCATGGGGGGCGGAAGGCGGAGACCTGCGGGTGCGGAGAGATAACAACGATGAACGTATTCGCGGTGCGAAGCGTTGGCGAGAGTGGGTTGCGCCGGGGCAGGGCACAGGGCGAGGGCGCGAAGTCCGACCGCCGAGGCTTAACACGTGCTTAACAATTTTTCGGTCCGCGCACACACGGACTTAATCGCCGCCGGACAGACTGGGATCATGACATGGCGTGGGATCGCAATCCTCGGGGCACTGCTGATCGCGGGCGCAAGCGGCGTGCGAGGGGCAGAGCTGACGGTGGCGGTCGAGCTGCGGTGGAAGGGCGCGGCGGTGGCGGTGCCCTCGGCGCCGGTGCGCAACGAGGCGGGTCAGGCGCTGCGGCTGACGCGGGTCGCGCTGCTGCTGTCGGGGGTGACCCTGCTGGGGCGCGACGGGCGCCAGCTGCGTCTCGACGGCCAATACGGACTCTTTGACGCGGAGCGTGGACGGGATGCGATCACGCTGCGGGGTGTGCCGGCGGGGACGTATGCCGGGCTCGAGTTTCAAATCGGGTTGCCGCCGGAAGTGAACCACGGCGACCCGGGCCGGTGGCCGGCGGGGCACGCGTTGAATCCGGTGCGCAACGGGCTGCATTGGAATTGGCAGGGCGGGTATGTGTTTGCGGCCGTGGAAGGGCGGTGGCGAAACGCGGAGGCCGCGAGGCCGGCGGGCGATGCGGGCAGCGCGGCGACGGCCGAGGCGGAGGGCGGGTTCTCGTATCATCTGGCGACGGACGCGCGACGGATGACCGTGCGGTTTCTGGCGGACTTCGAGGTCGCGGAGGCGACGCGGGTGGAGCTGGCGCTCGACCTCGGGCGGGTGTTGGGCGTGCAGCGGATCGCGGCGGACGACGGCAGCGAGTCGACGCACTCGGCGGAGGGCGATGCGTTGGCCCCGCGGCTGGCGACGGCGCTGGAGCGGGCGTGGTTTTGGTTGCGCGCGGAGCGAGGGGAGGCGGGGGCGGGCGCCGCATTCCGGGACACGCCGGTGACGGCGGCGCGCGGTTTTGCAGGGGCGACGCCGCGGGCATTCGTCGTGCCGGAGGGGTTTCCGCAGCCCGAGTTGCCGGCGGACAATCCGCTGACGGAGGAAGGCGTGGCGCTGGGGGCGCGGCTGTTTTTCGATGCGCGGCTGTCGGGCAACGGGACGCAGAGCTGCGCGAGTTGCCACGCGCCGACGCGGGCCTTCAGCGATGCAGTGGCGCTGAGCACGGGGGCGGACGGGGCGAAGGGGGCGAGGAACGCGATGCCGTTGTTCAACCTCGCGTGGAATCCGAGCTATGCCTGGGACGGCAGCCAGCGACGCATCCGCGATCAGGCGCAGGCCGCGTGGACGAATCCGATCGAGATGCACGCGGATCCGGCGGCGGTGACCGCGATGCTGGCGGAAGATGCGGCGCTGCGCGGGGCGTTTGCGGCGGCGTTTGGCGACGCGGCGGTGACGCCGGAGCGGGTGACGCTGGCGCTCGAGCAGTATCTGCTGACGCTTGTGGCGGCGGATTCGAAGTTCGACCGCGTGCGGCGGGGGGAGGCGACGCTCACGGAGGAGGAGGGACGCGGGCTGGCGCTGTTTTTGACGGAATACGATCCGGTGCGGGGCAAGCGCGGCGCGGACTGTTTCCACTGCCACGGCGGGGTCCTGTTCTCGGACTACGGGCTGCGGAACAACGGGCTCGAGGGTGTATCTGTCGATCCGGGGCGGGCGGCGGTGACCGGGGCGGAGACGGACCGCGGAAAATTCAAGACGCCGTCGCTGCGCAACGTGGCGCTGACGGCGCCGTATATGCACGACGGGCGCTTCGCGTCGCTGGAGGAGGTCGTGGCGCACTACGACCACGGGGTGCAACGCGCGACGACGCTGGACCCGAATCTCGCGAAACATCCGGCGGCGGGTCTCGGGCTGACGGCGGAGGAGCAGCGGGCGCTGGTGGCGTTTCTGCGCACGCTGACCGAGGCGGGGGCGGCGGAGTCGGCGCGCGGGCCGGTCGCCCTCACACGACGGGGGGCGGAGGCCGGCGCAAACGGCGTTGACCTCGCGGGGCGAGTCGGCGCGGGGTCTTCGCCATGAGAATGACGAAACGCTGGAGCCGGAGCGCGCTGATGTGCGCGGGGCTGGCGGCGGCGGCGTGGGCACATCCCGGTCACGAGGCCTTGCGAACGGTGCCGGCGCCGACGGTGCCGCCGGAGGTGAACATCGCGGTGGAGGGCGACACACGCGTCATCCGGGCGAACGGCGTGCCGGACCACGCGACGGGACCGTTTCCGGGGCGAGGCAATCCGCACGCGATCGCGGCGCAGACGTATGTATTCCGGGTGCCGGCGGCGCCGCGGCGGGCGGAGCAGCCGACGCCGACGGCGATGAATCCCTTCGGCGTGGCGGTGAACGGCGTGGTGTTCGATGCGGCCGCGGCCGAGTGGTGGCGCGACGACCGCGCGAGCGGCTGGCAATACGAGGCGCTGGGCGGCGGGCGGAATCTGGGCATCGATGCGGAGCATGCGCACGTGCAGCCGACGGGGGCCTACCACTACCACGGCTTGCCCGGCACGCTGGTCGCGCGGCTGACGGGCGGACAGCCGAAGATGGTGCTGGTGGGTTGGGCGGCGGACGGCTTTCCGATTTACGGACCGTGGATCCCATCGGCCGGCGGAAACGCGGCGTCACCGCTGGTCCGGGCGAAATCAAGTTATCGACTCAAGACGGCCGAGCGGCCGAGCGGACCGGGCGGCAAACCGGACGGACGGTTTGTCGAGGATTGGGAATATGTCGCCGGCAGCGGGGATCTGGACGAGTGCAACGGGCGCACCGGCCCGACGCCGGAGTATCCGGCGGGGACCTACCACTACGTGCTCACGGACGACTTTCCCTTCGTGCCGCGGCAGTGGCGCGGCACGCCGGATGCGAGTTTCCTGCGGCGACCGGGCGCCGGGCCGGGGCCGGCGGGCAAAAAAAAGAAAAAGGGCGGCGAGTAGGAGCGGGGCCGCCCGCGTCGCGCCTGCCCCGGTGCTCCGGGGCGGCGAGGCGACCCGCAGCCTACTTCAGCGAAAGCGTCATCGAGAGCCGATACTCGCGGCCGGCGGCGAAGGTGTCGCGATCCACGCGGAAGGTGCGGTCGAAAAGGTTTTTCACGTTGAACGCAAACGACACCGGGTAGCGGCCGAATTTCCGGCGATAGGAGGCGAAAATGTCGGAGCGGGCCCAGGCTTCGGACCAGCGGAGGGTATCGTTTTCCCGCCGCGGTCCCATGTAGGTCCAACTGGCGCCGAACGCGGTGCCCTGGAGCCGACCCCGCGAGACGGCGTAGCGGCCGGTGAGGCTGCCGCTCCATTTCGGGGCGTTGCGCATGCGTTTCCCGATCTCGCTGCGCGTGCTGTCGAAAACGATCTCGGTTTCGTTGAACAGGAGGCCGCCGATGACCTGGAGGTCGCGGGTCGGCGACCAGGCGATGTCGAAATCCAGGCCGCGGGCGCGGGTCTTGCCGGCGAGTTCGCGGAAGCCGACGCCCGTCGACCCGAGGGTGCCTTCCGCGGCGGTGGAGACGTTGCGGCGCTCGATGTCGAAGATCGCGACGGTGCCCTGCAGGCGGCGCCGGAAGAGTTCCCATTTCACGCCGTATTCGAGGCTGGTGCCGAATTCCGGATCGAGAGCGTCGTTCCACGGGAGGGAATTCAGGTCGGGCACGGGGAGGCCGGCCGTTTCGTAGGTTTCCCGGATCCGGTCTTCGGCGGCCGCGGTGCGCAGCGGTTGGAACGCGATGCGCGGGTTCACGGACTGGCTGAACATCAGGTAACCCGTCACCGGCTCGGCCACGCGGAAGGACATCCCCGCCTGCGGCGTGACGCGGTCGGTGGTGCCGTCGCGGCCGGTCTGGAGCCCGAGGGCGCCGGTGGTGATGTTGCGCGGGGTCGCGGTGGAGCCGCCCCAGACCTCGTCGTAGCGGCCGCCGGCGAGCAGCAGGCCGCGGTTGCCGAGAAACGCCGTGGTGAGGCTGCCGTAGAAGGAACTGTTGGTCGTGTAGGCGGTGGAATAGGAGCTGATAGGCAGACTCTCGAGCGGCGGCTGGTGGAGCTGCACCCAGCGGTCCTTGGCGGCGACCGACGCGGCATCGAAGGGGGCGTAGGTGAAGACCGCGAGGCCTTGGCCGGCGGCATTGCGCCAGTCGCGGCCGACGGAGGCGCGGGTCTCGAGGTTGCGTTCGAAGCCGCCCAGCACGGTGTGTTTCAGTGGTCCGGTCGGGAACCGTCCGACGACGTCGACCTGCAGGGTGCGCCGCCGCTCGACCCGTTCGTCGCGGGAGAACGAAACCGTGCGCCAGCCGGTCCGCGCGACGGGATCGTAGGCGGGCGCCCGCCCGGTGAGGGAGACGGGGGCGCCGGGCACGGGGCGGTCGAAGGGGGCCGGCACGGCGACGTTGGCGTTGGTATCGAGGAAATTGGAACCGCCTTCGCGGAAGCTGGAACGCGGGCGGTAGTGATCCGCGAGGTTGGCGCGGAGATCGAAAACGGCGCCGAGCCGCTGCTTGATCTCGAGTTCGACCACGCCCGAGGCGACGTCGACCCACGACGACGGGGAGTGGATGTTGTAGTCGCGGCCGAGTTCCACCGACCAGTGCGGCAGGCGCGGCGTGCTGGTCGAGGTGCGGACGGGGTGGTTGGGCGGCAAAAGCAGCAGGCCGCCGCTGGAGATGAAATCGTCCTTCTGGCGGGTGCCGCGGAGCGTGAGACTGGTGCCGTCGAACGGCGTCCACCGCAGCACGGGCGCGATGCTGGAGCGCTTGAGGCTGCGCTGGCGCTCGCCGTGCTCGTGCTCGAACCAGGTCGCGTCGAGCAGGTAGCCGAACTTCCGGCCGTCGCCGATCGGCAGGGGGCCGCCGATCGAAAATCCGGTGCGGAGGAAACCCCCGTTGCCGACGGCCGCGGAGAGTTCGGCGCGCGGGCGCGAGCCGGGCTGGCGGGTGATGTAGTTGATGACGCCGCCCGGGTTGGAGGTGCCGTAGAGGAGCGCCGCGGGGCCTTTGACCACCTCGACGCGCGCGATGGAATTGGAGTCGGGCGTGTGCAGCGAGCGCACGCCGTTGCGCATCGCGGCGGAACTGCTGAAGCCGCGGATTCCGTAGGTGGGGGTGAATTCGTTGAATTCGCGCGACACACCCGGGATGTGGTCGATCACCTGGTCGAGATCGTAGGCGATGAAGTCGCGGATCATGTCCTCGGTGACGACGTTGATCTGGAGCGGAAGATCGCGGATGAGGGTGTTGACGCGGGTGGCGCCGAGGGTGTTGCCGGCGACGTAGCCGTGGTCGTTTTCGGCGGTCACCTCGAAGGGCGACAAGATGACGGTCGAATTGGCCGGCGGCGGGGTGGTGGCGGCGGCGCGGGCCTCGAGGGGCGTGGAGGCGGCGAACCAGGCGGCCATCGCGGCGAGCAGGGTGCGGGGAGTGGATTTCACGGGGTCGTTGGGTTTGGGTGGTGGGCGGGGAATGGACTCGACCTTTCCGGCCCGCGGAGGGGCGACGGCACGCCGTCGGCCGACAACAAGGGCGCCCGTCGCGCCGTCCTGCGTGGCTTCGAGATCGGAGCCGGCGAGCATGCGGTGCAGCGCTTCGAGCGGAGTGAACCGGCCGCGCACGGCGTTGGTCGTCTCGCCGCGCACCTTGTCGGTCACGAAGACGATCGACCGGCCGGAGGCGACGGCGAACTGCCGGAGGGTCGCGGCGGCATCGCCGCGGGGGAGGTCGAAGCTCAGCTTGGCCTCGGCGGTCGTCGCGCCGGCCGCGGCACCCGCCGCCGGCAGGCTGCCGGCGGCGAGCACGATCGGGGCGGCGGAAAACGACAGCGTGATGCGGAGCAGAGCCACTAACCCTGCAACGCTGAAGCCGTGGATTCCGTTTAGTCGCACCGGGAAAATAGTTCGCCGCACCGTCGCCGCCGTCCGCGCCGCCGGGGCGCGGCGGTCAGGGCGCCTCGAGGCGCACCGTGTCGCCCGTGCGCACGGCGCGCACGATGCCGTCGTGTTCGAGCAGACGCACGAAGGCCTCGACGTCGTCGAGCGCGAAGAGGCCCCCGATGCGGCGGGCACCGAGCGCCGGATCGGCGATGACGAGACGGAGCGCGTGATGGCGGTTGAAGCGGGCGGCGACCTCGGCGAGGGGCGTGTCGGAAAAATCCGTGATGCGGCGCTGCCACGCCAGCGCGGCGCGCACCTCGGCGGGCGCGAGTCGTTCGACGGCGCCGGCGCGGACGGCCGGTCCGGCGGCGAACGGGATCGCGAGGCGCTCGAGCGCACCCAACAACGCGGGACCGTTCTCCGTGCCGGCGTCGCGGCGGGGACCGACGCCCGGCCCGATGCTCACCTTGCCCTCCGTGACGGTCACTTCGACCGCATCGGCGGCGAGGCGGACGTTGAAAGCCGTGCCGACGGCACGCACGGCGACGCCGTGCACGCGGACGACAAACGGTCGGGCGGTGTCGTGCGCGACTTCGAAATGCGCCTCGCCCGCCTCGAGCTCGACGCGGCGCTCGCCGGGGGTGAAGTGCACGCGGGCAATGCTGGCGGCGTTGAGTTCCAGGGTGGAGCCGTCGTCGAGCCGCGCGCGCCGGTAGCCCCCGTTATCCGTCGCGTAGCGGATCCCCGGGTCGACGGTCGGCAGTCCGGCTTGGAAGCCGAGAAACGCCGCCGTGGCCAGGACCGCCGCGACCGCACCCCAGGCCACCGGCCGCCACCACCGCACGGAGGCCATCGGCGGCACGGGCCGGGACGAAACCGCCGGGCGAGGCGGGGTCTCGCGGGAGAAATGAAGGTTCACCTCGTCGCGCCGGTCGGCGAGACGGTCGAGGTCCGCGAGGACCTGCTCCAATTCGGCGACGGCGGCGCGGTGGCGCGGGTCGCGGCGCTGCCACGCTTCGAACGCGGCCGCCCGCTCCGGGGAAAAGCCCTCGTCGCGCTCGGCGAGCCAGGCCATCGCTTCGGCCTCGCGGGCGGCGTCCGCGGACCGGTGGTCGTCGGGTGCTTTCATGGTGCGTCGCCCGGGCGGGCGGAAGGGCCGAGCAGGCCGCGGGCGCGGAAATACGCCGCGCAATCGCGCACACCTTTCATGAGGTGGACGCGCACGGTCGCGGGGGCGATGTCGAGGTGGGCGGAGATTTCCCGGGGGGAGAAGCCGTCGACGTAGCGGAGCAGCATGACGGCGCGGCAGCGTTCGGGCAGGGTCGCGAGGGCGGCGAGCATCGTCTCGTGCCGCTGGGCATGATCGAGCGTCTCGGGCACACCGGGCGCGGGCTCGAGGACCGCGATCTCGTCGGTCTCCGCCATCGGGGCGACGGGAGTGCGCTGATGGCGGCGGAATTGGTCGATCGCGACATTGCGCGCCGTGGTGAAGAGAAAGGCCTTGGCGTGGACGAGTCGCCGGGGGTCCGAGACGCGCAGCAGGCGCGCGTAGGTTTCCTGCACGAGGTCGTCGTGGTCCGGCAGGCTCGAGAAACGCCGGGAAAGGAACGCGCGCAAGGCGGGCTCGTGGGGGCGCACGAGTTCCGCAAACCAGGCAGCCTGTTCGCTCGGGGGCATGGGGTCGGGTGAGGCGCTTTTGATGCGCCCGGGGTCCGCGATGCGTCGAGCGAAATGAGTGTGACGGCGGGCTGCGGCGAAATTCGCGGGAATCGACTAAACAAAAACGTCGACCCCGCGTTTCACGGGCAGGCGTCCCGGACGCGGATCGGCGCCCGCGGCGGCGGGCCCGGGCCGAAGACCAAGTGGGGTCGATCGCCGGAACGGCGCGGGCGCGGAACGGCGGCCAGAAAACCGGGCGAAGGGCTGCGGATCACTCCTCGCCGTCCCAGTAGTCGGCGTCGGCGGGGCGGAAAAATTTTCGCGGGGAACGGAAGCCCCATTTGCCGGAGTCGGGGTAGTGCCAGTATTCCGAGGGCGGGTTGTCGGCCACGAGCAGGAACTCAAGCGGCTCGGTCGCGCTGGCGTTGCGGATCTCATGCGCCTCGCCGGGCGGGTGGAGCACGATGTCGCCCGCGGCCAGCGTGTGGGTCTCGGTGCCGGCGCGGACGGTGGCGGTGCCCTGCTGGATCCAGAAGAGCTCCCACTGGGCCGAATGCGAGTGGTAGGGGCAGACGCGCTGGGCGGGCGCGAGGCGATTCAATTCCAGATCGAACGGGTGGCCGCCGAGGCCGACCGGCGTGTTGCGGGCGGCGCCGAGAGCGATCGAGAGCTCTTTGCTGGAGCCGCCGAATTTGCCGGCGGGAGAACTCCAGGTGTCCCAGGCAAGGTCGGCGACGTTGCGCTTCCGCTGGGCGAAGGGCGCAAGCGCAGGGGGCGGCGGCGTGCCGGAAGGTTGGTAGGGCGGAGCGTCGGGGAGCGGGGCTTCTTCGCCGTCGAAGTAGTCGGTCTCGGCGATTCGAAAGTATTGCCCGGGCGGGCGGAGGCCCCATTTGCCGGAGTCCGGGTAGTAGAAGGCGTCGAGCGGCGGGTTGTCGGCAACGATGAGGACGTCGAGGTCGGTGGTGCCGGAGTTGGCGAGCTGGTGGGCTTCGCCGGGCGGATGGACGAAAACGTCCCCGGCGACGACGGGATGGGTTTCACCGCCGGCGCGAACGGTGCCGGTGCCGGCGAGCACGAAAAAGCACTCCCACTGGGCGAGGTGGAGGTGGAAGGGGCAGACGGCGGCGCCGGGCGGGACGCGGCGGACCTGCAGGTCGAACGGGTGACCGCCGGCCCAGAGACCGCCGTTGCGCACGCCGCCGAGGGCGAGCGAGAGGTTGCGACAGGCGGAGCGGAAGGTGCCGCGCGGGGAGCGTTGTTCCTGCCAGGGGAGGGACTCGAGGTGGATGCGGTGCATGGAGCCGAAGGTTGGGCCGGGCGGTGGGTCAGGTGGCCGGGACGAGGTGTAGCGGCGGGCTTGGGCGAATCGACCCGGAATCCGCCGGCGGAGGGGCCGGATCGCGGCAGTGCGGGTGATTTCGAAGCGGTGCAGTGGGGGCGACGGAACGAACGATTCCCGTGCGGCCGCGGGATTTTGTGCCGATAAGACCCCATGGACGACCGAATCACCGGGTGTGCGGCCGGAGCGACTGCGCGGGCGGCGCGCGGCGGGGCGGAGCTGCGCGCGGGAATCGTGTTGGGCGTCGGAGTGTGGCTGGCCGGACTGCTCGCGGGCTGCGCGACGGCGGGGGTGGAACCGCAGGCGGGGACGATGACGGCGGCGCCGAGGCCGGTGCGACTGACGATCATCAACGAGGCGACGCGGGCGTGGCACCTGTCGTTTCTCGATCTCGACGGCTTGGAAGTGCAGCAGGTGCGGCTGCGGGCCCGCGAACAGGCCACGGTGGAGTTGGCGGCCGGGGATTACACTCTCGAGCAGGCGCTGCTCTCGAGCAGCGGCACCCGCGAATCGGTGCGGCGGTTTCCGCTGCGCCTGAAACCGGGCGGATCCTACAACTGGACGCTGGCGACGCTGCTTTCCGATGCGGCGAGCCTGCGGGGCGGTCGCCTGGCCGCGCGCGACTGACGGGGCGGACGATGGCGGACGGAATGGCAGAGCAGGCGGCGATGAGCCCACGGCCTGTGTTTCGCCGCGGGTCACCGGAGCGGTGCGGGCGGAAGGGAAAATCGTTCGCATGAACGCGGGGGAGCGAGGACGGAGGCGGACGGCGACGGTGCGCTGGGCCGGCGATCCCGGAGCGGTGGACTGGGCCGGGACCAAGGCGCTGCCGCATGCCTGGCCGGTGTTGTCGGCCCATTTCCGGGATGTGCTGATGGCGCCGCGTCGGCTCGATGACGATGCCGGCGTCGAGTGGGTGTGGACCGAGCCGAGGGAGCGGGCCGAGCCGAGTGCGGCGGAGTGCGCGGCGATGCGGCGACGCCTTTCGGCCGGCGTGGAGGCGGTGCGCGAATGGGCCGAAACGGAAACCGCGCGGACCGACGGGCGCGCGAAAAAGAAAAAAGGCGGCGAGGTGGCCGAAATTGTCGACGCGATGGCGGCCTGGGTGCGCCGTTGGAACGAACAGCCCGACGCCGAAGCCGGACGCTGGATCGCGCGCACCGAGCACGGGTGGCGACTACACAGCTGGGGGGGGCGTGAAGCCGCGGCCGTGGCAACGGCGGGGGCCGGAAAGGAACCGAAGGCGCCCGCCGGCGGCGGCGAGCCGGACGCGGCCTCGCCGGAGGACGAGGCCGAAGCGATGGCAGGCGAGTCGCCGCGGCCGGCGGCGGAGCGCGCGTTGCACCGGCGCCGCGCAGGGCGGTGGATCGCAGCGCTTCTCGCGGTGGCGGCCGGTCTGGTGATCGGCGTCGGGAAATTTGGGAAACGCCGGGCGGAGACCACGCCGACCGAGCCGAGCAGGGTCGCCACAAACGACACCGGGACGATCCCTGTCGGCACCGGTCCGCGCGATTCCGGGGCGGGCGGTGGAAGCGACGGCGGGCGCGGGCCGGCATCGCGGGTCGGGGATGAGGCGCGCGGAGTGTCCGCGCGTTCCCTGGAGGAGCGCGGGAGTGCAACGATCGGTAAGGGTGTTTCTGCGGCCCGAGAATCGGCGGAGACGACGGCGGCTCTTCTCGCCGGAGGTCGGGATCGGGGGAGTCGGCTGCCGGCGGCGGAAAGTATGGCAGCTCTCGGAGCGGCAAGCCCCGCGGCGACCGGGAGCGAGGCGGGTGCGACGCGTGCCGCTGCTTCCGGTGCTCCCGGTGGTGCGGCGGGCGCACCTGGCAACGGAGCGCCGGGGAGCGTCGGTCCAGGCGGAACCGCGGCATCGGGTGCGGCGACCGCGGGCGCGGGGGCCGTCGTTGCAGCGGGTGGCTCCGCCGCCCGGACGCCGGACGGAGAGATCCGCGGTGCGGTGCTCGCGGATCCCGAGTTGCGGGTGCCGCGGCCACCGGTTTCCGACGTGTCGCGGACCGGGCGTGACGGCGGCGCGCCTGTGCCGGACCCGGAGGCGGCGCCCGAGGTGTCCGCCGGCATACCGCGGGCCGTGGTGCGGGAAACCGATCCCGCGGAATCCGTGGCGCGGAACGAACCTGAGGACAAGCGGGCGCTTCCCGCCGAACGGCCTCGCGGCGAGTCGGCGGTCGCAGGTGAGATCGCGTTGCCGTCGGCCGCGATCACGGCGCCGCCGGCCGAGACGTTGCGCATGGAGCAGCGGGAACCGAGCGCGGGCCGGGAGCGTGACGGCGCGGAACCGGCGCCGGAGGGCGGAAATCGGGCGGACGCGCCGGGTGCCACGAACGGGCCGGCGTTCGCGGTGGAGCGCTGGGTGCGGTCGGTCCGCTGGGAAGTCCGCGTGGTCGGCGACGCGATCGTGCCCACCCTGCCGCGGTTGGTCGGCGTGGCGAACGACGCGGCGGAGGCGCGGGCGGCGGCTTGGGAGGAAAAAATCGCGCGGCGGCCGGCGAATTTGCAGGGCATCACCGCGCGACAGGGCGTGGCGTGGGCGGCGCGGGAACCGGGGGCGCGGTGGACCATCGAGTCGGCGACCGGAGGATTCGCGACGACGGTGCTCGGCGAGCGGGCCGAGGCCGCGTGGCGGCGCTGGCCGGAGCGCGGGGAAGCCTGGACGGCCGCGGCCGGAACCGTGCGGGTGCGCGGCGAAACCGAAGCGGACGGGACGCTGTGGTGGCGGGCGAGCGACGACGTGCGGGCTTGGCAGTGGATCGAACTGGGGTTGTCCACGGCCGGCGGATGGTCGGCCGCGCGCTGGCAATGGCAGCAGGTGAGCGGAGCGGATCTCCCCGCGGGCTGGCAGGCTAGGATCGGGCCGAACGGGCTGGCACGGCTCGAGTGGCCGCTGGCCGACGCGTGGGTGCCGGTCGCGCTGGTGGAGCGCGCCAGCGGCTGGGCCGCGGTGCTGAGCGTCGCGGGCGTCGCGGCGGATGGGCGAACCCCGCCGGGGCCGGGCGGTCCGGCGAAATAGCCGGGGAATTTCGGCGCCGCGGCGGGCGTCGCGCCGGGAGGCCGCTCAGAGCGGTTCGTCGATCACCGGATTTGTCAGCGTGCCGATCCGCTCGATCTCGATGCTCACGGTGTCGCCGGCCTTGAGCCACACCGGGGGATTGCGGGCGAAGCCGACGCCGTGCGGTGTGCCGGTGAGAATCACGGTGCCGGGGAGGAGCGTGCGGCTGCTGCTGAGGAATTCGATGATGGCGGGAACGTCGAAGATCATGTCGTCGGTGTTCCAGTCCTGCATCACCTCGCCGTTGAGAATCGTGCGGATGCGGAGGGCGTTGGGATTCGGGATCTCGTCGGCGGTGACGAGCACGGGACCGAGCGGGGCGAAGGTGTCGAAGCCCTTGCCGGTGCACCACTGGCCGCCGCCGCCGTCGCGCTGCCAATCGCGGGCGCTGACGTCGTTGGCGCAGGTGTAGCCGAGCACGTAGTCGAGGGCGCGGGCGCGGCTGACGTTCTTGCAGCGCTTGCCGATGACGACGGCGAGCTCGCACTCGTAGTCGACCTTGTGGCTGGCGAGTTTGCGGGGGAGCTCGATGGGATCGCCGGGGTTCTGGAGCGAGGCGGTGTTCTTGATGAAGAGCACCGGGTGGGCGGGGAGGGGGCTGTTGCTCTCGGCGGCGTGCTTTTTGTAGTTGAGGCCGATGCAGGGGAGATTGGTGGGGACGACGGGCGCGAGGAGCTTGCCGGGGACGACGACCCGTTCGGTGACGCGGTGGTCGCCGAAAATATCGCCGGCGATTTCGCGGGCGGAGCCGTCGGCTTGGAGGGCGGCGTAAGCGGGACCGGTCGGGGCGAGGTGGCGGATGATGCGCATGGGAGAGGGCGGAGTTGAAGGTCGACGGGTGAAAGTTGAAAGACGGAAAACCGGGCCGCGTGCGCGAGCGGGGTGCCGACTTTCCCCTCGCGGCGGCTCGGCGCGCGGGGCAGCGTGCGGCCATGGCCACCGCGAAACCTGCGCCGCGCAAACTTACGTTGCTGATCGGGACGGTGAAGGGCGTGTTTTTGTATCACACGGACGAGCGGCGGCGGACGTGGCGGTTGACCGGGCCGCACCTGAGCGGCTGGGAGATCTTCAGCGTGTGCGGCGATCCGCGGCGGGAGCGGTTGCTGGCGGGCACCGTGACCTACGCGCACGGGCCGAGCATCCGGATCTCCGACGACGGCGGGGCGACGTGGCGCGGGGTCGCGCGCGACCCGGCCTTCAAGCGGAACCCCAAGGGGGTGAAGGCGGAGCTGAAACACATCTGGCAGATCGTGCCGGGCCATCCGGCCGAGCCCGGAACGTGGTATGCGGGCGTCGACGACGCGGCGCTGTTCGTGAGCCGCGACGACGGCGGGACCTGGGACGAGGTCACGGGCCTGACCCGGCACCCGACGCGGCCGCAGTGGATGCCGGGAGCGGGCGGCCTGTGCCTGCACTCCATCGTGGTCGACCCGACGAACCCGCTGCGCCTGTGGGTCGGCATCTCGGCGGTGGGGGTCCTGCGCACCGACGACGGCGGGGCGACGTGGCGCGTGTGCAACGCGGGCCTGCCCAGTTTCACGCCGGACTTTGTCGCGGGCACGGATGTCGGGCGCTGCGTGCACAAGCTGATGCTCGATCCGGTGCGGCCCGGCGTGCTGCACCAGCAGTATCACGGCGGGGTGTTCCGTTCGGAGGATGGGGGCGATTCGTGGGTGCGCGTGTCGGCGGGACTGCCGCACGATTTTGGATTTCCGCTCGCGGTGACGCGGCGGCGCGACGTGTTCGTGGTGCCGCTGGTGGCGGATGCCAACCGCGTGGTGCCGGACGGCGCCTTGAAAGTGTGGCGCAATCGCAACGGCGGGCGGACATGGCGGGCGTTGACGCACGGCCTGCCGCAGCGCGACCACTTTGTCGGCGTGCTGCGCGACGCGATGGCGGCGGACACCTTGACGCCCGGCGGCGTGTATCTCGGGACGACCGGCGGCGAAATGTTCTATTCGCGCGACGACGGCGACACGTGGGCGAAACTGCCGGGCAGTTTTCCGCGGATCACGGCGGTGAAAGTGTGGGAACGGGGCGGGGGTTAGGGCCGCGCCGAGGAGGCGCGACGGCCCCGTCGGCGTAAGCCGGTCGGGCCGCGGCGTGCGGGACCGAACCGGCGGTCCGGGCGCCGGTCAGGTCTTGGCGGCGGTCTCGGCGTAGGCGTCCATGCCGACGCAGCTGCAGACGAGGTTGCGGTCGCCGTAGACGTTGTCGACGCGGCCGACGGCGGGCCAGAACTTGCTGGCGCGCGTGTGACGGTCGGGGAAGGCGGCGTGCTCGCGGCTGTAGGGGCGCGTCCACTCGTCGGCGCAGATCACCTTGGCGGTGTGCGGCGCGTGCTTGAGCGGGTTGTTGACCTTGTCGGACTCGCCGTTGGCGACGGCCTGCATCTCGCCGTGGATGGAGATCATGGCGTCGCAGAAGCGGTCGAGCTCGGCCTTGGATTCGCTCTCGGTGGGCTCGATCATGAGCGTGCCCGGGACGGGGAAGCTCATCGTCGGGGCGTGGTAGCCGTAATCCATGAGGCGCTTGGCGGCGTCCTCGACTTCGAGGCCGTGTTTCTTCCAGCCGCGGAAATCGACGATGCACTCGTGGGCGATGAGACCGGCGTTGCCGCGGTAGAGCACGGGGAAGAACGCCTCGAGACGCTTGGCGACGTAGTTGGCGTTGAGGATCGCGCGTTGCGTGGCCTCGGTGAGGCCGGCGGCGCCCATCATGCGGATATACATCCAGGAGATGACGAGAATGGAGGCGCTGCCGAAGGGGGCGGCCGAGACGGCACCGTCGGGGCGGAAAGCATGCGTGGCGGGCTGGGCGCCGGCGGCGGCATAGACGTGGCCGGGGAGGAACGGCGCGAGGTGGGCCGCGACGCCGATGGGGCCCATGCCGGGGCCGCCGCCGCCGTGCGGGATGCAGAACGTCTTGTGGAGATTGAGGTGGCAGACGTCGGCGCCGATGTGGCCGGGCGAGGGGAGGCCGACCTGGGCGTTCATGTTGGCGCCGTCCATGTAGACTTGGCCGCCGCGCTCGTGGACGATGGCGCAGATATCCTTGATCGAGGCCTCGAACACGCCGTGGGTCGACGGGTAGGTGACCATGAGGGCGGCGAGATCGCGGGCGTGGGTGTCGGCCTTGGCGCGGAGGTCGGCGAGGTCGATGTTGCCGTTGGGATCGCAGGCGACGGGGACGACCTTGAAGCCGCACATGGCGGCGGTGGCGGGGTTGGTGCCGTGCGCGCTGGTCGGGATGAGGCAGACGTGGCGGTGGCCCTCGCCGCGCGACTCGTGGAAGGCGCGGATGGTGAGGAGGCCGGCATATTCGCCCTGGGAGCCGGCGTTGGGCTGGAGGGAGACGGCGGCGAAGCCGGTGCATTCGGACAGCCAGATCTCGAGGTCGCGGAAAAGCTTGGCGTAGCCGCGGGTCTGGGCGGCGGGCGCGAACGGGTGGAGTTTGCCGAACTCCGGCCAGGAGACAGGGAACATCTCGCTGGTGGCGTTGAGCTTCATGGTGCACGAGCCGAGCGAGATCATCGAGTGCACGAGGGAAAGGTCCTTGGCCTCGAGGCGCTTGATGTAGCGGAGCATCTCGTGCTCGGTGTGGAAACGGTTGAAGACGCCGGCGGCGAGGAACGGCGAGGTGCGCGCGAGCGGCGCGGCGTAGAGAGCGGTGAAGGTGCCGGCCGCGCCGAGCTGCGCGGAGAGGGCGGCGGCGGCGGATTCGCTGAAGAAGCCGAGCAGCGTGACGACGTCGTCGACCGTGGTGGTTTCGTCGAGCGAGAGGGCGACGGTGGTCTCGTCGATGGCCCGGAGGTTCATCTTCTTCGCCTCGGCGGCGGCGTGGACGCGGGCGGCGGACACATTGCCGATCGTGAGGGTGTCGAAGACGGGCTCGGTGTTGACGACGGCGCCGGCGGAGCGGAGGCCGGCGGCGAGGAGGCCGGTGAGCGACTGCACGCGGCGGGCGATGCGGCGCAGGCCGTCGGGGCCGTGGTAAACCGCATACATCGACGCCATGACGGCGAGAAGGACCTGGGCGGTGCAGATGTTGGACGTGGCCTTGTCGCGGCGGATGTGCTGCTCGCGGGTGCCGAGGGCGAGGCGCATGGCGGGATCGCCCTGGGCGTCCTTGGACACGCCGACGAGGCGGCCGGGCATCTGGCGCTTGAAGGTGTCCTTGGTGGCGAGGAAGCCGGCGTGCGGGCCGCCGAAACCCATGGGCACGCCGAAGCGCTGGGCGGAACCGACGGCGACGTCCGCGCCGAATTCGCCGGGCGCGCGGAGCAGCGTCAGCGCGAGCAGGTCGGTGGCGACGATGGTGAAGGCGCCGGCGGCGTGGGCGGCGGCGAAGAATTTTTCGAAGTCGTGGATCGAGCCGGTCGTATCGGGGTATTGCACCAGCACGCCGAAGCAGTCGGCGGTGGGGACGAAGCTGCGGTGGTCACCGACGGTGACGGCGATGCCGAGGGGCTTCGCGCGGGTTTTCACGATATCGATCGTCTGCGGGTGGCAGCGGTCGGAGACGAAGAAGGTGCGGTGGGCGGAGGCGTCGCCTTCCTTGAGGCGGTGGCACATCATCATCGCCTCGGCGGCGGCGGTGCC
>JACCDQ011552969.1_pt1 | contig 19451 bp, 16 predicted proteins | sample 7446031 | NCBI WGS metagenome assembly JACCDQ01 (sample SAMN15323442, study PRJNA562643) | freshwater metagenome | isolation source: river surface water | place: USA:Blue River Watershed | collected 2017-08-17
ATAAAAAAAGAGACGTTGTAACGCAACGTCTCTACAAAATTGATTTCATTCACCCTAAACCAGCTCTCTCTTCAAATGCTTCGGCGTAAGCCAATCGGGTTTGGTAGTTTTTATTTCTGCTTTCAAATCATTCAAAATTGTGTAAAGACCGAAGTACGTGCGGTTTACATACAAACCATGCTGCGAGCCACGTGCCGCTTTTGAGTCTTTCAATTCGGGCAGTTTTGCCACATAATCAAAGAACGCATAAATTTCATCAACGTAGCCTGCTTGTCCGAAATCAAAAGTATTGGCATTGAACGGACGGCCCAGTAATTCAATCATCTGTTTGAATAAATCTGAGAAAAACACCCTTTTCTGCGGAGAATCCTCTTCTACGATAAACTCCAATGTCCAGAAAATTCGCTGAATTTCGGTTTCATCTTCAAGTGTATCAGGGTTTATTAATGCAAAATAATTCTGATAATAATCGTCGGGAATGACTTTTACACAACCAAAATCTATTACACCTAAACGACCGTCGGGCGTCATCAGGAAATTTCCTGGGTGCGGGTCGGCATGCACTTGACGAAGCGTGTGCATCTGATAATCATAAAAATCCCAAAGGGCTTGCCCTATTCTATTACGTACTTCTTGCGAAGGATTGGTGTCTAAAAACTCTTTTAGGTGCATTCCTTCAATCCAATCCATCGTCAAGATTCTTTTTGAGGAATATTCTGAATAATATTTCGGGAAAAACAAGTCAGGAATATGACTACAAGCATTTGTAATTTCAACCGAACGCTGTAATTCTAATTCATAATTCGATTCTTCGAGCAATTTTTCTTCAACTTCCTTGAAATAACGGTCAATTTCGGCATCATTCAGATTCAATAATTGCACCGCCAACGGGCGAGCCATTTTCAAATCCGAACTAATACTATCGGCAATACCTGGGTATTGAATCTTTACAGCCAGTTTTTTGCCGTTTTTTTCAGCCTTGTGTACTTGCCCTATTGAAGCAGCATTTTCTGCTTTCAAATCAAACTTATCGAAAATTTCAGAAGGAGATTTATCAAAATATTTCTTAAAGGTCTTGATAACCAAGGGTGCAGACAATGGCGGAGCCGAATATTGCGACATTGCAAATTTATCGGTGTAGGCACGTGGCAACAAATTTTTGTCCATGCTCATCATCTGAGCCACTTTCAATGCACTACCTTTCAGATTGCTGAGTGTGTCATAAACATCAGCGGCATTATCTTGGTGAAGTTGCTCTTTGGTAAGCGATGGGTCAAAGATTTTTTTGCTGTAATGCTTGATATAATTACCGCCAACCTTCACACCTGCTTTAGCAAATTGCGTAGCACGAGCAACTTTCGATGTGGGGATACTTTCTTGTGAATTCATGTTTTGTAGCACAAGTCTCCGACTTGTTTATTTTAATTTTCTTTGGAACAAGTTAAAAACTTGCATTACTTTCTATTTTGAAAAATAAATTTCCCTAAATCAAACAACGAATCGAGTGGCGAACGACCCAACAAATCGAAAGCCGTATTGACGGTTTTCTCAATCATTGTATCGGTTTTCTCAAAAGCTTTACTTGTATCATTTATCCAAAAATCAAGCACGAAAAGCGTTTTTGCCCAAAACAAATCAGGATAACGTTGCATTAATTGTGGAATCGGGCGTTGTTCAACCTCACGAGTTTCACGGGCTTCCATCAAAAGTTCGTTTACATAATCATAAAACGAAGCCTTAAAATCAACTAATTGAGCATTGCGTTTGGCATAAATTGGCTTCTGAAAACCTTCGTAAGATTTTAGAATATAACTACGGTTTTTCTTCAAAGTCTCAATCCAAGTATAAAGAAACGCCAGTAATTTCTCACGAACAGAATAGTTTTGATACACTTCTTCACGCTCAGCAGCTGCACGAGCTTCAATGAAAAGAGCCTTCCAAATTTCACTTTCTATCTGCGGAAACGACGAATACTCGTCATAAAAAGCCTCTTCCTTAATCTTCAATTTCTTGCAAAAAGCATAAACCGACTCGGGTTGTTTTCCGTTTTCGAGTACGTATTCGGTGTATGCTTGTCTTATTTTTTCTTGTGTCATTTTATCGTACAACAAGTTTGCAACTTGTTAATGTATTTTGTGTGATTGACAAGTTGAAAACTTGTCGTACTTTCTAAAATATTTTCGACATCAAAACCGATGTTGTGTTATATACTTTCAACAAAGTGTTTGGGATATTTGTTTCGGCAATGCCAAGCATTTTGGCATATTTTTCGCCGAGTAGCATTCGCGATTGCGATTGTAATAAATCGGCTGTGATTTGGCTCGGAGCAAATGAGCGAACTACATTCATCAACGAAGCCGTAAGTTGCTGACTTTCAATTGATTCCCGAAACTGTCGTTCAGCAATTTGCTTATCTATTTTCACAGCTTCTAAATAGCTATCGGGCATGATTTCTTTTTGCACTCCCAATAAGAATCCTATCACATTCCAAGTATTGATGTAGGCATCTTCATACGATTTATCAACCGAATAACCCAATTTTTCCATGCCACGCAATACTACCAATGAAAAAGCCAGATTTGTACCGAGCATATCTTCTTGGTTGATGGGGTGCCCCCAAGCAAAATCCCATTGCTGGGAATGAAGTGTGAAATACCTAATGGTTGCGTGCAAGAGCCTTACTTTCAGGCAAATAGAAAATATTCGTTCGCTCTGCCAATTATCATAATTCATAACGGCTTTCAGAAAATTCCCTGTTTCGGTCAAGCGTTTGTAAGTGTCATTCTTGATTCTTTCCGACATATACAGCACCTTCGCTCCATCGGCTCCTAAATAGCAATAAGGCAACGAATAAAGCCCCAAAATCAGCCCAATATTTTGTTGATTTTCACGGTAAAAATCGGTGGCACGAATGAGTTTTTTTTTATCGTAGAAAGCTGGTAATGAAGAATTTAGAACTAAAAAAGATTGGAGAATCGGAGATTGATTTTGAAAGCTAAGATTTTGGTAATCAGAAAAAAACGGCATCAATTGACGTAAAGAAGATATTCCGTATTGCTTAACAATTTGTTCGATAATTTCGTCGGCTTCATTATCGCCCAAAGTTCGATATTTACTCAACCCTGCTTTACTAATCATAAATTTTTCGTCTATGATTACTTAACGGCTTGATAATCTAAAGTGTTTGATTTTATAGGAAATAACTTCACATTTGCCAAGCCAGAGAAGAACAAAAGATGACCAAATACGAATGAAAATCTACTGATGAGCTCAACAAACCAACGAGAATCCGAAAACAAGATTTTACCAAAAATCAGAGAAAAAACCATAAAGCAATACCCTAAATATTTCTGCCTAAAAATCTCACTATCACTTTTTTTCAAGGATATTAAAAGAAAAATAATGGCAATCTGAATAGCTAAAATATATGCCAAAATATTGTTTTTTCCACCTACAAGTGCCGCTATAATCAGAAAAACAATAAGATAATTGATTGCCCATCGAAGCAATTTTTTGGTCAAACGAAGTTTCCCAATATCAGAATATAGAATGTAAAGCAAAAAGCTATATTTGAAATAAATGAGCAAAATCATGATTGACTCTATTGCTGCACCAAACTTAAAAAACAGATAATCCATAAAAGCAGCCATTACTATGGGAATACTGATAAGAAGCGAGCGTTTCGGGTTCAACTTTAGTTGATTTACCCAAAGCACCAAAATTATCATCTGAATCGGCCGAATCCATACACTAATTTCTTGACCAGGTATAATACAATTGATTAAGTCAATAATAGCAAGCAATACAAACAAAAACATTAGTGCTGTTTTCATGGTCTATACATAATAGGTCTTTTTGGGAATACCATCATAAAATTAAATAATAATTACTAAAACCGAGTAGATTTATAGCAGTTTTTATTTTTTCAATGAATACGTTTATTGGCAAGTTTATTGCAAGATTTTTGTTTTAACAATAAAACTATTACTGAACCAGTTATTAAAATATACTCAGTCTTGGACTAACTAATGCTTTTTTCAAAAACAAAATATCTATTTTTATTAAGTTTGCTATTCACTTTTATCGTTCTACTTGCATGCAACGACAAAGAGATAACACTCTTAAAAGAGAAACCAGCAACCACCACTCAAAAATTGTGTTACTTAAAAGATGCTGACCACGGGCATGGTGTAATTTATAATTTAGGATATAACACCAATAATCAGTTAATTTCTTTCGATGGTTTTCCTGATTTCAATAAAATCAACTACGACAATAGCTTTCCAAAGAAAGTCTATAGCTCGTTTGATGATTCATACTACATAACTTATGAATATGATTCGAAAGGCTATCTTACCTTAATTAATTTTCTGGGAAAAGACAGTCGAGATAAACCTTTTGAATTTAAGAGTAAAGTTTATACCAATACAAAGAAGCAAATCGAAAGAATCGATTTAACAATGCCCGTATTTGATGAAGTTTTGGTGACAAAATTTGAGTATGATGCCAATAGTAATATTAAAAAGATGTATTTGGTAGAAAACGGCAAAAACAAGCTTTTGCTCGAAAACCTTAGCTTTGATGATAAAAAATCGCCTTATCTCAATACTCCACTCAACAATCTGATGATGTACTTTACGATATTCTCAGCAACCATTGGTGGCGAAAATACTACTTACTTTCAGAACAAAAACAACGCTACTTCGACCAAAATCTATAACGATAGCGGCGATATGACCTACACTTACCAATACGAATACACAGCTGATGGCTATGCATCTAAAGCAAAAGTTACCAAAAAACAGAATGGGAAAGAAGAGTCTCACGATGAAACCTTCATCTACACTTGCAAGTAAACCAAATATACTGTTTTTAATAGATTGATTATCAATTCTTTACTACGAAAAAGGTAAATTTATGTTTTTTTAGCCATAGAATCCACCAAAATTTCGTACCTTTGTATCCCGTAATCAAAGACAACAAACCTCATGTCAGTACACGGGCAAACACGTAACCCTAAGTATATTTTCGTAACGGGTGGCGTTACATCTTCACTCGGCAAAGGCATTATTGCCTCTTCTCTTGCCAAACTTCTGCAAGCCAGGGGACTATCAGTAACCATTCAAAAATTCGACCCGTATATCAACGTTGACCCGGGAACACTTAATCCATACGAACACGGCGAGTGCTATGTAACCGATGATGGAGCCGAAACTGACCTCGATTTAGGTCACTACGAACGCTTCTTGAATGTTCCAACTTCACAGGCAAACAACGTAACAACTGGACGTATTTACTATAACGTAATTACAAACGAGCGTCGTGGAAATTATCTTGGTAAAACCGTACAGGTTATTCCACATATTACTGACGAAATTAAACGTAATATCTTACAACTGGGTGAAACTGGTGAGTACGACATCGTTATCACCGAATTGGGTGGTTGCGTTGGTGATATCGAATCACTCCCTTTTGTTGAAGCTGTACGTCAATTAAAATGGGATTTAGGAGCTGATAATTTGCTCACAATCCACCTTACACTTGTACCTTACCTAAGTTCGGCTGGTGAGTTAAAAACTAAGCCAACGCAACACTCAGTAAAGATGTTACAAGAATCGGGTGTACAACCTGATATTATTGTTTGCCGCACCGAACACCCACTTCCTGCTGATATTCGCCGCAAAATTGCTCTCTTCTGCAATGTTGAGCAAAGCTCAGTTATCGAAGCAATGGATGCCGAAACTATATATGATGTACCTGTATTGATGCAAAAAGAACGCCTCGACCAACGTGTACTTTATATGCTCGACATCTACAACGACCAAGATGCCGACATGGAAGCGTGGAAAGGCTTCTTGGATAGATATAAAAATCCTGTTGAACACGTAAAAATTGGTTTAGTAGGAAAATACGTTGAGCTGAAAGATGCTTACAAATCAATCATCGAAGCATTTATTCACGCAGGAGCAGCCAATAAATGTAAAGTTACCATCGAGTGGATTCACTCAGAAAGCCTACAAGTAGATAATAGTGCTGAGAAATTTAAAGGCCTTGATGGTGTTTTAGTTGCCCCAGGTTTTGGCGAGCGTGGTATCGAAGGTAAAATTGCCGCAGTAAGATATGTACGTGAAAACAACATTCCGTTCTTCGGTATTTGTTTGGGAATGCAAATGGCCTGTATCGAATTTGCACGAAATGTAATTGGTCTAACAGAAGCTCATTCTACTGAGATGTATCCAGAAACGCAATTCCCAGTAATTGATTTGATGGAAGAGCAAAAAACAGTGACCGACAAAGGCGGCACGATGCGTTTGGGAGCTTATGCTTGCAAAACTAAAGATAAAACATTGGCTCGTAAAATTTATGGCAAAGCCAACATAAGCGAACGTCACCGCCACCGTTGGGAATTCAATAATAAATATTTGAAAGACTACGAAGCAGCAGGAATGGTGATTTCGGGTGTAAATCCAGATAGCGGGCTGGTAGAAATCGTTGAATTACCAAATCACCCATATTTCATTGGCGTTCAGTTTCACCCAGAATTGAAAAGTACGGTCATGAATCCTCATCCGCTTTTTGTCAATTTTGTGAAAGCTGCCATTGATTTTTCGGCATCAAAAAAGAAATAACATAATCATAAACTTTCAGAATTCTTTCAGAAAGTAAGCAAATATTTATTCATAGCCTTATGACTTTCATTATTTTATTGAAGTTATAGGGCTATTTTTATGATTAACGGTCTAAGTGTCAGATACTTGATTAGGATTTATAACTAATCTTTGCGAATTTTGTAGTAGAATGCGGCAGCTCTCAGTGAGTGCCTTTATATTTTTTACGTATTTTTAAACTTTAATGGAAAAATTAGTAGATAGAAACCAGCTAATTGGTATCGTGTTGTTGATGTGTATGTGGGCAGGTTACATGTATTTCATGCCACAAACCCCACCCGAACAGCCTGCGAAGGTTACACCAAAAACTGAAGCTAAAGCAATTGCTACACCTAATGTATCGACAGATACAACTGCACTAAAAGCCGCTTTTGGCGATTTTGCAAGTGCAGCCACAGGTACAGCCCAAGATATTGTTATCGAAAACCAAGATGCTAAATTCACTTTTAGTACACTTGGAGGCTCAATCAAAGAAGCCGTTCTGAAAAATTACTCAACGTATTCAGATTTTCAGAAAGGAGCAAAAAATCCGTTGGTTTTATTCGACTCTAAAAGCTCAACAATGAGCTTAGAAGTTCAGACCAACAAAGGAAAAGTTGATTTAAAGAAACTTTATTTCACTTCTGACTCAAAACCAACAGTTTTGAAAGAAGGTGACTCAACTAAAGTGACTTTTCGCCTAAACTTAGGTCAAAACCAATACATCGACCAAGTTTATACCATCAAAGGTAAAGGCTATACGATTGATTATGACATTAATTTTGTGGGTGTTGATGCCCTCGTGCAAAACCAACCAGCAAGATTTTTCTGGCAAGATAATCTTAAAGTGTTGGAGCATGATATTGCCGAAAACCGCAAATCAGCTCAAATCAATTACTGGAATGCCAAAGAAGATGAATTCGATGATTTGGGTGCAAACGCCGCTGGTAATGCAGATTTAGCAGCCGAAGACCCAATCAAATGGTATTCATTTAAGCAAAAATATTTTGTTTCGGGTTTTGTGGCTAAAAATCAGCCATTGACAGGTGCGAAACTCAAATTAGTTACTCCTGAAAACGACCAAAACATTGTAAAAACTGTTGAAGTTGATGCAAATCTGGCTATTTCAGACCTAAAAACGGGAAAAGGGAATTTCCGTTTCTATTTCGGGCCAAACGATTATGATTTAGTAAAAGTAGTAGCCGACGGTTTCCACCGCAACGTTTACTTAGGATACGATTTCGTGAAGCCAATCAACCGTTTTGTGTTTGTGCCGCTTTTCAAATTAGCTGAATCGTTTATCAGCAATTACGGTCTTTTGATTATTGTGGTAGTACTTGTGCTGAAAACTTTGCTAACACCTTTGATTTACAAGTCATACATCAGTTCGGCTAAAATGCGTATTTTGGCTCCTGAGTTAGCCGAAATCAAAGAAAAAGTAGGTGACGACCAAGTGAAAATGCAACAAGAACAAATGAAGCTCTACCAACAAGTGGGCGTAAATCCACTAAGTGGTTGTGTGCCGATGTTGTTACAAATGCCAATTTTGATGTCGGTGTTTTTCTTGTTCCCTAATATGATTATGTTCCGTCAGAAAAACTTCTTGTGGGCATCAGACCTTTCAACGTATGATTACCCAATTAGTTGGGCAACAAACTTACCAGTTGTAGGCAACCACATTAGTTTGTTTGTGGTTTTGATGACTATCTCAAGTTTGGCGTTTACGTACTATAACAACCAAATTACGCCAGACCAACCAGGGCCAATCGACATGAAGAAAATGAGTTATGTTTTCCCGATTGTGTTCTTCTTTGTCTTGAATAGTTTCCCTGCGGCATTGAGTTTTTATTACTTGGTTTCAAACGTTGTTACGATTGCTCAACAACAAATTGTGCGTCGTTTCGTTGATGAAGATAAAATTCGCAAAATCTTAGACGAAAATAAGGTTAAATTTAAGGCGAATCCGCAAGCAGCTAAAAAAGGCAAGTTTGCTCAATTCATGGAAAATCAAGTAAAATTGGCTGAGGAGAATCGTAAGTTACAAAACGACGAAAAGAAAAAGAAAAAATAAATCTTTTGATAGTGAATGATGAATGTTTGATAGTGTATGCTTAGTAATACTCTTGGGTAAGGACAACTTAAAGAGAGATTCATGATTACTAAACTCTACATCATCAAACATTCATCATCAAACATATCAAATACTTAACCAAACCTCTAACCTATGAAAAGGTGCTATAGTCTTTTCATCCTTTTGCTGATAACGCACGCATTAGTGGCACAACAAGCCACTCTTTCAGAAAGGGAATATGCCCTAAGATACAAAAAGGCAGTGCAACTATACGCTGGGCAGCAATATCTTGAAGCCCAAAGCGAACTCACTCCACTCACCAATCGAAAGTACACTAACTCGATGGTGCCTTACGCCCATTTCTATCACGCCCTTTGTTCATTCAAACAAAATAAGTTTTTTGAGGCCCGCATCGTATTACGTCAGCTTTTTGAGCGGTTTCCTGATTGGGATAAAATTGATGAAGCATATTACCTCTATGCCAATGCCGCACTCTCTGATAATTATATAGATGAAGGAATGCAGTATATTAACCGCATTTCGGGGACAATCCTCAAAAAAGATATCGAAAATATGCTTTACTACCATTTCAGTAAAGTAACAGACCGCACTCAACTAAAGCAACTCAATCAGAAATTCCCCAATAATGCAGTTATCGCACAAATACTCGTCGATAACATTCAAAAAAGCCGAAATGTAAGCAAAGAAGAGTTAGAGATTTCTGACCAACTTACTAATCGCTTTAATTTAGGCGAAAGCACTACTAACCCAAAAAAGTCAACTACTCAACACAAAAGAGAAAATAAAGGGGTAGTAAATATTGCAGTCTTATTACCTTTCAGACTTAATGATTTCGATGCGAGTAAAGGAAACCGTGCGAATCAGTATATCTATGATTTATATGCAGGAATGAAATTGGCTAAAAATAAACTCGAAGCAGAGCAAATCAATGTTAATTTACTAACATTTGATATTGACCGTGATGCGAGCCTAATATCAGCCTTAGTGGAAGATAATCAGTTTTCTCAAATTGATTTATTGATTGGACCACTTTATCCCGAGGCCAATAAAATAGCAAATAACTTTGCAAAATCGAATGATGTAGTGCAGGTGCATCCGCTTTCAAATAATCGACAACTCATATCGAGCGATAAAAATACGTTTTTGGCAGCCCCATCATTTGAGACACAATCGGCAAAAGCACTGGAATACATGAAAACGCAAACGATTGGAAGAACAGTTGCAATTTATTACGGCAATACCCGAAAAGACTCAACCTTCGCTTATGCCTATCGCGATGAAGCAACAAAGGCAGGAATTGAAGTAATTACGATAAGGAAATTTACAAATCCCGAAGATATTGACACTCGCCGCCGACCAAGCCATGTTTTTATTTCAGGCAGTGAAACTACTTTTGGAGGAAAAGTCATCAATGCTCTTGATAAAAAGAAAGTTACTTCACCAATTATAGCCGCATCTTCAGCATTTGATTTTGAAGGCTCATCGCTTACTATTTTCAGCAGAGAACTCTCTTTAATTCAATTAGATTATGTCAATCGAGATAAAGATGAAGTAAAAAACTTTAGAAGTCTTTATTTCAATGAACAAAATATTGCTCCTTCCTACTACAGTTATTGGGGCTATGATATGCTAATCTTCTATGCAAGAATGCTTAACGCTGGTAAAAATCAACTGCGTAATAGCCTGAATGCCATTGAATACACCCAAGGATATACCTTAGATGGATTTGATTATACCAACGGCTCAAATGAAAATCAGATTGTGCCGATTATCAAATATCAAGATGGGAGATTTATTGAAGTAATGCGATAGATGCTGGTTATTAGTTGATTTATGACTGGAAAATTAGTTTGCAGCACAAAACATAAAAAATTGGGATTGCAGTCGTGCAATCCCATTTTTTTTATCCAAAATCAATGCAAAATTATTCAAATAATTTATCGTACTGATTACCTGAAGATTTACTCGAAGAAACACTGCTTCCTGCAATCAAGGCTTTCTTATCATCTCCCAAAAGGAGTGATACCCCCTCTTTCTCCCATTTCTCCAACATATTTAAGCCTTCTTCTTCAAATACGCCATTTTGAAGGTCAATCGAATCCATGAAGTTGGAAGATACTTCCATGAAACGTTGCATTTCGCCTACTTTTTGGCTCACATCATCGGTGATTGATTCCATGGCCATATCAAACATTTGGCGTTGGTCTTTGTCACCATTCATGATATTCATGGCCGAACGCATTGCTGAGTGGCTCGCACGAATTGCCTTACGCTCTTGTTCTTTCACAACCACTTGGTCTTTAATGTCTTCGAGCATAATTTCAGAGTTTTCATACATTTTACCCAATACTCGGTAAAGAATTTCCATTTTTTTGTACAAATCATCGAGTTTCATGTTCGACTCTTGCAAACGTCCCGCCTTACGAGCTTTCAGCACCATCATGGCTTGTTTGTCAGTTTCCTTAGCTTTGCTTGCCAGCGTAAGGTCATTTTGAATCTGTTTTTTGTTGTTTTCGATGATAGTTTTCAAATTTATCATTTGTCCTTTTAGCTTCGAAATTTGCTGATTCATCTTACCTAAATTTCCTTGAAGCTCATCAATATACGTTTTCAAGATTCCGATAGGGTCGAGTTGAATGAATAATCCCGTAACCCAACGCATAATGCTTTTATAGAGGTAAAAAATCAAATTTCGCATTTTTGGGTCGAGAATCATATAGATTACCGCCGCCAAAACAATCAGCAAACCAGCTAAATAGAGCGTATTTGATGCCAACGTTATCAGAAATGGTAATGCTTGGTATAGCAAATATCCTCCTCCCAATAATGCACCTGCGGCAAAAAGCATTCCCGTTGTACCTTCTGGGCGATTCCAAAATGATTTAGGTTTTGATTCTTGTAATTCCATTGTTAAAAGACCACCCCCAGCCCCTAAAGGGGAGTTTTGTTTATTTTATGATTGATAACCGTTGAGAGAGGGGCTAACCTCCTACTGGTTTAGGTAATATTTTAATGGATAATTGAGAATGGATAATGCAAAATTTTATTCTCAGATAAAACTATATTTTCTATTTCAAATACTTCTTCATGTTTTCAACATCTTGTCCGATTTGGCCAATTAAATCGCTGTAAGTAGCATGAAAATCGCTGAGAGTTGTTTCTATTTTTACGACTGCTTCCGATATTTCTGCTTTCATTTTGCCCATGTCTTCTTGGTGGGCTGCTATCTCTTGCGTGAGTCTGGCAATTTGCTCGCCTTTGGCTTTGATTGTTGCATCAAGGTCTGTAATAGCTTTTTCTTTACTTCCAATTTGCTTTTGACGTTGTGCATTGACCGATTCTTGAAATTTTGAGTCTTCGGTCTTTAATACATTCAGATAAAACTGTGCCGAATCATTGAGCTGCTGACTCGAAACTCCCATTGCTTGTGCCGCAGCATAAGCCGAACTGTATCGAGTTGCTTCATCCATTGGCATTTTAGCGAGGGTCTGCAAAGATTTTTTATACTCTAAGTAATCAAACCCAGGCTGATTATTCGTTTCCATTGCTTCAAACAAAATGTCGTAAAACTTATCCGAGACTTTGCCCGTTGGCATTACTACCTCAGTTTTTGTTGTCGCCGTAGCGGGCTTAGTTGCATCAGTTTTTGCAGAAGTAGCTTCGGCAGCTTGTCCATCGGCTGGAGTCTGAACAATAAAAATACCTTTTAATTTTGATAAAAAATCGCTCATTGTTTTTAGGTTTTAGGACGTAGATTTTAGGTATTAACTTTTTGTATTCACATTCGTTATATATAACTTTTGGCATGTAGTAAGGAAAAAGGTTTGTCCTAAAACCTAATTCCTACATCCTATATACCTCAAATGCGATACAAACTTTTGGGTATTTCAAGGATTCTGCAAATTATTTCATACAATCCAAGCAAAAGGTGTGTCGAATGGCTAAATTTAGTGATGATATTTTGAATATAAATTATTCTCACAAAATATTTATATGAAATCAGCTCGAAAGTCTTAAATTTGTAAGACCCATACTTGTATAGACATCTATGAAACGCTCAAAACTATTTCTTCTAAGTGCTTCTGTTGCGGCTGTTATTGGCTCAATGGCGTTTAGCTTCAATCCATTCAAAGAAGAGGTTGATTTCAATACTGACGTAAAGCCGATTTTGAACAAACACTGCGTGGCTTGTCATGGCGGTGTAAAAAAAGCGGCAAACTTAAGTTTTTTGTTTTCGCACGAAGCCATCAATACTAAAGGGAAATCAGGAAAAATTGCGATTGTAGCAGGTGATGCCGAACATTCGGAGTTCTATAAACGACTCATCACGAATGATTTAGACGAGCGAATGCCAAAAAACGAAGAACCTCTCAAAAAAGAAGAAATAGAGATACTAAAAAAGTGGATTGATGATGGTGCAAAATGGGGCGAACATTGGGCGTATCAAAAACCCAAAAAACCAAATGTACCATCGATTGGTGGATTCTTTGCTCGAATCGGGCTCTTTAAAGACGATGAAACTCGCTTTGCAAAAAACGAAATCGACCATTTTGTGTTGGATAAACTCAAAAAAGAAGGACTTTCGCACGCTCCAGAAGCCGAAAAAGGCACATTGCTACGGAGAGTTTATTTAGATTTAACTGGCCTACCTCCTACCGAACAGCAATTACAAGATTTTTTGAAAGATGAATCGGACGATGCCTACGAAAAGGTAGTGAATAAACTTCTGGCTTCACCTGCGTATGGTGAGCGTTGGGCAGCTATGTGGCTCGATTTGGCTCGCTACGCCGACACCAAAGGCTATGAGCGTGATGTTTACCGAAATATTTGGCGGTATAGAGATTATGTAATCAAGGCTTTTAACGAGGATAAGCCTTTCGACCAATTTACGATTGAACAACTGGCGGGCGATTTATTGCCCAACCCAACTGATAATCAACTCGTTGCAACGGCTTTTCATAGAAATACCATGACTAACGATGAAGGTGGAACAGTTGACGAAGAGTTTAGAGTAGCCGCTCAAATTGACCGTGTAAATACTACTTTTGATGTTTGGCAAGGAACAACAATGGCCTGTGTGCAGTGCCACACGCACCCGTATGACCCTTTCGTGCATGACGAATATTATAAAACAATGGCATTTTTTAATAATACTCGTGATGAAGACGTGGTGAGCGAAACACCTTATTTGAGATTTTATAAAAAGGAAGATTCAACCAAAATTCAAGAAATAAAAAAGTGGATTTTAAGTAAAAGTTCACCCCAAAAAGCCCAAGAATTTGAGCATTTTGCCCGAGTTTTAGAACCGAAATTCAATTCACACGATATTGAGCAATTATCGTCTGTCACTTCTTCCCTGCTTGATGCCAAATATTTGGGACTTCAACATACAGGTTACGGCAGGTTACGGAACGTTACGCTAACTGGTAAAAACAGAATGTTGATGACCTTCAATACGGGCAACGAAAAAGGCACACTACTCGTAAGAGATAATGCCTTAGATGGTAAAATTTTGGTAAATATTCCGATATTCAAGACCCGTGACACGGTGATGTTTTATAATTTGCCGAAGTTAGAAGGCAAACATGATTTGTATTTTGTATTTACCAATCCAAAAACTCCGAAAGAATGGTTACAAATCAAATGGGTAGCATTTCAGAATACTTTTGCAGAAACACCTGATTATCAACTCGTTGAAGCGAAATACAAAGAAGTTTTAAACGCAAAAGCTGATTACAGTCCGATTTTAGTAGAGGGTACAGGAGATTTGGCACGAAAACAACATATTTTCGAGCGAGGAAATTGGCTCGTAAAAGGAAAAGAGGTTAAACCTGACGTTCCGAAATATTTATCACAAATGCCAAAGGAATATCCTCGTAATAGATTGGGTTTTGCTAAATGGTTGGTAGATGGCCAAAATCCACTTACTTCGAGAGTGATTGTGAATCGTTTTTGGGAGCAGATTTTCGGCACTGGAATCGTAGAAACTGTTGAAGATTTTGGGACACAAGGTTTTACTCCATCGCATCCCGAAATGCTTGATTATCTGGCCGTTACTTTTCAAGATGATATGCAATGGAGCGTCAAGAAACTACTTAAAATGATGGTAATGTCAGGCACCTATCGTCAATCTTCGGTAGTCAATCAAACTTTAGTTGAGAAAGACCCCACGAATAAATTCTTAGCTCGTGGCCCACGCATCAGGCTCACGGCCGAGCAAGTTCGTGACCAAGCGTTGCTCGTGAGTGGGCTTTTATCGCAGAAAATGTACGGTAAAAGCGTAATGCCTTATCAGCCCGAAGGAATGTGGCAGTCGCCGTGGAGTGGAGAATCGTGGAATACATCAAATGGTGAAGATAAACATCGTCGTGCGATTTATACATTTTGGAAACGCACTTCACCTTATCCTTCGATGATGTCGTTTGATGCACCGAGCCGAGAATTTTGTCAGTCGAGACGCTTACGCACCAATACCCCTTTGCAAGCACTCGTCACCCTCAACGACCCTGCGTATGTAGAGGCAGCTCAAGAGTTGGCAAAAAGTATGTTAAAGAAAGGCAAAACGCCCGAACAACAGATTCAGGCAGGTTTCAATAAAATTATGATGCGAGATATTGATGAAAGAGAATTACAAATTCTTACGAAACTTTATCATCAAACCGAACAACAATACAAGAAAAACCCTGTGGAAGCCTATAAGTTTTTTGGTCGCTCAGATACTTCTCCTTCTTTGGCAGCTATGGCTGTCACAGCTAACGCAATGATGAATTTAGATGAAGTGGTGACGAAGGAATAAAAATATAATTTATGAACTTACTTTTTGTATGCAGCAGAAATCAGTGGCGAAGCCCAACGGCTGAGGAAATATTCAAAAATAATCAAGAATATCAAGCAAAATCGGCTGGAACTGAGCCTTCGGCACGCATAAAAATTACCGAAAAGCTTATCAACTGGGCAGATATTATCTTTGTAATGGAAAAGAAACATAAAGAACGACTTAAACAAAGATTTGCTACGGTGGTCGATGAAAAAGAGGTAATTGTCTTAGATATTCCTGATGAGTATCAATTTATGGATGAAGAATTAGTAGATTTAATCAAACTTTCGGTTTCACCCTATTTATAAAATCATTAAATTTAAATTCAATCTATCAAAACCTACGATAAACTTATGGAAAGAAGAGAATTTCTTCAAAAAGGTGCATTAGCACTGGCAGGTACAGCCGCTTTTTCGAGCGATTTATTTGCCGCAAAAAAAGAAAAACACGTAGTGGGGGTCCAGCTTTATTCTATCAGAGAAGATATGAAAAAAGACCCGCTCAATAGTCTGAAGAAAATAGCCGAAATGGGTTATACACACGTAGAACACGCTAACTATATCGACCGCAAATTTTATGGATATTCGGCCAAAGAGTTTCGCAAAGTATTAGATGATTTAGGTCTAAAAATGCCAAGTGGACATACTGTAATGGGTAAAAAACACTGGGATGAAACAACAAAAGACTTTACAGACTCTTGGAAACAAACAGTAGAAGATGCAGCCATTTGTGGACAAAAATATGTAATAAGTCCATCGCTTGATATTAGTATGCGTAAAGACTTAGAGCAATTGAAGTATTTTATGGATGTTTTCAATAAATCGGGAGAGCTTTGTAAAAAATCAGGTATGAAGTTTGGTTACCACAACCACGATTTTGAGTTTAGTCTAAAACTCAGTAGTATCAAGGTTTATGATATAATTATGCAGAACACCGACCCAAGTTTGGTTGCACAGCAACTCGACATTGGTAATATGTACGGTGGTGGCGGACGTGCTGCCGATTTATTAAAACAGTACCCAGGTAGATTTGAATTAATGCACGTGAAAGACGAAATCAAAAGTGCAACCGAACACATTGGTTGGGAAAGTGCGATTCTCGGCACGGGTGTAATCGGTGTGAAAGATATTATTGATACAGGTAAAAAATCGGGTGGTACAACTCAATTTATCATCGAACAAGAATCTTATCAAGGTAAAGCTCCACTTGATTGCATGAAAGAAGATTTGGCAATTATGAAAAAATGGGGGTATTAATCAACCTTCGTTCATAACATTCCTTATAAACTTTAGTTTTTAATGTAAAGTACACAAAGCAGCTTCTTTGTGTACTTTATGTTTTTAATTCTTACAACAAACCAAAATTTATGAAATATTTTAGTTTTAGTAATGGTGATAAAATGCCTGCTTTGGGTTTAGGTACATGGAAATCGGCCAAAGGTGAAGTGTATAAAGCCGTAAGAGAAGCTATTTCCATTGGTTATCGCCACTTTGACTGTGCCTTCATTTACGGTAATGAAGCCGAAATTGGTCAAGCCATTGCCGATGCTATCAAAAACGGAGAAGTAACTCGAAACGAACTTTGGATAACTTCAAAACTTTGGAATAATCGCCACCGAAAAGAAGATATTCAAGGAGCAATCGAAATTACGCTTCGTGATTTACAGCTTGACTATCTTGACCTTTATCTGATTCACTGGCCAATCGTACTCCGTAATGATATTGATTACCCTCAAAGTGGAGAACATTTAGTAAGTCTCAATGACGTTTCTCTGACCGAAACTTGGACAGGAATGATTGATTTGAAAGCCAAAGGCTTAACCAAACACATTGGCGTTTCTAATTTTAGTATCAAAAAAGTTGAGCAAATAAAAGCAGACACTGGTGTATCCCCAGAAGTTCTACAACTCGAACTTCACCCATTTCTACAACAAAAAGCCATTCTAAATTTTGCCAACGACAATAATATTATTCTCACAGGTTATTGTCCACTTGGTTCGGCCGATAGACCAGCCAGTAGAGTTTCGGTGGGAGAACCAAAGCTATTTGAGAATCAGACGATTCTTGGTATTGCCTCAGAAATTGGTTGCTCACCTGCACAAGTAATGCTCGCTTGGGCTGTTTGTAGAGGAACTTCTGTTATTCCGAAATCGGTTAACCCACAACGTTTGGCTGAAAATTTAGCGGCAGCCGATATCAACCTCTCAGCAACTCAAATGGAAGCTATGAGTACTTTAGATAAGCATTATAGATATATTAAAGGAGATTTCTGGTGCTTAGCTGGCAGCGATTATACGGTAGCGAACCTTTGGGATGAGCAATAATTTAGGGTATTTATCTACAAATTTCACCATTTGTAAAAAAAGAATGTCATAAAAGGCAAATTTTATGCTCATTTGTGATTCATTTTTCAAGAGAATCACAAAAATGAATCATTATTACGAAAAACTCTTCGATTATGTATCTGAAATTCTGGTAATGCCAGAATCGGACAAAGAGCTTTGTAGGCAATTATTTAAGCCTATTTTTGTGCCCAAAGATACCATCATCGAAAAAGCCGAAACGGTGCATCAGAACCATACATTTATTGTTTCGGGTTTCATGCGAAACTTCTATATTGATAACGATGGCAACGAAATAACCAATGACTTGAACGACGGCCCGAGATTTTTTACTTCATACTTCCATTTTATGAATCGTACGGTTTCAAACGAAACCGTACATACCATTACCGATTGTGAATTACTACAAATCAGTCGAGATGACGTCGATATTGCAGCTACTCAAGGCATTACGCAGAAAGATTATACCGTTCAGATTTTGAATAAACGCTTGGAAATCAACAAACAACGGGCTTTTGATATGGCCAACCTAACAGCCGAAGAACGTTATAATAAATTTGTGAAAGAAAACCCCAATATCATTCGTCATGTACCTTTGGGTTATATTGCTTCATTTTTGGGCATTACCCAACGACATTTGAGTAGATTACGAAAAGAACATAGGTAAAACACAAAAATGACAACTGTAATTTTAAAAAAAATTGGTTATTTCTCAGATAAAGACATTGAACTTTTTGAAAAAAGCCTGTCCAAGAGAGTAATTCAGAAAGGTGAAATTCTCCTCAAACAAGGTCAAATTTGTCAAACAGTATATTTTATTTCAAAAGGGGCATTTTTAGAATACAATTTCAAAGACGAAATCGAACAAAATATCATTGATTTATACCTCGAAAATCAATGGCTTTTGAATAAACAAAGTTTTGTGCGTCAAGAGCCTTCTGACACCATCATCGAAGCATTTTGCGAAAGTACTGTTTGGGGCTTAGACATTCACACTATTCATCACTTGATTGCACATTCACCAGCCTTTCTGCAACTGGGAAGTATTTTAGAGCCAGCACATTCACGAGTTCAATTTTTCGATAACTCACTTACGCCATTACAAAAATACCAATACCTCCTCGATAATCGTAGAGAGATTATACAGGTTTTTCCCTTAAAAATTATTGCTTCTTATCTAAAAATAACACCCGAAACCCTCAGTAGAGTAAGAGAAAAACTATCAAAAGGGCTTTCTTGATTAGAATCAAGAGACTATCTGAGTTTGAAACTGTACTTTTAGAGATAAAAAAATAACCATGAAACATAACGCTATTTCTATCAGACCGTTTATTGGAGCAAAGAATTTTGAAGTTTCTCGTAGCTTTTACCGAGACTTAGGTTTTCAAGAAGTCATTTTAGGACATAATTTTTCTTACTTCAAAACCGAAGGTATCGGCTTTTATTTACAAGATGCCTACGTAAAAGATTGGGTTGATAACTCCATGATTTTTTTGGAAGTAGATGATACTGACCGCTACTACGACGAGCTTTTAAAACTAAATTTAACCCAAA
>JACCDQ010110678.1_pt1 | contig 19446 bp, 16 predicted proteins | sample 7446031 | NCBI WGS metagenome assembly JACCDQ01 (sample SAMN15323442, study PRJNA562643) | freshwater metagenome | isolation source: river surface water | place: USA:Blue River Watershed | collected 2017-08-17
ACCGATCAAGGCGATGTTGACTGTCGACCGCCGGATATTCAATTCATGCGACCAACATGCAAGCTGATGTCAGCCTGAAAAGCACAGCCCAACGCTGGCTGGCGCCGCCGATATTTCCGCAAGACGACGAAAGAACGCAGCGGGCGCGCTTGCTGAATGTCGCCCATCTGGTCAGTCTCGCCCTCACGGCACTCGCTCTTCTGGCCATCGTGATCGGGAAAAATGTCCCGATCCGAACCCTCGTCATCGTTTCCGTCTGGCTCGGCGTGCTCCTGCAAAGCGTGCGTTGGCTGCACGGCGGCAAGCTTGGCCGCTCCGAACTCATGCTGATTGCCGGTTTCTTTATTACGCTCACTGCATCGAGCATAAGTCTTGGAACCATTCGCGCACCTGCGACTGCGGTGTATGTTTTCTGGGTAATGCTGGCGGTAACGATCTATCGTTTGCCCGGACTTCTGTTCGCGTCCCTGGTCAGCTCGTTGACCGTGTTGGCCCTGATCAGCGCTGAAAACCTGGGCATGCTTCCCAAGCCAGACGTCAGTGTCGGCGCGACACAATGGTTGATGCTGACCGGCTTATTTGCCACGACGGCGGCACTGGCTTACTACACCAGCCAAGTGACTGCCGAAGCACTACGACTTTCGCGAAACGAGAATGAACAGCGCATTCGCGCAGAATCCGAGTTGCGGAAGCTGACCCGTGCCGTCGAGCAAAGTCCGAACTCCATCGTCATCACCGATCTCCGCGGGACGATTGAATACGCCAATCCGCGTTTCTACAGCGTCACCGGGTTCAATAAGGAGGATGTGATCGGGGAAAATCCGCGCATCCTGAAGTCGAACTTAACGCCAAAAGAGACCTACCGCGACCTGTGGCGGACCTTGTCCTCCGGGCATGAGTGGTCGGGAGAGTTCGTGAACCGAAAAAAGGACGGTTCGCTGTATTGGGAGTCTGCGATTATCTCGCCCGTTACCGACGGTGGCGGGGTGCCGACTCACTACCTGTCTATTAAGCAGGACATCACAGAACGCAAGCGCGCCGAAGAAGCATTGCGGCTCAGCGAGCAGCGGCACCGCCTCATAGCGAATTTCGCCAGCGACGTAATCTGGACTATGGGGCTGGACGGAATCCTGACCTACATAAGCCCTTCGATCGAAGCCCTGCGCGGCGTCACGCCGGACGAGGCAATGATGGAAACGCATGAGGGTAAGCTGACCCCGGCGTCGTACGCCATTTCGCAAGAGTATTTCGAGCAATTGCGCGCCGATCTGCAGGCAGGGCGTCCGCCCAAGGCTTTCCGCAGCGAGATGGAATATCGATGCAAGGACGGTTCGACCGTCTGGACCGAGGTCATGGTGCAGCCTGTGCTGGGTAAAGATGGAAAGGCGGTTGAACTTCTTGGTGTAACCCGAAGCATTGCCGAACATAAGCGGCTCATGCACGAACTGAAGAGCGCCAAAGAGGCCGCCGAACATGCTAACGCCGAGCTGTTCACTATGGCGACCACCGATACACTGACCGGTGTCTGGAACCGCCGCCATTTCGAACACACTGCCGCAACGGCCATTGCGCAAGCAGCGCGATACGGTCATCCGCTTTCGCTGCTGCTATTCGATATCGATCGCTTCAAGGCAGTGAATGACCGGTATGGCCATCAGACCGGCGATCAGGTATTAATTGAATTGACGCGGGTCGTCAGCAAGGACTTGCGTGCCGCCGACATTCTTGCCCGCTGGGGCGGCGAGGAGTTTGTCGTCATCTCGGCGCATTGCAATGAGGGCGCTGCAATGCAGCTGGCCGAAAAGATCCGTAAGGAAGTCGAGGCGCACCGATTCCCGACGATCGGAAGCCTCACGATCAGTCTGGGCGTTGCCGAATTCAGCGCAGGCGATACCCTGGACACCTGGTTTGGAAAGGCCGATCGGGCGCTCTATGAGGCCAAGGGCAGTGGCCGAAATGCTGTCCGCTGCAGCAGCTTGCTAGCCGTGTAGGTCACGGTCATTCAGGGAGCGCCTTTGACGAGTGCCCGAGGCCCAAGTCAGCAATAACGCCGGCGCGCTCATTTCGGCATCATCCACTGCGCCATGCCAAGCAGCGCCGCCCCGACGACGCAACCTGCCACGAGCGACGCAGCAAAGCCGTAGCCGTGCTTCAGCATTAGGCTCAGCACAACAAAGAGCGGCAGCGTCGGCAGTACATACCAAACGGTTTCCATCGACAGCTTGGCGATCTGCTGAGGATCGCGCTGCTCAAACCAAATCCAGGTAAACGTCAGCAATGAGACGATTGGCAGGGCCAGCAGCAACGCGGCCAGCCCGGTACTGCGTCGGGCGAGTTCACTGGCGCCGGTGATCACCAGTGCCGACACCAGAATTTTCAGCAGATACAGCATATTTGCCTCCTTCGCTCCGAGAGCGCGGGCCGGTCCCCGGCTGTTCAGCGTTGCGCAGAATGTTCCTTTCCCGTGCCCATCAGACGCACGCGAAACGGCTCGTTCGAACGGGATTCGTCAATATCGACCAGAACGGCATCCGGATGCCGTTCGCCCGGAACGACAACCCTGAGCAGATTTGTCAGTGGCTTGCCGTCGGCGCTGCGCAGCGGTCGATCGATACGGAATTGATGAGAATCGCCTTGTAGAAGCAGCACGGGTTTGCCCCAGTGAGCGACTTCGTCGGCAAGTGCCTGCAGCCAGCGCGTGAAGCCAGATGCCGGACCCGGTGCGGTCATGAAAGTGTCGGCCTGCATGGCCAGCACGACGGCTACATCGCTGCGCGCCTTCGCGGTCGCAAACGTGTCGTGCAGCCACGCACGGTTGGCCTCGTCGCGCGCGGCGAACTCCGACACCGATGGCAGATCGGGCTGCCAGTTATTGTTAGAGCCGACGATATGCAATGTTGCGAAGCTGATTTTTCCGTGCGTCCAGCGCAGGTTTTCCACATACCGTGCATGGCGCGCATCGCTGCGTTGCGATTGCAGCGGCAACTTGTGCTGGCCATGGCTTTCGGCAGTCGCGAAAAACAGCCCGCGCAGCTTCTCAAGCCTTTCCAGCGGATCGTAGCCACCGGCGAGCGTGCGGTGACAGTCAGTCCACTCGTTGTCGCCAGGCGTATAAATCAGCGGCTGATGGAATTCATTGAACAGCGCCCGTACCTTCAGGTAGATGTCGTCGCTGCAGCGGCTGGTACCGGTTTTGATATCGCCTAAATGAAGGGTGAAAAGCGGCGCTTGCCGATTCAGTCCGGCCGCGAGCGCCGAGAGTTCTTCGGGCGGGCCGTAGGGCACGTCGCCGATCGCGGCGAACGTGAAGGTGGCGGCGCAGGCCGCGCTGGTGAGAAGCGAAGCGGCAGCGGCCAGCGCTGCGAGGAGGGGGGCGCGCATCCGGGTATCCTGAAACGAAACCCGGCCATTCTACTGAAGATAGTCCTGATATTCAGGACGATGCGCGCCCTCTTGCCGTCTAAAAATGAACGCTGGGCTCAATCGCCTCTAGTGCCTGATCCAGTAGGTTGGCGTTGCCGACCCGGCCGTGCGCAAATGCCCGATTGACCAGCGCGCGGTTCAGGCCTGCCGATGGCCCGGCCCCGGCGGCCAGCAGTTGCTTGAGGATGTCAGTGTTCGGGCCCACGCTGGCCAGGTCAAGACAATGGTCACCGCGCTTGTTGCGCAGGTCAAGGCGCGCACCATGGTCGAGTAGCAACTGCACTTTGTCTGCGTCGGCCTTTTCGACCGCGCGCATCAATGCGGTGCCGCCCTCGGCATCCTGCGCATTTGGATTGGCGCCCGCTTTCAGCAAGATACGCAGGCATTCCTGGTCTGGCGACTGAATTGCCAGTATCAGCGCGGTCGCGCCGGCGCCGTCGGTCAGTTCAAGGTTGGCGCCGTGTGCGATCAATAAAGTCATTGCTGCCGCATTGCCCTGAACGGCGGCGATACCGATCGCAGAGGTGGACTGCTGCGTCATCAGAATATTGGGGTTCGCACCGCCTTTGAGTAATACGGCGGCGCCCTCAGTGTGCCCAGCGGCGCAAGCGGTGATTAGTGCCGTGACTCCGTCGTCATTCTGACGATTCGGATCGGCGCCGTGCCGGATGAGCAGCTCGATATCTTCGATCTTGGGTGCCTTATCGGGATTGCGCATCGCCACGATCAACGGCGTGTTGCCGTTGTCGCTTGCGGTGTTGGGATCTGCGCCGGTTTCGAGCAGCATGCGCAAGAAGGTGCTGGAGCCGCTGATGATGGCGTCAGTGATCGGGCTTGTTCCGCTGACCGTCGTCATGTTTGCCAGTTCCGGCTGTGTCTCCAGCAATGCGCGCGCACGATCTGTGTCATTGCGCTGGATCCGGTTGTACAGCACCTCCAAAGCCGACGCTTGCGGCAGACAGTCGAATTCCTTGGGGTGCAAGGTGCCGGTCGTCTGTCCGAAGCGCGATATATCTTCAGGATCGCCACGCAGATTCCAAAGATTGGACTGATCTTTGTTCGACTTGGGCGCGCGCCAGACCAGCGGCGCGGTGAGTTCTCCGCCCATCAAGGTCACGCTATCGCCACGGTTAACGCCGGCCAGGAACAGCAATTTCATGGGCTCGACCGGCTCATTGTTGCGTTGGCAATGATCGACATACGTGACAGCGCCCGTGAACGATTTTGCGGAGGAGTGCATGCTAGTGCTCCGCTTGCCGGCAAAGATCATCAGGTTGGCTCGCTTCCAGAGTTCGCTGTCCGGGCTGATTTCGTCGCGCAGGCTGCCTGCTCCGCAGCTAAGAAGATAGATGAAGGGCAGTTCGCGGCTCGACCTGCTGGCGTGCGCAGTAGCGGTACCGAGCTGGTTGACGAGGCTGGCAAGCAGCGTTTTCGTCGGTACCAAATCGCCCTCTTTGGCAAGTTGAATCAGATGAGTTGCCGGGCTGCCATCGCTCGACGGTGAAGCGACTGAGCCATGAGCGCTGATCAGCAAGTGATCCCTGGCCTGCATGCACGAGGCGACCTGATTGACTGCCTGTAGTGCCGGTAGCCGGCTTGCATCGATGACTTGCGAACGCATCTTCCGGTCATCGAAAACTTTGTTAATGACGCGCATCGCGGAGGACGGCAATTCGCTGCCATGTAAGAGAACAAATTTTGGCTTGCGGTGTAGCGTCGCGTGATGCCGGGAGTGATGTGAAGCGTGATGCGAATCACCACTTGGGCTTGTCACAGATCTCATAGATGGCCTCCGGCGCGTGAATGACGAGAAGTTTGATACGTGAATGCACCAAAATTGCGGTAATCGACCTTCAAAAACTTCGTAACGCGACTATCTCTACAGTTCTGGCGAAGAAATGCGCCAAGTAGGGTGTGTGCGGAAAAGGGTGAAAAAAAACCGCCCTCCAGGGGCGGTTTATGGCAAGCAGAAATCAATTCAGAACGGTATGCCTTGCTCAAGCGTGCGTCCGACCAACCGCTTGTCCGGTACCGGATCATCGTGCACAGCGAGAGTCATCTTTTGCTCTGATGGACGATGCAGCATCCGCAGTTCGTCGCCCACGATCTCGGTCGTGTGTCGCTCAATGCCGTCCTTGCCGGTCCATTTGCGCGTCTGCAGATGGCCTTCGATATAGACCAGCGTACCTTTCTTCAAGTGCTGTCCGGCGATCTCCGCAAGCCGCTTGTAGAGCACCACGCGGTGCCACTCGGTGGCCTCACGTCGTGCACCGGTCGATTTGTTCTTCCATGCTTCGCTGGTCGCTACCGACAGATGGGCGACCGGCTCGCCGCTGTTCATCGTACGAATGTCAGGGTCTTGGCCGAGGTGGCCGATCAGCAATGCCTTGTTCAATGTTCCAGTCATGATGAGATCCTTGGCGGTCAGTCAGTGGGGGAGGGGGAAGGCGGCCTCGTCAGGCGCGGCATGGAAGGCATCATGCATGCGCATGTTGTTCGCTCTCCTGCCCTGCCTCAAGCGCGGCTTTGCGCACATCCTTCGCCTGCGTGAATTCATCGAGCGCGCCGAGGTCTTGCAGCGCCGTGGCGGCTCGATAAGCATGGGCAAAGGTCTTGTACAAGCCGTCGACGCTCTCGGCCTGCTCGATCGCCTGTCGCAAATGAGCGCGCTGTGCTTCGGACAGCCCGGTGCGCACCGGTTCCTGCGCACCGCTGTCCAGCCACGCCAGCAGCTCTCGGCCGGTATCGGCATCGGGCCGCAGGATCATGCCGTCGAACAGCCGTGTGCGGTCCTTGCCGACATGTGCAAGGTGCTGGCTGTCGAGCTCCATGAAGATCGTAAATTCATACTCAATGCCGTCTCGCATGACGGGCGCTAGTCCGATCTTGCGCACTGTCTGGCGGCCGGTACGTTCGTCTTTTTCCTGCACATACTCGGTCTTCGCGCGCATGGTCGCGATGACATGGCAGGGACTCTGCAGGATCGCTTCGACCAATGCATTGTGTTCCGGCGTCACTTGCCGCCATGCCTGCCAACTGTTGCCTGAGCGGTCGGCGATCTTGCCGTGCCGGTCTAGTGAGCCGCCTTCGCCGCTCCATGCGTGTGACAGGCTGTCGATGATGATGGTCTGCACGCCCGCCGCCTCCAGCGCATGGAGCGCGTCGATATAGCGCGCCGGCGTGAAAGGCGGCTCAAGCCGCAGCACGTCGTAGCCTTCCGGCAGCAGATCGGCATACAAATCGCCGCTGCCATGCTCGGTATCGATCATGCCGATCGGCCCGCCGAGGCCGTGCGCCATCAGCAAGGCCGAGTAGGTTTTGCCGCTGCCGGCCGGGCCTGACATGCCGAGCCGCAGTTTGGCGCGGCACTTGGTCGCGCGATGGATCTCGAACGGTTTCATCGGGCTTCCTTCCTTGTTTTCCGGATCGTTGTCAAAAGCGTCGCATACGCCAACTTTGGCGTGCCAGCAGCGCAAGCCACCGTCGTCAACCCACAGGAAATCGGGGGTCGGCTTCCACGGCAACCCATTCAGATTCACTCAAGCAGAGAAAGCTTTGACAGGAAATGCCGGCAAATGCTCAGTCGTTCGGATGAATTTTTGTCATGCGACTGGCGTGATCCACAAGGCGGGAAAAGTGGGGCCGGAAGCGCCGGACCGTAAGAGCCCGGCGCCGCTGTGGCGACTCGCTGCAACTAGGAAGTAGTCCGGCGGGCAATGAAGCCACCCACGCCAAAGAGTGTGCCCGTGATGGCGGTACTCTGGCTGCCGCGCAACAAGAAACTACCGGCGATCTCGGCCGGCGCACCATTGCTAACCGGACCGAAGAAGCGCGCACCCAACTGGCCGACTGCGCTACCGTGCGTGAGCGATCCGCCGACCACATTGCCGCCGCTGAAAGGTATGGTGTTGCTGCTCTCGACACTGAACTGCGGTGACGGGTTCTGGTTTTCGTCCACACGCAGATTGAACAGCCGTACCCTCGCTGAGCGCGCGGCGAAGTCGGCCAGGATCTCGACATCGGCGGCGATCGGATACGGCTCGATCGCGCCATCCGGGCTGTACCAGCCGTGGGCCAGTCCGATATATCTCGCTGTGCCGCTGCGTGCGATGCTGTCGGCCGGCGTCTGATCGCCGAAAGCAATGATCCCGCGCCGCGCCTTGTTATGTTCGTCGTTGCCGCCCCACTCGACGATATTCACCGTGTCCTGCGTGATCCAGCCCGCCAGGTGCGCATAGCGATAGTTCCAGTTCCACAGGTCGCGATAGCCCTTGAAGCCGGCAAACGGAATCGCATCCGGCGCCTGCGTTGCGCCGTCTTCATGCAGTCGCGAGGCTTGCACTTGGTCCGGAACGATCCCGCCGGTGCGCCAGTCGCCGCGGCGCAGCCGCAGACCGTTCTGGGCCGCTGTAACGCAGGCCGCGTCGCCTTCCGCGCAGTGTGCCGTCGAGAGCTCGCGCGCGAAGTAAATGTTGTTGGCGTAATTGGCCTGGGTACCCGCACCAGTAGCGGCATTGTTATTCCAGAATGCCGCGTCGCTGGCCGCCGGCAGTGCGGCCAGCGAGGCCATGCCGCCGGTACCGGCCTGTACTCGTCCGCGCGGCAGGCCGAAAGTCTCAATGATCACCGGGCGCTCACGCGAACCGTCCCACGACAGCCCGAGGCCCGACAGCCGCAGGTTCACGGCGGTCACTGCGCCGTCCGATGCGCGCACCACGCGTACACCGGCCAGGCCCTGATCGAGCGGCGCCAGGCCGTAAGCAATCTGTGCGTCGAGTCCGCGCTGCCGCGGCGTGGCCAGCAAGTCGTTGGTCGATGCGGCGATCGTCTGTACGCCCGACGCTGTCAGCCTGAGCGCGCCGATACGGCCGGTTTCGGCATCGCCGCTGCAAGCCGACACGCCGGTTGTACAGTTGCTTGTGCTGGTGGTGCCCAGATATTGGTCGCCGCCATCGCCGCCGCCACTGCACGCGGCTATGGTCATGCATGCTGCCAGCATTACGGCCGCGCAGCGCCCTGTCGAAATATTCATGACTGCTCCCTGTCAGTGCGTTGGATGAAGGTCGCGCCGGATTGCACCGGCTTCGCAGCAGAACTTAGGGCAGGGGCAGCCGCGCTCATTGAGCGCTCACAAGCGAACAAAGGTCGACTCGCGGGTACGATAAAAAAGCTTGGCGATGCACAAGCCGCCCGCAGGCGGCAACGCGTCACGCGGGCACGGCGTGCAGCAGCGACTCACGCGCGCGCTGCCATTCTCTGAGCTGTTGTGGCCGCATCGGCAAGCCGATCAGGTAGCCTTGGCCAAGGCCGCAGCCGCGGTCGCGCAGCAGGTTCATCGCCGCCGGGTTTTCGATGCCTTCGGCAACGACTTCGACACCGAGTTTCTGTCCCAGCGCGAGCACCGTTTCCGCGATGGCCAGCGAGCGCATGTCGCTGTCGATATGCGATACGAATGCACGGTCGACCTTCAGTTTGTCGATCGGCAGCTGCGCGAGCTGGCTCAGGCTGGAATATCCAGTACCAAAATCATCGAGCGCGATCTTTAGCCCCATGGCCTTGAGCCAGTGAATGGTCTGCGTGGATTCTTCCGCATGGCTCATCACCGTGCTCTCGGTGACTTCCAGCTCGAGCATGCCGGGATCCATCGTGCTGTGACGCATCGCCGACATCAGACGGTCACGGAATTCCGCCGAGCGGAACTGCACCGGCGACACATTGATCGCGATCCGCACCGCCGGCATACCCTCGTGCTGCCACTCCTCGTGCTGGCGGCAAGCCTCGCGGATCACCCATTCGCCAATCTGGTGGATCAGGCCGCTGGCCTCGGCGGCGGCGATGAAGTCGGCAGGCATCAGTTCGCCGCCATCCGCCTGGCGCCAGCGGATCAGCGCCTCGACGGCGACCAACCGGCCGCTGCGCATGTCCACGATAGGCTGATAGGCCAGATCGAAGTCATCCTCGTGCAGGCTGCGCCGCAGCCTTTGCTCTAGCTCGAACACCCTTGCCGTATTGCGCCGGATCTCATCGGAAAAATATTGATAATTATTGCGACCGTTGGTTTTGGCGTGATACATCGCTTCGTCGGCCTGGCGGATCAGCGTGTCCACGCCGGTGCCGTCGCCGGGATAGACGCTGATCCCGATGCTGGGCGACGTATGCAGCTCCAGCGTCTCGATCCGGTAAGGATCGGACAGGCGCTTCAGCAGTTGCGATGCGATGCCATCCAGATGCGCCTCGGATTTCAGGTCGGTCAGCACCGCGACGAACTCGTCGCCGCCAAGGCGGCCCACCAGGTCGCTGCCGCGCACTGCCTTTTGCAGCCGGCGCGCGACTTCCTGCAGCATCAGGTCGCCGACCCGGTGGCCATAAGTGTCATTGATGGGCTTAAAACGGTCCAAGTCAAAGAACATCACTGCCAGCATCCGTGTGTGCCGTTGGGAGGCATTGATCATCTGCGCGCCCAATTCATATACCAGCGCCCGGTTCGGCAGCCCGGTCAACGGGTCATGCTGCGCCGCATGGCGGATTTTTTCCTCCGCACGCTTGAGCTCCGTGATGTCGGTCGCGAAGCCGCCGACGCCGAACGGCTCGTCGGTATCGAGATAGCGCAGCGGAAATTTCATTAGCCGGTAAGTGTGGGTGTCGCCGTCCGGATGCCGCAACGAGATCTCCAGTTCATCGGCCAACCCCGTGGCAAGCACTTTGCGGTTAGATTCGGCGACCAGGGTCACCAGATGCGGCGGGAAAATCTCACTCATCGGCCGTCCCAGGATTTCAGATTCCGGCTTCCCGAGCACAGTGACGAAGCTGCGATTGATCAGGTGAATACGGCCATCCAGGTCCTGCATCGACACCAGTACAGGCGTATTGTCGACCAGGCTGCGCAGCTCCGAGCGCTCGCGCAGCAGCGCCGCCTCCATTGATTTGCGCTGCGAGATATCGGAGACAAAGGACACGCCCATGCGGCCCAACGGCGTCTCGGTCACCGTAATCAGTGCTTCGATCGGAAAGAGGGTGCCGTCCTTGCGCCGTCCTTCGAGTTTCAGGCCATGCATCATCGGCCGTTCTTTCGGCTCGGCGAAAAAGATACTGCGATGCCGCGCATGTGCGGCCCGCTTCGGCGTGTCGACCAGCACCTCGATCGGCAGGCCGAGCAATTCGCCCGGTTCGTAGCCGAACATGCGGTGTGCTGCGCCATTGGCAATGCGGATCGTGCCGCCTTCATTGATGCCGAAGACGCCCTGTGACGACGATTCCAGCATCGCCTGCGTCGTCCGTTCATTCAGCTCGGACGATTGCCGGATCTGCTCCAGCGTGGTCAGCAGCTCAGCCTTGCGCCGGCGTACGCGCAAATGGACTTCACCGGCGATGCCGAACATCAGCGCATCGGCAATGAAGATCCAGACCAGCATGAGATCGGCCACATTGTCGACGCCGAAACTGAACGCTGGCTTGACGAAAAAAAACACGGCAGCCGCAACGGAAATCGCGCAGGTAAACACCGCCAGCCGCAGCCCGCCGTACAGCGCCGCAACAGCCGTCGCAAAAAAATAGACGGCGACCGGGCCAACAAGCTTCATTGTCGGCATTAACGCAAAGCGCAGGGCGGTCAGGCCGGCGACCAGCACCAGCATTAGCAGATACGGCTTGAAGCGAGTCAGTTTTTCCATCGAGGGATGGAGTCGGTGCGGCGGGTAAAGTTCAGTGGTCCGTTGGCGACGGGCCTGAGCGCAGGCGCTTGCCCGGCATCGTCGCGGGTGTCCCCGTTATAATCGCGCTCTACGCCCATTGACGCGCGCTTGCCGCGCGACCGCACCGACTCAGTCCATGCTATCCCAACACAAAGAACAGATTGTCGCCCTATTTTCTGCCGCCATCGCACCGCTGCTGGCCGGCACCGACCTGGAGGCGCCGGCCGTGACGCTCGAGCGCCCGCGCGACCCGTCGCATGGCGACCTCGCGACCAATATCGCGATGCAGCTCGCTCGACCGCTGAAGAAAAACCCGCGTGAGCTCGCTCAGGCGCTGGCTGACGCCGTAATGGCCGACCCCGCGCGTACCGGCCTGCTGGAAGCGATCGAGATCGCCGGCCCCGGTTTCATCAACCTGCGAGTCGCGCTGGCCGCCAAGCAGGGCGTGGTCCAGCGCGTCCTGCAGGACGCGCAGTGCTATGGCCGCAGTAGCGCCGGCAGCGGCAGTAAGGTGCTGGTCGAGTTTGTGTCGGCCAACCCGACCGGCCCGCTGCATGTCGGCCATGGCCGCCAGGGCGCGCTGGGCGACGCCATCTGCGCACTGCTTGAGACGCAGGGGCACGACGTGCTGCGCGAGTTTTACTACAACGATGCCGGTGTGCAGATCGGGACGCTGGCGGCCTCCGTGCAGGCGCGCGCCAAGGGCAGCCAGCCCGGCGCTGCCGACTGGCCCGAGTCCGCCTATAACGGCGATTACATTGCCGACATCGCCGCCGATTTCCTCGCGAAAAAAACCGTGTCGGCCGCCGACGGCGAGCCAGTCACCGGCAGCGGCGACGCCGACGATATCGACTCGATCCGCCGCTTCGCCGTCGCCTATCTGCGCCACGAGCAGGATCTCGACCTGCAGGCCTTCGGCGTGCGCTTCGACAATTACTACCTTGAGTCGTCGCTGTACACCGACGGCAAGGTCGAGGCGGCGGTGAGTGCGATCCGCGCCGCCGGCAAGACTTACGAGCAGGACGGCGCGCTGTGGTTGCGCAGCACCGACTATGGCGACGACAAAGATCGCGTGATGAAAAAATCCGACGGCACCTACACGTATTTCGTGCCGGACGTCGCCTATCACGTCGCCAAGTGGGGCCGCGGCTATCACAAGGTGATCAACATCCAGGGCAGCGACCATCACGGCACCATCGCGCGCGTGCGCGCGGGCCTGCAGGCGGTCGGCATCGGCATACCGCAGGGCTACCCCGACTACGTGCTGCACAAGATGGTCACGGTGATGCGCCACGGCGAAGAGGTCAAAATCTCCAAGCGTGCCGGCTCCTATGTGACGTTGCGCGACCTGATCGAATGGTCGAGCGGCGATGCCGCGCCGATCGGCGCCGACGGCCGGCGCGACCTCACGCGCGGCCGCGACGCGGTCCGTTTCTTCCTCATCTCGCGCAAGGCCGACACTGAATTCGTGTTCGATGTCGACCTCGCGCTCGCACAATCGGACGAGAACCCGGTCTATTACGTGCAGTACGCGCATGCGCGCATCTGCTCGGTGCTGGCGCAGTGGGGCGGCGACGAAGCGTCGCTCGCTGACGTCGCACTGGCGCCGTTGACGTCCGCGCGAGAGGCCGCACTGCTGGCCAAGCTGGCCGAATATCCGGAGATGCTGAAAAAAGCCTGCGACGAGCATGGCCCGCATCAGGTCGCGTTCTACCTGCGCGATCTCGCCGGTGAGCTGCACAGCTATTACAACGCCGAGCGTGTGCTGGTGGATGATGAGGCGCTCAAATTGGCTCGCCTGGCGCTGCTGCTGGCCACGCGGCAGGTCCTGCGCAACGGGCTGGAGCTGCTCGGCGTGTCGACGCCGGCGCGCATGTAAACGAGTCTTTCAGCATGTTCGCAAGCATGTCCGCCAAGCACCTGTCCTCCCGTTCGCGCCAGCGCGGCGGCACCGTTGCCGGCCTGCTGATCGGCCTGATCATCGGGCTCGTCATCGCCGTCTGGGTCGCGATGACCATCATGAAGACGCCGCTGCCTTTCGTCGACAGAATCGGCAAGCAGGCGCAGCCGACCGGCGAACTGGGCGACCCGAACAAGTCGCTGCCCGGCCGCACGCGCGAGCGCCGCGACCCGGAGCCGGATGTCGCAGCGCCGCCGCCGGCCGTGACGAACAAGCCGGCGCCGGCTGACACAGCGCCTGCCGCTGTACCGCCCGCACCTGCTGCACCCATGCCGCATCCGGCACCGGCCGAGCCGACAGCGCCTGCGCCCGCAGCGCCGGCGGCGTCAGCAAATGTATCGCCGGCAACAAGCGGCGAGGCCTTCACGTACTATTTGCAGGCAGGCGCGTTCCGTGAGCAGCAGGACGCCGAGGCGACCAAGGCGCGGCTGGCCCTGATGGGCGTGGCCGCCAGCATCGCCGAGCGCAAGTCCGAGCTGGGCAGCCTGTACCGGGTCCGCGTCGGTCCGTTCGCCGACGTGGAAAGCATGAATCGCGCGCGTGCGCGGCTCTCTGACAATGGCGTGGACGTCGCCGTCGTGCGCGTCCCGAAATAATTTTTTCTGACTGAGGAATATCGATGCGCATCCTGCAACGCCTGCTTTGTATCGCCAGTTTCGGCTTCGTCGCACTGACCGCCGCTGCCGCCCCGAATGCGCCGGTCGAAGGCGTCGAGTACACCCGCCTGTCGCAGGCGCAGCCGACCGAGGCCGGCAAAAAAGTCGAAGTGCTGGAATTCTTCTGGTACAACTGCCCGCACTGCTTTGCGTTCGAGCCGCACCTGGCCGACTGGGCGAAAAAGAATGCCGACAAGATCGTGCTCAAGCGTGTACCGGTCGGCTTCCGCGAATCATTCGTACCGCAGCAAAAGCTGTATTACACGCTCGAGGCGATGGGCCGGCTCGACCTGCACCGCGTCATCTTTGATGCGATCCACCAGCAGCGCATGAAGATCAACCGCGACGAAGAGATCATGGCCTTCATGGCCAAGCAGGACATCGACCAGAAGAAATTCGCCGAGACCTTCAATTCATTTACCGTGCAGAGCAAGGTCAGCCGCGTGCGCCAGCTGCAGGATATCTATCGCATCGAAGGTGTGCCCACCATTGCCATTGACGGCCAGTACGTCACTTCGCCTGCCACCGTCGGCCGGACCATGCGCAACGCTTCGGAAGAGGCCATGAACGCCGCAACCCTGCAAGTGATGGACGCGCTGGTCGCGAAGAAGGCGAAGTGATCCGCATTTCTCTGCTGCAGTGAAGCGCGTTTTCATCACAGGCGCGTCGAGCGGCCTCGGCGAGGCGCTCGCGCGCGAATACGCGCAGCGAGGCGCGCGCGTCGGCCTGCTGGCGCGCCGCGAGGACGCGCTGCGGCAGGTGGCCGCCAGTTTGCCCAATCCCTCGCTGCATGCCATCTATCCGGTCGATGTGAACGACAGCGCTGCGCTGCAAGCGGCCGCTGACGATTTCATGCGGCGCACGGGCGGCGTCGATATCGTGATCGCCAATGCGGGCATTTCTTACGGCACGCTGACCGAGCGCAGCGGCGACCTCGATGTGTTCGACCGGATCATCCGCACCAACGTCGTCGCCACTGCCGCCACCTTTGCCCCGTTCATTGGCAGCATGAAAGCACAGGCCGCCGCCGGCGAGTCGGGCCTGCGACTGGTCGGCATCGCCAGCGTCGCAGGCATTCGCGGACTGCCCGGCGCCGAGGCCTACAGCGCATCAAAAGCCGCAGTGATCAGCTATTGCGAATCGCTGCGCATCGAGTTGCGCCGGCATCGCATTCGCGTCGTGACGATCGCGCCCGGGTATATCGATACGCCGATGACGCAGGTGAACGACTATCCGATGCCCTTTCTGCTGCCGGCCGATCGCTTTGCGCAGCGCGCGTGGCGCGTGATCCGCGCCGGCCGTAGCTATGCAGTGATCCCCTGGCCTATGCGCGGTGTGTCGTGGCTGCTGCGCGCGCTGCCGAACTGGCTGTACGACGCATTGTTCTCCCGCGCGCCGCACAAGCCCTCATTCAATGAACTGCAGTCACGCAAATGAAGGTGAACGTCGCTAGCGCCGGCACATTCATCGATGCGGCAGGGCAGAGCCACCGGCCGCATCAGATGGCTGGCGGCGAACCGCGCATCGTCTCGCTGGTGCCTTCAGTCACCGAGCTGGTATGCGCGCTCGGGTTGTCCCCTTATCTGGTCGGCCGTACGGGCTTCTGTATTCACCCGGCCGATACGCTGGCAGCGGTGCCGAAAGTGGGCGGCACCAAGGACGTGAACATCGAAAAAATCCGGCGGCTGGCGCCGACTCACTTGTTGGTGAATATCGACGAGAATGAAAAGCCGACCGTGGAGCAGCTCGCTGAGTTCGTGCCGAACGTGATCGTCACCCATCCGGTGGCGCCGCGCGACAATCTCGCGCTGTACCGGCTGATCGGCGGGCTCTTTGGCGCCGACGCGGAAGCGGAGTCGCTGTGCGCCGCCTTCGAACGCGAATATGCACAGACCGAGGCCGGCACCGCGCAAGCGAAGCGCGTGCTGTACTGCATCTGGCAAGACCCGTGGATGACGGTATCGAGCGACACCTATATCGCCCGCATGCTCGAGCTGATCGGCTGGCAGCAGTGGCAAGCGCCCGGCGAGCGCCGCTATCCGGAATTCCGCTGGAGCGAGGCGCTGGCCAGCGAAATTGATGAGGTGCTGCTATCGAGCGAGCCGTATCGCTTCACTGAAGCGCATGCGGATGCCCTTGAGCGCCAGCTTGGCAAGCCAGTCAGGCTGGTCGACGGCGAGATGATGTCCTGGTACGGCAGCCGCGCGATCGACGGCTTGCGCTACCTGCGCGAACTCGCGCAAGATTGACGGCGTTCCTGGCCGACGCCCGTCTGCTTATTTTTTCTTGCTGAACCTCACCAGCATGCGCGCAAATTCATACACGAGCGCGCGCTGATGCTCGTCGAGCTGATGCAGCTGCGAGCGCAGCTTCGCATCGATCGGTGACGCTGCCGTGCCGCTTTCACGCCGTAGTTCAAGGCTGCCAAAGCGCAGCCAGTCGGCAGGCACATCCAGCCAGCTGGCCAGGGCGCGCAGCTTTTCCTGCGTTGGAATGGATTCTCCTTGCAACCACTTGCGCGCCGCATGCGCGGTTACGGGGTGCCCATTGAAGTGATGGTTGAATTCTCGCGCCAGCCGCGTGGGACTGGTTGGCGAGTGATCCGCGTTATGCAGCGCTTGTTGCAGCCGTTGGCTGAAGGCGAGGCGTTCCTGTGACGAGCTCATGGCGCTGACTATTCCATACCGTCATGTAACAGTCAGTTCTCGGTGACACGATTCTGTGTCAAAAAATGAAAATTGCAAGCTTGTCAAAGCCGCGGCAGTGCGGCGCACGTCAGTTTCGACGACTGCCGGCGACGGTGGTTCCCAGTGAATTTCTGCAGATTTCGTCGCAGGCTGTGACGCAAGGAGTGCAACTCACGCCGCTGCTTTTTCCTTCCGCACGAAGCGCAGCACACCATCATCGCCATCGATGCGCCGCAGCTCGCCTGCATCCGACAGCCGGTGCAAGTGTGCGAGCGCTTCACCCATCGCGAACGTCAGTTGATGGGCGTCCAGTTCGCGTTGGAACATCAGCGGCACGATGTCTGCCGCTGATTGCGGCGTCGCGCATGCCGCGCGCACTTCGTCCAGCCGCGCCGCATGATGTGCCTGCAGCTGCGCAATGCGCCGGTGCAGACCGCGGAAAGGCTTGCCGTGCGACGGCAGCACCAGCGTGTCTTGCGGCAGCGGCAGGAATTTTTGTAACGAGTCGAGAAAATGGCCGACCGCATCCATCTCGGGCTCGATCGGAAACACCGAGGTATTGGTCGAAATGCGCGGCAACACCATGTCGCCCGAAATCAGCACGCCCAACGCGTCGCAATACAGTGCGGCATGCTCCGGCGAGTGACCAGTGCCGGTAATCACGCGCCAGGCATGCGTGCCGATGCGCACCGGATAGCGCTCGTCAAGCCGGGTGAAATGGTCGGGCACCTTCGGCACCAGTGACGGGTAATATTTTTTGCGGGCGTCGAGTTCGGCCAGTAGCTGCGGGTCGTTCAGTCCGTGCCGACGAAAATGCGGCACCATGGCCGGCCCATCAGCGCCCGGCAGTCCGGCCGCCATCATCCGCGCAAATCCATATTCGCCCACTGTCATCCACAGCGGTGCCTGCCAGCGCTCGCACAGCCAGCCCGACAGTCCCACATGGTCCGGATGACAGTGCGTGACGATCACGCGCCGGATCGGCCGCCCGCCAAGTTCCTGCGCAAAGACCTGTTCCCATGCTTCGCGGGTTACCTCATTGGCAATGCCGCAGTCGACAACGGTCCAGCCGTCGTCATCCTCCAGCAGCCACAGGTTGATATGGTTGAGCGCAAACGGCAGGCCCATGCGCAGCCAGCGCACGCCCGGCGCCACTTCCAGGGTATGGCCGCTGGCCGGCAGCGTATCGGCCAGCGGATAGACAAGTTCGGATTCCAGAGGATTCATGAGACAAAGACCTTTTCAGCGCCGGCGAGGGCAGGGTTTCCAAACCCCCGCGTCCCGCCTACAATAGCCAGCAATTGACGTTTACGTAAACGTCCATTCTAGCAAGCCGGCGTTGCCCTGGTGTTTACGGGGTCGGGATGCCGGTCCGGAGACCATGGCCACTTACACGATTACCGAGCTGGCGCGCGAATTCGACATCACGCCGCGCGCTATCCGCTTCTACGAAGATCAGGGCTTGCTCAGCCCGAGCCGCGAGGGCACCGGCGGTCGCACCCGTGTCTACGGCGCACGCGACCGCACCCGGCTGAAGCTGACGCTGCGCGGCAAGCGGCTCGGGCTGACGCTGTCCGAGATCAAGGACCTGGTTGACATGTACGAGTCGACCAAGGACTCGTCGGCGCAGCTGAAGCGCTTTCTCAGCGTGCTCGCGCGTCATCGCGAGGCGCTCGAGCAACAGCGCGAAGACATCGAGATTACGCTGGCCGAGATCGCGGTGCACGAAGAACAATGCCGGCGCATGCTGGAACAGGGCGGCGCAACGCAGGCCGATGCCGACACCCTGCGCACTGCCTGACGGCACAGCAGCAACACAACGATATAAAAACAGCAAACCATAGCCAGAGGAGACCTCATGACCGATTTGCCCGGACTCACGTTTGACCATGGCGAGGACATCGCCGCGCTGCGCGACGCGGTGCGCCAGTTTGCTGCTGCCGAGATCGCGCCGCGTGCGGCCGAGATCGACCGCAGCGACCAGTTCCCGATGGACCTGTGGCGCAAGATGGGCGAGCTCGGGCTGCTCGGCATCACGGCCGACGAGGAATTCGGCGGCAGCGCGATGGGCTATCTGGCGCACATCATCGCGATGGAGGAAATCTCGCGCGCGTCTGCGTCGGTCGGCCTGTCGTATGGCGCGCACTCGAACCTGTGCGTGAATCAGATCCGCCGCAACGGCACGCCGGAGCAGCGTACAAAATATCTGCCGAAGCTGATCTCCGGCGAGCATGTCGGTGCGCTCGCCATGTCGGAGCCGAACGCCGGTTCGGACGTCGTCAGCATGCGCCTGCGCGCTGATTTCCGCGGCGACCGCTGGGTGCTCAACGGCAGCAAGATGTGGATCACCAACGGTCCCGACGCCGATGTGCTGGTGGTCTACGCGAAGAATGACATCGAAGCCGGCCCACGCGGCATCACTGCCTTCCTGATCGAAAAAGGTTTCAAGGGCTTTTCGGTCGCGCAAAAGCTCGACAAGCTCGGCATGCGCGGCTCGCACACCGGCGAGCTGGTGTTCCAGGATTGCGAAGTGCCGGCCGAGAACGTGCTCGGCGGCCTCGGGCGCGGCGTGAACGTGCTGATGTCCGGTCTCGATTACGAGCGCGCGGTACTCTCTGGCGGCCCGCTGGGCATCATGCAGGCCTGCATGGACGTGGTGGTGCCGTATGTGCACGAGCGCAAACAGTTCGGCCAGCCGATCGGTGAATTTCAGCTCATGCAGGGCAAGCTCGCCGATATGTATTCGACCATGATGGCCTGCAAGGCCTATGTGTATGCGGTGGGCCAGGCATGCGACCGCGCGAGGTCGCCCGAGCAGGTGCGCGCGCTGCGCAAGGACGCGGCCGGCGCGATCCTGTACTGCGCAGAAAAAGCGACCTGGATGGCCGGCGAGGCGATTCAGGCGCTCGGCGGCAATGGCTATATCAACGATTATCCGACCGGCCGCCTGTGGCGCGATGCCAAGCTGTATGAGATCGGCGCCGGCACCAGCGAAATCCGCCGCATGCTGATCGGCCGCGAACTGTTCG
>JACCDQ010355035.1_pt1 | contig 19446 bp, 15 predicted proteins | sample 7446031 | NCBI WGS metagenome assembly JACCDQ01 (sample SAMN15323442, study PRJNA562643) | freshwater metagenome | isolation source: river surface water | place: USA:Blue River Watershed | collected 2017-08-17
CCACCGACACCACCGAGATGAACACCCACCAGACGATGAATGTGTCGAGCATGTCCTGCAGGCGGCCGCTGGTCTCGGTCGGATGCAGCAGCGCATAGACCTGCTGCCGGAAGGTGCGGCCGCGGTTCAGTTCGCGGAATTCGCGCATCGCCGGGATCACCATGCGGAACAGCTTGGCCAGACGCAGCAGCCGCAGCGCGCGCGTCATCGACAGGTTGATCGCGACCACGCCGGCCATCGTCAGGTAGAACGGCAGGATCGCGGCCAGGTCGATCAGTGCGTAGCCGCTGAAAATGAACTTCAGGCGCGGCGAGGCGGCGGAAGCGAAGTCCGGTTCCTCCGGCGCGACGAACAGGCGCAGCACGTATTCGATCGTGAACACTGCCAGCGACAGGTACTCGAAGGCCTTGAAGAAGCCCGCATACGGGTCATGCACTGCCGGGATCTGCTCGGCCAGCAGCGCGATCGCATTCGCGATGATGAGCAGGAAGATGTATTTGTCGAACTGCTTCTGGTAGTTGTTCGCGTTGTTCGGGTCGAACAGCCAGGCATAGACGAATTGGCGCAGGGTCAGTCCCTGGCGGGCATTGGCGGTGTTCTCGGCGGTGCTCATTCGGCGTTCCCCTGCGCGTCAGAATCGGACTTCACGGATGTTGATCTGCGAATAGCCGCGGCCGCAGACAGCGACGCGCAGCGGCAGCGCGTCCTTCAGCGGCTCGTCGTCGGTGATCGCTGCATAGACCAGCGATGCGCCGTCCGGCGGTTTCGGAAGTCCCTTTTCGACGATGAAGGCGCCAAGGGTGGCGAGCTGCGTGCGGTCGCAAGCGGAGGAGAACAGCAGGCCGCCCGGCTGCGCCACGTTGGCCAGGCCTGCCAGCGGACCGCCAGGCGCCACCAGCGCGTCGCGGCAACCGGCCCAAGTGGCGTCATCGGCATCGCAGGCAGCCATACCGGTCGGCTGGCCGGCTTCGCGCTGCTTGCCGGCTTCCGCGATCCAGGCGGCCAGTCGCTCGCCATTGGCTTTTGATTCTTCGGTATGCATGCCCTCGGCGAAGGTGTGGGCGCCGAGCCGTATCACCAGCACGCCGACGAGGACGGCGATGGCCACGAAAATGAAATCCGTGAGCGTGAAGTACGCAGGTTTCGCCGCTGATTCCGGCGAATGCGCCGTGCTGCTGGCTTGCTCCATCGAGTCCCCCGAAGACGAATGTCGGTCGCGTGTAGGGCTTGCGTATCAATATGTTTCTTGGTATGGCCCTTGCGAATCGCGCCTAGTTTATTCAAGTCTCAAAGCGTTGTCACCGAGAAACGTTTCTTTTGATCAAAGCTGACTGAAGCCTGACAGCGCGTGGTTTTCAGCATGCTATGCTCGGCGCGATCCAGCGAAGTCCGTTCCAAAACAAAGAGGAGATTTTTTAATGAGATTCTGCGTACGGCGCCCGATCGCGGCGCTGCTGACAGCCTTGTTCGTCGCACCGGCCGTGCATGCCGCCTGTCCGTCCGACAGCGCGGTCGACGCGTATGTGTCGGATTTTGCGAACCGCCGTCCGAGCAAGGGTTTCGGCAATGACATCAGCCTCGAGGACGCCGAGTGCGCGAAGCGCAAGCTTGGCAAGAAGCTGCCGCTGGTGCTGGGCACGCCGATCGGCTACAAGGCGGCCTTCACCAATCCGGCGCTGCAGCAGCGCTTCGGCGTCAGCAGCCCGAAGTGGGGCTATATGTACGACCGCAACATGGTCGACATCCAGGCCGTGCTGCCGCATGACTTCGGCGCCCGCCCGCTGTACGAGGCGGACTTCCTCGTCGAGGTGAAGGACGGCGGCCTGGCGGACGCGAAGACGCCGCTGGAGGCATTGGCCCACCTTGAGTCGGTGATCCCGTTCATCGAGCTGCCGGACCTGATGCTCGAAGGGCAATTCAGCGGCAGCAATTTCATCGCGACCAATGTCGGCTTCCGCGGCGGCGTGACCGGCATGGAGCTGCCGGTGCAGCGCACGCAGGCCTTCGCCGACGCGCTGGCGAACATGACGGTGGTGATGGTCGACGAGGCGGACAACAACAAGGAGCTCGGCCGCGCGAAAGGCAGCGCGCTGATGGACAACCCGCTGAACGCGGCGATCTGGCTGGCGAAGGAACTGAAGAAGGACGGCATCACGCTGAAGAAGGGCGACTTGCTGAGCCTCGGCGGCTTCTTCCCGCCGCAGCCGACGAAGGCGGGAATGAAAGTCCGCATGCAGTACATCGGCCTGCCGGGCGACCCGACCGTGTCGATAGAGTTCAATTGAACTGAGCAGCGAGCAGCGGCGTCCTTCTCCCGCAATCCGGGAGACCAAGGTGCCGCTGCCGGTGTATAAAGCAGTGCGGAGGGTGCGGCAGGCAGTCACGACACGCGCCCCGATAATCTGAAAGAGGGGATGACCAATGGCTCAATACTCGCGCTACCTGCCGTGGGTGATGACCGGCTTCGGCGTGTTCCTGCTGCTGCCGATCTCGCCCTGGCTGTCGCTGCTGTCGCTCGCGCTGTTCGGCGTCGGCTGGCACGACTACCGACAGACCCGCCATGCGGTGCTGCGCAATTACCCGGTCACCGGGCACCTGCGCTTCATGCTCGAATACATACGCCCGGAGATACGACAGTATTTCCTCGAGAGCGACGAAGACAACCTGCCGTTCTCGCGCAACCAGCGTGCGATGGTCTACTCGCGCGCGAAGCGGCAGAACGACAAGCGCGGCTTCGGCACCATCAAGCCGGTGTACGAGAACGGCAGCGAATGGATCGTGCACTCGGCGGTTCCGCGCCACGTGAATCCGAAAGACTGCCGCGTGCAGATCGGCGGCCCGCAGTGCGTGCAGCCGTATTCCGCTTCGGTGTTCAATATCTCCGCCATGAGCTTCGGCTCGCTGTCGCCGAACGCGATCCGCGCGCTGAATCGCGGCGCGCACATGGGCGGCTTCGCGCATGACACCGGCGAGGGCTCGATCTCGGCCTACCATCGCGAGCACGGCGGCGACCTGATCTGGGAAATCGGATCCGGCTACTTCGGCTGCCGCAATTCGGCCGGCCGCTTCGATCCGGACAAGTTCGCCGAGCAGGCGCAGTCGCCGCAAGTGAAGATGGTCGAGATCAAGCTGTCGCAGGGCGCGAAGCCCGGCCACGGCGGCGTGCTGCCGGCGGCCAAGGTAACGTCGGAGATCGCCGCCACGCGCGGCGTGCCGCTAGGACAGGACTGCCTGTCGCCGGCCGCACACAGCGAATTCTCGACGCCGCTGGAACTGGCCGACTTCATCCGCCGCCTGCGCGAGCTCTCCGGCGGCAAGCCGGTCGGCTTCAAGCTCTGCATCGGCCAGCCTTGGGAATGGTTCGGCATCGTGAAAGCGATGCTGCAGGCCGATGTATGGCCGGACTTCATTGTCGTCGACGGCAGCGAAGGCGGCACCGGCGCCGCGCCGGTCGAGTTCAGCGACCACATGGGCATGCCGATGCGCGAAGGGCTGCGCCTAGTGCACAACACGCTGGTCGGCGTCGGCAAGCGCGATCAGGTGAGGATCGGCGCATCGGGCAAGATCATTTCCGCATTCGACATCGCACGCGCGATCGCGCTCGGCGCCGACTGGTGCAACTCGGCGCGCGGCTTCATGTTCGCGCTCGGCTGCATACAGTCGCGCTCCTGCCATACCGACCACTGCCCGACCGGCGTCGCCACGCAGGATCCGGATCGCCAGCGTGCGCTGGTGGTGCCGGACAAGGCGACCCGCGTGAAGAATTTCCACGAGCTGACGGTCGAGGCACTGGCCGAGCTGACCGGCGCGGCCGGACTGAAGCATCCGAGCCAGATCTCGCCGGACTACCTGATGGTGCGCGATGCGCAGGGCAGGGCCGTGTCGATGGCATCGCAGCTGCCAACGCTGGAGGAGGGCGCTTTGCTCGATGAGGCGAAGCGGGCTTCGCTGCCCGAGCCTTTCCGCAGCGAGTGGGCAGCGGCCGATGCCGCGCATTTCGAACGTCGCGCGCGTCCGCGCGGAGAACGTCAGCCGGCCGATGCGCCGGAGGCAGCCGCGCTCTCGGCCTGAGCAGTTCAGCCGCGCAGCCGTTCGGCCAGCGCTGCGAGCCGCTCGGCCAGCGCGCTGCGCTCGTCGGCATCGAGTGCGGTGGGATCGAGGTCGATGGCGACGCCGGCCGGATGCTCGAGCGCAAACGCCGGCGCTTCGCCGATCCTGCGCCGTCCTTTCACTGCATAGGTCTGCACGTGACGGGAAATGCCTTTCATCTGTATCGCGCCGCGCGGCTCCACGTCCACCATGTCCTGCACATGGACCCAGGTTTCGTAGCTGAGCAGGATGCCGCCGACGTCGGAATTCGATTCCAGCCGCTGCGCAAGATTCACCTCGCCGCCAATGATGGTGTACGACAGTCGCTGCTCGCTGCCGAAATTGCCGACGTTGCAGTAACCGGTGTTGATGCCGATCCGGATCTCGAACGGCTGGTCAAAGCCGCTTGAGCGCCAGCGACGCTGCAGCACCGACAAACGCTCCTGCATGCGCAGCGCCATCTCGACGCAGGCGCGCGCGTCTTCGCGCACGCCGCGCGTCTCGGGATCGCCGAAGAAGACCATCATCGCATCGCCCATGTACTTGTCGATGGTCGCGCCATGGTCCAGCGCGATCTGGGTCATCTCGGAAAAATATTCGTTCAGGTACTCGGTCAGCGCTTCCGGCTGCAGATTCTCCGACGTGTGCGTGAAGCCGCGGATGTCACTGAAGAAGACCGTGAGCTTCTTGCGCCTGGTCGCGATGCGCGTGTCGTAATTGCCGGCGAACAGCGCCTCGTGGATTTGCGGCGGCAGGTATTTCGCCAGCTGGTGCGACAGGTTTTCGAGTTCGGTACGGCGCTGGTCCAGCTCGCGCGTCTGGGTCTTCAGGTTCTGGTTCAGCTTGACCAGGCGCTGTTCCTGGCGGTCGGAGTGGCGGGTCAGGTCTTCGTTCTCGCGCACGACTTTCGCAAAGCGCTCGAACAGGCGCTCAGCGAAGCTGCGCACGTCGGCGTCGCTGCCGCCCTCGAGGATCGCCGGCCCTTCGGCGAGCAGCCGCTTCTCGCGGTCGTACAGGTCGAACAGCGCGTCGTCCATCGTGCGTCAGGATGCCTGCACCGAGATGCTGAGCTCGGGGAAGCGATCCTTGAAGTCCTCGCCGAGCTCTTCCATGATGTCGTCGTCGTCCTGGAAGTGCCAGCGCACGTTCACCGTCTGTCCTGCCTTGCGCACGGCTTCGAAGCCTTCGAACATGCGGAACATCGCCTTGATGCTCGAACTGTTGATGTAGACCATCGCAATGTCAACCTCGAGCGGCCGGTCGAGGCTGGCGGCCAGCTGGTCGATCGCGACGATCACCTGGCCATAGAACGCAGACACGTCTTCCGGAAAGGATTCGCCCTTCATGCTGAAGATGCCTTCGGCGGGCGACAGGCGAATCTCGGGCGTGCGTTCGGTTGCGGCGATCAGCAGATCAGTGGTGACGCTCATGTGGGGTCCTCTCAGATTTTCGCGGCGAGGAAGAAGTCGACATGTTCGGCGTCGACGTCGGTGAAGGCGAAGGAAATCGGATGGGTCGCGCGGCGCGCGATTTCGAGCAGTCCGAGTCCCGCGCCCGGCCCCTCGTGCTCGCCGGAGCGCGACATGCCTTCGCGGTACAGCTGCCGTATCGTGTCCTTGTCGGCGCCTTGCAGCTGCTCCAGCACTTCGTTGAGCTTGAGCGAGTCCGCACGTGCGATGCGGTTGCCGCAGACGATCGCGATCTCGCGATCATGCTCGGAAATGCAGACCATGCCTGAAGCGCCCTGGCTGGTGCGGCCGTGCCAGATCAGGTTCTGCATGCCTTCCATGAACACCGAGAACACGGTGCGCGAGCGCTTCGCGTCGTCGAGCCCTTCCAGACGCGCCTTCAGGATTTCGGCCAGCGTCACCATCAGTTCATCGGACACCACGCCGTTGTAGGCCATGATGACGCCCGACTTCTGCATCGCATTGCGTATGTCGATCGCTTGAGAGATTTCCATGGGTTCTCCGGGCGAGGCCGATGCGCGCGCGGGCACAATCGGCAGTGTTCATCTGCGGGTGCGGCGCCGCCATCTTAGAACACAACTTGCCTGAAGTTAAAACCATTTGTGAAAATGTATCGTTATAACATTCAAAGTTGATAACGGATGGCGGCGCCGGGCCACAGGCCGGCAGCCCGCATGGCCTGGCGCGTTCAGCCGAAGCGGTACACCGCGCCCGGTGCCGGAAGCCGCAAGTCGCGGCCCGGCAGCGCCGCGGCCAGTTCCGACGCGATCGGCTCTTCGAGGCCCGGCTTGCGGTGGACCACAATCGCGGCGACCTGCGCCGGCAGCGCGCGCAGTCGCGCGGCCAGTCCGTCGCTGTCCATGTGCATCGACAGTTCCGCCATCGCTTTCATGGCCTGCGGATACGAGCACTCCGCGACGACGGCGCGCAGCCGGGCATCGTCCGCCACGGCCTTCCAGAAGCCGTCGCAGTCGGCGGTGTCGCCGGAGAACGCGACCGCGACGCCGCCGGACTCGACCCGGTAGCCGCAGGCCGGTATCCCGTGGCGGGCAGGCAGCGGCGTGAAGCGCACGCCGCCGATGTCGGCACCGTCATCGGGCATCTCCTCGAACCGCAGGAACGGACTTTCTGCCGTCGGAATTTGCGTGAAGTCCGGCCACAGGAGATCGTTGAACAGATGGGCGCGCAGCACGCCGATCACCTCGGCGCTGGCCCAGGCAGTCAGCGGAGTGGCGCGCATCGCGGCCACCGAATCGATCATCAGCGGCAGGCAGGCGACATGGTCGAGGTGCGCATGCGTCAGGACGACATGGTCGATGCGGGCCAGCTGCTCCAGCGACAGCGTACCGAGCCCGGTGCCGGCGTCGATCACGATGTGCTCGCCGATGCCGTAGCAGGTGGTCTGCCGTCCGCTGCCGCCAATCCCGCCGTTGCAGCCGATCATGCGCAGTTCGATCATCCGGGGTCTCCGTTTTGCAGTCTTTTCAGCTGGCCGGCGCCCGCAGTACCGGCAGCGCGACCGCGCGCAGCTGCACCGATATTTCGCGCGCCAGGCCGAGGTATTCGCCATCGGCCGCCAGTGGCACCGGCACGTCGGCTTTCATCACGAGCTGGCGGAAGCGGCGGTGGATCACGCCCGGTTCGCCGAGGTGACGGCCGCCGAGCATGCGCGCGAGCAGACCCAGTGCGCGCCACAGCCCCATGCCTTCGGCCATCATCAGGTCGAGGGCGCCGTCGTCGATCGCCGCGTCCGGCGCGATCGGCATGCCACCGCCATAGGTTGGCGTGTTCAGTGCGCTGGCCAGCAGCACCGGGCCGGCACGCAGTGCGCGCCCGTCCGTCAGTACGCTGATGTCATGGTTCTGGAGATCGCCAAGCGCCATCAGTGTCGCCAGCGCGTAGCGCGGCATGCCCACGATAGCGGCGGGCAGCGAGCGTGCTAGGTCGACGACAGTGGCATCGAAGCCGACACAGGCGCTGGAGATGAACAGCGAGCGCTGCTCGCCGCCCTTGGCATCGATCCAGCTGATCTCCCCGAGGTCGGCCGGTTCCGGCAGTGCAGTCAGCGCGTGGTCGAGCGCGCGGCGCCAGTCCATTCCCGCGACACCGAGCGCGCGTGCCGCATCGTTGCCGCTGCCGACCGGCACGATGCCGAGCGAGTGGCCACCGGCCACCAGCGGGATCAGCAGCCGACCGATGCTGCCGTCGCCGCCACAGACGATGACGCGGCTGCCCGGTGGCAGCGCTTCGACCCGGCTGCATGCGTCGGACACGTCATCGCTGACGAACAGCATCGGGCCTTCGGGCAAGGCCTCGATGCAGGAGCCGATCGCGCGCCCTATGCGGGCGGCACGGCCGCCGCCGGCGTTCGCATTCAGCAGGATCAGGGTCTGCGTTTGGCGCTTCGCAGTCGCGCTCGCAGCGGCGGCGGGAAGTGTGACAGTGTCCATCGCGGGCAAGTGTAACCCGACGCGCGCGCCGTCGGCGCCGGGCTACACCGCCGCGTTGGTCAGGCGCGCGTGGCGCTGTGCTTCCGACTCGACCAGCGGCGGCTCGAACCAGCGGTACAGCACCGGCAGCACCACCAGCGTCAGCAGGGTCGAGGTGATCAGCCCGCCGATCACCACCACGGCCAGCGGACGCTGGACTTCGGAACCCGGACCGGTGGCGAACAGGAAGGGCACAAGGCCAAGTAGCGCGACGGTCGCTGTCATCATCACCGGCCGGAAGCGCTGCGTACAGCCTTCGCGCAGTGCCTGCTCCAGCGGCATGCCGTCCTCGCGCAGTTTTCGCACGTAGGTGATCAGCACCACGCCATTCAGCACCGCGATGCCCCACAGCGCGATGAAGCCCACCGACGCCGGCACCGACAGGTATTCGCCGGTCAATGCGAGGCCGAACACGCCGCCGATCGATGCGAACGGCAGCACCGTGATGATCAATGCCGCAAGGCGGGCGGAGTTAAACATCAGGAACAGCAGGAAGTAGATCGCCGCAATGGTCAGCGGCACGATCACCATCAGCGTGCCCATCGCGCGCTGCATGTTCTCGAACTGGCCGCCCCACGAGAAGTAATAGCCTTCCGGCAGCTTGACCTGTTGCTCGACCTGCTGCTGCACTTCGGCGACGAAGCCGCCCAGATCACGACCCGTGACATTGGCGCCGACCACCACACGGCGCTTGCCGATTTCACGGTTGATCGTCGGCGGACTGTCGATCACTTTCACTTCGGCCACGCTCTCCAGCGGGATCAGCGCATTGTCGGCAGTGCGCAGCATGGTTTCGCGGATGACGTCGACCGAGTTGCGGTAGCTTTCCGGATAACGCAGCAGGATGGCGTAGCGGCGCTCGCCTTCATATAGTTGGCTCACCTCGCTGCCACCGACTGCCGTCTCGATGATCGCGTGGATGTCGGCCACATTGATGCCGTAGCGTGCAATTGCCCGGCGGTCGATGTCGATGGTCAGCGTCTGCTGCCCGGAGAGCCGGTCGACCCGGATGTCGCGTGCGCCCGGCACGGTCTTGACGATCTGCGCCACCTGTTCCGACAGTCGCTTCAGTTCGGCCAGGTCGTCGCCGAAGATCTTGATGGCCAACTGCGAGCGGACGCCGGTCAGCATCTCGTCGACGCGCTGGGCGATCGGCTGGTTCATCACGATCTGCACGCCCGGCAAGTCGGCCAGCGCATGCCGTATGTCCTCTTCGATGTCGGCCTGCAGGCGACCCGACTCCGGATCCAGCGAGACGACCGGATCGGACTCGTTCGGTCCCGACGGGTCGGCCGGAGATTCGCCGCGGCCCAGCTTGGAGACGGCCATGCGCACACCGGGGATCTCTCTGACACGGCGCATCACCTCAAGATCGATCTTCGCTGCTTCGTCCAGCGATATGCTGGGCATGCGTACGATCGTTGGCGTGATCGACCCTTCCTTCATGATCGGGATGAAGCTCTTGCCGAGGAGCGGGAAGATCGCAAACGAGATTAGCAACAGCACAACGGCTGCGGCAACGGTTTTCTTCTGCGCCCCCAGCGCGGTATTCAGCAGCGCGAGGTAATGGCGCTTCATGAAGGCGATTGGCTTCGTATCATGGTCCGCGCCGCCCCTGCGGATGTACGAGCACAAGGCCGGCGACAGCAGCAGCGATACCGCCAGGGACACGGCGAGCGCGATCGCGATCGTCAGCGCGAGCGGGCCGAACATCTTGCCTTCCATGCCGGACAGCGTCATCAGCGGCAGGAACACGAGGATGATGATCGAGATGCCGTAGATCGTCGGCTTGGCCACGTCCAGCGTTGCATCGAGCACGATTTGCATTCGCTCATGCGGCTTCGCATGGCCGAGCTTGTGGAACACGTTTTCCACGACCACCACGGTGCCGTCGACCATCAGGCCGATCGCGATTGCCAGTCCTCCGAGCGACATCAGGTTCGCCGACAAGCCGATCCGGTTCATCACCATGAAGGTCACCAGCGGCGTGATGACCAGCGTGGCGATCACGACCAGTGAAGAGCGTATATCGCCGAGGAAGATGAACAGCACCACGACCACCAGGATCACGCCCTCAAGCAGCACCTTGCCGACCATCCATAGCGAGGCATCGACCAGCTCGGTACGATCGTAGAAGGGAACGACCTGCAGGCCGCCGGGCAGCATGTGCTTGCTGTTGATTTCGTTCACGCGCTGCTTGATGCGCGTGACGATTTCCTTCGCATTGCCGCCCTTGAGCATCATCACGATGCCGCCGGTGGCCTCGGTCACGCCGTTCTTCACCAATGCACCCTGGCGTACCGCGGAACCGATCTTCACGTCGGCGACGTCGCGTACATAGACCGCGATACCGCGCTCTTCCTTCAGCACGATGTTGCCGATGTCTTCCGCCGTGCGTGTCAGGCCGACGCCGCGGATCAGGTATTGCTCCGCGCCCTGCGGCAGGATGCCGCCGCCGGAGTTCGCATTGTTCTTCGCGATCGCCTCGCGCACATTCTCCATCGACAGCTGGTAATGGCGCAGGCGATCCGGATTCACCAGCACCTGGTATTGCTTTTCGAAACCGCCGAAGGAGTTGATTTCGGCGACGCCGGCGATCGAACGCAACATCGGCCGTACCACCCAGTCCTGGACGGAGCGACGCTCCATCAATTCGGCCTCGCTCAGCTTGCGCTGGCCGTCATTCGGATGCTCCAGCGTGTACTGGTAGACCTCGCCAAGGCCGGTGGACACCGGTCCGAGGATCGGCGTGATGCCTTCCGGCAGACGGGAGCGCACCTCCATCAGGCGCTCCATCACCAGCTGGCGCGCGAAATAGACGTCGGTGCTGTCGGTGAAGACCAGCGTAATGATCGACAGCCCGCTGCGGTTCAGCGAGCGCATGTCGGTGAGGCCGGGCAGGCCGGTCATCGCGATTTCCAGCGGCACCGTCACGAAGCGCTCGACTTCTTCCGGCGAGCGGCCCGGCGCCTCGGTCGCGATCTGAACCTGCACGTTAGTCACGTCGGGAAAAGCGTCGACCGACAGCTTCATCGCGGCGCGCACGCCGAAGCCGACCAGCGCGAGCGCAATCACCACCACGACGAGGCGCTGCGCGAGCGCCGCCCTGATCAGGCTGGTCATGGCTTACTCCAGTTCCGCGCGCTTGCGCTGGCTGTTCAGATGGAAGCTGCCGTCGACCACGACCGGCGTGCCTTCATCGAGACCCTTGCGCACCGGACGCAGTTCACCGGCGGCCGGGTCCAGCGTGACCTCGGTCAGGCGGAAGCGGTTGTCGTCCAGTTTCACGAACACATAGTCCTTGTCGTTCTCGCGCACGACCGCCGTTGCCGGCACGGCCAGCTGCTTCATGTACTTGCCATTGAGCGTGAGCGTGGCCAGCATCTGCGGCTTCAGCTCGAACTTCGGATTGCTGACTTCGGTGCGGATCGGCACGGTGCGCGTGTCGGTCTGCACGGTGTCGCTGATGAAGACGATGCGGCCGGTTACTTTCTGTGCGCCCAGCGCCGGCACGTCGACCTCGACCTTCTGGTTCAGCTGCACCGAATTCGCATCCTGCTCCGGAAGCGCGCCGATCACCCAGACATTCGACAGGTCGGCGACCGTGAACAGCGGATCGCCGGGCTGCGCGACCTGGCCCTGGCTGACCTTGCGCTCGATGACCACGCCGGTACGCGTGGCAGTGATCGAGACTTCGGAAGCGATTGCGCCGTAGTCGCGCAGCCGCTGGATCGCGCTGTTGGAGAGGCCGATCAGGCGCAGCTGGTCGGTCGCTGCGCGCAGCTCGGCGCGCGCCACCGATAATTCGACTTCGCGACGCTGCAGCTCGGCGCTGCCGATCACGTCCGCGGCGATCAGGGCTTGCGCCCGTTCGACCGCGCGCTCGGCCAGCTTGGTCGCAGAGAGCGCGCGCAAATAGGACAGCTGGGCATTGGTCAGCTCCGGGCTGGAGAGGGTAGCGAGCGGCTGGCCCGCTTTCACGCGATCGCCGACTTCGGCCAGCACTTGCATCACCCGGCCTGTCACTGCCGAGCCTATGCGCATTGTCATCCGCTCGTTGGCTTCGATGCGACCGGCGAGCTTTTGCATGACCGAGATGTCGGCCATGGTGGCCGCTTCGACGCGGAACTTGCTGGCCATTTCGGGTGTCAGTTCGACCACCATCGGATCGGCAGCACGCACGGGAGCGCCTGCGGCAGTTTTCGATGGCGCCGTCGCAGCAGGCTTGGCATCGCCGTCCTTGCCGCAGCCGGAGAGTATCAGGCCCGCTGTCAGCAGGGCGGGCATCAGGGTAAGCAGGGAATGGGCTTTCATGGTCTTGGTATTGAAATTGTTTTATCGGCCGATCGCGTAGCGTCCTGCCAGCGTGTCGAGTTCAATCAGCGAGGCTTGCAACTGGAAACGCGCCAGCAGCAGATCCTGGCGCACGCTGCGCAGCACCCGCTGGGCATCGAGCACCTCGAGGATGCCGCGCTCGCCGTAGCGGTACGCTGCTTCGGCCACGCGCAGGGCTGCTTCCGCCGAGCGCACTGCGCCCTCGGACAGCGCCTGCACGCGCACCTGCGCGATCTCGACCGAGCGCGCTGCAAGTTCCAATTGCTGTACCAGTTCCGCGCGCCGCCCCTCGAGCCGGACCAGCGTGCGCTCGCGTTCGGCGATAGCCTCGGCCTTCGGGCCGCGGCGCTGGTCAAACAGCGGAATCTGAACGGATACGCCGACCAAGTCTTGCCGCACGTCCGGCTCGCGGGTTTGCGACAGCCTCAGTTCGACGCCGGGCAGCAGGCTGGCGCGCGCCTCGTTCAGGCGTGACTTGTTGCGCTCGAGTTCGGCTTCGAGCAGCAGGATCTCTGGATTTGCCCGCACGGCCTCCTGCTTGAGCTGGTCCAGCACCGGAATCGTGTGTGACTCTTCGAGCACGGCATCCAGCTCCCAGGCCGGCGGCAGCGTGCCGGCGGCCAGCCGGTTCAGCGCGATCGCTGCCTGCGCAATCTGCAACCTTGCGGTTTCCTCGCGCTGCCGCGCATTGACGATTTCGGCGTCGGCGCGGATCAGGTCCAGCTTGCCGGTCTCGCCGGAATCGACCCGGACCTTGATCCGCTCGCGCGTCTGCTCAAGCAGCGACAGTGCTTCGGCAGCGGCCTGCGCCTCCGCGCGCCGCAGCAGGTATTCATACGCTCGCAGCTTCACCTGTCCGATCAGTTCGTTGCGGGTCTGCGCCAGCGATTGCAGGCTGCCTTGCTCCGCATACAGCGCGCTGTTGACGCGTGCGCTGCGCAGCGCCGGATTCTCGATCAGCTGCGCGACGCCGATGCTGCTGACGGTGCCGGCCGACGATATCGCCGTGGGTGTGGAGTTGCGGCCGCCATGCACTTCCAGGCGCGGGTTCGGGTAGGCGCCGGCGGTGGTGACGCCAGCTGTGGCCACGTCGACCGAGCGCTGCGCGGCCAGCAAGGCGGGATTGTGCGCAAGTGCGGCATTAACCAGATCGTCTATGCCCAGCCTGACCGAAGCGGCGGCTTGCTGTTGTGCCAGCGCCCCGGACGTGCCGCCCAATGTCATCAGGAGGGCCAGGCCGCCTGTAAAAAGCTGTCGCCACAGCCATGGCCACGGGGTGCAGGGCAGCAGTTCGCTTCGGCGCGCAGAAATCATGAAGTTAGGCGGTTGTTGAGACGAATGTGGAGTCTATCGAATAACCGTCAGGTTTTTGTCAGATTAATGTGAGGAATTATCTCAATAAATCTGAAGTTTTTCCGTGCCCAAGCGCGCGCCAGCTTCGGAAAAAACTAAGGCCCGGCCCTTTTGAGGGGCCGGGCCTTGGAGGAACTTGCCAGCGCGGGATCAGTAGTTGTGTTGGTAGTGCAGGCGCCAGGTTTCGCGTTCTTCCTCGGGTTTGTTGGTCGAGGTGCTGGTCGTGTAGCGCAGCCCCAGTATGTTGTCCTTGTTGATCTCGTACAGCAGCGTCGCGTGATAGCGGAAGCTCTGGTACGGGTGAGCATCGTGCTGGAAAGCGTCGCGATAGCGGGTGCCGATGTCCAGCGCAAATGCCTCGGTCAGCGGCACTTTCAGGCCGGTGTCGACCGCCCAGTGAGTGAAATGGGTCGTGTCGGCATTGAATTTTTCACCGAGTCGGAGTGCCACGTAGGGCAGGACTGACCAGCCGAAATCGAAGGATTTTTTGATCTTGAACTCGATATTGCTGCTGGTCGATCCTGTGCCACTCGGCGGATCCTTGAGGCTGATGCCTGACTTCACCGAGTACTCCACCTTGTTGGGACCTTTGACGCCCAGCGTGATGTTGGCGTTGATGTAGTCGTTAGCCAGACTGTCCTTCTCGCTGGACGAATCGACAATCACAAAAGGCTTGTAGCCATCCGCGGATGCGGACGCCGCGCACACGCCGAGGGTCGTTGCCAGCAGAAGTTTTTTCATTTTGATATGAATAACAGAATTGCGATTGAGCAAGTATATCGAGCCAGAAGTTGCCCTTGTTCAATTTTTTCCGTAACGCAGTGCACTCGCCTCAGGCCGGCTTGAATACCACCGCGGTCACGTCGTCACGCCGCAGCTGGACGCCTTGCCAGTCCAGCAGGTCGCTGTGCATGGCGTCGGCGATTTCGGGCGCCGGCTTGTCGCGCACACGGGCAAGCAGTTCATGCAGCCGGCGATAACCGTAGGCGCGCGGCGGGCCGTCGCGGCTGCCGACCTGGTCGGTGAAGCCGTCGGAGACGATCACGAAGCCGTCGCCGGGCTCGTACGAGAGGGTGTGCAGTGCCGGGCGTTCATGCGGCGGCTGGCGATAGCCCAGCGACAGCCTTGACGGCTGTATCCGTTCGATCGAGCCATCGCCGCGCGCATGCAGCAGGCCCAGTTTCGCGCCGGCGAATTCGATCTCGCGCCGCGCCGGGTCGATCCGGACGATCGCGGCGTCGCAGCCATCATCGCTTTCCGCGTGCTCGCTGTCCTGGTTCAGGCCGGCGCGCAGTGCTGCGTCGAGGGACATCAGGGCGGAGGCCGGGTCGAGCTCCGGCTGGCTTGCGTAAATGCGCTCGAGCGAAGTCGAGACCAGCACCGACAGCATCGCTCCGGGCACGCCATGGCCGGTGCTGTCGGCAACGGCCAGCACCAGTCGTCCGCGCTCATCCGGCATCGACGCCCACCAGACGTCGCCGCCGATGGTGTCGCGCGGTTCCCAGATCGCGTGGAAGGAGTCGAAATAGCCGGCCAGCCGCTGCAGGCGCGGCAACTGCGCCTTTTGCAGCCGGCTGGCGTAGCGTATCGAGTCGACCACGATCTCGTGCTGCTGCTCCAACTCGCGCTTGCTGGCCGCCAGTTCGCTGGTGCGCTGCGCGACGGTGGTCTCGAGCCGGTGGTTCTCCTGCTCGATGCGCTGGCTCAGCTCCTCCTGCAGCCAGCGGTTGCGAGTGATGACGGCGAAGGCCATGATGATCGCCTCCGCGCAGAGGCCGAAAGCCTGCGCGGTATTCGAGTTCTGCATGAACAGGCCAAAGCCGGATTTTTCCATCAGCGTGAATGGCGACGGCACGTTCAGCAGGCCGAGGAACAGGATGCTGCGGAAAAACAGGTAAGGGACCATCGCGATCATGAAGAACTTCGCGATGCGCATGCCCTGGCGCAGGCGCAGGTAGGCGCAGCAGAAGATCGTCAGCAGCATCAGGATGATCATCGAGAACAGCGGCACCCACAGCAGCAGCTGAGGCAGCCGGTGCGGTACGAAGCTCGCGAGGATGCCGTGCGAGATCGTCAGCACGATGTACACATTCGTAATGCGGTACACGCGCGGCATGTGCTGCTTCAGGTCGAGGAAATTGCGCGCGAAGATCACGTAGAACATCGACTGGCAGTACGCGAACCAGGTCAGTAGCACGCTGGACAGGTAGTTCGGGTCTAGCCAGATGCCTTCGACGGGCAGGAAGAATTCGAAGAAGCGCTGCCCGTCGTGCACCTTGAAGCTGGTCGCCGACAGGAGCGCGAAGATGATCCAGATGCCGTAGGCGATGCTGGTGCGGTCGCGGTTCATCAGGACCGAGAACCAGCCGAATAATCCGAGCGCGATCAGGATGCCGGCCTGTATGCCCTCGATGTACAGGCCGAAGCGGCGCAGCTCCAGCATCAGCGCATGGTCGCTGAAGCTGGGCACGAAGCTGGTCGGCGGGAAGTTGCGGTTGGCTCGCACGCGCGTCAGCACGATCACTTCTTCGCCGGGACGCACGCCGAAGCGGGCGAATTCCGAGCGCGCCGCCGAGCGCGGCGTGGTGAAGGGATTCACGTCGCCCAGGCCAAGGTAATTTGCCCAGTAGAGGCCGGTGGTGGCGAGCCTGACCGGCACGCCGTCGCTGCCGATCACATAGGGTTCGACGTCTTCCCACAAAGGTATGTCGATGCGCAGCTCGCTTTCGCGGTCGAGCTGGTTGTGCACGCGGTTCAGGATCCAGTAGGCATCGGTGCCATGGATATCGGAGGCGGGCGGGGGCGGGCCGAACCGCTCGCGCAGCGCAAGCGCCTGTCGTGGCGTGAGGCGTTTGCTGCCTTCTTTCATCACCAGCGTTCCCGCCTTGTCGCTGACGACGAGCGGGGTGTCGGGCGTGATCGCTATCGCTGGCCAGGCCAGGCCGGGCACGAACATCGCCACTAACGCACAGCAGGCAAGCAGGCGCTTCATCGTGTCGCTCCTCATCGTAAGCCGCGGCGGGGCGCAGCGGTCAGCGAGCGCCGGGCTCGCAAATTGCCAACGGGAAACGAGATGGAATGTAGCACCAAATCCGGCGCGTTGGCCGGCAGGCCGGGCTTAGCTGGCCTTGCCGCCCCAGAACGCGCGGTTGAATGCGAGTACCTGCGCGGCGGTCACGAGGCTGACCGTGGTCGCCGGCGGGTTCGGCGTGACACGGGCGCTGGCCGGCGGTACGTAGACGGACGAAGTTACCGGATTAGGCTGGCCATAGCTGCGGCGGGCTGTTCCGTTCGTCGGCTCGAAAAAACGTTCGGTGCTGGCCGAGGCCGGGGCCGGCAAATCGACCGGGGGCGGCGACTGTTTGGCCAGCGTGTAGGCGTCGGTCGGTGTGGGGACTTGGCCTTTCGCACTTTTCATGGTCGCGAAAACCGACAGGTTGTCATAGCCCATCGCGACCAGCTTCTTGGCGGCAGTCGCCTGGCGCGCGAGGTCCTGTGAGCCCGTGCCGCTCGGCAGCGCCTTCATTTCGCGAATGGTGTCCGGCAGCCGGGTGAGGATGGACATCGCGGTCAGCGAGTCGACATTCGGGTCCTTGAAATAGCTTTTATCGATGCCGACCATGGCCAGCATCTGGTCGGCTTTCGGCGCCAGCATGGCCTGTGCGTCGAGGATCGTCGTTCCGCGCGGGAAGTTGGCCAGCGTGGTGATGTCCATGGACTTCAGCGCCGCAGTGGCTGCCTTGAAGTTTTTGTAGGCATCGAGCGAAATCTGGCCCGGATTGTTCGGATCCTCGATCAGCTTGAAGGCCTGGAACAGCGACAGGCCTTCCGGAAAGCCGGTCAGGTCATACAGGCCGGACTTCTTAAAGGTCGAGGCAAGCTTGCCGTTGCTGGTGTCGCGGTACAGCGCATCGATGGCGCCGCTGACCGAAGTGCCTTTCGGGAAGCGTGACAAGCTGGTCACGCCGAGCGCCGCGAGGGTTTTGGTGGCGGACAGATTGGCTTTCAGCAGGTCGGCCGACAGCACCAGGTTGCCCGGCGTGTCCGGGCGGTTGTCATCGACGCGGCGCGCCACCATGCGGTAGGCATCGGCCCAGCCCACGCCGCCCGGAAAGCCCTTCGGCGTCGTGTCGGTGGCCTTCGCATCCGCGACGCCGGCCTGCACCAGCGCCGCCGCCAGTTCGGACTTCATTTGCTGCAGCGACGGAATGCCGGTCGACCCATAGGTTGCACTGGCGCTGCTGGTGGACGTGGTGACGGCTGTGGACATGGTGGCCGCATCGGTTTCGTGAATGACGCGATCCTTGCAGCAACTTTTGTTCCAGTCGCTGCGATCGGGATTCCGGTGCTGTGCAGCGAGCGGTTCGGAGGGGGAGGCGGCAAAGTGCTGCCGCCCGGGGTCAGCGTTTGCCGCCGGCGCCTGACGAAGCCGCGACGCGGGGTGCCTGCAGCCGGTCGCGCGCGATAAAGAAGAGCCGGTAAGCCGACACGCTGATCACCATGCCCCAGACCATGCCGGCGAACATGCCGCCCAGCATGCGGTCCAGCGATGCGCCTGCGGCCATCGTCGCCGACTGCGAGAACACCGTCGCACCGGCCGTCATCCCGACCAGCATCCAGGTCGAACACAGTGCGTTCTGCGTGAGCATCGAGCATAGCCGGCGGCATTCGGGGCGCAGGCGGCGCAAAGCGGGTATCGCCGCGAGCCCGCCGGCCACCATCAGCGCATGCATTGCGGGCAGTAGCTGTGCGTGGAACCACATCGCGTCAGTGAGACTGCGCGAGCCGCTGCCTGCGCAAAGGGCCTCAATCAGCGGCAGCGGGGTGCGCCACGTATCGATTGCGAGGCCCAGCACCATGCCGCCGACGCCGAGGCCCAGCATCACGTTCGGCGGCGACAGTCCGGCCCGCTGAGGCCGCAGGAGCGTCAGCGCCAGACAGCCGCTGGCCACGCCGACGAGGGCTGTGCCGAGCAGCCAGGCGCGGTCGTCGCCCGCTTTGCCTGTGACCCACAACGCTCCGGCAACAATGGCCAGCAGGGCGGTTGGGATCAAATGGTTAGGCCAGTTTTTCATCGATAGTTGATTCGTTGTGCGAATAGCAGTTATCTGGTGCTAATATAACCGAGCGGTAACATTTATGCCCAATAAGACTTTTTATGGCTTTGTCAGGCGTAAAAAAGTTTGTGCGGTGCAGAAATGACCGGGTAGTGCCAATCAGAACAAAACAAGCACAGGAGAGACCCCAATGATTCCCCCGTCGTTTGCCTACCACCGTCCCACCTCGGTCGCCGAGGCCGTTGCCCTGTTGGGCAAATATGGCGACGAAGCCAAGATCCTTGCCGGCGGCCACAGCCTGCTGCCCATGATGAAGCTGCGCTTCGCCGAGCCCGCCAATCTGATCGACCTGAACCGCATTCCGGAACTGCAAGGCGTCTGCGAGGACGGCGGCAAGATCGTGATCGGCGCGATGACGACCGAGAACGAGCTGATCGCGTCGCCCATCCTGCAGCAGAAGCTGCCGCTGCTGGTTGAGGCTGCCAAACAGATCGCTGATCCGCAGGTGCGCAACCGCGGCACCATCGGCGGAGATATCGCCCATGGCGACCCGGCCAACGATCATCCGGCGATTGCGAAAGCGCTGGACGCCACCTTTGTACTGCACGGCCCGAACGGCACCCGCCGCGTGCCGGCGGTCGACTTCTTCCACGG
>JACCDQ012070305.1_pt1 | contig 19443 bp, 15 predicted proteins | sample 7446031 | NCBI WGS metagenome assembly JACCDQ01 (sample SAMN15323442, study PRJNA562643) | freshwater metagenome | isolation source: river surface water | place: USA:Blue River Watershed | collected 2017-08-17
ACGCTTTGCGCCAAAAGCCTGCACCGCCAACTGAGCCGTCTCGTTTTCATGATGCCCCGTGGAGTTCGTGCCAAAGACGAAAATTGGACCCTCACTCATCACAGACTCACCTCACCCCAGCGGCCGTAAAGCCGTTGTAAACGATGATGCAAACAAAAACAGTGAGCATCGCCAGATAAAGACCCACAAAAAAAGAAAACATGAAGCCCGCAACACGCCCTTGTTGCTGCAACTGAGCCTCAGCCTGAAACTGCTCATCCCAGCTATCTGGGGGGCCACGCCGTTTGCCGGACGCCCTGAGCTCCATCTCCTCAAGACTGAGGTCCGGCGCTGGAACAAATTCATCTTGGGCTTGACTTGGAGTCACATCTGCAACCCATCCCAAATCCGCAACCGGCTCTATCTTGACTGGAGAAAACTGCTCTATCTCCATCTTCTTGATATTGAACTTGGAAGCAACAGACTGAGCCGCCTTGAGCTTCTCAGCAGGGCGAGCCAACGGCGCAGGTGACACAGGAAGATTGCGAGGCGGCTGCAGGCGCTCAGCCCTGAGCGCATCAACAAATGTTTCGTTGTACATAGGAGACCTAGCCATCAAAAATTACGCCCAAAGGGCCGGCGCACCCGCCCCATAGGCGCACACGAAGAAAGCGGTGAACGAGCCGGAGGCTGAGGCGTAATCTCGCGACCGGCAATCCACTCATTGGAGCGCCGGTAGTAAGTTCTCAGCGACGGAGCAGGAGCCCCCTCGTCGAGCCCATCAGGAATTTGCCTCTTGAGCCAAGACAAGTCATAAAAAGAGCCCGGCAACTGAAGCAGCGACACAACTCGCTTCACAAACGCCCTCGTCTGCGCAAGATCGGAGGCCTTGGGTGCGCGCCAAAAGGCCGCCAACGCATCCAAATCAAGTCTGGCGTTATCACAATACAAAGCAGAGCCCATGGCCAGCACAGGAACACCATAAGACATCGCCTGATAACCCGCAGTGCTGTTGATCATGACCACCCCGCGCGAATCCCTCATCAATGTAGGCATGTGGCAGTCGTGCACATAAAAAACTCGGCCACTCAATCCGAGGCGATGCGCAAGACGGTCAATGAAACGCCCGTACTGGGTGTACCCACGATCCATCGGGTGATGCTTAAAAACAAGCGCCTCATCCTTTGCTCTATGCGAAGCAAAACTCCTCATCACCAAATCGATGAAGTTCTGCACAGTTCCAAACTCACTTCTGGCAAGCACCGAGTAATCGTTAAAAACCTGCAAAGGAACTAGGAAATACTTTCCTCGCCAACTTCTTCGAATTTTTGCATGGCGCAAAAAGTCAACCGGGCGATAAATCATTTTCCTAAAGAGAGACAACACTCCGTTGTACGCATGAGCAACAGAAAAAGGCTTGTGATGCTCATAGTCAGGATAAAACCAACGAGACAACCACCCCAAGGAGAAATACACAAAAGCGGCCACCCACATCTTTTGAGCTGCCATGAAGGTTTTGGCACCGGGTTGCTGCACGGGATCAACATCAGAGGTCTTCACTTTTTGATGCAGCTCATCACGCGTACCCAAACACTCCAAGGTGACATACCCCGGACGGATTAGACCCTCCTCAAAAGCCCAGACATCGATGCCAAGCTGCGCAGCAACTCTGCAAGCAACCTCATGATGCGGGCGATGCTCCCCAAAAAGAAACACAGCCTTGGCTGAGGTCACCTCGAGTACAGAGCGCAGGTAAGTCTCAAACTGGCTAAAAGTGTCCTTGAATCGAAAGGGCGCATCAGGGTAGAAGAAGTCATCGCCCACATTCAGGTTGATCTTGTAAACCTCACTGCCTTGAGCCCTGAGCCAACGACCGAAATGCTTGAAAAATGAACCAACAGGGCCCTGCAAAAGCAGGACTGATTCATAGCGAGGTATATCTGAAAGATTCACAGACCCAACCTCACAAACCGAACAACACGGGAGATCTGATGACCAACTCGCCCCACCCATCCCCGAGAAGAAGGTGACTTGGCGGGGCTTTCTTGCATCTGACGATGTATCCAGTCAACCACCGCCTCGACTTCACACACACGAGAAGTCTTGGGGTGCACATAGGTCGGATACAAAATCAAAGCGGCCACAACAAGCTCATCAATCGTTCGGCGAGCTTGTCGGCGAGCCAATGACCTCTCCGCCACCTTATCAACTGTCAAACCCCATCCGGCATAAAAAGGAGTGCCATAGCAGACAACCTTCTTATCACGCAAAAGTGCGTCAAAACCCACCAACGAACTGATGCAATGGACCTCATCACAAGCCGCAATCAAAGAAACACTGCTGGCCTCGACCTCAACCGCATTGCAAAGCTCAAGCAACTTAGAAACCTTGACGCCGCCAATTCTGTTGCTGGCCACCACATCAGGATGGGGCTTATAGATGATGTACGCATCTGGGTTTTCGGAGCGGACCATACGCAGCAATTCAAGATTGCCCGACACATCCCCCAAAGAGGAGCGAACCGAGGCATCGTTTTCCACCTGCCCCGGAACGAAAATAACTCTCTGAGTTGGAGCCCTTTTCTGAGGCACATAGGAAACCTCAGGGTCGACGTTGTACTTGGTCAAACCCAAATCAACAATTCGCTGACGCAATTGGCGCGCACGCGCCAAAAGCCTTGGCGTATACACCTCATCATCATTGAGCATGTTCTCCAACGAGCTTGGGCGGCCAGCCGCAAAGTAAATACCCCCATCGGAAGCATCAATACACAGCGAGGCCGGAGGCACAAAATCAGAGCCCAAGCCAACCGAACGAATAAAGCCATCCTCCATCACGATGTGCCTGCAGCCCGTCGACTGAGCCAGCTGCTCTGCACCGGCATATTGGACATGCCCCCAAGTGACCACCTTGTCGGTGCGGCGGATGTCCCACATCTTGGCCTGATTGACACCACTGACAAACACAACCTGATTGGTCATCGTCTTGAGAAATGGCAGCACCAGAGAACGCTTCCAGCGCCGAACACCCAAGACAAACACGCGGCCAGAGAGCTTCTCTTCGCGGCGGCGCATCCTGATGAGGTGATCGAGCAAGTCAAAAATGCTGCCAGCCTTACCGGATGCAGGATTGAGGTAGCGAGCGTACATGAGGTACGCAACAGCAAATATCTCAGTCACACTGCGAGACGATTTCCGACGGTCGCAAACCATACGATCGTCCGTACAACCCCACCCGGCATAAAAAGGCACACCGAAACAGGTCACACGCTTGCCCATAAGCAAAGCCTCAAAACCCATCTGGGAAGACACCGTGTAAACACGGTCAAACAGCTTCAAGACAGAAAACGGGTTGAAGTCCTTATCAAGGATCGGGACGTTGTACTTTTGAGCCAAACCCAAAAGATATCCACGCTTTTTACCCGCCATCACATCGGGATGAACCTTCACCCAGACCTGAGCATCCCTGTTTTCCACAATGGCTGCCTGCAGCATGTCTTCAAAGGTCTGCGCACTGCCGCCGGAGTACTGCACCGACAAGTCCCCCATGGTCTGATCGATGACAAGGACGCGCCTGCTAGGCCCTTGCGTACGCAGCACATGCGCCTGCAGCATGTCGGGCGCGTAGGAGTACTTTGACACGCCATGCTCGAGCATCATGGAAATCGCTGCCTTGGCATCATCCATCACCTCTTGCGGCAGCATGGAATCACTGTTGAGCGCAAGCTCCACATCCGAAGGGCGAGTCGCATCGTAATAAATGCCACTGCCATCGACCACCAAAGACAATGGAGGAACCTTATTCACGCCCAAACCATAAGAGCGAACAAAGCCATCCTCAAGAGCACAAAACGGCACCTGACGCTCTTGCGCAAAGGTTCGCGCCTTCACCGTATTGGCCTTATTGCCCCAACCGAAAACAACGTCCGGCTGACGCTCACCCAAATCAGAATGGAGCACCAACTCGCAATCGAGCAACTCCTCAACATGAGGAATGCTCAGGATACCGCGAGAAAAAACAACTCCCAGCATCTTTTCCATCGCGTCTTAGCTCTTCACTACACGATTGATTTCCACCAGCTGCTGCACGACATCGGACAGCTCAGCAAAGGGGATCATGTTGGGGCCATCACAGGGCGCCGTCGCCGGATCGGGGTGAGTCTCCATGAAAATGCCATCCACACCACGGGCCACAGCAGCACGCGCCAAACCGGCCACAAACTCACGCCGGCCACCCGAGCTGGTGCCATTACCACCGGGCAACTGAACTGAATGAGTGGCATCGAAAATGACCGGGGCACCAAATTTACGCATGATCTGGAAGCTGCGCATATCCACCACCAGATTGTTGTAGCCAAAAGAGAATCCACGCTCACAAGCCATCACATGCTGGTTGCCAGTAGAGCGAGCCTTCTCCAACACCCCCTTCATCTCCTCAGGGCTGAGGAACTGCCCTTTCTTGATGTTCACAGGAATCCCCTGCTTCGCCACCTCGATGATGAAGTCGGTTTGACGGCACAAAAAGGCCGGCGTCTGCATGATGTCAACGACACTGGCCACTGGCTGCGCCTGATAGGCCTCATGCACATCAGTCAAAACACGAAGACCCAACTCACGCTTGACCCGCTCAAGAGCCTTCAGGCCGTTTTCCATGCCCACGCCACGGAAGCTGGAACCAGATGAACGATTGGCCTTGTCAAAGCTGGTCTTGTATACAAAATCCACATCCAGCTTGGAAAACAACTCCTTGAGCTGACCGGCCGTATCCATGGCGAACTGCTCACTCTCCATGGCGCAAGGGCCTGCTATGAAAAGCAACTTGTCTTTTTTAACTTCAAACATCTTGAGACTCCAATGTGGTTTGTTTAATTCGACCCTTCAAGCGATCAACTGATTTTTTATAAACAGCCGAACTAGGGTTAATTCTTGCAGCCGTATTGTACGCCTCATAAGCCTCCGAAATTCGCTCAGCCTTCTCATAAATTTCACCCAACTGATTCCAAATGACAGAATTGACCTTTTCACCACTAACCGCAGCTTTAAGATGCTCAATTGCACCATCTAAATCGCCTAATTTGTAGCGAATAACCCCCAGCATAGCCAAGGGTTCAATCCAGCCACCGGCATCGGGCACAGCCTGCTGCATCATCAACGAAGCCGACAGCAAGTCACCAGTACGGTAATACCCCATCCCCTTGAGATAACTCATGAGAGGGTACGCAAACAGGTGATCTGGCAATTTTTTACAGGCATCCAGCAGTTCTGCAAAACAGCCGGCATGGAACATTGTGTGCAAGTCAAACGCAATTTGACCCATATTGTCCTCACTCGCAATTCCAATTTCAGGATAAAGAATTGGTTGCAAAGCAGATTCACCACTCACCAAATCAGCCAGCAGATTATCCAAATTACCGTCATTTTGAAGCTGCAAAAGACTGGCGTGCTTTGGCGCCCGAACCATCGAAAGCCTCATGCGAGAAGTCAAAGACGGCACAAAGGCAGCCGACATCACATCCAGCAAGTCAGAATGGCTGTAATACATTCCAGCACGCTTCGGCAAGCTGCGAGCAATGTCCGTCATGTAGTCACCATAGACGATGCCGCCCATGAACTGGCTGCGAGCGCCCTTGATGCCCAGACGAATCTCAAAGTCGGTCGCCAAGCAATCATCCGCCCCCAGCAACGCAGAGTAGCGAAGAGCCCCAAATCCACCCATGGAAGACCCCACGCAAACAACCCTACTTGCCTTGACCAGCTGGGCCATCTGAGCAATGGCGGCAACGGTTTGCTGCTCGGTAGGCCCCATACTCAAAACACCCCTGCGGTACCAGCCGGAGAGCTCATCATTCACGAAAAGCACATTGGCCCCCGTCTGCACGCAGGTCTTATACAAGGAAAACCTCGGCGGACGAGCCGCCGCAGAAGCAAAGCTCACCAAAAGGACATCACTACCCTTCTCACTACGCACCAACTTATGCAAAGACCCTTCAACTGCCATAGACCCTCCTGCGGTAACTGGCCTTTTGATGCACGCCAGAGGCAACACGCTCCTCCAGCTCTTCAAGCGCCAACTCGATTTTGTCGACTGCGACACCCGTCATCAAATCTGGGGGGTAATCCCACCAAGACAACCTCAGCAGCCTCTCCACGATGGCATCAGCAAATCTAAGCTTGACCACTCGAGCTGGCTGGCCGACAACGATGGCGTAGTCAGGAACATCTCGATTGACGAAGGCGCCTGCACCAATAACGGCGCCGTTACCCACCTTCACACCCCGAGCAATCACTGAATTGGTTCCAATCCAGACGTCATTGCCAATCTCTGGCGCATGTGAAAGCGTCTGACTATCACGGTCCACCCCCATCACATCCTTGAGACCGGGAAACATCCCAGCTCCCTTAAAGAAGGCCGGATGTGTGGACAGAAAGTGCATCGGATGCTCACCCAAACCAATGGTGACATTGGGGGCAATAGAACAAAACCGGCCAATACTGCGCACCGAACCCACAAGATCGCCGCGCCCAAAATAGGTGTAAGCGCCAATCTTGCAATTGCCGAAAATGAAGGCGCGAGAATCCACATAAATGGGGTCCTCGCTCACCACCTTTACACCGCCACCTAGCCAAGAAGGAAGCTTCTTGGGCGACTTATCCGCAACAGCGGAAGACACATCAGAAGAACTCATCGCTTAGCCTCCTTGATGCGGCGAAGTACGAATCGATAAACAGGCTTGGACCAAGCAGAGCGAGCCAACTTGGAGTCAGCCCAAAATCCGCTAGGGTCATGCCGAAGCTTGCGATACTTGCCTTCAGACAAGACGCGCTTGGCCACTGCATGGACAAGCAAAGAACCCACCGAACCCGCTCCAGACTCCACGGGTCGCTCGCGCTTTGGCACAAGGCCAATCAAGCTGCCAAACAAGTCCGAACGCCGGCCAAAAACCGCAGCGCCCTGCTTCCATACGGACTTCTCCACAATCTTTGGATTCTTGCGAACCTCCTCTCTCGGAGGGACCGCATAACGAACACCCGAACCAGAGAAGGAATCCTCGAAACGCCAGCCCTCAAGCATCTCCGCATCACGGCCGCCCGGTCTCTCCAGAAAATCAACGAAGATTCGCAAGGTTGCCTGAGGATCAAAGGCCAAACCATTCAGGTAGTCACCAAAATATCGTGTCATGTCTTCCGCATACGCGACTGCTCCCTTTTGAACCACCGGCAAAAGAGAAAGTCGCTTTGGCTCAATGGCCGCACTGTCAAACACAGCAACCGCGCGGTTGGTCTTGGCATCCATTTCAAACTTTACCAACGAGCCATCGCAGTTCGTGAACAACATCTCGAAGCAAAGACCCAGACGGCAAACAGGATGGTTATGCGTCTGCTTTTCCACAAAGTCACCAAAGTAGGCGTGCACCGGGTTCCCGCTAGCATGCACCGAAGCCGCCTTAGCAAAGCTCATGAAATAGAAGCCGTGAATACCATCTCGCCCAAGCATCTGAGCAAGCGCCTGCTGCATAGACCCGGCATAGCCAATGTCCACCAAGCCGGGGCGAGCGCAATCACGCATACCATGACCATCCAAGTAACTCAGATACGCATCACGCTCCTTACGGGACTGCTCAAAAATCAGAGCGCGAATGTCAAGGCAAAAATCCAAGACAACCCCCATCAAGTCCTGCTTGACGATGTAAGAGTCAAGACTCAGTGAGTGCTTGACCAAAACCTGAGGGTCAATGCAACTGACATCTAGGCCAAATTTTTCAGACAGGAAAACACCCAATGAACCACCATGAAACTGCGTCGTGCACATGCGCATGATGGCCTCGGCACTGTCGATACCAGCCACCTGAGCAGCACGGCGAGACGAGTAAATGTAATGCGTCTTGATTTGCGGAGCCACCTTGGGCGCAAGCACATCAAAGACTTGCTTCATCACATCGCCGTCACGCGCGAGAAAGTACAGATCCGTCACACCCTGAGCAACAGCCTCTCGAGCCAGCCACAATGAAAAACCCACCAACAAAGGCCCCATGCCGGCATACCCCAGCTGCAAGGCCTGTCCACTGAAGTGGGTATCCAAAAATATCTTGGACGATGTGTTCGCATGAAACTCCTTGGCAATCAAGCCAAGCTGCATCGAGTCCCACAAAGTCCTCTCGCCACGAGTCTTCAGAAACATCTCCGAGTACTTCTTAGAGCGCATCAGATGCTCGGGGCCTCGCACCAAACGAAGTGTGGAAATACCCCTCTCGGAAGGCATCTTGATGTCGGAGACATCGTTGTCACCAATGTGCAACCACGAGCGCACATCCACAACGCCCTCAGATTGAGCAACCACATCAAAGAGCCGGCCATCGTGCTTACGAACATCGTGCTCACAAGACAGATAAAACTCGTCGTAGCCCTCAATCCCCAAGCCATCCAAAACAGAGACCAGAAACTCCTTTGGAAGATACATGTCAGAGATGAGAACCACCCGTTTGCCACACTGACGCGCAAGCCGCAACAGCGCCACACCATCCGGCTTAGACATCAACACAGAACGCTCAACCCGCAACTCCTCTTGCATGATGGCAAAAGCTTGCTGCGCATCGATATCGCCGGCATCCACAAACACTCCGTAAATATCTTGCAGAGTGACCTCATTGGATTGAGGATTAACCCTTTTCTTTCTCTCGCGAGCCATGCGCTCAGCCAAATATCTGGTCTTTCCGAAATTCTGAATTTTCCCACCAGAGATCGACCGAACAAACGGCTCCATGAGCGTAAAAACATCCACGGGCCGCTCAAGGGCTCGCTGGACAAGCGTATCAAAAATATCAAAGCTCACGAGACTGATTGCAGGGTCATTGACCTTGCGGCCAATTTCAACCTCTTTAAGAAGGCTCGCCACCATCACATCATCAGCAAGGCCGCCTTTGACCAGCAAATTCAAGTAAGACTTGGTTCTATCACGCTCCCCCGTAAATCGGCTGCGATACTCAGCATCAGACACACTGAAAACACCCTGAACCTCTTTCAGCGTTACGCCGGAGCGAAGCAAGCGCAAAGCTTTCTCAACACGAGGCAACAGCCACTGACCATCAAAAATGGTGTCCGCCTTGAGAAACGAGAAGTGCTTCAACAAGACCGCGCCAAAGTCACGCAACGCGTGAGATGGCTCACCCCACTGACCAGCGTCCGCAAAGAACGCTTCGAGAGAGTCATTGCGACTGAGCGCGCTGAGGTGACTGACAGAGGGTGACATCACCGGCTTGCCGCACAGCGCAGCCTGAAGCCCCACAGAAGAAGACACAGAAATAACCGCATCAACTAGCGGAAGCAGGACCTGACTGATGGAGTCAATGCTATTGAAGCGGCGGTCGAAAATCAGGTTGGGGAACAAGGTCTTGAGTTCATCAATATTTTGGTCATTGATGGGCGTGTCAGCAACGAACGACGAAACATACTGAGTGACCACCACCCCAACATCCGATGGCGCACTATAGAGCACCTCCATCAACAATTCTTGCTGACTCTTGTACTTGGACGTGTCGTTGAAAGCAAAATAACCAGAGACCTGCAACGGCAGCAAAACCAACTTCTTGAAGCGACCACAAGGATTGAGGTCAGCACGGGTAAATGGAGCACTTTTTTGAAGCACGCCACCAAAATAATAAGACACCAGACCATGAGCGAAATCCTGATCGGCCGGCTCAACCGCGCCGATAAACTCTCGCCAAGAGTAGCGCAGCAAAGAATCTCCAAAGAACCCGCGAACATCAATGCTAACCGTGTCCGGCATGGGCGCACGACTGAAAACACCGGGAGACAGATTCAAGACAAGCGCATTCGGATAGACATGACGCACAAAACCCGTTGCACTTTCCCAAACCACAACAACATCCGGAGATTGCTCTTCGCCACGCAAAGAACGCAGCAGAGCACCCATCTCTTGCGCTCGCTCGAGACTGGATTCATAGGTGGCAAACATTGCCGAGAACTCTTGATAGCTGCCGGCAATCGACATCAACTCTGACGACTTGGGCGCATAACATAAAGCCCCCGCACCCAGCACCAAGCCACGACGAACCTCGTCGCAAACGAACTGATTAGCGATCAGCTCAACCCTGTAGCCGGCCGCACGAAAAGCCTGAGCCATCGGAGCAAACTGGTTTTTTACAGCCCCAAGCCTAAAGTCAGGCTTACCCAGCTCAACCCACGGGTCAACATAAAACAAAACAGTACTCATTTGAACTTCCTAAGTAAATCAGAGACCCAAAACAACCTTTGCGGAAACCGCAATTTGATAAATAATTTGCGTAATCGCCCTAACCGTCTCGGTGTTCTTGGAGTCAACTTTAGGCATCACGAAAATCTCGTCGCCCGCTCCCAGACTGTAAGAACGACTGCTTTTCACAACAACACCCGAGCGTCGCATGATCAAAATGTTGTCCTCATCAGCCGACGGGGTAAAACCACCGGCATCCTCGATGTAAGACTTGGCCTGACGACCTTTTTGGTAAACCATGGCAGCAGGAAATTGCACCTCGCCTTGCACCAGCACCAATGTGGTTTTTTGAGGCACAACAATCACATCGCCATCCTCAAGAGCAACATCACGAGCGCTTACACCATCGGCGATCACAACCTGCCCCAGAGGCTTGACCTGCTTGGCCTTCTCCACAAACTTGGAGATGAGCTCGGCCTCCTTGGTGCGAATCATCGACTCCTCATTGGTCGCAGAGCGCGTGGTGTACGCCATCGCCTCCAGCTTGTCGAGCGTTGTTCGAAGCATTTGAGCTTGACGCTGAGCTACAGACTTTCGCATCACCTGAACAGAAGAGAAGTCCATATTCTCATTGGACAGCTGCGTCAAAACATCCGCCAAAGTCTGACCAACTTTTGCAGACAGAAGACGAGACGTTCCATCACCATAAGAAACACTCACGCCAATAGACTTCTTGAGCGACTGCGTATTCACCCAAACCTGATCCCCAGATGAAACCAACTGCTGGGAGGCCGCCTCAAGTGGATACTGCTCCACAACCTCAACGCCGGCGCGCATGCGCCGAACAGAAAAGTGCGTAGCTCCTGAGCGGGGTTGAGCCATATCGATGAAGTGCTTTGCCGACAAGCCATCACCATTGAACTCAAACTTCGCCGAATTGGCCACATCGCCCTCGACCAAAACCTGCGACCCACGCTTTGAAACCAAAATCACATCACCATCGGTGAATTGAATCAAAGGCAAGCGACCAGATGACAGGAAGTGATAAAGGTTAACGCTCTGACGAATCACGTCACCGCGCTTGACCTGAATGTCGATGAAAGAGCCTCGCTCCAGATCGATGCCGCCAGCGCTCTGCAAAAACGCCAGAACCGAATCCGATGACAATCCGTCATACAAGCCGGGCTTGTTGACACCGCCAGTCACAAAGACCTTCACGGGCTGAGCAGCTTCCAAGCTAGCGTAAACGAACACATTGGACTTGAACACCGTGCGTGCAGACTGCTCAAAGACAGCGTTGAGCTTCGCATTCGAAACCCCAACAACCCTCACCGGCCCCAAATTCGGGATGAACACATTGCCCTGCGGGTCCACGGTGTATTTGGCTTCAGAGGTAACAGCACCCCAAATCCGAACACTGAGCACATCGCCCACAGAGATCACATACTCAGGGTTGAACGTCCCCTTGCCAGCACGAATCGAGCCAGCCGAGAACAAGTGAGATCCAAAGACATTAGATTCGCGCTGGCTGACCATCTCGCCTGCAGCATTAACCGTCTTGCGCACATCTTCGCGCGGCGGCTCCATGGGAGGAGCGCTCTGCGCAACAGCCAACCCAGCCGACAGCAGTGCCAAGCAGCAAAATATCTTTTTCATGGACGATGCTCCTCGATGGACTTCCACACCAGTTGCCCAACAGAATAAATAGACAAAACAACAACAACAAAAACAACCCACCAGTACCAGCGATTCATTGGCTTTTCCGGCATGTTGGGCTCAGAAATCACCACCAACGACTTGAACTTGCGAATGGTGTCGATTCGGCTCTTCTCCAACTGAATCAAGCCGCCCTTGTAGATCTCGTGTGCAAGCTCTGCCTGAATCCGAAGCTCATCAAAATCAGCAGCCAGCGCATTGAGCGACGCACCCGGCTTACCACCTGCGACAAAGACGGACTCCTTGTTCATTTGCTCACGTAGGGCCGCAATGCGCTGCTTGAGCGTCACCACCTGCGGTGCATTGGCCTGCATATAGGAAGTCAAGGCGCCAAGCTCAGCCTCCAGCGTAGCCAGCTGAACACCCAAGTCAGCCACAAGCCTTGCACCCGCCTCAGACGAACGCACCGGGTCAAGATTCTTGGTTTTGGCCTGAAAGGCAATCAAATCATCACGAGCCGTTTTAAGCTTCCCCAGCATGGCCTTCATCTGCGACTCGATCTGAGAGACCTGTTCCTGAGCAATCTTGTGAGAAATATTGTTCAGGAAGTATTCGCTACGCGACAAAATTGCACGATTGATGCGCTGCGCATCATCAGGCGAGAACCCCTGAGAAGTGATGCTCAAAACGCCACTGGCCTCATCAAGCACAACATCCACATGACGCACAAAATAATTCAGGAAATCTTCACGCTTAGCCCACGAAGGCAGGCGCGAAACGGGGTCAAAAGCGTTGCCCTCATAAAGACGCCTCAGACCTAACTCACCATCCAGATAAGACAACATGTCATAGGAGTGGATGTACTCACGCAAAAACATGGTGTCCTCACGCACAGTCGGGTTCGCCCCCACCAAAAGACTAATACCCAAGGTTGAAACCTCGGTGCCGTTTGCACTCTTGACAGTTACTTTAGAAACAGACTCCCAGCGGCTCGCATCAAGGAACACAAGATACGCAGCACACAGCAGAGAAGGGAAAATAACAAGCAACGAAAACGCACGCTTGCGTTCAATATAGGACGCAACAGCGCAACGCAAGGCCGATAACCACGACCGTTTAGGCGTTTTTATATCTTTGGATTGCTTCATTGATGTTTTGGTAAATGGTAATTTTTCCGTCTTCAATGTAAATGGCGCGATCGCACCATTTTTTCACCAAAGACATGTCGTGAGACACCAATATCATACCCGCATTAGATGCCCTTTTTTCATCAAATGCAGAAATACATTTCTTGCGAAATGCGATATCTCCAACAGCCGTCACCTCATCGACAAGGTACATATCAAAATCAAACGCCATTGACATACCAAAGGCTACACGCGAACGCATACCATTCGAATATGAGCTCATTGGCATGTCAAAATAATCACCGACTTCCGCAAACTCTTGAACATACTCAACCCGGCGGCGAGTTTGTGTAGGACTGTCTCCGTGAACGCGAGAAATGAAAACGGTGTTTTGCCTACCAGTCAAACTACCCTGAAATCCGCTGCCCAACCCAACGGGCCAAGAAACAGAAGAAAGCCGGTGAACTTGCCCATGATCAGGCTCCAAAGCACCAGCGATGATGGCCATCAAAGTAGACTTACCCGCACCATTTCGCCCGAGCAGCGCCGTCGTCGAAGATGTCGGGAAAACAAGATGCAAATCCTCCAGAACACGATGACGACCACCGGGTGTCTCAAACGATTTACTCACACCTTCCAAGATGATCACGAGAGCATCCTTTTCACACTGACGCGGTAGGCCAAAGAAGCAGCCAAGGCCAGCACCGAGACGCAAAACCAAAGGTAGGACCAACTGGCATCAACCGCATGAAAGGCGGGGAAAAACGCCTCCCGACCCAACTCCATGGCATGCAACAAAGGATTCCACATGAAATACTGCCGATACTCCCAAGGGACAACACTCATCGGCAAAATCACGCCCGAAATGAGGTAGAGAAACCGCAAGGAAACTCCCACCGCTTTGCGAACCTCAGGCACAAAAGCCTGCAATGACATCATCAGCAAAGAAATCGCCGTAGCCAACGCAGCCACTGACAAATAGGACAACAGAAACTCCAATGGCCTATCCATCCTGACCTTGTAACCCACCAGCATTAAAACCACCAAAACAATAACGAAAACCAGAGAATAAATAAAGAATTCCAGAAAAACTCGAGCCAGAAATGCATCCAAAGGTCGAACCTGCCGAAATGAAAAAAGGCCCTTATTCGCATTCACAGAGGCCATGCCACGGTTAACAATATCGCCAAACATCAACCACGGCACAATCCCGGTAGCCAAGTAAATCGCATACTCAACATTGGGCATGACACGATTGAGAATGCCCGCAAACAAAGCAACCATAACCCCCACCTGAATGAGGGGGTCCAAGATCAACCACAAAGCCCCTAAGCGATAGGACCCAAAGCGGGTCATGACCTCACGAAGCATGAGGGCGTGAAGCACCCGGCGCATCACCACCAAAGGTGAGCGCGTGAAATTCACGGGCATCGAAGCCCCAGCGGTAACCGCCCTCTTACGCATCAGTCAATATCAAAGATTTGAACCACACCGCAAGGACGGCCATCGGCCTCCACCACGATGAGTGAGTTGATTTTCTTCTCCCGCATAAGCAACTCAGCATCGCTGAACATCGTTCCGCGAGGAATAACAACAGGAGCGCTGGTCATGATAGCACTGGCATCAAGCGACAAAAAATCCTCGTGCCCCATCATTGCTCGACGCAAATCACCATCCGTAATCACACCGAGCAACTCCCCCTCCGATGAAGTCACCAAAGTCACCCCAAGCCGCCCGCCAGTCATCTTGCCAATCACAGAACGGATGCCATCGCCGGGGGAATTGAAAGGCAAATCCTCATGCATCACATCCTCTACACGCGTCAGCAGGCGCTTGCCCAAGCTGCCGCCGGGATGGAAAAAGGCAAAATCATGAGGCTTGAAATCACGCAGCTTCATCAAAGCCACCGCCAAAGCATCCCCCATCGCCAGCGTCACCGTTGTAGAGGTGGTTGGCGCAAGGTTATGAGGACAAGACTCCTTGGGAATATTCACATCCAAATGAACCGTCGCATTACGACTCAAGGTCGAATCAGCGTTGCCGGTCAAGGAGACATATGGAATGTCCTGACGCTTGAGCCAAGGCACAATGCGAACCACCTCCTCCGTCTCACCAGAGTAAGAAATGAGGAGCAATACATCCTTGGGCGTAATCATGCCAAGGTCACCGTGATAAGCCTCGGCAGGATGCACAAAAAATGAAGGCGTGCCAGTGGAAGCCAGTGTCGCAGCAATCTTTTTTCCGATGATGCCCGACTTGCCCATACCACTGACAATGACACGACCCTCGTGACTCAACAGCAGCATCACAGCGCGACGAAACTCGTCACCCAGACGAGATGCAATCAAATCAATGGCCGATGACTGTTCATGCAAAACAGCGCGCGCAGCGTCAATCAAAGGGTCCGGTATGGAAGCCTTGGTCTGATTCATGAGGGACTCCAGCGTAGGTAGTTACGATGATTATTTGTCGTGTATTGTACACGCCTAACAATCAAATTTGATGGGTTCCTGACAAATTCAATAAATTTGCGACAAACGAAAATCAAAAACCCACGCCCTGAGCCGGACCATCGCCCAGCTGCAGCAACTTCTGAGCATCGTAAGACTCCAGCCGTCGGCGAAGCCGGTTCTCCTTGGCGCAGTCAAGCATGTGCTTTGAGCCCGGAGAGGCACCATCCCAAAACACCAAGGCGTGAGTTGAATACCACGCCATATCCAGATTCCGCTCCGGGCCCGCGCGCCGACCCAGCCGGTTCCATTGCGCAGGAAAGCGAACAAGGTCGTACCCAGCCTCAATCGCAAAGCGCTCCCCAAGCGAGTCCGCTCCCTTGGCGCCGCCGCTGACAATCACCGGACGTTTGATGCCCCAGTCCTTGATGGCCTCTTCGGTGGAATAAAAAAGACGGTCATAGTCGGCAAACGATCTCGTGCCAGCAATGATGATGCGCGCCACTCCCGTGCGCTTGGCCTCCCAGATACCGGGCAGCATACAGTTTTCCGGCGCCTGCTTGAACAACGGGAAAATCTCTTCATCCCGGTACCCAGCCAAGCCACAGCCCACTCTTGTCACTCGAAACTTCTTGTCAGGATGCGCCCTCGCAAATTCCAAAAAATCCGACACATGCGCAGCAATCTCTTCGAAAGAAAGCACCTGCAAACGACTGTCCTTGGTCGGAATCGCATAAGACGACCCAACAAGACCCACCCCTACGCCAATTCGCGCCCCAAAGTCACGCTTTGCCACCAACGCCGCCCCAGCACCGTGCCTTCCAGCCAAGTTGGACCCAAATACAAATACAGATTCGGAGTGTGGATTGGTCAAAATCATGGGTGCCAAAATGCCCGTTGTTTGGTATCCTTGATTCTATTCGAAGACACAAATTCCGCCAATCTCGAGCGGCCACCAATTAGGGATGAATTGAATTGATTACCCCGTGGACATCACAAAGAAAACTGGCCAAATGGTCGCACCGACTGGTCTTTATTCCCAAGCACCAAGCCGTGCTCGATGCCTGCGGCGCACGCCCAGCCGAAGATCCCGAGGCCAAACAAAAGGTGGCCAGCGAAGCACTGCGCTGGATGCTCACCAGCTGCAAGCGCATTGCACAAGACAAAATCAGCCGAGAAAGCCTGAGCGCGCTCTACATTGGTGACCACAAAGCCTACTTCAGCGCGCCAACTCAATACGCCGCCGACCAAATCGTCTACGGCGTCCTCAACCACGGCGCGGGCGCCGACCCGCTATTTAGCATCGTCGCCGACCTCAAGCCGTCATTGAACTTCAGCCAAGATGAGCTCGAGTCATTGGTCGACGCAGATGAGTTCTGGGAGCGTCGCATGGAGCTCATCGAACACATCGCCAAACAAGCCAGCAAAGACGAGGGCCTCAAATACACGCTGCTGGCATACGACCCGCGCGCCGATGTCGAAACAACAACCGCCAGCGGCTTGGCCTGTGCAATTCGCCCCAGCCTAGTCATGCAAGACTTCGAAGCCGGAGAGATGACATTGGGCTACCTTGCAACGCCACACCACAGCAATACACTGGATCTCAACGAAGGAGCATTCAGCGCATTGCTTCAGCAATACCTCGTTCGTCTCGATCATTGCATCTGATACGCCAATTGTTGCAAATACGCAACCAATTGCGCATCCGCAAATCATGCCGATACACTTTCATCAAACAATTTGCATGAGACAGTATTTTTCGTGTATAGTGACCTCTAATCACTTATGAAGAATACCTCAACAACACCATGACCCCACGCAAGAAAGACCCCAAGTCTGCACCCCCCATGGTGGAGATACCCGTCTCCCTCGAAGCCGAACAAGGCGTCCTCGGCGCAGTTCTACTCGACCCCGGTGCCTACGACCGAGTGGGCGACCTGCTCAAGGAAGGTGACTTTCACAGCGAAGCGCACCGACTTATCTGGCGCGCCGTCAGTACACTCGCTGCAGCCAACAAACCCATCGACCCCGTCACGGTCTACGAGTTCTTGAGCAACGCCGGATGGATGGAGCGAGTTGGCGGGTTTACCGACATTGGCGCCCTTGTCAGCCAAACCCCCTCCTCCGCCGCCGTCCAAGAGTACGCAGGCATCGTCAAGGAGAAATCCACGCGCAGGCGCCTGATGGAGACCGCCCAAAAAATCCTCAATGCCGCCTGCTCCCAAGACGGCCGCACTGCCGAGGATGTGCTTGACGAGGCAGAAAAATCCATCCTGAGCGTCTCAGAAACCAACAGCAGCAAAGAAACCTTTCAGCGCAGCGACGAGCTGGTGATGAAGGTCATCGATGAGCTCGATGACTTGGCAAACAACCCTCCAACCGACGGCATATCAGGCACTCCATACGGCTTCGTTGATTTGGATAAAGTGACCTCCGGCCTTCACGGCGGACAGCTCGTCATCTTGGCGGCCCGACCCGCCATGGGCAAGACAGCCTTGGCATTGAACATTGCTGAAAATGTCGCCCTCACCTCCAACCTTCCCGTTGCCGTTTTCTCTCTGGAGATGGGCGGCACTGAACTCATCAAGCGTGTCTTGGGCTCCACCGGGCGCATTGACCAGACACGCATGAAAACCGCCAACTTCACCGACGACGACTGGGGCCGAGTCACCGAAGCATCTCAAAAAATCGTTGAAGGCGGCACCATCTACATCGACGAAAACCCCAGCCTCACCGCACTCGATATTCGCTCGCGCGTTCGCAGGCTGGCAAAGAAACTGGACAAGAAACTGGGCCTCGTGGTCATCGACTACATTCAGCTCCTCAACGCCAGTGCAGCCAGCAAAAACGAGAATCGCGCGACCATTGTGGGTGAATTCTCACGCTCACTGAAAATGCTCTCCAAGGAATTGGACATCCCGGTGCTGGCGCTCTCGCAGCTCAACCGTGACTTGGAAAATCGCCCCAACAAGCGCCCCAACATGGCCGACCTGCGTGAATCAGGCGCGCTGGAACAAGACGCCGACATGATCATGTTCATTTACCGAGACGAAATCTACAACCCCGACAGCAAAGACAAGGGAATGGCTGAAATCATCATCGGCAAACATCGCGGCGGCTCTCTGGCCACCGTCAAAATGGCCTACATCGGCAACTACACCCGATTTGAAAATCTGGCGCCAAGCGCATACGGCTACATGGACTGAAGGAGTCGCTGAAAAAAAATTTCTCAAACTCACAAAATCACTAATCGTGTGGTGTATTATCGCTACACGGCTCTGAACAAAACCAGAACGATTCATCCACTCAACTCACTTAACCACTCTTGGAGATCCCATGGATACCGTAAGCAAGCTCAATGAAATGACCCCCCGGATCAAAGTTATCGGCGTCGGTGGCGCAGGCGGAAACGCCGTTGCACACATGATTGCCCGTGGCGTGCAAGGCGTTGACTTCGTTGCCGCCAACACCGACGCGCAAGCACTGTCACGCACCAAAGCCCCACTGCTCATCGCCTTGGGCGAAAACGGTCTGGGTGCCGGCGCAAACCCCAGCGTCGGTCGCGAATCGGCGTTGTCTGAACGCAAGCGCATCACCCAAGCCATCGAGGGCGCCAACATGGTCTTCATCACCGCCGGCATGGGCGGCGGCACCGGCACAGGCGCAGCCCCCGTCGTTGCAGAAATTGCACGCGAAATGGGCATACTGACCGTGGGCGTCGTCACCAAACCCTTCGAGTTCGAGGGCTCCAAACGGATGCGCTCGGCCCAACAAGGCATTGATGAACTTCACAAACATGTGGATTCACTCATCGTTGTGCTCAACGAAAAACTGCTCGAAGTGCTGGGTGACGATATCACCCAAGCAGAAGCCTTCAAAGCGGCTGACGATGTTCTGTTCAACGCCACTGCAGGCGTTGCCGACATCATCAACAAGCCCGGCATGGTCAACGTCGACTTCCAAGACGTTCGCACCGTCATGGGCGAGCGTGGACGCGCCATGATGGGCTCCGGCGTGGCCAG